>Ga0326512_10000032_pt1 | contig 118859 bp, 115 predicted proteins | sample 1_2617_0518_D_FD_203652 | JGI IMG/M metagenome (GOLD analysis project Ga0326512, IMG submission 203652) | Bovine rumen microbial communities from UC Davis, California, United States - 1_2617_0518 | ecosystem: Host-associated > Mammals > Digestive system > Stomach > Rumen | place: USA...
TCAAATAGAGCCAAAAGAAGAGACTCAAATAGAGCCAAAAGAAGAGACTCAAATAGAGCCAAAAGAAGAGACAGAGCGTCTTGTCACTGTAACTAGGTATAATCCAGTGATTAACCAGTGTGACGAAGATCCTCTTATTACAGCAGATAATAGTGAGATTGACCTGAGAAAACTTAAAAATGAGGAACTTAGGTGGGTAGCAATTAGTAGAGATCTTTTAGGAGAATTCTCTTATGGAGATACAATAAAGCTAGCCTGTCAGGCTGATCCTAGTATTAATGGTACTTATACAATTCACGACTGTATGAATAAGAGGTGGAGAAATAGAGTAGATATCTTAACACATATTGAATCTAATCATGGATGTGGAAAGTGGGAAGACGTAAAATTAACAAAATTATAAGAGAGGGAAATTAATCCTTCTCTTTTTATTTTATTTTTATTACACCATTAATATTAAGTACGCTTAATATCAGTATACGCTCAATAATTGCTAATATCCCTATCAGTCTAATATATTTTTATTTCTTAGTAGGTTTTCCTCCTCCTGTTACTATTCCCCAACCTAAAAGTGGCATTAAACCGAGGAGAATATATAAGATAATTTTCATTGTACTTGGAATATCTGTTCCATCTGTTAACAATTCTTTCCACAAAAATCCGTATACTGCAAGAAATCCAACTATAAAAATTAACTTACCGATTCCGATATTTTCTAACTTCATTTTTTCTTCTTTCATACATTTATAAGGATTTCTGCCCAAAATCTAATCCTGTACTATCGAACATACTTTTCAATTCCTCATAAATTTCATATTTCATTGTTCCTTGCTTAGGCATTTCTGGATCAAGGAGAGTTGTATTCCTATTTTCCCAAAGCCATTTATTTAATTGAGATTCCGTACTACCAAAAATCTCTTCAACTTCTTCCTCATCGTAGAACCACTCATCTAGGAATTCTACTTTATAATCTTCTAGCCTAAGATGTAATTTTAGTTCTAGTAATCTATCGCCATCTCGTATTCCTAAGAACTCTCCAAGAGGATTATGAAGAAGATATTGTTGTTTTCTAGTTTCAATATCATCAGTAAAACCTACTTTTACAACTTTTCTATTTCCTTTATAAGAACCACTTCCGAATAAGTATAACATAATAAAAAATTAAGGGTAATCCACATAACCCCTTATTTTACACAACCATTTTAAATCACCTTTATTAACAGACTAAGAAGTTTATCTAGCTTCTATAATATTTGTATCAACGCGGGTCCACGTGGAGTCTCCCATTTTAATATTTTGTCCAATACCAAAACCTGGAGCTGCACCACCAATTACCCAAGGATTATTGTAAGGATTATTAAGAGCAGTATAACCAGGACCTACATAATACTGAGGTTGAGTATTATATAAAGATGCAGAACTACTTTTATCAAACATTCTTACAACACTCTCCGCTACCATTGTGATAGATTGAATGAGTGTAATAAATTTGCCAGTTACATCTTGAGTCTTTCTCAAACCTTCCACTACTTGGATACCAGTACTAACGGTTTCCTTTTCTTGTTGAGCCTCTTCTACTTCGCTCTTTTCACTACTCTCACTGAAAATTTGTCCGATCCCTACAAATGCGGCAAAACCTGCTATCGCTGCTGCTGCAACTTTTAATCCAATTTTAATAAACTTTTTAAAATTCAAAATTTACTAATTTAGCCTGTTAAAATTTTAATCATTCGTTAAATTGTTCTTCTTTAAAATTTTTCTGTGACTTCATATTGGTAAACCTTACCGTAAATAAGGAAAAGAAAGGGAAGCCGACCCATAGCTTTCCCTCTCTCCAGAATTTATTTTTCCGCCTCCTCTTCTATTTCTTCTTTCGGAATACAAAATTCTGTATCATCAACTTCCTCTGACATCACTCTTCCTGGATGTGATGATTTGTTATCATGATCCTTTAATTCCGGAACTTTAACATTCACACCAGCTCCAAAAATAAATCCACCTGTACACAGGATAAACACGCCCAGATCGGTGAGATTAGTTTCAACATGACCATTAGTAATAACATCATAAATTAAAATGAATGGAATTACTATAGCCACCAAAATACTTCCAGTAATAGCAGAAATGAGTAAAGCAAACAATTTAGTGCTATTCTCACTCATAATCTTAGGAAATGTTCCTAAATACGCAATAATACTTTTTAACTTCATAAGCTTATGTTCGAAGAGGAAGAAGAAAAAGGAAACTAAGCCACACAACAAACTCACCCTTTTTCTTTCACGTATAAGGCTCTCGAATGAATTTTAACGCAAAAATCCTTATTAATGTGATGAAAGATTTTATAGAAGAACAAATAGAATTAGGTTACTTAAGTAGAGATAATAAGCCTAAAATACTAGAATCAACGGCAATCGAGAGAATAAAAGAAAATTGGAAACCATATGATCCAGAGGTAGAGTGGCTAAAAACCATAGTATGTGCTCAATTAACAACAAAACATTATGCAGTAGCTATTCTTTCACCAAAACATAAAAAGAATTTATTATACCTTTCAATTACACTTTGGAATATATTCATTCTGGGGATTGTAGCTTCAGTATACTATTTCATAGGATATCAAATAGCATTATGTATTTATTTTGGTTGGAATATATTTCTATCAATAGGAATAAAAAAAGTTGTTAGGTATAGAAATCTTATAGACTTATATAAATCAATATGAAAACTTATATACAAATAACTGGAGGGAGAGGTCCAGTAGAATGTAGTAGAGCTGTAGTTTTAATACTAAAGAAATTTATAGCTGATGCAATAAATAAAGGGATAGAATTAACCTTAGTGGATCATGAAGATCATAATACAGAAGATAATTGTATGCTCTCTGTAATTTTAAGCACTAAAGAAAATGTAGAATCTTTGAAATCTGAATGGGAAGGTACTATCTTATGGGTGGCTACATCAAATCCTTTCAGACCAAAACACAAAAGAAAGAATTGGTTTGTTGGTATAAACTTCTTTTCTGAAGCAGATACCATTGATATAAAAGAGGAAGATATTTCTTATGAAACTTGCAGATCTAGCGGTCCTGGAGGACAAAACGTAAATAAGGTTGAAACAGCCGTTAGAGCTATTCATAAACCAACTGGCATTAGTGTTTTAGCAGAAGATGAGAGATCACAGGTAAGAAATAAATCATTAGCAAAGGAACGACTAATTCTTAAACTTTCAGCTATTAACGAAGAGAAAAAAGCTGAACATGAAAGGAAAATATGGATGAGTCATAATTTTGTTTTGAGAGGAAATCAAGTAAAGAAATTTGTTGGACCATTATAAATCTAATTTATATTATAATAAAATGGATAGTATATGCAATTTTAATAATTGTATTGTGTAAAATTAGGGGAGACACCAGAAATAAAATTGGTGATAAAGTCCTCTGATTTCTTTTCCTTAATTATGATATGAGTAGTAAACAAGAATTAGATAAGCTTAAGATTAGATTTACAAAGGATAATAAAATTCCTATTGATGTATTTGAAGAAGAATATTGGGATTTTTATATTTCACTTTATGAAAATACCCATCAATCAAGAACTAAGTGGCTTTCTCTTTTAGAGGGAATAGAAAAGGAGTATCCATCTGTTCAATCATTTTTGGATGCGTTTTACAAAAGAAGAGAGGCAATGCTTCAAAATTTATGGTCCAAGACAAATAAAGACGGAAAGAATCTAATGGAACTTTTTAACTCTGGTGAAAGAAAAATAAGCTCTAGGGATAATATTATTTCATCTTTCTATAATAATGAACAAGAGTGGTTAAAAAATACACAAAAGAAAGATGTATATAATCCTGAGCATGTTGGAGAGTGGTTCTTGAGCATTGATTTAAGAAAAGCAAATTTCCAGGCAATGTTATGGTACAATCCAGAATTCTTTATTGGAAAGTCTCTTAAGCTCGGACAAAGCATAGATGATTTATACTATGAATGGATTTCTAAGTTTGAAGTAAGAGGAGAAGAAACACTGAATTCTTATATTCGAGAGTCAAAGTACTTTAGAGAAGTTATCTTTGGAAATTTGAATCCAGATAGAGCAATTCGAATTGAAAAGTGGATGATCGCTCATGTATCAGAAAAAGTTAAAGTGATTTTAGATACTAGTGAAGTTCAATATAAGTTTATGCAACATGGATCAGATGAAATTGTAATTAAGGTTGATGATTATAAGAAAATACTTAACCTCTTACCAATCTTAAAACAACAAGTAACAGATGCTCCAGAAGTTGGTCCAGTAGATGTTAAGGTAGAATTATATCAATTGGAGGATCTTTGTCTGGAATCTAACAATGGACATAAAGTTGAAGCTTATAGAAAGAATCATCACGATGGAAAATTTGTGCTGAAAAAAGTTCATAAACACTATTATGCACAAGTTTATGAGATTTGTTATGGAATTCAACCAGATGAACAAGAGCGTGACTTAATATTTTATTCTGAAAATGAGCCAGCAAAATTCCTGCACAGAATTAAAAAAGTTGTTTATTAGTGAGTTTGATACTAATACCTACATAAGAGAAGAAAATGGCGGTTATATATCTTGCTGGATAAAAAGCTGTACAAGACTTCCTTTAAAATCTTGGTTAGTTAGTAGTCATATACCCTCAATAAACTTTTCATTTGTAAGACAGCAACAAAAGTCAACCGGTATAGAATTGACTAATGAATCTTATTATATATCGGAACAACTATTGGATAGAGGCATCAAGGATGTTCTAATATTTAAAGATCTATTATTGCCGATATTTAAAGAGATTAATGACCTATATAACGAATCCTGCTCAGTTTCAAAATTAAAATGTAATTTAAAGCCTGGTGACGAGTTTGGAAAATTAATAAAATTTGAAACAGCCTATATTACTATGAATAGATGTAGTGCTCAGGGAAATGAAAGAGGCTATCAATTATTCATAGCACATAGACAGAAAGGGACTTACGGTTTATTATTTAATCAATATCTAACTAAGAAAAATACTAATTTAGCTATATCTTCTTCACTAATAAATTGCCCTGGGGATTATAACTTAGGAGATACTATGCCAATTTATGAATGTGACTTAAATCGTACATTGTCTTTGATCGAGAGAATCGAGAATTTACGAAAAACTATAATATTAAAACGATATAAGATATGAAATATTATTTTACATTTCTATGTGATGAAGGTCCTAATGATGGAAAATTTCATATCGAAGAAGGAACCTATGAAGAAGCTAGAGAGAAAATGATAGAAAAATTTGGAACTAATTGGGGATTTCAATATGATGAAGATGAATGGATTATAAAGAAATCGAGAAATCCAAAAATGTTTATCTCTTCTTGTATAATTCAAGGTTTAAATCCTGATGAATATGATGAATTAACACAAGCAGAGTTGTTTGGACTAGAGGAGATATAGTCTAATCCATAAAGAAACATTAATTAAAGAGGAATTTAATAAGTATGTCAAAGCCTTATATATGTATAAATAATAAATACCTGGAGTTAGAAATAGCCCTAGGTTTTAAATTTTAATTACATGGAAAGAGAATTTATAACGTATGGGATTCACATAGATCCCGAAAAGTTTAACAGAATTTCAAATGGGAGACATATGTACCTAAACAAACCGAGTGGTGGATTGTGGTGCAGCCCCGTAAATTCTATTTGTAGTTGGAAAGACTGGTGCATCGGAGAAAATTATAATGTAGACAGTCTAAAAACATGGACAAAGTTCAAGTTAAAAGAGACAGCTAATATTTTAGTAATAGATTCATTGGTAGACTTAGTAAGAGTATCAAAGAAGTATCCATTAATACCACCTCGTCCTATAACTTTTGATAGATTAATAAATTTTGAGGATATAGAGAAAGATGGGTATGATGGAGTTCTTCTTACTGAGTGTGGTAACAGCCAATGTCACCTTACTGAAATTAGTATTGACCTGAATGCTTGGGATTGTGAAAGCATGGTTCTATTTAACTTAGAACATATTGAAATTGAGGAGATGGTATAAGCCACCTCTTCTTTTTATAACCCTTGAAATCCTTAGAAATGTAAGAGGATTCTAGGAAACCCTGAAATCCTTATATGTGAGTAATAGCCTGCATAGAACCCGCATGGGACGTGCTAGAGGACGAAAGAAATCGAAAAGTTATTACAAAATTAATAGACACAACCAAGTACAGAATCTAGGACATAGTTCAAGCGGGTCAGAACATTCATGAAAATGAAAGACCGAGGTTAGACTCCTCGTGACTAGAGAAAGTACAAGACACATAAAATCGCGAAGTGTTGTAACTGGTTAGCATATAACTCTCATAAGGTTAAGATTCTAGTTCGAGTCTAGACTTCGCGACAAAAGAGTAACATATCAGTCAGTAGCTTAATTATAAAGCCCATCAGGAGTTGATGGAGATGTTGGTGTAAATCCATCCTGATTGACTAGAGGCGTTTCTCATGGGCAACCGAAATTAGAGAGTAAAAGAGATTTGATTACATCGTAACCAATGATCTAACGTCTACGCAAGAAATATAATTCTGAAAAGAATTATGTTTAAATTTTAATCGACACAAATAAAAATAACAGAATATGGAAATAACGATAACTAGAGCATTGTCAGAACTTAAACTTCAACAGAAGAAGTATGATAAGAAAGTAGAAGAATTGCAAGTTATAGCTATAAAGCAGGGAACAAAGCTTCGTCGACCATTTACGGCGCAAACACCGAAAGACTTCTCAGAAAAGTCTAAATCAGCATATCAAAGTCTTATGTCCATTATGGATAGAATCATTATGATTAAGACTAGGATTGATGAATCTAATGCTACGACGAAGATTAAGATTGGTCAGGTTGAAATGACCGTTCAGCAAGCATTGGTTGAAAAGAAATTTATAACGCTGAAGAAGTCCTTGCTTAGAAAACTCCAAGACCTGAAAGCAACCAATAATCAAGATCTTGAAATTGCAGAACTAGAGCTTACTAGATCAGCAGAGGATTTTCGTAAGGTATTCGCAGGTAATGGAAATAATAAATCAGAAGCAGATATCGAAACAGCAGTTGAAAACTATAAGAAGTCTGAAGAGATTTCAGTAGTAGATGCTATTGGTATTGATGATGAGATTGCAAGACTCGATGCATACATTGATGAGTTTGAATCAAATGTAGACTTTGTTCTGTCTGAAAGTAACAGTAAGACATGTATCGTGATTGATGATTAATATATTGTGATACCTAGTCGAAAGATGCTGAACATAGCGCCCTTCGATTTATAGGTTAATAGATCAATTTACTAATGAAACAGTATTTATGGTTCAAAGGTTAAAGATCAAAAGCTGAAAGATGAAGGATAAAAGCTTATTTTGCTCAATAATGAGTGGTTCAAGATTAAAGACTCAGGTCTTAAAGCTTAATCAAATCCACGAATTAGTTCATCACGAAAGTGTAGGGGAAGCAGTTATGCCCCAGAATCTTGTACGTGGCTGACTAGGTAGCACAATTTTATAAACCCTTTGTAAGAGATTACATCGGGTTTCTTTTCATTCCCTCAATTCCTTACATATGTATGATTATTAAGAAAAGTGAAGATATAGTAGCATTTAATTGGCTATGTATAATTAATGAATATAATCCAGAAGAAGTAGAAGAAATAGAGATATGCAAAAGAAAATAGAGCAAGAAAAAGATGTTAAAATAGTGAGTGCTGTTTATACCTTCGTCGTTGATATAGCAAGGGTTCTACAAGGAAAAGGTTAGAATTCCTTTTCTTTCTTTTCCTTATTTGTGAAAATGAAAATAAAAAGAATTATAATAGACGGTCTCTTAGATGGAGAGAAAAATATATGTCTAAACTTAAAAGACAATGTTAATATTTTAGCTGGTTATAATGGATCGGGAAAAACTGAGACTTTGCATAATATTATTGGAGTTCTAAAATCGGCACTAGAGGAAACAATATTTGAACCTCATATCCCTGTTACTGGCAAAATCCGAATTGAATTTAATGAGGACTTAGAGGTAGTATGGACACCTGGTTCAATTGCTAAGATTGAGTATACTAGGGAACTTCACGATGCTAAAGGATACATAAAGAAAAACTTAAGTATTTTTAATCATTGGGCAGATGAGTATTGGGATCCTGATGAAATAATTGAAGAAGTTAAACAAAATATAAGAAACTATGATCTTGACTTGAAGCAAGAATTTTTTCAAGATATCTTTAATGATAAAAGTTTTGAAATCTTAGAGGTCGAGGGAAAATTCTGTATATCTAAACAAGATACAAATAGACTCTTAAAAATTGATGACTTAAGTATTGGGGAATTACTCTTACTATTAATCATGACTAGACCTGGTATCGATCAAAATGGAATTTATGTCTTAGATACACCAGAATTTCATATTTGTCTAGATTATCAATATGAATTAATAGATAATCTTCAAAAATATTATCCTAACCTACAACTCATTCTTAGTACACATTCACCAAGTTTACTAGGCAAAGGATGGGGTGATACTGTAATTCATATATGAAAAAGACAATGTTACAACAAAAAGCATCTATGTGTAAGAAAGCATGGAATAATGCAATATATAAAATTCATGCTTTAGAACATGAGATAGAATTAAGAATAGAAAAACGCAATAAGGATAAAGCATCTGGTAAGGATACTAGTAATCTTCAAGAAGATATTAATAGACATAAGTTGGCCAAGAAAATATGGCACGCAAGATGTAAAGATTGGAAAAAGAAAACATTAATTGTAAATAAACAAGCGAGCAATGAGAAACAAGGTTATTAAAAATCAGAGAGCATCTAGGTACAAGAGATGTTGGCTTAATGCAGCAGCGACAGCTACTCAATTAAATCTTAAAATCAAGCTCCTAACAGCTACTTTAAAAGCAAGTAGAGAGTCGTTGACTAAAGATGAAGTTCAAAATATTCTAAAGAGACGAGTAGCATTAAGATTGGAACTTAAACAAGCTCACAAACAATGTAAGAAGTATAAAATTGAATTTAAAATTAATAATGAATAGAGGGACTATATGTCCTTCTTTCTTTTCAAAGCCTTATAAATAGATATGAGTAAAATAAAAGAATTATTAGAGAGAAAGGTTAGATTAAATCTAGCTGATGTAAAAGAGCTTACAAAGCTTATTGAAGGAAAAGTAGATGTAGGGGAATTATTCACCTATGTAAAAGATCTTATTGGAGAAATAGATTTGACAACTTCTATTAGTGATCAAATAAGTCTTATAAATGCACAAGGTACCCTTCTAAATAAAATTCTTGGATTAGGGCTTACAGATGAACAGAAGGATAAACTTCTTGTAGAATTTAAAAATAAAGCATATAAAATAACCAAGGCTAGGAAGGATGCATATACTGCTGATCCAATAGCTACTGGAAAACTTCCTCAGGTATGTTCGGTGAGATATGATGAAGGAAGAGTAATTACAGAACAATTCCTCCTAGAAAAAGAGGCAATTTTTGGACAAAAGAATCTCTTATTGGTTATTGATATGCAAAATGACTTTGCTTCTCATGATGGTTCATTATATGTTATAGGAGGAGAAGAAGCCAATGCAAATCTAATTTCTTTCATTAGACTAAATAGAGAAAAGATTAGTGAAATCCTATTGACTAGGGATGATCATTATCATACACAAATTGGAATGAGTCATGCTTGGCTAGACAAAAATAATAGATTGGTAGATCCTTTTACTAAGATTACAGCTTTACAAGTAGAAAAGGGAGAATATAAGCCTAGATATATGGAAAAACAGTATGCTATTACCTACTTAAAAGCTATAGAAGCAAAGGGGGCACAGCATACACTTTGGCCTAACCACTGTATACATGGATCTCATGGACAACAGTTCAGTGGGGAATTAATTCAGGTACTACAAGAGTGGTCGGAGGTACATAATGGACTTCATTACAAAACAATTGATAAGGGCTATAGAGATGAAGCCGAGATGTATAGTGTATTCTCCTATGCTGATGATTCACTTCCTGAATTTAGGAAAAACCTATTAGATAATATAGCTAGTGCTGGATTTGATAAAATCTTTATTGCAGGATTAGCAAAAGATATTTGTGTTGCGGAATCAGTAAAAGACCTAGTTAAGGATGGACGATTTAAGAATAAACTTGTATTCCTGAATCACTGTATGGCAAGTATTAATAACAAAGCTACTAGTCTTAAAATTTACGATACAGCAATTAAAGACTATGGAGCTCAATACTATAAGGAGTAGAAATACTCCTTTTCTTTTTAAAGCCTTATCTATGTATGAGTAAATTATGTTTAAAAGAAAAATGGTATAATATACCAGATAATTCAAAAATTAAAGTAAAAGAAAATATAATCTTTGTAGATAATAAAGATATGCGAGAGAGAAATGATTTAGAAATAGAATCCAGAAAAAATTATATCAATTGATTGGTCTAGTAACCGCACCAAATTTACCCCAACCGAAGAAAATGGCAAAAAAATTAATTTTTGATCAGATTAAAGAGGCAGAAGCTAGATTTAAAGCTAAGACTCTTTCTACTGGAGCAGAAAAGTTTATAGTAGCTGCGAAAAAACTCTTTAGTCATACAATTTCTTTTATAGATTACTTGGATTTTGAGGATATTATTGATAATAATTCTTTGGAAATTACACCAGAAGTAGAATCAAGCTTACAAAATAATCCAAGATTTAATAGTTTTAGGTATAGAGAATTGTTTAATACACGACTTATAGGATCTAATGAAGGTTTATTAGGAGACTATATTGAAAAACAATCTATCCCTAGGGAAATACGCCCTAGTCTTGTGATGTTTGATTCTGATGGGGATTGGAGATGGTCTGCTGAAAGACTCTGCTTGACAACTCTTGATAACCTAAGAGAAATTTGCAATGGTGCTGACCTAAGATTTCTTTGTAAGTTAAATACAAAAGTAAAAATTAGTGGAGGAACTGCTGATGATAAAAGAAGAGTTAAAGATTTCCTAGAAAACGGTATCATCAAAAAAAGCTGTGGCTTCGGGTATGTTAACTATTGTACACAAGGTATAGACCATAGCGAATACTCAAAGGAGAGAGGTTGCCAAGTTATTAAACTCTACTTTGCTGGAGTATCAATATATGGTCGACTTAGTTCAGTGCCATCAAATACACGCTTTGATTTTGCAATGACTGGTGATAGATTAGCTCCCGATATTGTAATGAATGCGGGAAGTTTTAAATTTAGTCCTACTCCTTTTGGGGTTGTTATATATGGGACACATGAACCAGTTATATATGAAGGATTAGATAAGATTTATTATGATTATAGTGATGAAGAGGTAGAATAAAATCTACCCTTCTTTTCCTTACCTATGTATGTATTTAACAATTAAAAAATATTAAATTATGGGTGGTGGAAGCTATTCTTATTTAAAATCGGCAACTAGAGCTAAGAGTTATGAATCTAGTTCAATTAGTCAGACATTTACGTCGAAGACTATGCCAGAAGAGATGAATATTAAAGGTAAAGATCGTGAATCTTGCGATAGTACTGAGCATCCAGAATCATTTCCTATCATTTTGGCACTTGATGTAACCGGTTCGATGGGAAAAATTCCATACTACCTAATCTCTAATGCCTTTCCAAAAATTATGAAAGTAATTATGGAACAAGGAATTAAAGATCCACAGGTATGTTTTATGGGAATTGGAGATCACTACTATGATCGAGCACCTATTCAAGTTGGACAGTTTGAATCAAGCGATGAACTACTAGATAAGTGGTTAAAACTAACCTGGCTTGAAGGACGAGGTGGAGGTAATTGGCACGAGTCTTATACCTTGGCACATTATTACGCAGCTAATCACATTAAGACAGATTCTTTTGATAAAAGAGGAAAGAAAGGAGTCTTGATTACAATTGGGGATGAACCTTGTAACCCTAAACTGGAAAGCGAAAGTATAGAAAGACAGTTTGGTGATAAAGATGTTCCTACTATGGAAGCTAAGGACCTTATTGCAGCTGCGCAACAAAAATGGAATGTATTTCATATTAATATAGTAGACCATGCTGGCATTCGCGTAAAAAGTGAGGCTAGTTGGGAAACACTACTAGGAGATAATGTAATTCATAGTCAGGACAGTGAAGGGAAAGATATAGCCGGAATTATCTCTGGCTTGATTCTAGAATCCTATGGCATTGCTGATGCTATGAATAAAGATGCATTAATTGATTATATTAATTCATTATAAACTAAAAATCGGTAGGTCTATAACGGGCCTACTTTTATTATGACAAAATTATTTAATGAATTGGAAAAGGGAGATACATTTTATGTACTCGATGTAGATGAACTAGAGGTGGAAGAATATATCTTTGTAGAATCATACTTTTATGGGAAGACATTTTTGATTATATTAACGACAAAACGACGATTTAAAATTAAAATTGATCCATTAACAGTAGGAAAAACTGAAATAAAAACTAAAGATAATTATTTTTATCTCTTTACATCTAAGAAAGACGCTCTAGCTAAAAGAAAAGAGTTGATCTGGGAGAAAATAGGTAAACTTAAAAAGGAAATTCAAAAACTTCAAGAAAAACTATGAAAATTGTCTACCTTGAATTAGATATGTATACTTATGCAGAGACTCCGGAACTAAGAGCTTTTATAGAAGAAGTTGATAAAGGAGGATCTGAAGTAAGCGTAAACTATAATAGAAGATATAGTGAGGAATTGTATACCGATATTCTATATGTAACAACTACAGATGAATATATAAAGGAGAGACACTTAGAAGAAGCTTATAAGGAAGATTACTTTTTAGATCCAAATAATCCAGCAGATTATGATTATATAAAAGAAAATTTTCCAGAATATAACCCAAACCTGATTGGAACAGATGAAAATGGCAAAATCTTACAAACAGTTCAAAGATCTGAAACCTGGTGATACTATATTCAAATGGGACGATAAGTTTAATATAATAAAAGAGGAGATTGAACAAATTCATCGAATTGGTAAATATACAGTTATATTCGTTCTTAAAGGAGAAATTAATCCATGCACTGGAAAAATCTTTGTTACAAACTCACTTGGAGTTGGAGAAGTATCTATCCTTAACGGAAATCAATTTGATGAGTTTATGATGAATTTTGTAACCGAAGAAAGATTCTATACAACTGAGGAAGAGTGTAGAGAAGAAATGCAAACATTTATCTTTAGACAAATTCAAAGTATGGAAGATAAAGCTAAACACCTAAGAGAATTATACGAAAAGAAAGAAGGGAGAAATTAATCTCCTTTCTTTTTTATTATTTCTATACCATTAACCCACTTACCAGACTGATTTTTTATTGTTGTAGACTTAATTTCAAACCACTGTTCTAGATCTGTTGCTTTTGGTGTAGAGTTATATCCTAAGTTTTTATAAATCTTTCCTAATTTTTCTTTAATCTCTGATTTTGTATATTTTGATCCAGTTATAAAAGTTGCTGTAATCTCTTTAGTAATCTTAGGTTTAATGTATTGATTTTCATAACGTATTTTAAACTCTTTTTCTAAGTCTAACTTGCGATATTCTTTGCTCTTAATCTCCTTTACTGTAAATATAGTTAAATAATTCCTATAATCATCGGGAATAAGAGATAATATAATATTAAATTCAGTTTCATCTAGTATAGACCTTTGATCACATAAATATTTCATCTTGTCCGGAAAATTAGTAAATGCATTATTAAAATTACTTATTGTTGCATCTATTCTATTTTTAGAAGAAGATGTACTATATTTCTCCCCTAGTCTAGAAAAGACACTAAAACGATCTTTGTAGTCATATTCTTGTATCTCAAAAGTCCTAAGTTCTGCTATCTGCATTAATTTATTAAATACTGGAATTATACTAGAGCCTGAATGATGATTTACTGCCACATAATCTCTTTTATAATTCGAATTTTTAGCATCAATTTCATATTTCTCTGCTAAAGATCCCCTAATCTCATCAGATGATGATTCAGAATAAGCTTGTAAAAGATTTTTAGTTTGTTTATCTTTTCTATTCATGTAGTCTATGAATTCTTGTTTAGAATTCTTATCATATCGTAAGGTAATATATAAATCAGCACTATTCTTCCATGGATTTTCATCTAATCTCTGTCTACCTAAAATCTGTGGAAGATCCATTGAAATGTCCACTGATAAAGAATCAATATTAGCATTACTGAATATAAAACTTCTTGCGTTGGTGGAGTAAAAATCAGCACCTAAGTATACTGTTCTTGTACAGAAGGTAAACATTTTTCTCGGCTCATTTATTTTTGGAACTTTGCCTATATACTTAATTCCATCCTTTACCTTTCCACCAAATGCATGTCTAATTTGTTTCTCATTCTCTTTTGTATCAGCACATAAAACATTACATTGATCAATTGTAAGATTAGACCCTTTTATTGCTTTAGTAATATCTTTAACTGAATTAACATATATTACAGCTTCTTTGCTTTCTATTTGTTGAAGTAAACCATTTTCATCAGTATACTTATAAGTTTCAAACTTACCAGAAAGATATGTTTGTATTATTTTCTTTATATTTGCTTGTATTGTATTCCCCTTGCCGCAATACTTTACATTTAAATTAGGTTTTATAATACAATCCCTATTCTCACTCTCCCAATCAAGTTCAAAATAAGGTAGATCTTTAAAATAATCTAACATTTCCAGATACTTAGTTAGCATTGGTGTAGCTGAAACGTAGCATACATGAGAAAGATCCTTAACTTGCTCTACAAATTCTAATTCAGTATCTGACTTGAATTTGGCGTCAGTAAAAATGCTCTGAAATTCATCAATAACCACATAGAAGTCCTTAATATCCTCCCCTAATACCTCTTTAACATGTCTGAAAGAATCATAAGTTACTAGGATTTTACAAGGTCTTCCTGGATTAAATGGAGAGGGTTGACAAGAATAATAATAATCTAATATCCCCTGTTTTAGTTTCATTATTCTAGCTTTTTTATCATTGTCAGAGATCAGGCCAAGATTGCTTAATAAAATATTTCCATTATTTTTAGAAATTTTATCAATACTTAAGTCTTTTTCAAAATTAATTTGGTTCTCTACTTCATTTCTTACATAATAAACTTCTCCTTGGTGTTGGTCTTCCTTATTCTCTAGTAGTATTCGTCTTGGACTGCATAAGATTACATTTTGAGAGTTTCTAATACAATACTCCGTTAGGCCACAACCAGTTAAAACTTTATTTAGAATACATGGTTCACCAAAATTGAATAAATTAAATTCTTTCCAATCACTGATGTACCTAATTCCATTAGGCACAATTAATTTCTCTATCTTCATAATATATAATTTTAAAATATTAAGAGAAACCCTAGAATACTTCACCTTTATTATTGTTCTCTAGTTTTTCTCTTTCATACATAAGGACTTGAGAGGATCTAGAAGGCAAAATCTCATTTATTTTTTTCCCATTTTAAAAATAATCCTATAAAGGAGAGAAAGATATAAAAAATAAATGAACTTTTTCTACCTTATTCCCTCACTCCACTTCGTTCCGTTCGGTCAATGATAAAGTTCTAGGAGTCTTATTCAATAGCGTAGCTGCCAAAGCGTTAAACGAAGAGGGTTAAACGAGGGACGGACTTTGTCCCGAGTCCCGATGAGTAGCTTTGGAATGCTTCTTACACAGAGCCGGGGTGGGAGCGTTAAGTGGAATGAGGAATGAAGTGACGAATGTAGCAAGCGAGTGGCGGATGGAATCCGGGCAGGCCGGATTAATAAAAGACATTAGAAACTCTCAACGGTCAAGAAAAAAAATAGAGAGTCTTATACTCTATTTATATAATATTTAACTAATAAGACTCTCCACTAGCGACTGCTAATAATCAACGATCCTTTATCCAAATATAAGTATCTATTATTTATTATCATTAATTATATTAATTTTATTATCATTTAGGATCTACCACCATATTTTATTTAATATGTTTATGGCTGATTATTAGTATCCACCCTGTCTTCGAGGACAGTTTTGTAGTAGGAAGAACTATTATTCTCTTTAGTTCTTTCCATGTGTTCAAGGGTAAGTTGGTTACCAAACTTATCGATGAACTCTAGAAACTTACTTCGACTCATGGCGCCATGTTCTCCAAGATAAAGGCCCATTTTTCTAATAAGTTTTTTCTCAGAGAATAAGTTTTTGTAAGTTTCATCTTTTAACTCATCCCATCTAGTTCTCATAGCTTCTTCTAGAGTACATTCATGGTTCTTATAGATTAGTTTTGAGTGTAATCCAAAGCCTGAAGACATACCGTTTCCGGTTTCCTCTACTTCGAAGTTAGAGAATGACATAGGTTCAAAATATCCGACTCTTAGTACTGCTAAGGATAGTGATTTCCATGCTGATCTAATATCGTTACTAGATCCTAAGAGGCACCTTTCTGGTCTATCGCCTCCATAGATTAATTGTTCAGCAAGGTATCCGCCAAAAGATATCATAATATCATTATCTACATCAGCTTTACATTCTATTTCTCCTTCTTTTTCAGGATCATAAGTACTACAGAACCCACCTTTATCAGTAGACACTGCCACTATATTTTGTGGTGCTTTGCCTGTAAGAAGTGCCATCATAATAGCATGTCCGGATTCATGAACTCCGCTAATAAATCGTGTAGCTCTTGATGTAGGATTCCTAAGTGACCCAAGTTGTAATTTATAATCATATTCTACTACCCTTCCGTCTTGGAACGTAAGTATTATTGTAGTTGTAGGTACTTTAAACTCACGGTCTGTCCAATCAGATTTATCTTTAATATCAATACTAACCCTAGTATCATCTTCTTTCATATTGATTAATATTTCAGAGAAATATGGGGTTAGCATTGATCCAATAGTAGTAAAGATGGGTCGTACACCTTGAGTAGGATATACACCTTCCGCATAGAGTAGGTTATAAATTTCTTCACTAACAATTACTTCTAGATTAGGAGCAACAGTTTTAAAGTCTTTTATAATTCTCTCTACTTCCAGTCTAATAATTTTTTCGAAGTGAACTTTCTTCATCGTTGGATACTTGATCATATTATTTCCTATTCTAGCGATTTGTTCTGCTCTAAAGCGCTGTGTTAGTGCTTCTTTGATATCAGAGACAGTTACTTTGCTAGTAATATCATTAAATATGTCAGCGTCCATATCAGGATTAAGTTCATCTTCGACGCCAAAAGCTTCATCAAGATTTCCAATAATAAATACCAGACATCTTGAACAGTTGAGAGTCTTAGGAGAATTACAAATCTTAGTTACATTTTTTAAGATTTTGTAAACTTCAAGGACAGTCTCAGCTGAATAAAGATCTTGAATAGTTTTTTTACTTAGTTCAAAATCAACAGAATTCAGTCGTTTTACTATAGTTTTAATCTGGCTAATAGGAACTAGTTTTAGAGGTCTATAAGGATCTTTTTTCTTTTTACTTGTATCCTCTTCTAGTTCTTCCATAGAAGATCGATTTATAATATGACTTTCTTCTTCATCTTCACCATCGTAATCAACCTCTTCCTGTTCATTAGGTTTTGCTGTTTCGCCTGTAGGGATATTAATTTTTCTTTCAAGACTTGGAATTTCACGCCATGGATAGACGTAACATCCAATATTCTCTAAGATTTCCTTAATATCATTTGGGTCAGTAATTACATTTTCTTTTACCCTAATTCCAGGATATTTTTTTGCGAAAGGTTCCAGATCTTCCAAGAATGAACAGAACTTATTATAGTCATAATTATAAGTATCTGTTAGATCAAGGTTGCCATCATCAATAATTTTCCAAATGGGTCTTAAGCTACTTTTAACTACTTCCTCATGTTGTTCATTAAGTGTTCTGGCATACTGAAACTCATCAAAAATGTATACAAGATCTTGAGCCATATCCTCATTTGCTTTTCCAAGAGAGCTAGGATCTTCTGAATCAACCCCAAGAATTTCACAGGTTTGATTAATAATACTATTAATACTATTATTATCAGACCCTGCTTCTCGTCCACAGTCAAAATAGAGGGTTTTGTTATTAATTTTCAATAATTCTGTTAATCTTTTCACAACAGAGCTTTTACCAGTACCAGTCATTCCAAATAGACTTACGATAACTGGTCTTTTTATAACCTCTGGAGTTATATACCAAGGTTTCACTGATTTCATAATCTCATCAATAACGTCATCCAGTCCTACAAATTCTTTTTTAAGGATTTCTGTAGCGGACTTTAGAGTATTAATTCGATCCTGTCGTGAAAGTTGAATCTCTTCTTTCTCTAACATATCATTGTTTTTTAAAATTTTTCATACATAGTTAAGGTTCTGAAGCCCTGATGACCTTATTTTTGTAATAAATGACAACAAAAGACTTACGAGAAAATTAAAAATAATGAGAAAATATTATTATGATATAAAACAAATAAAATAATTATGGTAATTGAAGTTTTAAGACAGAAGTATAAAGTTGGTTGTAGAAGAGGTATTAATAAGATTGAGAAAAAGTATCTCTTAGCTGAACTTAATATGATTATTGAATGGAAGTATTGCTCATTCCCTAAAAAACTTGATGAAAGCAAAGTAGAGAAGGATGAAGATGGTAATGTTATTAAGCCTGAAGGTGGCTTTCCTGAAGATTTATACATAGAGGATAGAGAGTTCTTAGGTCATGAGCCAGAATTAAAACCCGGAGACTGTTTCTTGTTTGAGGGACAAGTTATTGCAGTAGACGAAGATGATAGATTAGTTCTTATTACTTCAGAAACTGGTAGTTGTGCTTTACAGCGGGTATGGGAAGACATTATTGAACCTGAAATTGATATGATATTTAATGATTTTCCAATTAATGATGTAGAGTGGGAAGAGTGTCCTAAAGATCAGATCCCCGCTAATTATGAAGTAGTAACGCCATCTTATAAATACTATAAGATATGGAAGGATCACTTTGTAGCGGGCAGATTTGAAGATAATGATGATCTATGCATTAAATGTGAAATAGATACTGATGATCTTATCATGCCAACTACTATTTATATGCGTAAATGGAATGTGAGATATGATCCAAATGATTTCATGGACGAAAATCAGGCAAAAGATATTATGACACAAGTAATCTCTTGGTTCTATCAGTATGAAAATAGAAAGGTTTACAACAAACCTAAAACTGCTGAAGACATACAACAGGAGCAACAACTTAAAGCTTCTTTGAATCCATAGAAAATAAAAAAAGGATAGAGTAATTAAATACTCCGTCCTTTTTATTTTTCATGAGCAGCAGATTATCAATGGTATAATAGAATTAGCTACTGATAGGAGAATAACAGCTATGACGGTCATAATATATGCCTTTCCCCAAAAAGTATCCTTAGCGCCTTCATTGAATATAATGTCATTGGAAACTGCAGGGGCGCAAATACATACAATGATAAGTATTGGTAGAATTACTAGCATTGGTATATACCATCCCCAGCCCCTTATTGGAAACCATTCATCGGGGTTACTTCTATCATTTGTATCATCAAGTTCATCCAAGGTGATATACATTGTCAATGTTTTTACTCCTTGTTTTATCTGTTTCTCTTCAAAATAAGTGAGATTGTGTGTTGTATAAGTAAAATTGCCTTTTCTTAGAATATATTCTGTATTCAAACCATAATCTCTTCGATTTATTGAGTCTACTACCTCAAAAGTAAATTTCTTTGGAGTATTATAATCAATAATATCTTGTCTGTTTAAAATATATTTCCAGCATATTCCAGTATGAATAACTAAGAAGAGGAGAGCAACATAGATATAAGACATTGCTTCTACCTTATCACTATCCCTAAAAATACTACTAGGCCAGCCAATACTCATTTTAGAATCTTTCATATAGCTCTTTTTATGCTATCATATTTACCATACCTGTCAATACAAAATGCTATAGCTTCTTCTTCTGTAGGTTTATTGTAATGAACTGGTTTTAGGTCTGCTTTTAATTTAACACTAATGTCCCAAACTACTATTGGTTTTCCATTTACATCTGGTTCTATTTGTTCAGTAATCCAGATACTAGGATATTCTTTTGCCATAATGTATAAAAGTAAGGGCCCAGTTCATCTCTGAACCAGACCTGATTAATGGTTTATAGTCCAACAATATTAGTTAATTGTATGTCTACCTTTTCTACGAACTTTTTTACATTCGTAGCATATCCGAGAGCAGTAGTTATAATTTGTTCAGCCTGTTCCTTCTTTTCTTCAGGAATTTTATCCAGAGCCTCATATATTTCTTCCTTAGAGATACCATGTCCAGTTGTACTATTATCATATATCTTAAAAATCTCTTCTACCTGTTCGTAATAGGGAGATGTTTCATGATTATGATTTTCTTCCGGTATATCTTGCTGCTCTGTATCCAATCCGAAAAAACTTTTTAATACAGCTACTGCTTCATCTGCAGACGGACAAGTTTTCAAAATATTTTCTACAAAGTCCACCTTTTCTTCAGGGGTTTTTACACCTTTGTTAATCTCATCAACGGTCTTTTTATAAAACTCTTTACCGTTTTTTACTATAGCTTTTCTAGCTATACCTGCTACATTTAAAATTCTATTAATTCCTTTCTTCATAACACATATAAGGAAAATAAAGGCAGGACCACTTCTGTGTAATCCCGCCCATTATATTGGAGAGCATTTATTCTGCTGGTTTCTCGTCAGTTGTTTCCTCTTTTTTATTACGCTTGATATTCGCCTGTATACTGAACCGATTGGTATTGATGATCTTGATACATGCTAGATACTCGTCTAGCTTTTCTTCATCGTCCTCATCTTCCCATCCGCTTACAGGTAACGCACCGAGGAAAGCAAATAATTCTTTGTTACTGTCCTTTTCCATCCAGGCAGAAATTTTTGCCCTTTTCACGTCTACTAAAGCCTTTGCGGCTTTCTCATAAATACTAACGGCTATAATGCCGCCGACTATTGAGGCTACTGCCCATGCACCAAACCTCAATCCTTCTTTTACAAATGTCTTCATTTTCTTCTTCTTTTAAAAAAATTTGTTTTGCATTTCATATATAAGGCTTTGAAACTAATTTGGAACGGTAAAAAAGAAAAGGGATTAACCCTCTTCTTTACTAGATTTTATCCTAATGAATCTTAAAATCACAGAATCCCTAATTGTTACTATCGTATCTAACATGATTAGGGCCCATCCCAGTGTATTCCAAAATCCAGTTCCATATAGGATTAACCAATAGATTACTAAGCTGGATATAATTGCAATCGTCCAACTTAGAATTGTTACAACTGTATCCTGAACCTCGTAAGCAGCCTTTAACATTGGATTTTTAGTTCTAATGTTATCCATTGTACAAATAATACTGCTGATTAGGTTCACGATAACTGCGATAATTGCTATTGTCTCCATATTTTTCTATTTATTTTAATTGTTAATATTCTGAAAAAAAATAAAATAAATCTCCTTTTCTAATATTACTTAAGGAGTTATTCTTTTCTCATATATAAGGCTTTGAAACTAGTTTGGGACGGTAAAAAAGAGGGATATTTCACCCTCCTTTTATTAAATTTCGCTAAGAGCCTGTTCAATTTGAGCCACATAATCCCTAAATTTCTCAGTATTTCTTAGATCTTGAGTTCTTTTTACCCCATAATCTATATCAATAATTTTATGGACAGCGCAAGGCCACGGTTTTAAAACAACTACTCTATTTGAAATCAAAGCTGCTTCTGTAACATCATGAGTTACATTAATAATAGTTGGATCAAGCTTTGAATTATAATAGATGTTCAATAAAGCATTCTGAATTTCTCGTTTCGAAAAGATGTCAAGCGCTCCAGTAGCTTCATCTAAGAGAAGAATCTGATCTCCCCTGATAAGACTTCTAGCAATAGCAACTCTCTGTAATTGTCCTCCTGATAGAGTATTTCCAGCCCATTTATGCTCATGACCTTCCAAACCAACTAAGCGAATCATATTCATAACTTTTTGATGAATTTCTTCACTACTGAGTTTTCCTTCCATTTCAAGAGGCAAAGCTATGTTTTGGTATACAGTTTTCCAAGGAAGTGATGAATATCTTTGAAATACCATAGGAACTACAGTATCTTCGGTATATTCTTTTCCATACATATAAACTTTACCACTCTGTGGCTTTTTCAGTCCAGAAATAATTTTGAGCATCTCAGACTTGCCACAGCCACTAGGTCCACATATACTAATAAGCTGGCCCTCTTCTTTAAAATCTGGAATAGAGAAATTTAAATCTTTAAAAAGATGCTTTACTTCTCCATTAGATCCCTTGAATGCTACATTTACTCCGACAAAGTCAATAACATTCGTAGACTCATGCCTAGAAAATTCTTGCTCTACCATCATTGGAGCTTCTATTTCCTGTTGAACATTAGATTGTTCTTCTACTTTCTTTTTAAATATGCTCATGATTTATAAAAGATACTTTTTTTATTATACTTAAATGGGAACAGAATTGTAAACAGTTTACCAAAGAGATAGTCTTGTAAACATCCAATTACAATAACTAATACTAGAAGTGCATAAGCTGCTGGCATACATGACTGTCGTATCATTGTATTAATAAGTGCGCCAATACCGCTTATTCCACCATCTTTATAGAGGAGTTCTGCAATGACTACATATGACCAAGATACTGCTAAAAGATTTCGTATAGAATCAGCAATATTACTTGTTACATATGGCCAATATACATACTTAAATTTCTGCCAATTAGTTGCCCCAAGTGTTCGTAGAGTCTGTAGGTATACATTATCTTCATTTACGGGATTTTGTAGGTCGTTAACTTTGTTAGCTACTTCAGGCAGTATATAAATTAACAGTGCAAACGCTAAGAATGCTTCTTTCATGCCAGTTGTAAGACCAAAGATAGCAATAAAGATACCACTAATAGCCGGAACTGGTAGAAATCGTACAGAATTTATATATCTTCCAAGAACTACGTTAAAAGCTGGGTACAGAGCTATTATAAATCCCAACGGTAATGAGATTAATATAGCCCAAACATACGACATTAAGTTTAACTTAATACTATACCAAGCATTAGCCGCTAGATGATTTTCTGTAAATAAACTTCCAAAACTTGTTATTACATCAATTGGATTAGGAAGAATCTTTGCAGGAATTACTCCAAAGTATGATATTAGCCACCATACTCCCAAAATGACTATGATTCCAATTGCTGAAATCATTGGGGTTAATTTTCCAAAATCACTGGAACCACCCATCTTAAATAATTTTACTTTAGTTTCCATTTTGTACTTTAATTTCAAGACCTGAATTTTCTAAGAAGTCACAGATTTTATCACTAGTCTTCCAGGCTTTATTATCTCTAGCCTCTTTTCTTAGACCTATGATATAATTTACAACTCCTTCAAAATATATTATACATAATAATATTTGTTGTTTCATAGTTTATAAAATTAGGTAAGGAGATAATATTTTCTACTACCTCCCTACCATTAACTTATTCATTGATTAACTTAAAGTCAGTTGTTCTGTAAGTCTGATCTGGACCAACACTTCCAGCTGCTTTAGCATGAGCACTTCCATTACCAACAATTACAAATCTATTCGGGTCACAGCCACATTCCGAAGTTAGATAATCTGCTACTGCCTTAGCTCGTCTTTGAGACAAAGGTTTGTTAATTTCATCAGAGCCAGTATTATCAGTATTACCTTCAATTCGAATTCGTGCATTACTAAATTGTTTTACTAGGAGTTTGAACTCTCGATCAATAATACTTTTTGCGTTATTATCAAGAATATCAGAACCAACAGCAAACTCAATAGTTACCGATTTATTTGAAATTGCAGCTGCCTCTTCCAATTTTTCAGTTGGAGCACTAAAAGTTTTTTGTTTTTCAGCACTTTGATCACCCTTTACAGATGTTGGATCTTCCATTAATCCCTCGATTATTGATGTAGTACTTGCTTTATTCCAGGATACTGGATGTTCGCAAAGTCCGAGGTCATCATAAGTTCTTGCCATCTTAGAATACAATTCTTCACCTTTTACTCCTGTATATGAACTTCTAAGTCCAAAGAAATTAGCTTCATCCTCAAGAGTTACATAGTGAATATTCTTAGAACCAGCAATAGCAAATTCCTCGTTTGTATCATAAGACTTAGCAAATGCTTTAGCGGCTTGTCGAACAGCAGTAGGATCAGTATTCATCTTAACATTAGCCATTAGAAGAGCAGATATAAGTTTTTGAACTTTATCCTTATTTTCTTCTAGGTAGCTTTGTTTAGCAATTAAGCCATCACAGATAATGTTAGATGCTTGTTTTGTACTAACAAGAACTTTTCCAATACCTGCCTGTACAATATCTTGATCATCTGGACTATATACTACAGCACCATCACATTGTCCACTCTTGAATACTTGAGCAGCGGCAAGACCATCAGAAACAACTTTAATATTGACTTTTTTCGGATCAATAGTTGAACTAAGGTTTACTTTATCATATCCAATGCCACTTGTTTCAAGTGTATTAAGAAGTAGAGTATGAGAAGCTGTACCTTCCGAGCAAGCAATAACCTTTCCAACAAGATCACTAACTTTCATAATATTCTTGTTTACTACAAGTGCATCTGCTCCACGGCTCCAATTACTTATGTTAAAGAATCTAGCGTCAGATATTTCAGAATTTTCTCCCATCTCTACAGGCAAAGCATCAACAGTACAGTAAATGATATCAATATTACCGTTCTTGAATGCTATACGACCTGCTTGGAAGTCATCCTGAATTACAATCTTAAGCTTGAGACCATACTCTTTGTATAAAATACAGTCTTCATTAGGTTCCAATCCATTATTCAAATACATGAATGGAAGGAATCCAGCATAAGTGTTAGTACCTACAGTGATTACATCCCCGTTATCAAAAAGGGAAAGATCTTTTGAATTGCTGTTCTTAAAAACTCCTGTTGCATTGAGAATTACTCCAGCAACAATGGCTACTAATGCAATACCTGCAATCTTCACCCAAGGTTGAACTTTTTTCATTTTGTTCTTGTTTTAAATTGTTAATCAAAATATGAACTATTATCACTACTTTGTTGTCTAGGGGATGAAGCAAATTCTGGCATTGCTGAGTTCTGGAAGTTTACTCCAAAATTCCCTTTATCCGGTAAAGATTTCCAGTGTGCTTCAGAGAAGATTCCCTCTTGCTGCTCATATTTAGCAAGGATAAGATTAGCCTTATCAGACATAGCTGCATTATCAGCATCTGCTTGAGAAAGAATTCCATTAGTCTCATCAATCATTCCTTCAATCTCCCCAAGATTAAAAGTAATTTCATTTTCCATGATTTCACAAGCCATTTCGAAGTCGCTCATAATATCAGGGTCACCATTAAGGGCTGATTTAATACTTCTAAAGGTTTTTCCGGTCTGTTTAATTTCTTCGTACTCTTCTTTCATAAGTTGAACTTTTTCTTGATTTAGTCCAACATTAAAAGTAGCATACTGTTGAAGTTTTACAAGAGCCTCTAACCATTTTTTAGAAGTAGATAGTCTTTGAGTTCTCTCTTTAAGTGCTTTTTCATACATTACAATTAAGCCATTAGTTTGAGTTGCAAAGCTAGCTTGGCCCATTTTTTCATAACGTTTCTTTTTAGAGAGTGCCTCATCGAGTTTATCTTTAGTTTCAGATACACGACGTTCATTCTTCTTAATCAGTCCACGTACCTTTGTAACATTCTCATCAACCTCTTTAATACGTTTCTGAAGATCTTTAATATAATCCTCTAGAATAGCCACTGGATCAATATTTATAAAAAATCCAGTAATCTTTCGCATAATGATGAAATAGGCTAAACCAAATGTATGCCAAAATTTCTTACTTGTTAAGATATAACCAAGAATTCCTATTGCAAGAAGCATAAGAATCAGGTACAGTACATTTGATGCTAGAGTGATCATAATTGGTAAAAGGTGCCAAAGGAGAAATAATCCTCCGCCGACAGCCAAACCAGCACAAATCATTCCCAACGTTCCTCCAGGTTTTTCCCATGGAGATTTTCTGCTAATATTTTCATTATTAACAGGAATTAAGCCATTATTTTCCATAATTATTCATTAATATAGTTGTTTATTTTTTCTTTATCTTTTGCTAAGATATTAAGCATATAACCAAGAGTAGCATTAAATTTAGCTTCCTTTAAGTCATAGTCTTCTTTATTTTTCTTTATCTTAGCATTTTTAGAATCTCTTTCTTGTTTTTTAGCTGCCAATTCAGCCTCAAGCTTAGAGATTTCTTCCCCTAATTTATCAACCTCCTGTTGTTCTTGTACAACATTAAGGTTACGTTTCTTTTGTAATTCTTGCATTCCTACCTTACGCTCACCTTCAAGAACGCCAGTATAATGATCGATTGCTCCTAAAATACTCATCTTAGAAATCTTAGCATCCGGGAAAAATCTCTTCATACTAAGATATTGTTGAGCATATCGTTTCTTTTCATCTGGTTCCATAGAGACTAGGTCTTCAGATTCAGCAGCTTCTTTAAGCTCAAGATAATCAGGACCTGGAATATTCTCAGCTTTTAGTTTAGCTTCAAATTTTTCCAAGAGTGACTCATCTACTAACTCTAAGCCAGTATCAGTACCAGTGGGTGAAGGAGTAATGCTTTGTTGGGGAACTACTACAACATTTTGTTGTTTTTCTTCTTTTTGTTCTACGCTACTATTTTCTTCTTCTACAAAAATAGTCTTCTTAAGTGCATTTAAAAAACTTCCCATATTAATTTCTTTATTTTCATACATAAGGTTTTAAGGCAAACTCTTATATATGTATGGAAGAATTTAAATCATTAAAAGAAAAGTTCGATTTTTATCGAAATAAAACTGATTATAAGATTGAAAAGAAGTCTTATACGATGGTAATGCTTGATGGTCGTAGTTTTAGTAAAATGATAAAAAATAAGTATCATCTTCCGTTCGATGATATTTTTATTAACATGATGAATGAAACTGCGGCTTATGTATGTAAGGGAGTTCAGGGTTGTAAGATAGCTTACGTACAAAGTGATGAAATGACATTTGTGATAACAGACTTTGAAAATCCTGATGCAGACATATTCTTTGGAGGCAGACTAGTTAAAATGTTAAGTATTATTCCAGGAATTGCAACTGGATATTTTAACAAACTAGCAATGATGAATTTAATTCCTAAGGATAAAGAAGCTGGTAATATTCTATGTTCATCTGACGATATTTATCAAATGTTAGAGTCTTATACTCCAATTCAATTTGATGCTAAGGTATGGCAGGTTCCAAGTCTTAATGATGTATTTGCTACTATTCTCTATCGTCAAAATGATTGTATAAGAAATAGTAAAGCTCAAGTTGCACAAAAATATTTCTCTCATAGTCAATTAAAAAATCTCCCAGTAGACGAACAAATAAAATTAACTAAGGAAAAATTTAATGTTGACTGGGAAAATGATTTTGATGATGGGAAAAAATTCGGTAGATTTATTTGGAAAGAAACTGAACAGAGGACGAATGAACATTGCCTAGAACCTTTTGAAAGAAGTGTATGGAAGTCTCATTATGCATGGCCTCTACATGATCCAGAGGGTAAGCAAAGATTCCTAGATCTTGGGATAATTCCAGACATTGATGGCCTAGAAAAGTAGTGAAACCCTTATATATGTAATAAAGATTAACTAAAGAGTAGTCAGAGTATAAACTTTGATGCTCTTTTTAAATTTTTAAAATATGGGAACAATAGTATTATTAGCGTCAGCACCGTTCATATTAGCTGGTTTTGGTATTGCTGGAATTACCAAATCAATAATGAACTATGACGAAAAAGAAAGAGAAAGAGAGGCTACCCAAAGAGAGGTAGCTATAAGAGATGAAGACGACGATTTCAAGTTTCCTACTGCAAAAGAAGCAATTGAGACGGTTTTTGAAGCAACTGATGAGGTTGAACAAGGTATCAAAAAAGCTGGTAAAGCAGGTTTAAAGGCACTTGGAAAGTTTTTCAAAGCATTAGGGGAGGAGTAAATTCTTCCCTTTTTATTTTATTAAAAAAAAGAATGAGGAACTTAATCCTCATTTTTAATACAAAAGTAAAATCTAGTCATAAAACGTTCTTCTGGAAGAAATGAATAATCTCTTGTAGATTTATGTTTAGTATATTCTGTAAAGTTCATTACACCTTTACCAAAAACAAAATAGCACATATTACCAAAACCTTCAACCAATATATTTTTAAATAAAGAGGCTATTCGTTTTTCTTTCCTTCCTTCTGCATAAAGACTTCCAGGGTTATACTTAGTACTGACAAGCCAAACTTCCTCTAATTTCTTTTTATCATTTGAATAATAAACCCAAAGCTTTCCAATGCAAACAGGATTATCTTCTTCAGGTGATCTTGAAAATTTTTTCCAAAGTTTAAATTTGTTGTATTTTACATTATCTCTATCCCAAAGAACGTCTTCTTGTGTATTCTTTTTTTCTTGGAAGATAACAGAGAACATTTTGGTGATTTACATAATAAAGACCACCTCTTTCAATAATATTATGTCCTCCTCTTTCTTCCCAATACTCTACTTCTCTAGTTTTTTCTTTAAATTTTTTCTCTATATCATATTTTTGTACAATTTCATTTGGAATATTCTGTATAAACTCTTTGTAAATTTTATCAATATTTCTTCCAATATTCCCTCGTATAAAAGTTTTAATTAAAGAATACCACTTAAATTTATAGAGAGTATCATAATAACTACTAGGCTGAAATATGCCCATTCGTACATGTTTTACATCTGGATCATTTAACCTTGCACGTTCAAAATGATGAAATGCTTTCGGTCTCTTTTGCTTCTTTGTTGATTTATATTTTATACTCATTTTTATACAAATTAGATTTTCAATACGTCTTCCAGATTTTTATAAACGTTTCTTTAATAATTCGTAGATAAGGCTTTTGAGATCCTTACGAAGTCCTTATATTTGTTATGAAAGAAAATATAAATAATATGAAGCGACTAAAAATAGTAAAACGGGATGGGTTACCTGAAACCAATAGTAGCTCGTCTCATTCAGTTGTAGTAAGTGATAAAGAATTTTCTTTACAGGATATTTCTTCTGAATTAATTCCTGAAGATAATGGTAAGATTATGATTCATGGTCATAGTTTTAATTGGGAATGGGAGAAATATAATGATGTAATAACTAAAACTCAGTACGCAATTGCGGCATCTATTTACGATGATGAAAAGATAGAGAGAATTAAAAAGGTTTTTAAAGAATTTTCTGGTTATGATTTAGAAATAGAGGATGAAAATGATAGTGATAAATTGAGATCTATATTCTCAATAGATCATAATTCTAGTGACATCTTTAATGATTTCTTACAGACAGATGAAACATTAAAAAATTTTATCTTTAATCCTCAATCATGGTTATTCTTAGGAAATGACAATAGTGAATCTCCAGTAGGATTTTACAAGGTTTATAATATTAATAATTATAAGAATCCTGCAGCAATTGCTAGTGTAGATTTTGGAGATGAAATTGGACGTATTGATTTTGAATTATTTAGTTATCCAGGTGGAATTCTTCAAGACTTAGAGGACGGAGATAATCAAGATCTTTTAGCATCTCTTTGTATAAGTAATGGCAAAGTAACTAGTTTAAGACTTGTTAAAGATGCTGAAATGTATTTCTTCAGACGTTATTGCTGTATTGAAAGAGATGGAAAATACTATGTTAGATTCATGACGAAGGAAACTAAACAACTTCAACAGGATGTTCTTAGAGCCTCTAATTGGAATTTTGATCAAGGAGAGAAATTTATTCTTAGTCGTGAATATGGTAAAGATTATGTTGAATTTCCTATAGAAATATACGATAATGAGTTCGGCAAATTGGATTAATGGAAATTATTTTGTAAGAATAGATACTGATGGAACAAAATCTAGGAGAGCTCTTAGAGTTGGAGAAAAACTAATTCCTAATTTTCCAGAGTCCCTAGATATAAAATTAACGAATAAATGTTCTATTGGTTGTCCATTTTGTCATGAAAATAGTAATCCTCAGGGGAAAGTTTGTGATCCTGATAAATTAATAAAAGTTCTCGATCAACTTCCTAGAGTACCTATCGAATTCGCATTTGGTGGGGGAGATGTTTTTGAATCTCAAGATGAATTAAAAAAGATTCTAGAGTGGTCTGAGAATAATGGTTATTTAAATAGAGTTACTATTAACTATCGAGACCTAGAGATTCGCCAGAAAGAAGAATTAGAAAAACTTTTTATTGAAACCCAAGCACATAGACTAACTATTGGACTTAGTCTCTCAAATTGGAATAAAGAGATTGAAGAAAAGATTAAAGAATTCGAATTCTTCTTTGATAGAGTAGTATTTCATATTATTACAGGTGTATTTCCGATTGAGAAGCTAGAATCTTTATTAGATAATGATATAGCTCCAGTTTTAGTATTAGGTTATAAAAATTTTGGCCGAGGTAAGTTCTATACTCCTAAACAGATGGATATATGGAAGGATACTATAAAACAAAGAATTTTCAAATATCGATTAGGAGTAAAGACTGGGGTATTAGCATTTGATAATTTAGCTATTGAGCAGCTAGGAATTAAAGAAAGCCTTTTTCAAGAGGAGTGGGATAGAACATATCAAGGAAATGAATTTTCATGCTCAATGTATGTAGATGCAGTTGAAGAAATGTTCGCACCTACTAGTAGAAGCACTGAAAGAGTATCTTGGAATAGCATAGGAATAGTTGAATATTTTCAAAAAGGAAAACAAGACTATGAAAATTGAATTAGTTACGAAAGAAAGATATGACAAACTTTTAGGAATGAAAGGAGACTATGTAAAAATGAAGGTCTTTCCTGATTTTATAAAAGGACCTGAAGAAGTAGTTAAAAGCTGGCAATATTATGCAATAGGTAATAGAGTTTTCGGGTACCTAAGTGAGTTTAATACTCTCTGTATTCCAGCTAAGTATGATATTGAGGATACTCTAGAACTACTTAGATCGTCTAATATTGATCTAGAAGCATGGATGGTAGAGTCTTGTAATGAAGAAGACTTAGACTTCAATCCAGATCAGGTTAATTGCTCTTTTCATCAAAGAGGTAGTTATGGTGTTCCTAATAGAAAAATATCTCCTGGATATTACAAAATTACCAATACGATAACTAAAGAGGTAATATATGCTAGTGTTGAGAGTGATTGGGGAGATAATGTAATAAAATATAAACTAAAGAAAAACTTAGATACATCTGAATCAGATATTTATCTAATGGATAATCTAATAAGTTTGTTGTTGTATGAAAAAGGATACAAAAATAAAAGACTTAGTGAAGAGGGTTAATGATACTCTTAGATATTATGAGAAAGAATATATTGAATTGAAACGTACTCCAACAACTGAAAAAGAGGTTTGTACATCTTTTGAACATTATATTGAAGTAAGATTTAATATGGAATGTTGTAAGATACCAGAACTCTTAGACTTAGAAAATTTAACCGGCGGACATTTATTCTCTTGTACATCTATTACAAATCCAGATGAAGCAAGACGAAGATTTAGTTCAGCAACAGTAGAACTTCTAAGCCCAGAAGAAGTGGAGAATGCAGATGAATCTCTTAGAGATGCCTTGGAGGTTGTAAAAAAATACTTAGGAGGCACTAAGATTAGTTTTAATAGTGTTAAACAAAGAATAAAAATTACAATTGATGAGTAGTTGGATATTAGCTCAAGATATTATAGCTTTAGTTAATAATAAAAACCATAAGCTATATATTACCAGAAAAGGAAGTAAATCTCTTTTTCAGGCTATTGAACGATTAAAGAAACGACAGAAGGATGTAGAATCATTCATTGAAATGGAAATTAAAAATTCCTTCTTAGTTAGGCTTGGAAATAATATGTCTATGGAAGTCAAAAATAAAGATCTTCCTGACGATAAGTGGTATACTCTCAGAAATGAATTAGATTCTAATGAAAATGTATGGGAAATGCTCACTAATGTAGATAATAATAGAGGTGATTTTGGAGATATTGAATTTGAGATTGCTACTAGTGATTTAATCAAAGATAGAGTGGTCCTAGTAACATCTAGTATGCCTTCATATCAAAAATTACAGAATCAAATGAAACGAGTTCTTTTCTATGATATTTATTCTAAAACAAAGAAATGGACTCCAGGTCATAGATTCTTCTCTAAAACTAGCACATATTATTGCATAGCACAAGTTAAAAGTAGGAGAAGTGGTATTGACTCAGTCTATCTCTCAAAAGATGATATGGTAGATGCATGGATTGTTACAGAAGAACTAGAAGGTCAGAAAACTTGTAAAGAAGTATTAGAAACAAAAAGTTTTGGACCTGAAAGAAGTGATCTTAGAATAATTTATACTGCCGGATTAATGGTAGATGACGGAGAATTTCTCAAAAATGACATTGGAGATGATATTATGACTTATTATCCCAAAATGGTAGAAAATGCAAAAAAGAGATTTCCTACTAGTCAAGAAGTTATGGGAATGAGATCATTCTTAGATATCTTTACAGTCCAAAGTGAGGGTCATGAGGATTTAAGCCAAGTTGATATAAATCTAATAGTAGATATTAAAGACCGCATTAAAGAATCTATGTACATCACAATGATCCAAAATTATTATGGTTATTCTTGCTTAAGAGATAAAAGCAAAGTAGATGACGTTGCAGCAGATAACTTGTTAAAACTCTTTTACAATAGAGATAACATGATGGATGGAAATAGTAAACGTTCATTATATTACAAACTCCTATTCTTAGATCTCGGGCTTGATGATCCTAAAGATATAGCAAAAAAAGTTATTAAAGATTTTGATATAAAGGATATAACTGATAACTTTAGTGGATATGTAAATTATGCCTCAAAATATTTATATAACAATTTATACTCAGATGGTATAGTAATTATAACTCAACGTAAGACAAGTAGCCGTTATATGATGCCTTTTACTAAATTAGGGGACAAGTTTGGGGCAGATCTATGTGATACAATTCGAAAGATTTGTTCAGAGCGAGATCAATGTAATGGTTCTAATTGTGATATATATGAAGTTTACAATTCTGGAACTAGGATTGCACCCAAAGAATGGATAGCAACTACAATAACGCTTGAGGATATATTAAATTATTTTGGAGGAAATCTTGCAAACATCCCCGAAAACCTTAAATTTGATATAATGAAATGCAAATTTCAAAAAGTAGAATTAGCTTACGATAAAGGAGAAAAACTCGCATGAAACAAGGAAACTTACAAGTCGAAGGTGTGGTAGAGCAAGAATTGGGTAATTCTATGTTTAGAGTAAAACTAGATAATCCCGGAATGCCTATAATTCTATGCACGATTTCTGGGAAGATTCGAAAAAATTATATAAGAATCCTAGTTGGTGATAAAGTTAAAGTTGAAATGACGCCATATGATTTAACAAAAGGGCGAATTGTTCAGCGCATTAATTCAGTTGTAATAACTCCTATTAATAATAGTAATAACAATAAAAACAAAAAGAAAAAATGAAAAAATACTGTATTAAGAATAGTTTAATTGGTAATTATTACCCTATGTATCTGAATAATATTAACCTTGGTCGTTCAGCATATCTGTATCAGATAACTACACCAGGGCTCAGTGAGAAACTTGTTCCATTAATATCAATTAATAAAGTAGGAGAAATTACCTCAGAGGGAGACTACTCTGCTACAGAAAATAATATGATGAGTAGTGATATACTAGCAACTCTCATTCATAGCAGAGATGAAATTGAAACAAAGGGTATGGAATACCTTTCAGGACTCTTTAAAAAGGATAATCCTGTACTATACTTTAGAGGTAAAGAAGACTTTCCAGCAATAGAGATGGGTATGGATAATAACATGCAAAAATCTATCATTGTGAATCTTCGTGATGAGCTTCGATGGAGATGTTATCGATTCTATGCTGGACGGTATGTTGATATACTTTGGTCTCCTACACAGTTTGCTGTATTTAAGATTTGTGGAAATAGGGAAGAGATCTGGCTTGAACCAGTAGCTGTTTATGAAAATACAGATCTTGGACTCCACAATCCTAAAGAATTTGTAGATAGTAGCTGGCAGACTGAGAAGTTTTCTGGAAAAACAAAGACGTCTGACTTAAATCGATATATTAAACGACTTGAGTGGACAGCATTTGATAAGAAAACAATTTAAATGAACAAGAGAGGTGGCTTAGGTCATCTTTCTTTTTTCTTGTACGTCTGAATGGGGTGGGAAATTCCTTATAAGTGTATAAAAATTTAACGATTATGCAACATATTAGTAAATTATTGAATGAGCAATTTAAGAAGATTGCAAACGGTAATGAGTTATTCCGAAGCAAAGTAAGTGGTATTGAACTTTGGAATGAGTATATGAAAGGTTTTGGTAAGGATCCAGTATTTAGAAATCCTGACTTCTCTGTCCACAATTGTTCAACCTGCAATAACTTTATCCGTCGATATGGAAATATTGTAGGTCTTGATGAAAATTATAATATCATAACTATGTTTGATATTAGCAATTGTCCTGCAGAGTACAAAGCTAGTTTTGAAGCAATGGCTAATATGCTTAAGGCAGCTCCTATTGTAGATTCATTTGTAGAAACATTCGATGAATTGCAGAATCTTCCTTATGAAAGATGTAAGAAGAATGCCCCTGAATTCCTCCTAGGATTACCTAAAAATGCAAAAGTATATACAGAGGAGGAAGCTAATAAATTCCCAGGTGTAGTAAAATCCGGTGAAAGTCGAGTATTTTATCATCTTTATGTAAGTTGCCCTAGCCTTTATATTGATACCTCTGGTTCAAGTGTAGCAGCATTAATGGGCAAACGAAGAGATAAATATAGTGTCTTTAAAAGATGTATGGAAGAAATTCCAGTAGATACCTATGAATTAGTAAGGGATCTTATAAACCAAGGATCTTTGTTAGATGGTACTGCTCACTTATCTAAAGTTGAAGCAATGATACCTTTAAAGAAAGAGTATGATCGAATTCCATCGGACAAACAAGATAACTGGTGTTGGTCTAAATCTGATTTCGGATTGGCTAAATTTAAGAACGAACTCATTGGTGTACTATGTACTGAATTAGCAGAGGGAAAAGACTTAAATGAAGCTTGTAAAGAGTGGAATATACGTATTGATCCGACTAACTATATGAAGGCGAAAGCTCCTATTACTGCAGCGCAAATTAAAACCGCGCAGGAGTTTATTGAACAGAATGGTTTTGAAGAGAGCTTTACTCGTAGGTGCGCCACACTAGATGATATTAAAGCTGCTGATATTCTTCATATTAATAGTGGAGATGGTAAGATTCAGAAAGTCTCTATCTTTGATGAAATGAAGAAAGCTGTATCATCTCGTCATAAAAGATCAGAATTTGATAAGGTGGAAAAAGTAACAATTGATAAATTCATGAATGATATTCTTCCAACCTGTACAAGTATTGAACTTTTCTTGCAATCCAGTCAGAAAGGAAATTTTGTAACGCTGACAACATCAGAAAACAAAGATTCAAAGCCAATTATGAAGTGGTCAAATAACTTCAGTTGGACATTTAACGGAAACCTGGCTGGTAAATCCCAAATTAAACAGGCAGTTAAGGCAGCTGGTGGATTCGTAGATGCTCCTTTCCGATTCTCTATTATGTGGAATGAAGATTGGGAGAACAATCGAGTTAGTACTGACCTTGATGCTCATGCTATTGAACCAACGGGAACAGAGATTTATTATTCAACTTACAAAGGACATCAAACTCCAGTATGTGGAGGTATGCTTGATATTGACATGATTCGTCCAGCAAAGACAGGTGTTGAGAATATCTTCTGGACTGATATGAAAAGAGTTAAAGATGGGGCATATAAGTTCTTTATCCATAACTATGCTGGAGAACCCTGCACAGCAAAAGCAGAAATTGCTATTGGTGAAAGCATCTTCCAATATTTTGTAAGCACACCTATTGCTACAAATGCGCGAATAGATATCGCTACTGTTTATATAAAAAATGGTGAACTCGATCATATTGATCAGTCTAAATGGTTGACTAATAGCGATGGATTTAGTGAAGAGATATATGGCCTTCATACTGGCGAATTCCAGAGAGTTAACCTAATGTGTCTTAGCCCGAACTACTGGCAAGAACATGGAGTTGGTAATAAACTATACTTCTTCATGCTTGACCATTGTAAAGCTCCTGGAAAGCTTCGTGCATTCCATAATGAGAATCTTATTCCAGAACTTCTTCAACACCGTAAGGTATTAGATGTTTTAGGAAATACACTACAAGTTGAATCTATTGATGGTCAACTTAGTGGCCTTGGATTTGATTCAACGGTCCATGACGAAATAATCCTTCGTTTAGGAGGAACACATAAACGTATAATTAAAGTCGAAATTTAAAAAATTATGTACAAGAAAGCGATTCAAATGAAGCTGAGATTTCCTTCTCAAAGGGGACTTCTCACTGTAGAACAAGTGTATGATCTGAAGCTCTCTCAGTTAGAGCCTATGATTAAGAGTGCTTTGGCAGAGGTTAAGTCAAAGACTGGTGATGCAGATTCAGAATTATCATTCCTAGAAGGTAAAACTGAAACTAAAGAAGTAGAAGAAATCAAACTTAGATTTGATATTCTTAAGGATATTTATCTTACCAAGCAAGCTGAAATCAAAGCAGAGCGCGAGGAAGTTAATACTAATGAGGAGATTAAAAAGCTCGAAGCCGCCCTTGCTCGTAAGAAAGACAAGGAACTGGAAGAAATGTCTGCTGATGATCTCGAAAAGAAAATTCTTGAACTTAAGAGCAAGAAGAAGTAAAACCTTTCATGGGGAGTCTCTTATAGGCTCCTCCTTTTATTTTCCTTACTTATGATATGATTATAAAAGAAATTAAAATAGGAAACTTATGTGAAAATCATAAGATGTTAAATTGGAATTTGGACAATAATATAAATTACGTAACAGGTCCAAATGGTTATGGAAAAACAATATTATTTAATACTATATTCTATCTATATCTAGCTGCAGTATATAACCGGAATGAGTCTCAATATCTTAATTCCGATATAATCAATTATCTAAAAATTACTCTTAATAATAACGCCTGGATAGAGTGGTCTAAGGATGGAGGTATTAAGAAAGATGGGTTTTTAGATGATCTTATGCTTCTTGGATATAGTTCAGAGGAAGCAAGGTATCAACCAGAAGATGGATATGAAACTATTTTAAACTGCAAAAATAAAAATTTTATTGTTATTAAAGAATTTCTTAAAACCTTAAGCAGTAATTTAGATTTCGTAGTAGATCCTAGCAATAAAAATAAATACATGTTTGTAGACTCTAAGGGAAAAGAAATACCTATCCAACATTTAAGTTTTGGATATCTTTCAATTATGTATATACTAGCCGCTCTATTCCCTGATCGTGAGTTAATTTTTATGATGGATACTCCTGAATTAAGCCTACATGTCCTATGGCAAGAGGTATTGATAAAATATATGAGAATGATTAATACCAAAGCACAATTAATTATTATGACTCATAGCCCAGCAATCATTGGATCAGAGTACGATAAAACCTTTGACTTATATGAACAGGCGCAATAATTCCTTATTAATGTCATGAAAAAATTAATAATGAAATTATTGGGGAAAAGAAAAACTAGTTTAGGCTTTAAAGTAAAAGACCTAGAAATATTTCCCTCTAAGCGAAAATATCTTGCAGCACAACATGACTATTCTATGTTAGGACGGGATATTGTTTTTAAAGACGAAGGAGAAACTAGAATGGGTGTTGTTGTTAAAGATTATATATCATCAGATCTTTCTAGACACTATACTACTATAAATCGAGTAACAGGAGAAGAAAGTGATGTAGATATACACAATGTATTTAAAGTTGAGGGTATGGTTGATGAAACTAATATTACAGCTAAATCTGGAGATATACTTAGTAATATAAAAGAATATTGCACAAAAGTATGTTTTATGGAATGTAGCATTGACTGTCCTTTAAATAAATATAAATTTAAGAAAAATGGCAATATTTAAGTGGAATGAAACCTCATATGAGTATTTTAAAGAAATACTTATAGGCTTTGCAAAAGAAGAGGATTACGCTAAGAATAAAGTTCTAGAAGTTCAAGATCCATTAGGCATAAAAGTAGGAGCAAATCTTAGAAGAACTTTTTTTGGAAAGAAAATTAATATCTTTGATTTTGAGTCCTATAATAAAAATCACGTTGAACTTCTTAAGAAAATGCAGAACATGATTCCTGATATGATGTTAGATATAGTTAATGGTGACACAATGGGAATGTGTAACTTAGATCCAGTGAACGGACCAAAAATATCCCCTATCTTAACAAAGGATAGAGGAATGGATCTTGTTTGGTCTTCTATGTTTGGTGAAACAGCCTTAGAAACTAAAATGACTAAAATGATTGCTGAAAAAGCTCCTTGTATCATGTGGTATTTAAGGGACAAGTATGGAAATCGCTTAATGGATATAAGTCCAAATAGTGCTAGGAAATATTCTAATCAAGAAAGAATGGTTAGATTTAGAACTATTAACTTTGATACATGGAAACAAATGGTTGAAGACTGGATGATAGAAGGAAAAGATTTAACAGAGTACATAAAGGATGACTTACAAGCTAAAGATATCGCGGTCATTCCAAAATTTGCAGAATTATTAATAGATATGAAAAAAATCTTGGGATCTTTATAGGTCCTGAGGTTTTCATTTCCTTATCTTTGTATAAAAATATATAAAAGAAATGGCAAACGATATTGTAAAGAAGAACAAAGATGTAACAGAGGTTAGACCTTTAGAAAGTTACAGTCAAGAAGAAATAGAAAAATACGAAAAAATAACTAGATCATTAGATATTACCAAACCTAATTCTGTTTTGATGTATGGTTCAGAGTTAAGTAACGTGGCTGAACAAGCAGCAGATGAATTACTTAAAGCTACTAGAAGATCAAATGCAGGTGATGTTGGTGAACAACTTGGACAACTTCTTTCTAAGCTTGGAGAAGTTAAGTTAAATGATCCAGGTCAAGCTCAAGGATGGAAAAGAAAACTAATAAAATATATTCCATTCTTAAAACCGGTTCTAGATGACTACGAAAAATTTACAAGTCGATATGATACAGTAAAAGATAGTTTTGATAAAATTAAAGAAGAGGTAAACATTATCAAAACTGAAATTCAAGAAGGAACATCTGAAACAGAGCTTTTATACAAATCAATATCTAAATATAAAGATGATATTGAGGAATTAATAGAGGCTGGTCAATATAAACTGGCAACTATTGATAAACAACTTAATGAAATGGATGATAATGATCCTGAAAAGCAAAAGTTAACTATCTTTAGAAATACCTTAAATAATGATATTTTCCAAAAGATTGAACAAAAATATCTCCTTCAGAGTAGTATGGCTCAAATTGTAACTATGACCGCTGATGATGCAATGATTTGTCAAAAGGCACAAAGAGTCGTAGGAACAACAATACCTCTGATGAAACAGAAAGCTCAGGTTGCTATTAAAGCCCTTAAACTGAGATATTATTGTGATGTATTCGATGGGATTGATCAAACAGCTGATGCCTTAATGAAGAGTGCATCTAAAGCCGTTGAATCTGTTACGGTCGATATTGCTAATCAGGCTGTTCGTGACGATATTAAGTTCGAAACCTTGATTGAAGAAATGAATGCTAATATCAGAACTGTTGAACAACTTAATCAAATTCTTAGGGAAACAGGAACTAGGAGATTGGAGCAAGTTAAGGAACTTGAACAGAAATCTACAGAAATGAAGAAAGTCTATGGAAAAACTATTCAAACTGCCGACGAACAGAAGAAACTCTTTGGCAATGGGCATGTAGAAGTAAAAGAATTGAAATGATTTATTATAAAGATCTAGGAAAGACAGTAAGAGTATCCTTTACGGAAAAAGGAGAATACTTGATTACAAGAAAAAGAAGACTCGCCACTGGAGTGTGTAGACAAATTTCAGTCGTGGATCCAAATGACTATTGTAAAAACCTAGATTATGAAATAGAAAATTTCGGAATTGCTACTATAGATCATGATGATATTGTTCCTGGATGTCTTTATGTCTTAGGAAACAAAAATAGTATAACATCAATACTAAGTTCATGTATCTATCGAGCAGTAAAGGAAGTAACTTGGGCAAATAACAGACACTCTATAGTATTTGAAAAGGTTATGGACGATACTGAGGACATTCCCGGAGTACCCGTCGCTAATCATCTAAGTGAGAGTGATTGCAACTTTTTAGGAGTTAAATTTGCTCCTGGTCTCATTATAATGCCTACTGAAATGGGATGGAAAAGAGTAAATGAGAATTATCATGGAGGAATTACTTCTAATGACCTAAGTACATACCCAGAATCTAGAATAAAAGGCTGTACTAATAGTATAAGATATATGATGATTCGATTGGGAGGCTTTAAAAGTGAAAACGACTTCAACATAATAGAGACACCCGAAGGAACTTCTATTGACCTAACACTATTTATGATAAGCCTAAAAGTAAAAGTGACAGAAGAAATAGTATCTTTGGCTGGCTATACTGGATTTAATCTAGATGAAGACATTCCATTTACAGTTGTAAGAAATGATTATGGTAAATCTATTAGACAAAGTAAACATCACATTGTCGACAATAATGGATATATTACATTGATTCTAGACCTAACAAAGAATGGTAAAGGTGTTAGTGTATCTTCAATGAAAGGAAAAAATGTTGAATCATTATTCAGAATAACTTGGGATGAAACATTTTCAGTAAGAACAAAAGATGGCTTTTCAGTAATCACTGAAGCATTAAAAGAAACTAGTAAGTATTGTCCTGACTATCCAACGAATATATTCTATAAAAGAAATAATCGATTCTGGAGAAAAGTCATAAACGGACATATTACTGGTGGGTGGTAAAAATAAAAGGAGAGAGAAATAAACTCTCTTCCTTATTTTTGATTATGATAAAATTAGTTATATTAATGTTTATTTGTCATGTGATAGATGACTTTGTATTTCAACCAATATGCTTAAGTAAACTAAAACAAAAGAAATTTTGGTTAGAAAATACTAATAACCAGTTATATAAAAATGATTATAAAATGGCTCTGGTTATTCATTCATTTTCTTGGTCTGGCATGATTCTGCTTCCGTGGATAATCTTTGCTAAAGATTGGATAATAATGATCATGTTCTTTATCAATGGAATTATTCATTACATAGTAGATAATGCAAAAGCAAATAAGCTTGCAATTAATTTAATTCAAGATCAATTCATTCACATTTGTCAAATTATTTTTACTTTTATTATACTATGGACAACACTGTAAGATTTGTAATAGAGGTTAAGAAACTAAGTAAGACGGAAAAATATGACTGCTCAAACTGTAAATTTAGAAATATTCATGGAGATTGCGGAATTCAATTAGTCGATGTTCTGTTAGAAGGCGGCATAGATCTCTTTGATTGTGAAAAATTTAATCTAAACTCTATTAAACTTATAGAGAAGTTTGGATATCATGATTATATAGAAATTGATGATGGAAATAGCTGAAATATATAAGATTTGTGAATGTAGTGCAGGAAAATATGTAAGTTTCTTTAAAAAAGAGCCAGTTTTCTTAGTAGGAGCAGTAGTGAAAGAGAATTATTATTATATCGTAATTAACAAAAACCTAGAATTACTTTTTAAATCCTGCTTATTAGGAAAATTTGAAATTATTGGAACTGATAAAGGAGAATTAAACTGGACTCTTCCATGGACTAGGTTTATAGGACAGTTAGGAAAAGAAGAAAAAGAAAAACTAGAAACTAATATTAAAACTAAATTAATACGTGAGATTTCTAAATTTGGAAATTTCTTTATAAATACCGTTAAAAAAATCATTAGATGCTAAACAAATTTCTAAATGGCAATATGACAAAGCGACCTGGAAAGTTATAGATAGAATGATTAAACATCCTGAAAAAAGTATAATCTGGTTTACATTAGATGAAAAATAAAGAGACTTTAATAGGTCCCTTTTATTTTTGCTCTTTTCCAATTCTTAGTCCAATGTTCATCCGTAACAACATGATTTGGTCTAACATACTTAAAGACATTATTCCTAAAATTGGATGTACTAAACTCATTTATATTTCTAACTACAATGCCTTCCATAGTACATTTTTCTCCCGTTATAGGATTATAAGAATCAAAAATACTACTAGATCGTGAAATCTCTAATACTTTTTCTTCCACTTCTATTGGAGAAAATATACCTAATACTGGAACACATGGAAATCCAAAGTATTCTGCATACCACCGAACTTCATTCCAACTTAGCCATAAATCTTTATCATTATCCCTAACAGCAAACATATAAAATAATGATGAAAGATTTTTTATATTCAATACTATGAATTCCTTCTAAATTTTCTCCAAAAAGTTCAATATTTTCAGGTAAATCGAATTGTTTAAGAGTCCACTGCTGTCTAATCCATGATGTCCAAGGTGTTGTTGTAGGGGCTGCATGCGATCTAGCATAAACGCCATTTCTCGATAAACATGTATCTTCACCATCTAACTTCTCAGTAAATACTAACTGGTTTATAGATTGACAATCCTTTATCCAATTATGATTTATTCTATCATCCTTTGTAGCTCCTGGACTAAAGGGAAAATGATAAGTTCTTCCATATTTATCAGTTTGTGGCATTTGGAATAGTAAATTTATGTAAAACTCTTACCTGTTCTTCTAAGGAATCAATAGTATTCGCATAAATTAAAAAACCGTGATTCTTTAGATTAATTGCCCCACAATCTGAATCTCCAATCATCCTAATAACTTCATCAGCCTCACGAACATCACCACAGAGGTAATACTTATCAGTCATCTTAGCATTGTCAATAAAAGCATGACCGTGAATCAAAAAGTTAATTTTTGGACATCCTTGATAAATTCTAAGTTGTGTTGGAGAATCTACACTAGGTTTAATATCTACAGGTTTAAGATTCACAAAAGTTGGAAAATATTCATCTCCATCCCTATAAATGATCATATCTCCAAAAGTCAAACTTTCTTTATCACTATTCCTAGGACTTACAAAAATATGATTCTTATTATCTCTCATTGAGGGAAATAATTTTTGACATCTAGTACTAATATTCCCAAAGAATCTATCTCCGCAACTCTTTTTAACGACATCAGCTAGGTTTTTATTTATTCTTATCAATCTCGAAATAAGCATGACTTGACAAGAATTAGCTCTTAATTCTAATGCTGCAGACATTGCTTCCTTAACATCCGTAATTAAAGTTGTACTAATTCTTTTTGCATCCTTCGTAAAAATATAAAACCTGAGAATTGCTAAACATAACTCCTCAATATCATCTCCATCATACCATATATTATTAAGTGCATCAACAAGAGTAAATGTATAATAACCTGGTATACTATTTCGAATCTCAATTACAGCATTACCATGCATCTTAAAAATTCTTGATATCGATTCAGCCCTTTTATATCCTGCTCTCATAACCTTTGAACATATAAGAACAGATCCAATTCTTTTCTTTGGATAATGCTTCTCTTCTTCATTAGGGATGTTAGGAATCCATAATACTAGGTCACCACATAATTCTGATGGTAGGTCTTTTAGTAAACCACCATTAATACATACTACTTCGTCTCCTCCTAAGATTTCTCTAATCTGTCTTACAATTCCTGATTCCTTCGGTTCGGAACCAAAATTACCTCCTATTATTTGATACGTCATAATCCAAGTTTATTTAATATTGGTTCAACTCCTCTGCGAATAATCTCCTCATAAGCTTTCCACTTATCACGAGCTACTTCATATTCTAAAGTTTCTCTAGTATCAAGTTGAGACTCAAGTTTAGAATAAGCACAACACTCCCAGTCAATAACAAGAGCTTGCCAATCCATTTTATCCCAACCCCTAGTTAATCCATATTCTAAGTGATGACAATTATGAAGACGATGAAATGATTGAACCTTTTTGTAGTCTCCTCTATACCATAACTTCAGCCAAGGCTTCTCAATATCGTGTAAAAGATACTTTGGACGCCAAATACCATTGTTAAGAGCAACTACCTGATATGAACACCAATGAGCAAACCAATACCTAAAGGAACTTCGATCTGCTTTAGTAAACATTTTATATGATTTGAATTTTCTTCTAAACTCAACCTCTCCAGAACAAGTGATTACTTTATCTCCTGATTCTGCTGATATAATTCCATCACCTTTCTCTTTTCTAATAAAAAATTTTGGTAATTCTTTTCTTCTTATTATATATTTCATATCACAAATAAGGAAAAGAAAGAGGAGAAATTAATCTCCCTTCTTTTTTATTATCTCAAAACCATGAATTCTTTTACCATTTTCAGACAACAATACAGACTTTAATTCAAACCACTGTTCTAGATCTGTTGCTTTTGCTGTCTTTTTATAACCTAAAGATGAATACAACGTTGATAAGTTTTGTTTTATACTGTCTTTACTTAATCTATCACCAATATTAAACATCTTGTATACCTCAACATTAATTAATAGTGGATTAAAAGATACTACATTAAGTTCTTTGTTAAGTAAATTAATATTATACCCTAAACTTCTACATCTATCCGGACCAATGACAGTATAATATTCCCTAAAGTGCTTTTCTGAAATTTGACCAAGTATATAATCTATATTAGAGGATTGATAATTACATAAGTACTTTAATTTATCATAAAGATTAGGCAAAGACTCATATATTATCATAAAGTTTTTCACTTCTTCATCCCTGGAGCTAAGAGATTGTATATTGGTATCTAGTGCACTGAATACACTAAAACGGTCTTTATAATCTATCTGTTGTATGTCATATGCCCTCTGTTCAGCTATTAAGACAAGATTATTCTGCAATGGTTGAAATAACCATAAATTACTCTCAGGATTAAAGACTCGATTTACAGAAACATAATCATCTTTATAACTACTATTATTAGCGTCCTTTTCATATTTCTCCGCTAAATCCTCTTTAGTATATTCTGGACTATATGAATAAGCATCTAATAGATTTTGCGTTTTCTTTAACTTCTTTTTAATCTCATCATCAAACTGTTCCTTCGCCTTTTGCTTATCCAATGCTATAGGTTTGTAATAAAATTCTGCACTATTCTTCCATGGGTTTTCTATTAATCTCTGTCTACCTAAAATCTGTGGTAAGTCTAAGGAAATATCAACAGCAAGTGTTTCAATATTAGCATCACTTATTACAAATGTTCTGGCACATGTAGAGTAAAAATCAGCTCCTAAGTATACTGTTCGAGTGCAAAAAGTGAAGGTTTTATGTTTCTCACCTCTAAGAGGTACCTTACCAATAGTGAATTTCTTACCAATTTTACGTGTTATTCTCTTCTGGTTTTCAGGTGTATTAGCACATAATATGTTTACATCTTCAGGTAATAATCCACTTTTCTTAATAATACAGCAGATATTATTAACGGAATTGACATAAAACACTGCTTCTTTACTTTCTACACATTCCGCTTTACCATTAGAACCAATACGATAGAACTTCTCGTATTGTCCATTTTTATACTTCTCGATAATCTCTTTTGCTGTAGTAAATACACTTTTTGAATGTCTTACTATTAAATTAGGTTTCATAACACGATTAGGATCTTTTATACACCAATCTAGTTCAAAATAAGGTAGATCTTTAAACTCATCAAGACGATCTAAATACTCTTCCATCATCGGTGTTGCTGAAACGAAACATACCCTTTGAATTCCCTGAACGTAAGACATAAATTTAAGCTCTGTTGAGGCTTTGAATCTACTGTCTGTAAAAATGCTCTGAAATTCATCAATAATAATACGAAATATAGAAAGTTCTGAATGATATGCTAAAATATCTCTTACTAAGTTAAATGAATCATAAGTAACTAGAATTTTAGCAGGTTTTCCCATAGATCTTCTGGACTTAATATATTCCATAATCATTATTGTCAATTTATTAAAGAATTCCTTCTTCTGTTCTTCTGTTGGTACAAAAGTATCTGGCTTAAATACAGACTTACCCCTAATTGATAGATCCCTTCCAGCATCTATAATTCTCTCATAATCATTCACTACATAAAACACGTCCCCTAGATGTTGTTCACTTTTGTTCTGTAATAAAATCTTACGCGGTGAACATAAAACTACATTTTCATTATTCATAATAGCCCATTCAGTAAAACCACAACCAGGAATTTGTTTGTCTAGTATGTGTGGAAAGTTAGGTAGAGAAAAATTTAACCACTCAGAAATATATCTAATTCCCGCTGGCACTTCTATTATTTGTTTTTTCATAATTATTATTGTTTTTTTTAAATTTACTCTTATAGATAACCTAGCCTCAAAACTCGCCTAGGTTAACATTCAAACATAAGGCTTTCAATACTGAAATATGAGCAAAAGTGTACCATTTTATTAGCAAATTTTCGGAAAATGTAAAGAATACTTATATCTTCAAAAAATGGTACATCTTTACCTTATTCCATCACTCCACTTCGCTTCGTTCGGTCAATATCACAATCTATCTCTGGGTCTTATACAAGAGCTTTAATTAAAGATGAAACCCCGACAACGACCGAGTTTTTTGAGGTCGTATTAGGGGTGGAATCTAAATAATATGTTTCCTTAGGCGCGAAAAAATAGTACAGAAAAAAGAAGATATAACCTTTTGGTATTATATCTTCTCCAAGTGTTCGCCAGTTAGTTTTAACTTAGTCTCGTATGAATGGTTGATAGTATTCCTCTGGCTATAGAAATTTCTATCTTTCACTATTAAGGATTTAGAAAGAAGGAAAATTAAAGTTGGAGTACCAGGATTCGAACCTGGAAGTACAGAACCAAAATCTGTTGTGTTACCATTACACTATACTCCAAAATAGTTATTATTTCATATCTAAGGATTTTGATCCTTTTCAATTCCCTTTATTATCAATAGTCTTATAAGTTTATTAAAAGAACTTAGATAGTTGTTTTTCTCATTATTCTTTATCCAGTATAATAATATATCTTTTTCTATCCAAATTTTGTTTTTAAAAAGTGATTTTTCAGTTAATATTATTGTTCTAAAAGACCCAAAGAATAGAGGAAACTTAAGATATTCATCTCTTATTAATCTTTTCCATTCAGGTAATTTAGTCCCTTTCCTTCTTCCTCTTCCACTCCACCATATAGAACAAGTACACTCAAATCTATGACATCCGTTTCTATCAAGTTCTATATCATTAGTCAGCCATCTATTTAGGTATCGATAGGGGTTACCCTTTAATTTCTTTTTAATCCATTCCATGCTAAACTTCTTAGGACAATTAAATTTATTTATTATTTTTAGCAGATCTGAATCACTAAGTCTAAGGGTAAAGGGAATTCTTAAAGTAATGTCAGTATAATTTTTAGAATTCTTATTATATTTATAATATATCCACATAATAATAAAATTAAGTAGACTATAAAAATCTAAGTCTACTATTTTAAGGAATTAAGGTCCAATATTTATTTTTCCAGTCTTCAAAAGACGTTTCATTCTCCAAGTAAGATTATAGAGATCTATGTATATGGGAAGGGATTCCGATATCATATTTCCTATATTTTTTTTAAATTAAAAGGGTGTGGCTCGGACCTATCTCACTCCGAATAGAGTTCTCGTTCAATTTGGCCAATCGAGCTCACACCAGAAGATAAATAGCTGAAGGGTTAAAGTGCAAAAAACGCCCTAACTCGACAGGTAGCAGTCGTATCAGACTTAGTGTAGGTGTATAAGTGACCGCTATACGTATGCACGTTCCTAACACTCGTAGAAGAGTTCCCAGTACTGGACCAACACCAGTGGCCATAAGCAGTATCTCGACCCATTTCAATTGCGATTGAATTACCCCAAACACTCTTAACAGCATTCAGACCAGCATTAATTGCTCCATATCTAGCAGTTATAAATGCTAATTCTCCGCACGCAGGAAGATACCAATCACCAACATTAGTACCAGTTGTATGGAATCGATAACAAGTCATAGCTGCCGGATAATTTCCAGAAGCTCCTGTATTTTCTATACTGCTTGCAGTCTTCCAATCAGTACCACTAACTGCAGCTAAGATTTTGTCAGTATTACTTCTTCCGTCAAAATCATTAGTAGCCATATTATCAGCATAGTAAATTATATTTTTACTTCCATCTGGTAGGATAGGATTAGGTCCAAATCTTATTTCCCCATCAGAACCAATTGAAGAATCATAGTTACCAAAGTAATAATCTCCAGATGGATCTATAGTACCAGTGTCATTAAAGGCAGTGTCACTAGGTATTCTTACCCAATCAGTTGCTCCACCGAGTTCACCAGTTTTTCCATTTACATAATTTACTAAGCTATAATTTTTAAGATTTGCAACATCTACATTTGGACCCCATCTAAGATTTAGGTTATCACTTACATTACCATTACTTGTTGATGTTGTTCCAACTTCGGGAGTTGTACAGCTCATATTTACAAGAGACATAATACGTGTAGTGTAATCTGGAGAATAGTTATATGGGACTGCAACAACTCCAATTGGTGTCAAATGTGCATAATGAAATCCATTATTCTTATAGCTACCTGAACTCATGAATTCTATACTTTGTGTTTTAGAGTTATATAATGCTACGTCACCAAAGGATGTTTTTGGGTATGGATTATAGTAGCACTTTCCCTCCACTAAGTCAATACCTGGAGTTGATATTTTATCAGCTTTACTCCAAGCATCTTTTGTATCAAAACTTCTTAAATAATTCATAATTTTCAATAGAATATTCACCATTCTTTGTAATGATGATCTTATTTCCGTATAGTATATTATATTCCTTGCGTTTGAAAATCTTATTTTCTTCTGCGAAAAACTTCTTTATGTCCATTACCCTAATAAAAGATTTATATAGAGATTAACAAAGCATATCATCTCACACCAGAAGATAAATAGTTGAAGGGTTAAAGTGCAAAAAACGCCCTAACTCGATAGTCAGCATCCGTAACGAATTTAGTGTCGGGACACACGTAACCAAGACTCGTATTCACTTCCCAAGCAGCCAAACCAGAGAACCCAGAACTAGACCAATAACAGTCGCCATAAGCAGTATCTCGACCCATTTCAATTGCGCTTGAACTACCCCAAACACTCTTAACAGCATTCAAACCAGCATTAATCGCTCCATATCTAACAGTTATAAATGCTAATTCTCCGACTGCAGGAAGATACCAATCACCAACATTAGTACCAGTTGTATGGAATCGATAACAGGTCATAACTGCCGGATAATTTCCAGGAGTTGCTGTATTTTCTATACTACTTGCTGTCTTCCAATCAGTACCACTAACTGCAGTTAAGATTTTGTCAGTATTACCTCTTCCATCAAAATCATTAGTAGCCTTATTATCAGCATAGTAAATTATATTTTTACTTCCATCTGGTAGGATAGGATTAGGACCAAAGGGCATATCCTCATCAGTACCAGTTGAAGAATCATAGTTAAGAGAGTAATAATCTCCAGATGGATCTATAGTACCAGTGTCATTAAAGGCAGTGTCACTAGGAAGTCTTACTGAATCAAACTCTCCCTGTAGTTCACCGGTATTTCCATTGACATAATTATTTACGGTATAATGTTTAAGAATATCTACATTTGAACCCCAGCTAAGATTTAGGTTATCACTTACGTCACCATCACTTGTTGCTGTTGTTCCAACCTCAGGAGTTGTACAGCTCATATTTACAAGAGACATAATACGTGTAGTGTAATCTGGAGAATAGTTATATGGAACTGCAACAACTCCAATTGGTGTCAAATGTGCATAATGAAATCCATTATCCTTATAGCTATCTGCACTCATGAATTCTATACTTTGTGTTTTAGAGTTATATAATGCTATATCACCAAAAGATGTTTCTGGATATGGATTATAGTAGCACTTTCCCTCCACTAAGTCAATACCAGGAGTTGATATTTTATCAGCTTTACTCCAAGCATCTTTTGTATCAAAACTTCTTAAATAATTCATAATTAGTTTTAATTTTAATCATTATAAACCTGGCCGAGTTCCCAATCTTTAGGTTTATCAATGATTTCATAATTATCAATAGAGTCTTCACCATTCTTTGTAATGATGATCTCATTTCCGTATAGTATATTATACTTCTTGCGTTTAAAAATCTTATTTTCTTCTGCGAAAAACTTCTTTATGTCCATTACCCTAATAAAAGATTTATATAGAGATTAACAAAGCATATTATCTCACACCAGAAGATAAATTTAACTTTATCTAATTCTATGATTAGGTTTTCTTTATTCACTGTTTTTATAAATATTATTATAAAAGTTATTATTGGGATTACCCATAACATCATCCACCAAGGGTTTCTATAGAATATCACCCAGAGTTGTGAAAATATTCCTGCTATACTAGCTCCTATTATGTGAATTGTTTTCTCATAATCCCTTACTCTAGGAGCAGCACCTACTAATATTAATCCAAATATTCCAGCAAATGGTATTATTTGCGTATATGGTGTTATATCCATACAAGTTGGTAGCACTAAGAGAGCACTGGTCCATAATACTAGAGTGAATATAGGTCCCCATTTTATTTCATAATAGGATTGTGAAAGAGAGCTTGGAATTCCATATTTTATACAAACCCAAAGAGTATAGGCACTTAGTATCGCCAGAGATATGATCACGTTCATGACTTAGATCTCAAAATTAAGTTTTTCTGGATATCCAACTGTGTAATCATACTGCCATAGTTCATCGATAGTTTCTAGGGCAAGTACATTTTTCTTATGTTCTGCTGTTTTATTGAAGCAAGTAAGGGCATAAATCTCAAGAGCTCCAAGCATTTGGATAGCAAGATCGCAGTTAATAGTAATAGGGGTTGTACCAAGCCAGAGAGTTATTTCTTCTACGCCAGCTGCTTTTTGGATATTAGTACTATTCATGAGACCAACTCGTGTATCTTTATCAAGCCAGACTTCTTCTCCATTAAGATAAAATGAGTTTACAGAATCACTTATATCATATTCAGTAATTTCTTTAAGAACCTGATCTTTCATTAAATCAATTGCAGTAATAACAGCTGTTTTAAGTCTTTTAGTCTCAATATATTTTGACTCATAGGTTCTATATTCAACCTCTACTTCCTTTTCGACTGGGATGGTAATAATTTCCTCTTTTTTCTCACCAGTTTCAGGATCAGTTACTGTAATAGTCTTTTCTTCATATTCTATTACAGTAATAGTTTCAGTACGTCTTTCATCCTCATGTTCAGTTACATCAAAGTAAACCCTCCACGTATTATACTGTCCATAGGTTCTTACCAGTTGGAGTTCTTCTTGAGGATGCGAAGCATAATCGATATTATAATTTTTTATCATGATGTCGTAAGTTTATTTATTTGTTCCTGAAGGTTTTCTATTTGGTTTCTCATATCATTTAGAACTGTAGCTGTGGCAATTTGATCTTCTTTAATGGCTCTTTCTAGGTCTGTTATAGCGGCAGTAATAATTTTTTGCATAGACTCAATTCCAATATCCTCAATAATTTGATTAAGTCTTGCTATAGCCTCTTCCATAGAAGAATTAACTTGAGATTCAATAGTAGGACCAATAGAGGCAATTGAAGAGTTAATTTCATCTATATCGATTTCACTTCTATTAATTTTATCAAACTCAAGATGTACTAAGACATCTGCGACAGCATCTTCTTTTTCTTTTTGTTCATTTGCTAGTTCTGTTAATGCAGCCGTAAGTATTCTTTGAACTTCGCTAGAGAAACCACAGTAGAAATATTGTCCATGAGAATAGATATATTGTTTATCCAGGACGAAAACGATAGACGTATCACCTATACCTCCTGCAGCTAATTCTGTTTTAAAGGTTGCTTCGGTTTGATAACATAAAAATTTATTTTGTATTTCTTCCATATCTATTCTTTTAAGAAGGGGACCCTATTATGGATCCCCTGTTTATTTTTTAAGATCCTTCGTACCAATCAATTTCATTGCTAAGAATGGTTTGTAGCTTTTTATAATCTGAACCAATATTAATCCAGATATCACCATTCTCTCTCACCTCGATAGCATTACTTCTGTCTGCAGTGCCTGAGCCATTACCTATAGAGAAAACCGTATTAGCAGATGCAACGGCACCAGTAACAGAGTTGTTATATTTACCAATAGCAACTTCACCTTCGTGTGTAGTATTTAATCCTTCACTTTTCAAGGATACACCTCCAGTTTTAGATGTTCCATTAGTATAAGCAAATGGGCTACCTACGTTAAGATTATCAATTTTCTTTTCTACCTTACCAAATGCAGTTTGAACAGAATCACCAGCAGCTATATCAGCCCCAGTTGAAGCTTTAGCATAACCTGTAGCGATATTAATATCATCGGCTTCTACTGTAATATTTTGGTTTGTTTGAGATTGACCATTAACCGTAATATTGTCTGCATATGTCTTTGCAGCGTTTTCAGCGGCCTCGGCTACTTTTTCAGAATGACCTACAACAGTAGTTTCTCCATCAACGGCTGTGAATGTACCAACATAAGCAGCGCTAGCAATATCGTTTTCACTTACAGTTACAACCTGGTGACCGTCAGTGGCATCAGTAGTAACACCTACTTGAACATGACCAGTATTTTTAGCCTTTACAACAGTTTTTGCATCAGCTGCTTTTTTATCAGCATAAGCTTCAGCATAACCAACAACAGTCGTCTCACCAAGTGCAGCGGTACCTGTAGGAAGTGTACCAACTAGAGAAGCAGATGCAATGTCATCTTCACTTACAGTATAACTATCAGGAGTTGCTCCAGTTCCGGCAGTTTTAGTAATTCTTACATGACCAGTAGATTTTTCAGTAATCTTAGTACGAGCAGATGTGATTTCATTCTGTAAAGATGAAGTAAGATCAGTTTTCACGAGAGAACCACTTACAACAGTCGCACTAATGACATTGCTTGAGCTAATTGCAAGTTGTATTTTTGCAGCATTTTTCTCTACGGTATGATCTTTATAAAGACTGTTAACAGGGATATAAAGAAGATTTGCAGTAGTATCAGCATTAGAAATTGTAAGTTTGATATACTTTTCACCAGAAGTCAAACCTGCAGAGTCAGAACTAGCGCTAGTACCTTTCTTTTCAGTACCACTAGCTGTAATAACTTCACCTGAGCTAATGACCATATCTTTAGCGATATTGAGAGTAGCTACGGTATTAGTTCCCTGCTTGATTACATAATCTGTGCCATCAGCTGAGATAGTGCTGACTACGGTATTGTTCTTGTAAACCTTAACTTCACCTGCTTTTCCATTATCGTAGATCTTCTGGAAGATTTCAGCTAGAACATCTTGAACATTTGTATTTGTAGTATCTGGTGTAGTAACAGAAGGGCCGTCAAGGTTTTGGGGTGTATATGATACGTAATCAGATTTTACATTACCCTCATTTACATCAATCACACCGTTAGCCTCACTGACACTAGTAACGGCTCTACCTTCGATATGCTTACTTGAAGGGATGGTATAGTCCATTGCATCAATAGCATTTTGTCTAGCAGTAGTTTCTATTTCTACATTCTTTTGAACCTTAGCAATAGCTCCGGCAATAGTATCATTAGTACTAATAGTTTGAGCGGTTGAGCCAGTATTTGCTTTGTAGTCTAAGAGTTTGGCTGTATCAACATTGGCAACGGTAGTTTTACTATTAGCAGCAGTTGGATCTACAAGTTTACCATCTTTCAGTTCAATACCAGTAAAGTACTTGTCAGAACCTGTGGCAATATCGCTATTTAGAGATCCTACTTTAGCCTTTATCTGATTTTCAAGTTTAGCAAGAGCTGTTGCAATAGTATCACCTTGGGCAATAGCAGTAGAATCAGAGCCTATAGAATAAGTTCCAAGTTTAGCCTGTCCAAGATCAGTAATATCAATACTAGTAATTTTACCATCGACTTCATTTATGGTCAATGTAACACCTCTAGCTGCAGCGTTAGTATTAGTCAAGTTTGTAACATCAAGAGCAGCGATAGCTTGTGAAATTTCAGCAACGGCATCAGTATCAAATCGTACGCCATGAGTTTCAATAAAGTGTACTTCTTCAAGACCTTCAGATGCATTAGCAGCCTGACCGACAAATACAATAGAAGTATTTTGAATTTCGCTAAGGGCGGCTTCATAACTTGCTACTGTAGAAAAATAGAGAAATTTATTTCCAATCATATTTATTTTATTTAGTTTTAGTTTTTACCCTCGTACCAATTAAACTCATTGAACTTAGCTGTAACGGTACTATTCATTATAGGATTCTCTGATACATCAGAAAACGAAGCATCAACTCTTAGGTCTACGGCTCCATTAGTTTTTGTTTGAACAGTTCCATTTACCTTTATAGTATGTATCATTTTCCCTTCCAGTTCTTTTAGTTTTGCAGTTACTATTTTATTTTGAACTGGATTTTCAGAAGTTTCATCAAGTTCAGAGTCTATGGTTAGAATAACAACTTTATTCCAGGATTCATATCGATAAACTAAGAAGACTATTTCCCCCTTATTGATAACTATCCCTCCGAAGTTTGTATATGTTCCTTCTGTTCCAGTAATATAAAAAACATCATTTTGGGGAATTCCCGGATCTGTTTCTATATTAGCAATACCTAAGAACACTGAACCTTGTGAAACATTCAATGGTATAAGTTTTAATGACTTAGCTTCGTGGATGCCGTCTCCGATTACAAGAGAATCATAACCCTTTTCACTTGAGTCTATCAGACATAGTTCGCCCTTTTTTAGAATTGCAGTAGATGCATTAAGATCATCAAGCGTTCCTTTTAATAGAGTTACTCTTTGTTTTTCCGGCATAGCTTTTAATTAACGTTAAATATAGTTACACCATTTAATACTATTTTCTTAAGGAGTTTTGTTTCTCCATCAAGAATTAAGTATAGTTTATTAATCTCTGGGGTTTCTGGTTCTTCAGTTACCCACTCAATTCCAGTACAGGTTTGTGATCTTTGAACAGTATCATCTACACTTATCACCTTTTCACCTGTTTTACTGTCATTAATAGAAACTCCATCACCTTCAATAATTTCCTCGCCTTGAAGAGCGTTATTATAAAGATCATTAAGGGCTGATTCAATTTTATTGAGATTTCGGGCATTTACAGGAGTTCTATTATCTACCCATTTAGTTTTGTTATAAGAACTTTTCATTTAAGATCTTTTAGGTTACCACAATCTACATATCCTACTTGTAAGCCTTCATCACCTACTACTATACTAGAATTATCAGTTAAGACATCAGCTTCTAATACCCACGCATCAGTAACTTCATCTCTTATAGAAGATATTTCTATTGAATTTGATTTCTTTCCAGTTATTATTAGATTTTGAGTAATACAGATCCATATCCCAGAGTGATACACGTATACAACATCTCCTCCTCCAGGAGTATGAATAACAGCCATTTCTCCTTCTTTAGGTTCCCTGCCAAAAGAGTATCTATTTAGCGCCTCTTTATCACTTTCTTCTGGGCTTAATTTAGTAATATCATAAATTTTTATTCCACTACTAGGTCCACCTTCTCCAGAGTCATAGTTAATAGTATAATCTCCTTTTTCTTCACTCTTATAAAGAGCTAAAATAACTTCAAAAGAATCTCCTTTTTTGTATTTGATAGCTACGTTTTCGGCGTAATATCTTGCAGTTTTGTTTAATTTTTTGATAGCCTCGTCCCGTGTTTCAAAAACCTCAGTAAAACGAGTATATCTAAATTTGTCTCTTGCCATAATCTTTAGTCTAATTCAGGTCCATCTCCACAATTACAATCACAATCACAATCTGTCGTAGGTTTCTTAATCTCATCTCTCGTTCTGCCATAAAGTCCTTGTCCATATCCACATATAGATTGTCCACAACAGAATTCACCACAAATAGAATCTTTATAAAGTGTCAAATCCACACCAGTAACTTCTAGGTCTTTCCAAGCAAACACTCTATCTACTCCATCTAGGTGAATAGAAGAAATACATTTTCCATACGAATTTAATCTGAATTTTATATCAGAGATAGTATAGATTTTAGAATCATCAAAGGAGAATAGACTTGATACGGGTAGAGATTTGATATGTACAGAAGCCCCGATAAGAGAATTATGGTCCCAGACTCCAGCAGGACTTGTTACGGCAATTCTTCTACTTTCCATGTATTATTCCCCCTCATTTGTTGTAGAATTAGGATCAATATAGTTTACAAAATCAGCAACTTTATTGAGTTTAGTAAAAACTTCATCAATTCGAGTTAAGATATCAGTTACAGCAGTAGTTATTACCACTTCCCTAGCATCGGCATCTTCTTTAAGTTCTGAAAGACTAGCAGCTACTATTTTTTGAAGACCCTCAATTGAGTCTACAGTTACTTTATCAGTATTAGACATTAATCCGTGCCCTTCTTGAGTAGCAACAGGCATTTCTACATAAGATTCAGAACCATCACCATGAATTAACGTAGTTTGTGCTCCATTATAAGAGATATCAGCGATATAAGTAGATGTAATTTTTTGTCCGTCACCATCATGTACTGCACTATTTACGTCTTTATCAATATCTGCAGTATTGTCAACATTTTCGAGACCGATCTGCTCTTGAGTTACCAAGTGTGGATTTTCAGTATTAATAACGTGATTATTGAGAGCACTAAAAGAAGCACCTAGTTCATCATTAGTTGGAAGATTTGTAAGGTGCTCAATTTCCGTATTTAAAACGAGCGAATAACCTTCTCTTTTATCAACCTTTCTATTTAAAGCTTCATTTTGTGCAGTAGAAACTGGTTTTTCAACATCACTTGTGTTATCAACTCTATCTAATCCAATATCATCTTTAGTAAGAACTAAATCCCCATCAGCTAAAGGATGACCATTGATATCAATATCTCTAGTAACCATTACATCCCTAACATCATTAATGGCAGTTGCAACAGCTAAATTAATATCATCTAATGCTTCTTTTAATTCAGTAATAGCAGCAGTTAGAACTTTTTGAGCTTCTTTTACTTCTTCCTTTTCAGCTTTAGTATTTCCTAAATTTTCAATAGATTCCCCAAGACTAGTTGTTGTTGTTTCTAGAGCTGTAATCTTTGTTGATAGATTTGTATTTAGAGTATCAATTTTTGTATTAAGTGTATTATTAAAAAGCGATAAAGTTGTAGCTACTGTTGTTTCTTCATCTCTAAATTTTTGTAAAATGACTTTATTTTGAACTGGATTTTCAGAGGATTCGTTCAGTGCGGTGTCTACTATAAGTCTCCATTTTCCCGTAGTACTATCAATACTATTAGAGGCGGAGAACTTATATCGTTTTCCATCAGCTAAGCATAGGGAAATATGTCCTTCATCTATACTAGTTTCTGGATAACTTTTCATTTCATCCAAGGTATTAAAAGTGTCCCTAGAAAAATTAGGTTTTTTACCTTGATAATTAAAATTATCACCTATTTTTAAAGCCATAGTAATTAACTATAAATTTGTTTAAATCCACTAATAGTAGTTGGTTCAATTAATGTATATACATAATAGTCTACTCCATCAATATTAAGCTCAGTTTTTGTATATGAATTTATATATTCGAAACCGTTAGCATCTTTAATGGAGTTCAAAGTGCTAAAGTATTTAGGATAAGCATAGAAAACTCTACCACTTGTTGGGGAAGATGCATCTAGATTAATTTCACTCCATGTAGAATTACGGCTTCCTTGTTTTAGTTTTGTTGTTGTTTTAATATCCTCTACACTTGGTATCCAAGAACTTCCAACAATTCCTCTATAACAAGGATCGACAAAAACTACCGATAAACTTTTTGAATTATAAATTCCTTCATACGTTCCAGTGATTATATAGGTTTCCGTAGAGTATGAATTTTCAGTAGTAATTATTGTTTTTCCAGTAGTTCCTGAAACATCTACTAATGATCCTGCCCTACCAAAAAGAACTTTAGAATCAGTTGTGACATTTCTTCCTCGTCTACTAATCTCCCAAGTAAAGTTTAAAGTTGTTTCGGTTTTTGTATACTCTAAAGTACTACAATTGAGACTAATAGTAACTGGGAATACAGATTCCTGCAATTCTTGAATTACCCCAGAATCAACTTCTCTCCAGCCATTTTCATTATCAAAGGAAAAATTAGAACTAAAATATTCCCAGACTTGAAGATTTCCATTAGATCCTATAAATTTAGCTTTTACACCGGGAACTTTAACTGAGTCTTCTAGATTATCTACAAGAGTGGTTATAGCAGTTAGGAGAGTATATTTTTCTCCTTCCCCAAGTGGCCAGAGAACATCTAAGTTATATTCTTCTAAGAGAAGGGTAAGTTTTTTCCTAGATTGAGTATGCATTATAGCATCAGTCAATGTACCAGGATATATATATTCTCCCTCCTCTGTAAAAATAAAAATGTTATTCTCTTCCATAATTGTATTCTATATTGAAATAATCACAGATTCCTTTAATAATTATTTCGCACAATGTTTCTTTACCATTATCACTTAAAAGGTAATTAACATCATCTTTATTATCCATGAATAGATTTTCTACTAGGATAGCTGGCATTGAAGTTTTCTGCAAGACTGTAAATTTAGCTGTCCAATATTTATGATTTGGATCTGGGACTCTAACTTTTATTCCTCGTATACCGGCTTCAATAGCCATTAGTGATGCAAGTTTTTTGGAATTAGAGCTTGCTGTAGGACTAATAAAAACTGACCAGCCTCTAGCATTCATCCATTTTCCATTTCCAGCTGCATTTACGTGGGGACTTATAAAAATTGATTTTCCATTATGTGCTTTAGCAAAGGCATTAGCTCTTTTACATCTATTTAGTAAACCAATTTCTTTTCCATTATCCTCACTAGGAGGACTTGTTCTTACGTGCTCGATTCCAATTTCATCGAGTCTTTTCTCAATCATACCTATAAGTTCTCGTGACCAAAGGTATTCCAGAAGTTTTCCATCAGGACTTCTTTTACCTGCAACTAATTTTTGATGTGCGGGATCTAAGATTACTAACATATATTACTTAATTTCGATTACTATTGAACTACCTGTTTGAATAAATCCAGTTCTGAGTTGAACGTAAGGGATAACAACCCCTCTCTCATTAATTATATTTATATTTGTCTGATTAAAATCTGAATTATAAAACCCTCCGACATACGTATTATAAGAAGTTTTCCAGAAAGTTTCCGGCACTAAGATATAAGCATACTTACCTCCTGAACAGTCAAATGAGTTTGCTGACATTGTTCCAGTTTCAGTATACCAAGAAGTAAATTCACTAAGGGAAGTATAAGAGATATTATTTCCTAAACTTTCACTAGATGAAGTTCCGATGAAATACTTATACCCAAATTTAATATATGCATTCGTCGTAGCTGAATTTTTATTATTTAGCCAAGAAGTGATAGTAAAGGTATAAGTTTTATTCGTATTACTTTCTAACCCTTCTTTACCAACCCATCTATTTAATTCAGTTGTTCCGATAATAGGGGCAGTAACTGTGGATCTGATAGAAGTACATTCTTCTCCTTTTTTATTTAATGTCCAAGTTATTTCTGGAAGTATCCAAGATCCAGCAGGTATCCAATAAGTTTCTGAAGTGCCTTTAGGATTTTGTTGTAAGGATACTCGTTCATTTTCTATTAATGTCTCCATTAAAATAATATCTTGCTCATTAATAATTCCATCTTCATTAAAGTCACAATCATCTGAGTAAGTATTATTTGTAATGTGATTAATAATATTTTCTGTAAAGTCTTGTTTTACATTATCAAGTTCTCCCGTTCCTGTATAAGCCGGTCCTATGACAGCAGCAATACTAGGAGGGAACAGTTTATTCTCGAGTTCATCAACAGTTTCCTGAAGGGTGTCCACTGTGGCATTTATATCATCAGCATAATCTTTAACGGCGCCAACAGAAATAGCACGTTGGTAACTATCCGAATCAATAGAGTCACTAACTCTTGTAAACCAATGTCCAGTTTCTTCATTCTCTCTGGAACTGTCGTAAATATACCAAATTCCATCAATACATGTTTCAAAACCTTCAGGTATGGGAGTATCCCAATTCTTTAAGTCAGATGATCTTTTACATTGATTTTGACGAGAATCTAAGAATTCCTCACCTTTATATGAAAAGTTTGTTGCAATAATTGCTGACATATTATTTAATTTATAAAAATAGAGAGGACTTCCTATCAAAAGGTAAATCCTCCCTAAAAATTATTTTAATTACCACTAGTACCTAAATTGTAGTTCGTAGATAGATCAATATACTGTTCCTTTGCATGTTCGTTGCTATAACCGTAGTATAGATATCGAATCCAAGAACTCTTAATTGAAGTTTGTACAGATTCTGGGAAATTATTATTCCAGGATATCTTCTCATTTATAGTCTCTTCCTGATAGGTACCTGATGTAATATTAATACGATTTGTCTTAGTATCTTTAATAGGACTAACAGCTTTATAACAGAATGCACCAGCAATATCTGTAAGTTTATTAGTACTAAAAATTCCTGAGATTGAATAAGTATTTTCATCTTGATCATCGTATCTACAAGCAGCGAAGATTCCTCTAATATCCAAACTATTATTTTTAAGTGAATTAAAAACTCCGAGAAATGGATTATTGCCAAAGTAAACTCCTTGGAATGTACCATTTAGTGTTGTAATCTTTGGAGCATAGGAGAAGAAATCTTTAGGGATTAAGTAAGTTTCTTCTTCTCCTTTGTTATCCTCATCCAACTTAGCTAAGCTTGAAAGACCTTTACAATTATAGAAGAATTCACTAAAGTCTCTAACCTCATTAAGATAGACTAGAAGATATGGACAAATACGACCACGCATCCAGCTACTTATATCAATACCATTTGTAGCTTCACCACTTCCACACCACTTAAACATACCAATTACATTAGCTGATTCAGTGCTTGTGTTTTTCATATACGATAGAAGATCTGGAGCACAGAAGAAATTAAGAGTGGAACCTTTCTTCTCGCTGTTACTTCTTGCTGGAGTAAGGTCTGTGCTAATATCTTCATAGCAGAATACTTGATCAATATTAGTGTCTCCTAGGAAAGCCTTAAGTTTATCTTGTTTTCCATCATAAATTTTGGAAATATCAACTAAGACTGTTTCTTGTTTGGAATCTTTTCTTATTTTCCACATACCGCTCTCTTTCGAGATTGTATATTTGAATGGTATATATGAAGTATTTACATACTCGATATTTTCCCAAGGAGTTCCTTCAGTAGTTGTAGTTGGTGTCAAGCGATCAATTAAGTTTTGAGCATTACCATAAGTCGTGACGTAATTTACATCATATTTTTCAATACTACCACATCCATAGAATGCTTGAAATGCGTAACGAATCTTTCTATTGTAATTAGCAAAGTAAACTGTCTTTATGTGACTTGAGTCGTTAAAATCAAATTCCTTTTTTGTTTTCCAAGTAATAACTCCTTCAGCATTCTTTGTATATGCCTCATCTGGATCGTCTGTTCCGTAATAAACTTTTGACGTTTTAACATGTCCATGATAGAATAATTTAGCAGGAATTTGACCCTCTAATTGTGAATTATTATTATTGGATACATCGTGGTAGAATATCTGAGTAATATTCTCAAGCTTAGTACAATCTTTAAAACCTTCAGAAATTAGTTTATAAGGGATATTACAGTTTTTAAGAAATGCTGCTACATTCCTCAATTGCCTACATTCAGAGAATAAATCTCCTGGGAATTCAAATGGAGTAATACCAGCATAATCCCCTCCATCAATAAGTTGTATATCTTGGAATAATCCAGGACAATTAACTAAGACGTCTTTACATGGATCAAAAATCTTGTATGGGAATTCACTTTGATTAATATATTTCCTTAAACCACTACCATTAAATCCAGTTATAGTGTTGGGATTACCTGTCCAATTATCTACAGTTATGTTAGTAAATCCACCATTATTATCTACTGTATCGTGATAACCTATATTCTGTAAATTAGTGAATCCGTTAAACATTCCAGAGGTAATAGGGAATTTAACTTTTCCATCTCTATCCCAATGGTTATAATCGGTACTTGCATTGGAAACTTTAAACGAATTAGATATTGTATCCAAATTTCTTTTGTTGCTGAATATTTTTTGGAGATCAATTGTTCCTCTACCATAGCTGGTATTAAATGAGTTTATTACGGTTGTTACTCCAGTTAAAATCTTTAAGGTATCATAATTTAGGTAGGATGGTGAACAAATAGCGTTAATTGATGTGAGCTTTGGCAGATCCTTAAAGAAATCAGTCATGTTACCCATCTTTTGTATAACTGAATCATTATGCGAAGATATTTGCTCTTCTAGCGAATTAACTCTACTATAATCTAATGAATCAATCTCATCATAAATATATGGAAAATCTTGATAACTTATATTAGTTAAATACGGATAAGTTGGATGAGTTGTATCATTCTTACGTCTAAAGAAGAAACGACTGATATAACCACCCACATCAAATAATCTAGCAAAACTTGTTAAATTAACCAGAGGACTAATAAGACCATTATCAATAGTTACATTACCTTCAGCATCATGATCAGGACATGGAAATTTAGTATTATCAGAGCCCGTAATCATTTCACTAATGCTGGTAATACTAGAGCATCCATAGAACATATAACGATTAGGTTGATTGCCTTCATTAAATGCAAATCTCTTTTCTCCACTATTATTACCCCAGAATGATCTATAACCTAATTGATCAACCTTCATATTACTTAAGGCTAATGCATTAAGAATATAGTAAATATCAAACTGTGTACAAGACGTATCGTTGCAGATCTGGTCAAGAACTTTTTTCTTTCTATCAAATTGAATATTAGTTACATTATCACCATCCTTCCACCAACCCGATGATGTATTATAGAAGATCGGATTAGATACATTAGGATCTTGATTATTATTATAACTAATGAGTCCATTAAGTTTTGCTACTATAGTATCATGATCATCAGAAGTTCCAATATTTGACAGAATTTCAAGTGGCATAAGAACTACACCATTACTTCTAGTTTTAGCACTATTACCCCATGCCTCAGACGTTTTACCATGAATAGAGAATCTTGTTAGACCTTTGAAGCAAGAGTCACAACCTATAATTAAATTACCATATACCCTCTCAAGATACGTACAGTTTTCAAAAGGGGTGTAAATCGGAATAGGTCTAAGTCGATTATTAGCAAAACGAATTTTAGTTACGACAGGATTATTTCTAATAGTAACACTACTTAAACTTGTCATAGGAGATAAGTCAAGTAATGTCGAATCTGTATTAGGAATGTTATTATATGTAATACTAGAAAGTTTAGCAGAATCAATATTAAAGGTAGTAAGTTTATCACAAGTTCCATTTATAGTAAGACTCTTCAGGTTTGAACATCCTCCAAGATTGAGAGTTACCAAGTTTGTAGCATTAATAATTACATTTTCAAGATTATTTGCTGAATTCTCAGAACTAACTGCCAAAGAAGTAATGTATGGTCCGTCAACAGTTATTTTCTTAAGTTTTGTACAAGTTTCTATAGTAACTCTTTCAAAATTAGTAAGCGTAAGTTCTTCAAGTGCACTATCTGCAATAGTGAGACTAGCATTCCTTTTTTCTTTTGCATCTAGAGTAAGATATTTAATTCTATTTCCTCTTAGAATAATTTCATTTGTCCATATAGGATTAATAATACACTCACTTATGGTTGAATTTCCAAAAGTAACAGTTTTTAAAGCATTACAGTCAGAAAGTTTCACTGATGAAGTATTTATATAACTTAAATTAACAGTTTTTACATTTTCTGCAACTACTTTCAATTGAATCCTACTATTACTAATATCAATGTTATTAAGATTAGGGAAATTATCAACAGCACTTGCATCAAAGACTAACTCTCCTTGATAATCAGAACTTGTTAAAGATACGTCCTGAAGAGCAGGCATATTTAAGTTCCAGCTTCTAACAGTACCAGAATTACCATTTAATGTCGTAAGGCGATTTGTACTAATATTAAAAGGAGTTCTAACAAAACTATTAATACTATCCAAGTAGGTCCAAAGTGCAGAACCACCAAAGATCCACTTATTATTACCAGTAATATCAGTAGTTGCAATTTTATATTTATTTGTAGATTTCTTCAATAAATATCTATAATATAGACTATCTCCCATCTTCATAATAAGAGGAGAATAATCTGGTGCTTTAATTATGAAACTGAGATTATCCTGATAAGATTGATCAGATCCAAAAATATCCTTGATTACATAAATATCATTATTAGTTGTATCAGTTACGTTTGCATTAGGGTAAGCCTCATAATATTGCTTATCACGGCTTAAGTATTCCTTTCCATCTGAAATTGTAATAGATGTATTACCGATAATATTAAAATAAGCATCAAGGATATGTAAACGACCATTAAGCCATTCTCTGACATAAGAAATACGTCTTCCTTTGAAACGGCTAATTTCAGTACTAAATCCAGTTTTATCAGCATTCGTTAAGAGATATTTATGACGATAATTAAAGTTAAACATTAATTCATCAACATTCTTCATATAACCAGAATAATAAGTTTCCATGAACTTATCAGCATTAGCAAGTGGTCCCGTCCCTTGTCTCCACGTAGCCCAAAGATTCTGAGGAGATTGAAGATCAGCCTCCTTTAAGAATTCATCTTTATTATTCATTGCTCTAGCATACTTAGCAACAGCAAAAGCATATGAACTGGCAATATCATAACCGACAATACCATCAGCCTGTGATTTATCAAAGTAGTCTCTGTATACTTCTACAGGTTTTGCATTATAGTAATCCTCTTCACTATCTTTAACTGATTTATCTTCCCAGAAATCACTAAAAGCAAAATATGTACTATCTTTACCATCATTATCAATACCAAGACAGGTATCCATATCATAGAAGGCAAAGTAGAATGTACCACCGGAATTCCATGTTTTAATATTAAGGTTCTTTTGTACTGAGTCTAGAAGACCAAATGCCATACAAACCGTATAATATTCAACTAAGCTTGGAAAGTCTACATAAGGTGCAACAGTACCAGTGCCAGACGTTTGTCCACTAATGTAGTAAATAAGATCATTTTGTGTAGGATCTTCAGGAGTTCTAGAATCATCTTTCTTATAACTAGGAACACCAGTAGAAGACACACTCTTATTATATTGATCATAAACATTAGGAACTGATCCTTTTTCACGATAACTATTTTTATGAGATCTCATCCTTTTCCCAATAGCATAGAATACATAACCGCCAGCACGAGCTGTATGTTCAACAAATGCTTGAATTCTTTGGTTTGTAATAGATGGGTCTGCACCAGACTCTGTATCATCAAACATGAACTGCTTATCAACACCACTTTCTACTGTGAATAGAATCGAACTACCATATTCAGAGAAATCCCAGTATATATTATTATCTGAAATTTCAGATACTGTTAGATTTGGTTTAAGAGCATATGCTGAATCTTGGATTGCACAAACACAGAATCCATTATCACTTACTCTTAAGTCATCAGGAAGATTACTTGTTGCACAATATCCTAAGTTAAAGTAGCTAGAGCGACCGAGGTTACAGTTATAAATTCCGAGATAGTAACATTCGGTCTTATCAGCTTTGCCACCTGGATTATTAATTTGAACAAATACAAGAATTGGAAAACCAGTAAGACAGTTCTTCACGTAATTTGTATACTTTCCTGTATCACCTACAGTAGCTTGAGTGAATTTAGAGGTATTAGCATTAACAAAAGCACCCATACTTGTATTATTAGAGTGACTTGAGTCAACAACGTCGGCTTTTAATGTAAATGCTTTCTCAGGAAGGTAAGTATTCGTGTCATTAGGGTTAAACCTTGGAGAGAATAGTGGAGTATATCCAGCAGTACTGTCCGCAGCTTGAATACCTAAAGTATAGTTCTTAGCATGATAAGTTCTTGTAGTAGAACCCTGAATATCGAGAGTAAACTGTGCTGCGATAGAACCATTTCCTGCAGCAATATTACTAATATCAATGTCTTGAACTTCAGAATTACCATTACTCCAAGCAATACCAATATTTAGTTTACTACTATCATTAGAGTTAGCACCGTAAATCTTATCACTCCATTCAATAAATCTTGGGATACTAGTCTGTCCTTCTCCTGGATTAGGATTATATCCAGCTTCATCATATTTTAGAACAAGAACTGGAACATCTGTAGATCGTGCAATACTATTAATACTACCAACAGTTACTTCAACGTGGTTATCATCAGATAGAGAGAATCCATTTTCAATATAGTTAAGCAATTTTGTTTCTATACTTGTTTGACCTTGGATTCTTTGCTTATATGTATACCAGTATCTTACAATACCAGCGTCAGTCATATAAGTATATTGTTTATCTTCTGGACTATTATGTTTAAAGTATGAAACTTCAAGAAGATTTATGAAGTAGTTACTTGGACTAAGCTTAATAGATCTATAGATCTCCTGTGTAGTGATATAGTTAGGATATACTAATTCAAGTACACCATCCATATATACACAGAGCTCAGAAAGTTGATCTCCTGTATTATCATTACGTCTAATAAATCGACGATATATTGAGATAAGGTGATAATTAGAAGCAATAGTTGCACCGTATGTCTCTTCCTTTCCAAGATACATACTACCTAATTCAGTTACTCCGCGAACAATTTTATTCTGATAGATTATAATACTATTAGCATCATTATCTGAATTAATAGTTAAGATCGGCTTAGTATCATCATTTGTAGCACTATATTGAATACCAATACAAATTAAACAATCATTAGCTTCAGATGGAGTATCGTCAATATCAATATCTCGTGCATCTGAGTTAGCATACATTGTTATAATTCCATTGACCTTACTTTTGGTACCGTTATCGTTATAGGAAAAACCACTAGTAGTTTGGTCAGTAATACCTTGTTTATATATGCTTTTATGAACAGGAGGTCGGACAGGATCGTCTTCTTCATCAGGATTTATAGGATACCAGTTAAGGTCAGATTTAAGCTCCTCAGTATAAATCCAGTATTTATAGGTTTTTGTAGTTGCAGTACTTGAATCTGTAATTGTAAAAATTACTTCATGCCATCCAGTTGTAGTAAAGTTAAGAACACAATTTGTAGCCTTTCTTTCCTCAAGGTTGTTAATTTTTTCCTCCTGGATAACTCCATCAAGCGAAACAGTATATGGGAAAGAGCGACCTTGGTTAGTACTTCCGTTATAGGGTGTGAGGGCAAAAGACTGAGAACCGGTGTAATACTCGTACCAATTTGATGTCGGTTTCTCATCTTGATAGATTATTCCCTTTTCTGGCACTACTTTAAGATATAATCCTTCTGGAATAAGGTTAACTGATAAGGTTTTATTAGTTCTAATACCATTAACTAAGAATTGAATAGTAAATTTATAATTACCTGCACTATTATTAGTAACGGAACTAATATCAGTAAATGCATCAAGTAAAATAGTTCCCTCACTTGATGTAGAAGAGTCAATACTACCTGATCCTGTATCATCATTAAAGTTTGTGTATGAATAATTTACAATACCTAAACTAGTAGTGGCCAGATAGTAATTAACAGCAACCTTTAAACCACCTGCTTTAATAGTTGAGATAAAGAGTGAATTATCAAGAACTGTATACCCAATACCTTGATTATCTGCGAAAAAACAGTTAAATGAGTAGGAGTTAGTAATATAGTATCCTGTAATACTCTTATCAACACCATTACCATCTAATGCAGTAATAGTAATACTAGCATTGCCTGAAATAGAAATATCTTTTTCAGCAGTCCAGTTATTATCCTGTGTCAATCTTACAGTCTTAGTTTCTTTTACGTTATTATACGTATAAGAATAAGTTACTGTAAAAGTATCACCTCCTGGGTTATTAATATGAAGATATAACTTATATGTTCCAGCTTCAGGGAAATTAATAGGTTCTGAATTATTTATTAAAACCTGATCTCCCAAACGAGCTGAAATAGACCAAGGGGAGGAGGTGCCTCCACCGCCACCAGAGCCTGAGCCGACACCCCCGTATTGGTATATCCATTTGACATTACTACGGAGTTCTTTAATAGCTTTATCCTGAGCTTCTAATATCTCTCTAAGATTTTTGCCTTTATTAGAACCACTTTCAATGGTAACATCATCTGAAAATATAATATTATTTCCGTTTCTTTTCATTGTAATTATTTAGATATAGATATAATTGCGGTTTCTGTAGTAGTCCAGCTGCCATACTTCCAAGTGCTGTCTGTTGCAACCTTACTAATAACATCACCAGAATCAATCTGCCAAGTAGTACTTGCCCAATTATAGTTCTCATACAGATACTGTTCTTGAGTAGCATCAGTTCCGTATTCATATTGACTAAAGAGCTTAGTAGGAGCAGATTGAATATTCTTAAGTCGAATTAATTTAACTGTAATATTAGAGTTTCCAAGATCTACAATAACATACATAGGATATCTCTGTTCTGGACTAGCCTTTGCAGAAGATCCGCTATAAGTTGACTGAGGTAGCAATCTTGAAAATGCTTGATTAGGGCTAGGGAGCTCCTTATTAGACATCAGCTTAAATCCAGTAGCTTGACACATTAGATAAATAACACCCGCATTACCACCAGCAAATTCACTAACATACTTCATAGGATAGAAGAATCCAGCTCCAGCACCAGGGTTATTAGGTCTCTTAGTTAATGGGAACTTGCTCAAGTGAGCACCAGTATAGGTGGTAGCTGTATTAATAACAACATCACCAATCCAATTTACTAAATCGTCATGCTCCAAAGTTTGAGTCATTGTCATAGGGCCATGATTTAAGCTTGACTTATAAGTACTATCTGAAGCAGAATCTTTATAAAGATAATTTTCCATTACAGGATAAGTACATGAATAAGTATGTTTATGTCCACCAAGACAAAGACGAATACCTCTAAATTCAAGTAGACGACTAAACCAATAAATACCAACTGTATCATTAGCATTTAATTGATTAAGATGACTACCAACAAGAGAGGTTCCACTTAAGCTTCTACTTGCACTTTTTATTTTAGCTGTATCCTCAAGATTTTCTTTTGTGATAACTGTAAATGGCATTTCATGACAAGCAACAATCATCTCCTTTGTTGTATTTGTCATGTTATACAACATTGTATATACTGAAGTGAAACCACCATAGAATGTAGGTTCACCTGTAGTAGGAACAGTCCAACCAGTATACACATTAACTACTTGTCCATTATTCTTTACATTAAACCAGTTATTACAATTTTCATATGTAATTTCACTATTGACCATGATAAGACGATAATTCTTAAAGTCAATATAATAGAGTGAAGGAACATACTTTCCGTTTATAATAGGAATACTTCCTGCAGTTGTATCTACCTCATAACAATAGAATACATGGAAGTAATATGAGTTTGATTTACCAATATCATCACCTGTACCAAGAATTGTGAAATCTGTTCCACAAAGGTCATTATTACCGACAACATTGACTTGTTCTAAGTGATCAAACAAATTAATACCTGCATTATAATAGTCAACCCATTCATTGATGCGGGCACCCGATTGTGTCATATCACCTGTATTCATAAGAACAGGGAGAATATTAGGACTTGCAGTTTTATCAGCATTAATTCTCTCATTAACCTTTTGAGCTGCAGCACCCCAAGATTGATATTCAATCCAGTGAAAACCCTGTTGATCAGTTGTTTGGTAAATCCTAGGAATATAGGAGTCTGGATATAGAGTAAACGTCATCTCATTTGAGCAATGGTCTGTATCAGGTGCATTGCCATCTTTATTAGCTCTACCTACAACATAAGTGTAAGTTTCCGGAGAACTTGGTGCATCTGCTCTTAATGCAATAATACATTTATGAGCAGTATATGAACTAGCTTCATCTCCAGGGAAATGACCATACATTCTAGCATAGATGATATTGTTAATATCTATACTGAATTCTTTACGTCTAGGATATGAAGTTCCTTCCGTATTTGCTGTTGTAACTTTTGTATAAGAGCTAAATTTTGTCCAACTACCTTCATTCTTAATCCAAACATACTCATCAAATAAACCAGCACTAACCCAGTTAAACGTTCTTGTAGTATAAGGATTGATACCAAATGAACAAGTAACCATATTTGGTTTATTAGGATCAAGTTTATTTTTGTCTGTTAATACATTCTTCTTTTCGAAAGATGCCTTTGGTGTAAATTTGGAAACAGGATAAGTTTCTGTAGTTTTTGGGAATGAAATAACCTCTTTATCCAATCTTACATATTGATAGTCATTTGCACTTCCATGACGAACTCTAGAGCTATCATATGTATTTAGAGATTGGTATGCTTGTTTAGCAGGATCAAGTTCAAATGTATTTTTATAGATCGCATCAACAAAAACACCATCTACGATCATATTCATGTTCATATTAGCAGTTGTCCAATATGCTCCAGAAGTTGAAGTAATAGCACTATTGTAATAAACGCTATCAATATAATATGATTTATATAAATATGGTGCTTTACTCTTATTATCACTATCATTATTAGACCAAACTGATGTTGAATAGTCTAAGTCTTCTTTTCCATAAGTTAAACAGAAACCATGAGGATCCGAACCAATTTTAGAACCACTAGCGTTCTCAGTTACGATACCATTATGAGAGAAATCTATTAATTCTCCATTTTCGTACCATTCCATATCATAGGTACCTACTTTAATGAAGACATTAGGATCATTTAGGTTTGCGTATTGTTTACCGCGAATCAAAAAGGTTCCGCCAGCAGGAATAGTTCCTTTAAGAGGGAGATGTGATACTCTATATACATTATCAACACTTCTTACATAGTGCATAAAGCATCCATCGAGTTGGAAATCAGCATCACTAGTATTCTCTAACTCGATATATCCATGTGAACAACCAAAAGTAGTATTGGTTCTTGCTGGAGCATAAAAAGCACCAATTTTCACACGATCACTATAAAGACCGATATCCTGAGTCTGTGTAAGAGCAGATTCTCCAGTCTCTACAGACTTATTATTTTGTTCTTTAAGTCTAAGTTGTCCTACCAGTCCTCGCCAAGTATTATCAGCTAGAGTCACCTTACTAGATTCTATTCTTCCAGCAAGAGTCTCTCCACCTATTTCAGTTGATTTGAGGTCACCGTAGGCATCAACTTCAAATTTAAACATCTTACCAGTATCTTCATGTATAAATGTGATATCGGAAAGAGTAGCAATAGATAATTCGCCGGTATCTCCATTTTTGGCGACAATACCCATTTGAGCAAGTAAATTCAATACTTCTTCTTGTGTCATACCAGTATCTTCAGGGTTAGTACTACCGCCTATTGCGATAAGTGTATAATTATTTTTTATATAAAGTCTCTTTAAATCTTCTACATAAATCAACTCATTTTCAGGCAATTGATTCTGAATACTACTAAGAGTTGTAAATTTATCAACTGACCTAATAGTAATATGAGCTGCTTTGTAGGTATAATTATCGTCTGTTGGTTTGCTAGGAATAACTTCTTTACTAAAATCTTGATACTTAGAATAAAATCTACATTTACTAAGTTTAAGATCGCGGAATTCTACCTCAGAGAATGTAAATCTAGTATCAAGTTCTTTTAAGTCACTAACAATATCACCATTATTATAATATCCTTCAACAATTGTAGAGTCTGTTTTAGGATTGCCAATAGAGATCCATACGTAATTTTTTCCTTTATATGAAATTGAGCCATCTCTATCGTCCTCGATTTTTTGTTTTCTACTAAGAACAATTAAGTAATTATAGATATCTAGAGTAGATACTCTAAGCTGTGATAAATCTATTTCAAAAGTTTCATCACCACCATCCATATCCTTCATCTTAATTGTTACAGTATTGCTATTAGTAGTAAGATATAAGAATAATTTAGGATCTTTAACATCTTCAACAGCTTTTGAACATTTAGAATCTAACCATGATGCACCCTCATTATTAATAACAAGTACACCATCCGTAGTAGCATTAACATTCTCAGAAGGATACAATATTTGGGCACCAGTTACATCCATAGCTAACGAGGCTCCATCAATTTCTGAAAGGCTATCCTCTTCAATTGACCAGAGTGGCTCTTCCTCGACATCACCTTCATACTCTCCTTCTACTCTTGACATTGCGGTATCTTTTCCTGTATATGAATGAATACCATAATCAAAAGCATTTCTAAGACGTGCTACCTCTGATTGAAGTTCACGAAGGGCTTTGAAAAGAATATCTACATAAGTTCCATTATCGGTAGTTGTATATGTATTATTTGTAATTTCCCCATTTAGATCAGCATCTTTATTAGGGATATGTACATAATCTGGTTCAGCATCATCTCCTAGTTTATCAATCATATTTTGATCATAAACTGGAATACCTGCTCCAGGAACAAGTTTATTTCTAACCCAAGCTCCATTGAGATATTGATATGTATGTATACCAGATTCATCATTCTTAACATATACGAGCATACCCTCTTCTCGCCTAGCTTCTGGAATTTTATTAAGATCTGCAATAGTATTTACACTTCTATAACCACCCTTTCCATACTCCGCAAGATGGGTTGGATAGGTATCAGCAGAAGTAAATGGAGCTATAGGAGAAGATATATTTGTACCTTTAATATTTTCAGCCATAAATTTCGTCTATGCTATTAATTTTCTTTGTTCCTATTCTACTAAAGGGTTGTAAACTAGTTCCAGTCCATGAGTAGAAATCATTTTCATAAACATATATAATTTGAGATTCCGGAGTTACAAGAATGCCTTTAGTTGCAGATGTAGCTTTTAGAATTAATTTCTGTTCTTTACTATAATATAACTCATCACGTAACATTCCGGATGTCGGAAATTCATCTTCAACAATACCAGCTAGTTTAGTAAATGTACTGGAAGCATTTAAGTTATATAGATTCTCATCAATTTTACCACTAGTTGCATCAGTTACTACCAAGCCGGAACTAGCATTTCTATTTTTCCAAGCAGTAATAATCTCTAAAAGGGTAATCTTATTATCTGCAGAATTTTCTAAACTTTCAGAAGTTGTAAAGACAAATGATTGATCCAAGTCAACAATACTTACAACATCTTTTTTTAGATAAACTAGATAATCAACTCCATCAATTTTAATTTTCTTATCAAGTGCTTCGTAAGTATAGATATAATCTAATCCATGTACGTCAAAAATATGTTCTAAGTTTCCATATTTATATGGATAAGCTAATACATACCTCTGCTTTTCAAGGCTAATATCATTTACCTTAAAAGTTGCATTATACCATAACCTTCTCGTTAAATTTTGAATTGATGTTGCATTAGCTACCCAATCACTGCTCACTGGGCCAAAATAGAAAAAATTACCAAAAGTAATTCTAATTATATTAGATTTCAGATTTACATTAATCCCAGGTGCCAATGGGTAAATAGCCATAATAGAGTAATCAATAGTATTACTAATATTATTAACTACAAAAGATCCATCTTCTTCTGGTACTAAATCAATATCATTAAGTTTGTAAGTACAGCGGTTAGTAATATCTTCACCAGTAACAGTATTTGTAACTCTTACTTGAAATTCTATATCATTTATTGTTCCTTCTCTATAAAGTTGTCCTGAATTACTTTGTAAAACAACTTCAAAATTACTGTTTAGGGCACTTTCAATTAGATCGTGTGTTTCTTCAATAGTGAAAAAATCATCTGCCCTTTTCATTTTTCCAGAGGTATAGAACCAAATATAACCATCTTCTAAGTTATAGAAAATAACATCTTTAGTTTCATCTAGATAATCTCTTACTAAACGGTTTGGTCCATCTTCATTTTTGTAGACATACATCCACTTTTCATCTTCCGGATTTTTCCATACATAAATTTCACTATGTACAAGAGAAGAAACATCAGGGATAGACTCAGTTATATCTCTAACTACAGCTCGACCACCCAAGTCTATTACTCTATAGCAATCTTCTCCATAACCTTGTTTAATTCCAATTGCAAGAATAGAATCGACGTTCCCTTGAAATTTATCAGGACTTTCTTTTCTATAGCGAATCAATATTGGTTGACCTGGATAGTGTTCAATATCCTCATTCAATCTAATGATCGCTACTTCTCGACTAGATTCAATATACTTACTTCTTGAAATCTGGATTATTGATTGTTTAATATCTAACATATTTATTAATTATTTTAAAAATAGGAAAGAATAGGTTTCGTCAACATTTTAATTGTTCTTCAAAATCTATTCTTTCCATAATCATATACAAGGATTTAAGTCTTGCTGAGGAGCATTTTTTATTAATTCTTGAATTTAGATACGCTAATTGCATTAATTCTTGGAATAAATCCAGAAATTTTCTTTTTATTCACATCAATTTCTTCTGTATCATTAAGCCATTCAAGAACGATAAATCCAATTGGTTTTTTAACTCCCGGAACATGAAATATTGTAAATTGCAATGCTCCGTCATTTTGATTTAAAAGTTCAAAAAAACCATTAAATCTCATTCTAAAACTTTTATCATGTGGGCCTCGACAAGTAAGTATATCACCTTCACTAAGTGAATTAAAAAGATATACATACGTACCAGATCCAATATCATTATAAGTCGAGCAGGGAACATCAGGAATTCCATATCGGGCATTTGAAATCATAAGATTGAAGAATTTAAATGGCAATCCATCTAAGTTTTCCTCTGAGTTATGAAATTCAAAATATAAAATTCTATCAGCTCCCGTCTCGGCTCTTAATTCTGATAACAGGGGAGTAAGTTCTGTCATATATTCATCACGTAATCTGAGCTTTTCATTATGTATCTCCCCAGAAATATCTATAACAAACTCAACTACTTCTTTAGTAATTGTATGTAAGTTAAATAAACAAAATATACCTAGTAAAACTAAAATATACTTTATAAATTTTTTAAATCCAATTTTTTCATCAATCATAATGATTCCTTGGATGAAGTCTTTGAGTTTATTAATAATTAATTCAAACATTTTAATATTATAAAGCTAATGATACTTTAATATTAAATTGCACAGCATCAGCTCGAGCAGCATCAATATCACCTTCTTCTGATACACTAAAAGTTTCAGCACCATTCAAAGTATAAATGTAATCATTAGAAGTAGTTGATTTAGACTTAGTGAATTTACTACTTTCTAGCTCAAAAAGAATACCGACTCTATAGTTAGGATCTCCAATGTAAATACTAGAAGTAGTATTATCTATATATGTCCAATCAGAAGAAGGAGGATTTTCTGAAGCAAAATTATAATATTTTCGTATCGTTATTTCAGTTGATTCTGTTCCACTATTTATTATTTCAGTTTGTGTATCACTTGAATCTGTAGATATAAGTACTAGTCCTTTATTGCCAGAATAAAGATCATGAGAGAATGTAATAATTTTATATTCTCCACTCTTTGTTGAGGATAGTGGTTCCCATTCAAATCTTTTTAAATTAAGTTGAAAACCATTATAATAACCGTACTTAGCAAAATTTTTTCCATATTTATTACTCCAATTTTCAATATAATTTTTTGTATTTGAATTTTTATACCTAATATAAATAGTATCATCAAACTTGAAAGTATCGTAGAAGTATGATATCTCATAATTTGTATTTGATGTAAATGTAGTACCTTTATAAGTCCAGGTACTAGTATATCCATCTCGCTCGCTGCTATCCTCAGTTCCAAAGTCAGGAACATGTTTTATAATAGAACCATCATCACTGAGATATGTAAGGTAAGGACCGAGAATCTGAATATTACAACAACCGTAATATGCCATGTAATTTTTAATTACTGAACTACCGTTAACTTTAATAGATAAAGTTCTAGAGTATGGATTATGCCCCATCCAATCAAGAATATTGTATTGATATTGATTATCGAAGAACCATGAGTGCCCATAGAAGCTAACAGTATTTATTTTTGAATACAATGTTATTCGATAAAGACGTCCAACTGTAGGTGAATTTTCTCTTACTGTATTTTCATTAAGTAATGTTGTCTGAACTATTCTTTCACTCATTTGATATGATTGTCCATCGAATTTCTTTGTATTAGTAATATCTCCATCTACATAGATAGTAGGAGTATTATTATCAGTATCGGATTCTATTATTGGTAAGCTATCACTTGGTGCGTCTGTCCATAAGTATACATAGCCTTTAGGAATTCTAAGATAGCCACTTGAAGAAAAAATCAATGCTCTAGTGACATCTGAGTATCTCATAATATAGTGTCCATCTGAATCAATATCGTTCGGATTCCAGCTATTAAATAACTCTATCTCAAAATCTGATCGTTTTTCTGAATAAATATCTATTGAAACGCTATTTCCATATCCATCAGTTATATATAAAGTATAGGGACCAAGTGTAGACATTCCAGAATTTCTTGGTAAATTTATACTAAGAGTATAACCATAGTAGTTATAGGAAGATCTATTATCTGGGTTAAGTGTATCCCCTAATACTATATTTGACTTTTCGAGACCATTAATTTGAATATCAGTTTCAAGATTCGGTTTACGAACACTACTATACCTAGCATTATCATACTCCTCTTTAGTCATCTCTGTCTGCTTAATTGTTGTTGTAGTTGGTAAGTTAACAAAAGCAATTCGATAGGCAATAGATAAGTCATTATAATCTAAAGTACTAGAGATTTTGTTTCCTTCTCCTAAATAAAGATAACCATTTATAAGAATTCCTTGTTTCCACTCTTCTTGAACAACATTCTTAGTACTTACAGTTTCAGTTCCTACTTTAATACTAATATTAGTATCTGGTTGTCCCACTGAGTATTTTGTTATAGTATTTAAATAGTTTTGAGATATTACGAACCCAGAAAATCCACTTGGTGAGGTTACAGAGGTTGTTCCACTATATATTCCACTACTATAACCTTCGCGAGCAATACGATTGCGATAAATTGCTGTAACAGTGTTAGTTAAGTTATTATATGTTAAATTTTGAACATAAGTTATATCTTGTGTTGGAATTGTTACTTCAGATTCTTGGTTAATTTTATGAATTGTATACTCACGAGTTTCCCCTCTTCGACTAATAATATCCATATTGCCATCAATAGAAGATTTAGAATTAGCTTTACTAAGTCGAATTATATTTATTTCAGTACTCTTTCTAGGAACTTTATCGTCTACAAAATCCTGATCATATTTACTCTCAAGTTTTATATTTCCATCTATATCTCGTATAAATTTATCTTTACTTACGTAAGATTCAAATCTTAGAGTTCCTATAGTCATATTTTCTATAGCTGTAAGTTTATTTCCTTCAGAGTCTGTTTTATAATCTCCGTTCTCATCTATTTGCCATTCATAGTTTCTACCACTAACTTCCTCTATTCGATAAGCAAACTTTCTAGTTTCATCAAGTTCAGCTACTCTTATTATTTTAAACTTTTCTTTATTTTTTAATTCAACTGTAACTTCGTCTCCTGTAAAAAGAATTTCATCTCCACTAGTTCCATACTGCTTATAATAAACATTATAGAATTCTCCATCAGGAATTACAAAGAAGTTAGCAGTTTCTCCAGTAATGTATTGTAGTGTTATATTCTTATCTGCAGTATAATTTCCAATAATAGAGGTATTGATTCCAGGACAATCTAATAAGTGATATACTGGATATGTTTTTGCCTTTTTGTTAAAATTTACTGGATTTTGAATTTTTATTTCGCCTATTGGGAGGATCGGATAAGTTGCTGTTAAAGTACTACCAGGTACTGCACTAGTAGATATCTCGCTGATAGTATTAATATATCCTCTCGTATATCTATCCCCGCTTATAGTTGAGAACTGACCATAATTAAAAGTAACTTTTGAATTAATATCACCTTCTAAAATATCTACACTCTTATCTTCTCTGTTTTCATTTTTATTAAAGACAGTCTCAGATTCAAGATATGATAAATAATTAAAATTACTAGTTATAGCCTTTCCTTTTAAGAAAATATCACTTATATTATCTGAACCTAGTAGTGTTATATTAGTATTTAGATTATATATATAAGACTCATCAACTAAGTTATATCCTAAATAATACTTCCTATGAAGTGGAATAGTAATAGAATAACCATCCTCAAGATTCATCACGTGAATACTAGTATTGAGAATTTGTTCGATTACGCTAAATGTATTTTCTTCCCAACCATAATATGCAAAACAAATTTCACGACCATTATTTACATCAAAAGATCCCTCATCAATTGCTAGGATATTTTCTTTTGGTAGATTTTTATCAATATCGTAAAAATAGAATCCATCTCTTACGTTTGTGGCATCTAATGAAACTCTAAATTTATCATCACTTTTTACAAAAATCTTATAAAGACCTATATAATCAAGTTCAATAAAATCACCTTCATTAATTTTTACAAATTCTCCATTTGGATTACATAATAGTACTGTTAATGACTCCTCTGGATTTTTAGCATCAATTTTTACAGGAAGTGTATAGGTTTCATCTTCTACTAATTGATTTCTCCAATCTTTATATAGATCCAGGAGAGTAGAAACATGTCTTTCTGAAGTTGTTCTTATAAAGACGGTATTATCAAAAATAATGTCTTCTAGAACTTTCCTAGATGTATATGTTGTTATAAAGCTAGGATAATTAGAAGTTACCCAGGCTTTAATTACATCAATGTCTTTTGCATAAATAAGCTGACCTGAGTTATCCCAAGTTATTGAAGATGCTCCATAATTCTTTACACTAATCTCATAATCCTTTGATAAAACAGCCCAATATGGAAACTCGCTTTCAATTGTAGAAGTTATATAAACTGTTTTATTATACTCACTGCTATTTCCACCGCTTCCTTTATCTTCTTCTAAGAAATTTATTTCTGATATTTCTGTTGGATCAAAACCAATTATTTTTCCTTTATCATCCTCAACAAAAGAGCCTGTATAAAACTTAATAGTATCTTTTAAGTTTGGGCGATAGGCACAGTAAAATGTTTCTTGAAGAGTTAGATCATTATTTCTAATAGTTATTGGAATTGGATAATATTTTTTATCTGTTCCTTCTACTCTAGGGAACCAAGAAGAGGTATTATCACTTTCCTGCAATCCTTTTGATGTAATTTTTATAGTAAAGATATTATCGTTTCCCTGTCTTGCAGCTAAATTTACAGTCTTGTTAATATCAAAGTATGTTTTAAATAAAGTTTCTTCATCCTTATTTTCAAAAGATATCGACAAATCAGACTCTTTAGTGTGAATTTTAAATCCTTTTACCTCTCCACCTTCCTGATTAAATAAATATAATCTAAAATTATAACCATTCTGGTTTGTACAAAAATTCTCGGTTGGGTAATCCTGTGAACTTACTTCATCATCAACAAGTGGGTAAATATTCCAATCCTCTGTTCCAGGATCTTCTGTAGTTGCCAATATAGAGATATTATTGGGTTCACTACAATACATAACATCTTTCCAATTATGGTTATTATATCCACCTATACTGTTACGCCTTTTAAATGTAATTCTACCAAGATATCCCATTGAACCTGCATTTGTACAAGGAACCTTCGTATATGCAGTTATACCGTATTCCTGCGTAGGTGAAGTTTCTGTAGATATAATAGAATTTCTCTCATGAGAAAGAATTACTCTAGAATTATCATAATATGCTTCCCAGACACTATAATCCTCCAAGAATACGGGTGAAGTAATATATAAATTTGATGGATATTTTCTTAAACCAATAGAACTACTAAATTCAATCTTTTCCGGAGTAGACCAAGAATTGCCTATATAAGTAACTATTTGAAGTTTATTAGCAAATCGTTGAACGCAATAAAATTTAATTTCGTCTGCTGTTCCAACAATTCTTAACTTCATCAGAATTAGTGAACTCTCATTACCTATAAGAGGATACCACTTAAGAGAATCATTTTCTAATTTAGTAGATATAGTTACTACATATTCATACTTAGACAGATTTTTATTATATCCTTTATCTTCTATCTTCTTAGAAAAATATTCATTAAATATTATATCTTTTGATTCATCTTCAGAAGTTATAATAATATTTTCAATATTAACTGAATAATCAGAATATAATATTATTGTTCCAGGTCGCCTTGTAGGATTTTTATCTTCTGGCGTCCAACCATTATCCCCTGCTTTAGTATCAAACAATAAAACAGGAATATAATCACTTTCATTGTATACATTAGTAGAATATTCAGCAGACCATCTTAAGAAAGTAATAAACTCTATAATGTTAGATTTAATTATTGTTTGTTGACCTCGTATATATCCATATTCTTCGTCATCAATTTCTGGAGTAAAAGTTAAACCAGCTATAAAATCTACTGTATAAGATTCTAATTCTTTCTTAAAATTAATTATCTTCGAAGATTGGTTAATAATATAATTATCACTTTTTTCATCATCATCTACAATGATATCTGTTCCAAGTTTAGTTTGATACAGTGTAGTGTTAATTATATCTTCTCTAATATCTGAATCTACTAAAGTATAAATTCCATTAATCACTCGATATAGATCATAAATAACAACACCGGTTATTCCAATATCATTTCCACTTCCGACATAGTATCTAAGAATTTTTTCATTTTGCGTTCCAGCTAGATTTATAGCTTGAATATAGATACTCTTGTAATGACGATATGTTGTTATATTATAAACTTTTTCTCCATTTCTATCTAAGAAAAGAGGAGTTATATTTTCGGAAGATACTTTATTTCTTCTGTACCTATAATATGAGTCCTTTGTTAAAAGATCATAATCATCAAAAACATCCTCTTCCCTAGCCAAGAAACTATTTATACCAACTTCTCTTGTTTTATCTTCAAGAAATATAGAAGATTCACTAGAAACTTTATTTACTAAATTTAAAGTAGTATCTTCTGGAAAAAATACAGTTATATAATTAATACCATTATCAAAACAGAAATCTGAAGTATCCTCAGTTAGAGTAAATGCTAGTCCCTGTAGTTCACCATTTAAGTTACCATAGTAAACATATATTACATCTAGACTTGTATCATACCCTTTTAGATTTAGAGTAATGGACATACTTTTTTCTTGATCATACCAAAGAGATTCAAAAGTTCCATAATCACTTACAGGTCCATCTAGATTTCCGAGCTTAAAGTACTCTAATGTAACTGTTGTTCCATATTCTTTTAATAGAGAAGCAAAATCTTCTTCAAATTTTACAATCATATTATAGATAATTTATTTTATTATTTATTCTATAGTATATTAAACCAGCGAACGCATCAATTATTTTAAAATCAGATAAAGTACGGGGGAGTGTATTTCGTCTATAAGAAGACAGAAAACTCTTTTGTACTAGAATCGGAGAGTCTGTATTATTAAACCGAATTGAATTATCAATCATCTCGGCATTACTATAAGTTCTGTAAGAAATTCCAAAAGAGTCCATTGAGATATCACTCTTATTTAAAGTTAGAAAATCTTTACAAGTTTTTGTAATATAATATCCAGGTTGATCATAAATTATGTAAGAACCATCAGACTCTCTGGCAATTAATGTTTGATTATTAACGAAAATTGGTTGTTTTTCATCAGATCTCATTTTAATAGCCTTTGTCATATTTGTATAAACTAAGGTTTGTTCATTAGTATCTTTAAAAATAAACCAATCTCCATGTTTTCTAATTGGAATAATGCCTCTTTGTCTTATAGCATCAAAGTCTATATAAGTATTGCTTAAATCACTACAATCTTCAATAGCTTTTTTATAGCTCTGCCAAGTAAAATCCTCTAATCTAATAATTTTATTTCGTTTATCCATAGAATCTAAAATAAACTTATTTAAGTAGGGTTTATTTCCAATACCAATAATAGTTCCTACTGTTTTTTTAGATTCAGGGACAATTCCAAAATTAGGATAGATATCTTCAGATGTTACTCCTAAAATAGCTTCTTCCCATTCAAGACCATTCCACCTGTAATAATCAATTGAACTATATTCTGAATATTTAAAATCTCTTATCCAACTTTGTGTAGGAATCTCAAGGATATAACGAAGATCCCCTGATAGAACTGATATGTATTTGCCAGCAAAATATTCTATAGATTGTTCTTTGTCTTTATTAATTATTGGTAGAGTATAAATTTTAGTTTTAGATATTCCAACTTTAGGGACCGTATAAGGTAATGGTCTAACCTCTTCCCCAAAATCAATTATCTTAGTAAGGGAGAAAATTGAATAATTTCCAAAATCATCCCAAACATAAATTGATGGATCTCCTTCATAGTATCCAATTTGCTCATGATTAAAATTAGTATACTCATCACCAAGTTCAAGATTTTTTCTAAAATTTAGTTTTGACATCTCTACAGTACCCTGAGCACTTACTTTTGCTATTGTAGTATCTGTAAAGAAGTCATGTGCAGGATCGCCATTTAAAACTGAACTAAGATAAATATTATAGTTATTATTAGTTCTTAAATTTACAAGATCCTTCTTTTTTGAAAAATTATAATTTTTATCTCCATAATAAATTCTTAATTCTTCATTAATAACATTATTATAAAGATTTATGTTATCCTTATCTACTCGTATTTCACTTCCATTTGAAGAAATAGTTATAATTACAGTTCCAATTCCAAACCACCTATTAAGACTATTATCTTCATTTTCATCAGTCGATATAGTATCAGCCTGAGTTTGTAATAAAATTGTATATCCAATAATCTCTTCGTCTGCCAAGAAGATTATAGTATTAAAACCTTGACCATTAATAGAATTTATAGTTTCATTATGAAAAATAAATTCTTCATTTTCATTTTTTACTAACGGAGCAAATTCTTTATGTTGAATAAGAATATCATAAATAGTTTGTAAAGTAGATAGAGTTGCTTCGGTCTGTAAGATAAGTGCTTCCTTTTCCTGAAGACCTAAACTCTCTACTATATCGGAATTCCCGAATGTATTTGAGTTATATACGACAAGTCTGTTGCTATTCTCTAGTCCTCGGGTTCCAAGCAGTTCGGTTATCTTAGATGCAACCATATGTCAACATGCAATTACTGATTATACATTCATCTATCTTATCAGATTTTGGTATAACTCTTATAATTCCACTAATATATTCAATATCAAAGTAGTCATAAGAACTAACAAAATCTGATTCTACTAAGACTGGATTATCTTGAGAAACGCCATTATAGGAAAAAGCCTCAAAGGTCAAATCTTTGCCATAAATAATACCATCTATTGTATAGTCAACAGTAAGATCGATCTTTCCAGATAACCCAACTTGAGCTACTTTTTTCTTAACATCTATTAAACTAATTGTATTAGTGTATTCATCAGGCTCAATTAAGTTTAGTGAAATAGAGCCGTCTAGAATATCAATAATAATTTTTGAAGTACTATATAAAGTCATACCAGCCTCTTTTTCAATTATATTTTTATACTCATCACCTATTGTTATATTCCCTGATATATATTTATTATCAAAATCATCTTCTATTTTTACATCATTTATTAACATGGAATTATCAATATTATCATTATAATTATAATATTCATCCTCTCCTAGATTTGATGTAGTATTAGAAAATTCATCTTTTACTAAATAAAGTTTGTTATCAGAGATTAATTTACGGCTAACTACATGATATTCTCGGTTTTTTAGAATATTATCTAATTCACTAAGATATAATGGTCGGTCGTATGAACTTAGTCCTAAGACCTCAAAATTACCATTTATCAAGATGTCATTATTTATATATAAAGATCCTGATTTTGATAATGATGATACTATATCAAATTTGATCATATTTTATACAATTTATACTATATATACTTTCTAGTCCTGTTGTTACTACTTCATCATATCCATCCATTCTAGAAATTCCAATATCCTGATTTCCATTTTCATCAACTACTACAGGAACTATGTGAATAGTAGTATCATCTTTATAAACTTTTATCCGACTAACTTTCTTGAGGGATTCATTTATTACATTAGTATAAATTTTCTCTTTAATAGATATATCTTGAACAGGAATAACAAATCTGTCCTGTTCAGTTGAGAAAAAGTGAATAATTCTATCTCCATGCTCATCCCAGGCTTCATGCTGTTCATCATAACATTCGACTAAGACATTAACCGTAATATCAAGATAATCATCATTTGTAATTTCCACCGTTCCACTATCATCTAAAAGAGTAGCCTCTGTAGGAAGTGTTGCTGAAGAATATTTTCCACTTTCCTCGTCAGTAGAAGTAAACTTAACACCGGCAGAATAATAATTATCAAGATTTTCAGTAGTATATCCTAAAGTATAGTCTTTATAAGTTTGTTGATAGTATATGACTGAAATCTCTTCGGTGCCTTTTTCTCTCCTAATTACTATATTTCCTGAAGAATCGGTATTTAAAGAGAATATTGAATTTCCATCTGTACCATATTTTAATGTCATATGATCAAATATTCTTCTAATATCTGCAGTGAGAGAATATGATCTTACGATGCCATCCGTTATTGATTCAGTACAAATCGTTATTATATAAGGATGACTACTACCTCCCATAGGAATATCAGTATTAAGCCTAAGTTTCCACTCAGCACTACCCTCTGTATGAATTCCAATAGTTGCTTTTTTAAACCTAAAATTATTCTTAATTTGATTTTTTTCATTATTGGTTTGAATTATCAAATTAGTATAATAATTTTTTATAGTATTAATTTTAGAGACATAGGAACTGTTACAAGTCACACTTTCCCATTTAGTAGGAGACGAATAAGAATCAGAGGATGACGCATATCTATACATAATATCATGCTCTTCATTATTGATTAACTCTTGGACACGTATATATATATCATCCTGTAAAGCTGTCTTCGCTGATTTCAAATAGGTATATTGTCTGAGAATTACCCAAGAATTAGTAGATTGATAAATATCTCCATATAAACTTTTAATTGCAGATTTGTCAACACGGAAAATAGTATTATTCAAGTCCTCAGAGATTAAAACTTGGTCTAGTGGCTCCGAATAAGCTCCTATATTTGTTGTATTTCCAAAATAATCACTAATATAAATTTCAAATTGATTAGATCCATTGGAAATAATAGTATTACTTATAATGCCCTTTTCATCAAATCCAGACATATAGCGATTTAGAATTTTTCCTAAATATTTTGCATTAATAAACTTATCATCACCAGTACCTTTTGCATATTTTTCAAAATCCCCAGCAGTGGCAATGTTATCACTTAGATATGCCTTAAAATAAGTTGGAGATTCTGAAGGGAGATTTCCAATAGAATCAGCTTGACAGATATAAATTTTATCATCTTCAACTACGAAATCTCCTTTCTCAAAGTTTATATCTTCTGCATATATGAAGATACCTTGTATACTTTTATTATTAATTTCCATATACCTCTAATGTTAAATTTTGATTAATTTTTGATATATCTAATATATATCGTTTATTTTCAGGTCTGTAAGATATACAAAGAGAAGTACCAGGAACACCATCGAGACCATCATTTAATCTTACTGTATTTTGTTGATCTTCTTCTCCAAGGATTAATTTCTTTTCCTGATCACCATTAATAACTATATTTATACCTCTTTTATTCTCATTGATAGGAATAAATGTTATATTAGTACTACCCCCTGGAATAACCTCTCTCTCTGTATAATCCACATAGAATCCAGAATATTCAATTAGGGATATATAATACAGTGAATTAGATAAAGTATAATTAAATGTAACTGAACATGGTCTATCAAGAGTAAATGGAAATATCATATCACTATTTTCTCCAGGCTTTAAAACTGAAATATCATATTCTACAGTTTCCATTATGTTCCCTTCTAAGACATACTCAACTATCAGACTAGTTATTGAATCGTGTCCGTAGAGTGGAAGTTTAATATTACTCTCTTCAGTCATATTTAATGAAACAGACTCTATAATTTCCCAATCATTGCCTGTATATTTTTTAATTGTCCCAATACCTGATCCTACTACACATTCAAGAGGGATTGTATTTTGTCGTCCCTGTTTAGTAATTTTCAGATCAAATGCCTTTTTTTCAGTATAAGCATAATAATTATCTTTTTCTGAGGCACTTAGTAGAATATATCCATTAATTGGTAAACAAGAGACTGTTTTTACTCCGCTTTTTGGAAATGTAAAGATATTAGGAGTAATCTGACAGCCATTGACATTTCTTCGGCCTGGCTGCCAACCCGGTCTAGGTGGTGGAACACGTATGTACGTAGTTATCATACATCTCGTTGTTCCAATTGGAATTTCATCTTCTATTTCCCAAGCATTAGATAGAAGTGGGTAATTTCCTCTATTATTATCAATTAAAGAGAGCCAAGTTTTGTCCCTCCAAGATACTTTATCTCCTGCTTTATAAGTTATTCTTTTACTCCATATACCACTATCTTTAGAGGCATAATCTAATCTATTATCAATAATAGGGTGATTTTCTATTGTATTATTACCAACAATAGTATTAGAACTCAGATCCATCCATATATTATTGTCAACTTTCTCAACTACCTCTATACCAGCATCAACTACTGCTTTCTTATCATTTCTTAAAAGATAGTCATTCATATTTCTATGAGGATTAATGTTCGTCAGCCAAGAAAAATAAGAAATATTTATATCTTCAACTACGGTTTCATCACCATAAGTAATAATAAACCAAACCAATTTGGAGTATTTAATCTCATCCTCTTCAAATTTAGTGGTAAAGATTAAATGATCATCTTCATAGAATTCTGCAGAACTGAACTTCTTCGGAACATTAACCATAAGAAGTTTTTGCTTATTTACAGAAATAGTACCAAAATATCCGAGCAATGAAGGATCTTCTTCAGTAGAACTTAATGTCGGAAAGAATGTTTTTGATACTTTTTTAATATCATCTAAGTCTTTTCCTATCTCCTCTTTTCTTTCATCAACCAAGAAATCAAGGGGAGACCTTGAGTTATACTTTAATTTACGAACGAGGAAGTCCCAGCCATATTCATTAAAGTCATCAAGTTCTAAGAGGCTTGTATCGCTTCCATAATATTTAATTAATTCTCTATCCTCACCTTTTATAACAATCTTATTTATCGTTTTAAACTGAGGATTAGGATTCATTTTTTTCTCATCTTCGTAAATTACTTTCATTGTCCCTCTTCTTTTGCTTCATAATATTGAAATAAAAACGAACCTGAGTTAATGCTGGTTACTGCATTTCCATCAACCTCTGCTCTTATTTCACCGATGTCCAGTATAATAGATTTAAAGTATAAGAGTGCGCAGATAAATCCTTCAAAATATTCACAGAATAGTGTCTTATCTACACTTATACTTTCAACTGTCATACTTAATGTTCTTACTGTATATGTTATTTGTGTAGTAGTATCTATATTTTCCCAGTCCTTCAAGATCCCAAAAGCTGTAATATAATCAAGAACCTTGTAAGTTCCTTTTACACTATAAAAAAGAGTTGCTAGATAATTTATCTTTTCAATCTTTTTATCTTCTTCTCCAACATAAATTAGATTTAAAAATCTACGAACAGGATCAGTCTTCATTATATATTGATAATCACTAAAGGAGTCTGTCTCTGCTGTATATTCATAATTTCTAATCATGTTGTATAACATATCAATAAGCTTTATCTTTCTTAAGTGCTTTGGTATATAAATTTTCATTACACATTATTGTTTGTTAAAGTAACTGTTGCAGAAATACTATACTTGATATTAAAATAAGAATTATCTATGATATCATCTGCATTTACCGCTACATTATTTGGACTAAGATAGGAAATTGATAATGAATTGATCTTTTTAACGTTTGAAATTTTATTAATAAGTGATCTAATTTCATTAATTGTAGATTCATTAAATTCTATATCAAATTTTCTTTGATACCCATCCTGAAGAATCTCTTTACCAATCAAAGTTTCCCAATCTTCACTACTATTATTAAATAATTCTAAACTTATATCAAAAATTGCTGTATATTGATTTCCTTTTTTTATATCAATAGTATCTGTAACATAATAAGCTAGTTTTTCCTTCTTAAATTTCTCCTCTGCTTCTTTACTTAGAAGTTTGGATTCATTAATTGGAATGTAATAAATAACTACACTACTAGTTGTTACATTACCAGTTCTAAAAACATAGGTTGTACCTCCACTTTTGATAATATCGGGATAAGCCTCCTCTAACACAACACCAATGTCTGAATTTGATCTAAGGATAGAATTAACGTATCTATCTCGATTAGCTTTATAGTGAATAGTACCTAATCCATCACGAGGTACAGCATTAATAAAACAAAGCCCTTTAGATAATTGTTCTAAACCTTGTGATGTTAGCCACTCTTCATCAAAGTCAATAAGCTCTGCTCCTTGAACTTTAAGACGGCTAAGTTCAACTTCATTGTATTCATCTAGTTCTGAGTATTTGAAATACTTTGCTTGAATATTAGCGTTAGTCGTCATTCCTATAATTTCCTCTGAATTTCTTCCAGATATATCTTTATAGAAATCCGCAAAATAAAGTCTAGAACCAAAATTAGGAAGAGTAAGATCAAATATAGAATGGTCTAGTATGTGCTCAGCAAAGATTCTAGTCCTATTCTTCTTTTCTCCTTCAACAGTAACATACATATCATCACTAAGATTATCTTCATAACAATCTTTGAAATATGTATTATAGGTATTTACAGGTTCCCATTGCGTCTCTACAGCCTCTTTTGCTAGAAATCCTATAATAGTATAACATTCATCATCTTGTGTTGCTGGATAAAATGTTTTAGAACCATAGATAAATTTTCCATCAATACTATTATAATCAATAGTAGCTGTTGTTGGAATATTGACATCTACAGTAGTCGTTGTCTGCGTTGAAGCTGAATTCATAACAACTTTAGAAGAGGATTCATTTAAATTAGAAAGCGACTCTTCATTAGACCAATATCCTAGATAATAAACCCTAAAATTTTGACTTGTTATAAGCTCTTGATAAGGAACCAAAGTTAAGTATTTAGTTGGCTTAATCTTCAATACTACTCTTGGACATGACCCCCTAAATACACTATACATATCATCTACACAATGCTGTATTTTAGAATTCATTAGAGAACATTTTTCTAGAGATGCTTCCTTCATATAAGCTACATTCTCGACTTCACCTATGTAAGATGCATTAGCTAAGAGTTGTACTAAAACTTCTACTCCCTGGCCTGTATAACCTAAGTTTTTACCAACTTCTCTAAATTTTTCTATATAATCTTGTAAACTTTTCATATCATTAACCAATATTAATTTCTATATTGTCACTCTCTTGGTTTACACTTACACTAACTCTAATGCGCGTTTCATCAAGAATTTCAATTTTTTCCAAATTTATACTAACACCAGACTTGAATTGATTGCTAATTTTACTAACTAAAGAACTTACTCGACTGTTAACTACAGATTCAAGCTCATCTTTTTTGGTGTCAGTAAGAATAAAGTCAAACCCTATTCCTTTATTCCCCGGTATATCACCTGGGAAAATCAAGAGATTTAGTTTAAATAAATCTAAAATATATCTCTCAATTTTTTCAGTAGTTTTTCCAGTACTAAGTAGGTATTTCATAATTATAATATACTTGTAAATGATGCTACACCAATAAATGATTCATGAGATCCAGATGCTGTCGGAGTCGCTTTTTTAAGTCCATCAATTATCTCCTGACATACATGAGTCATTGCTGATTGCTGATTATCTGCCATACTTGGTGTAAATGTTATTGTAGGTATTACAAAAGCTGGAGATAATGCAAAGCCTGTTGGCCACTGAATTACCCATAAAGACGCATTGGCATTAAGAGTTGATGCAAAGGTAGATAATGCTGAAGCACAATCAGTAGCTCCACTCGGGGATAATGATCCAGAAGTTTTTATTTTCGCCTGAATCACTATCATAGGGTCTGGAACATTATCTGGTGGAGGGGTTGTGGCTTCCCAAGCATAAAAAACTTGGGCATTAGCTTCTATATAATCACATAAACTTTTATAAAATTTATTATTCGCATCTACAGCATCTGAAACCTGATTAATACTACCTATGATGGAACTTGCCATCGCACTTGCTACCATTGCCATAATTATTTAATTATTTAGTAATTAAGTCCCGGATACGATCGAGGCTGAATGTGGCGCACCCGAAAAAATGCAATTTTTAAGTCCACAATAAGGACCTTGCATATCTGGTGCTGCAGTTCCTTTTGTTTTTAGCATTCCACCAGTGATTTCTACTTGTGCACCATCGACTTTTATATTTGGGGATTTAACCTCCGTATTTCCGGAAACTTCTATATTAGCATTTCCACTTACTTTAATTTCAGCATTTCCACCAATTTCCACTTTCAAGTTTCCATCAATTTTTACTTCATCATCAGCAGTAATATGGACTTTACCTGCACCTTCCATTTCAATCTCTAAGTTTCCACTAGAATCTACTTTAATCCAAGAAGTAGGTTCTGGGGTAGTATCCTCTTTATTTTTATCACAATATTCAGCATCTGGATCATGTATTCCTAGACGCATAAAATCAGCTGAAAATTTAATTTGTTTCCCTCTTGTTCTAATTCCTACAAAGGAATTGTCTTTAATTCTTTCGTAGAGGTAATAAGACTTATAATCAGGGTCAACCTCCTTAAGAAATACTATATCGCCTACTCGAGGCTCATCAATTTCACTACGTTTAGGAAATGCTGGTAATCTCTTATTATAGCCTGGAATATCAACCAAAACTGCATATTCATCTCGGTCTAAAATCTCTACAATTTTTCCAAAAAATTCACTATTTTCCATATTATAAATTTTATTGATCTGTTGGATCTAATTCCGTTCCCAAAGCTAATGATCCATTTTCCTCTAGTCCCATTAAGTTCGATGTCCACGAAAATCTAAATCCGTTATCATCAAACTCGTTACACTCTTCAGTGGACATAAATAATTCGTTACTCCTTACCAAAAAAAGTTTATATGGCCAAGTTGTTATATTGGGATGTTGAACTATACCTTCCTTTTTATAAACAATTACATCTCCAATTTTATATCTCGGCATTTCAAAAATCCTAATCCTAAAGTTATTAAAGAAATTTGATCTCATATAAAGAAGATTGTATTTTCTATTTTCTTGAAGTGGAAGATAATCCGTGTGTACTACTTTTATACCATCATACCTTTTTTGAAATCTAAGATTCTTAGGTTCCCATTCAGAATAATCCTCACCCTCCTTTTCAGCATTTTCCCAAGGATTATAAGGAAGATGATATATCTCGGGGTCATACTTTCTGAAATTAGGATCAATCTGTTCAAGGTTAGCATCTTCTCTAAGCCATATTTTTGGAGGGTCTTTTTCATTTTCACCTTTATGATTAAGCTTGCCATAAGTCTCTTTTATCATAAACCCTTCCCAACCAAAGGCAAATACGGATTCACGCTTGTAAGAGTAACAAAGACGCTCTATAAAATCATGATCAGTTTCGTTATTCTGATAATACTTAAGTTCAGGATTTTGAATATCTGTTTCAACTCTGAATTCTTTCTTTCCAGGATACAAAGCATTAATGGTCTCCTTTATCTTTGTATATTCCATCTGATGAAGATCTGTTACAAACTTCTTATCCTCTACACAAATAAAATATAAAGTAACATAATTATTTTCAAAATTTCTATTAATGATGAATATAGGAATTTCATAAATTAATCCTTCAGGCTTCTCATCTTTAAGAATAATTTTTCCTTTATGTTCAGTTTCAATCAAATTTCTAGCTGTTGGACTTCCATCATTTATCATCTGTATCTCTCCATATGCAACCCGTCCACCAAGTTCTTCATACATATGAACATACAGTAATTTATGATGACCATTTTCTTTATCAAACCAAGGCAAGAAATCAATAGATACTTTATATGAGTTCGTATATTTCATAACTTCTCTAATACTTTATTAATTTCTTCTTTTGGTAAAAGGGAAAGTACTGTTCCCTTTGTGTAATTCTCAAAAGAGGTACCACACAATAAAAACAGTACTCCCAAATATTTAACATCGCCATATACTTCTTCAGCAATAAGATCTGGTCGAAATTCAAAGGTTGTAATTGTATATGTAGTCCAATTTAATTTTGGATCATTAATTAACTCTATAATCTCTGCATTATATACATCAAATCCCTCTATATAATTCGACAAATCTTGTTTACCTGAGGTCGTAATATTCTTTTTCTTATACATACTTTTATAAAACTATTTTATCACCACTCTTTTGAATGTGTGTTCGTAGCTCATTATTAATTTTATCTTTAGTTTGTTTTAAAGACTGACCTATATTGGTATTAACCAGCTCAAGATAAGATTTTGTTGCTGGATCTTTACCACTCTTAGCATCAACGAACTGAATAAGCTTATTTTTAGAATATTTAGTTGCTGGTCTTAAACTAAGAGTAACGTCGCAATACATAGGTGTAAGATCTGGACCAGTTATTGAAGATGGATTTTTAACCATAGTTTTAGAAAATGTAAGATTACAGTTATTTATAACTAAGTTATCTAATGCATAAAAAGTTCCAAATCTAAGTTTTAAAGTTCCTTTCTGCACTATATCTACATCTTGTATTTCTGATTCGAATCCACCTGGAGGTAATTGCCATGATGCAAATTTTTTAACAAACTCACCAAGATCACCATCTCCCAACTCCGTAACATCTATATAATCACCTATAATATACGGCATTATACCTTGAACCTGATCAATGACCGAAACAAACGTACTTCCTTCCCATTTTGGAAATAATGTAAATTTCATAATAAGATTTCCAAAAGCAATACCAGTTCCAGAATAATAAGAGAATCTTGTACCTTTAACAATTAATGCCCTAGAAAGATATTTTGCTTGTTCATCTAGCTTTTTTGCTCCAAATTTACTAATTGCATCTATTAGTTGGAAAGCACCTTTAGAAAGATTAGACAACTTAGTATCTGTATTTTGCAAATATGATTCAGTTTTTGAAGATATGTCAGCGAGACCTTTAGCAAATTCTCTCATATACGGGGCTGAAGCCTTATTATCATTCCACATATTTCCAATAGGATCACCACCAAAATCTGTCCAAGTATTTACTATATCAACAGAAAAATCTTCATTACATAAAGCAACGGCAATGGGGATTGTTGAATATTTCCACATTTCCACCTCAGGAATTTCTGTTGTTTCCTCTGGATAAGCAACATGCTTCCATTCTCCTGCAGCTGCACCATCTGCTTTGACATATACTGTATTTGGGTGTAATGATACTCTAAGTACAGGATTCTCTAATTGTTGATCATAATAAAATCCACTAATATTTCTAGAAAAGTTATTATCTTTTGTCTTTCCAGCATTATTATTAGTTATACTGTATTTATCATCTAGCCAAGGATTAGTTTCAGTAATTTTTGCCATAATATATTTATTTATTTTTATCCTAAACTTCTACCAGACATCGCTTTGGTAAAAGAGTCGTGTTCTCTTAAACTATTAATAACTGGCGGCGTTGGTCTATTACCTGCCCAAGTTTCATCAGCAACAGCAGCTACTCCTTTGGCAATAAGAGTTGAGATATCATTACCCTTCTTTAGCTCTTGAAGGATAAGCTCATTATTTCCTCCTACTTTTCCTCCATCAGCATAGCCATTAGAATTCTTAGTTTTTATTCTTACGTTTTCAATAGAGTTAATTAATCTTGGATTAGCTTTAACAAGCTCAGCTGGAATTACGTATTCTCCTTTATGTACAATACCAGCAGGTTCATATTTACCACCTGGACCAGTATAACCACCGGAAGTAAAACCCCCTATAACATTATCTCCTTCCGGTAATGTCCGTTGCCAAAATGGAATTTTACCATGATATTCAGTGTCCGGTTGCCTTTTCGTTACGTAATTTTTGTATGCTGTCTTTCCCTCAGTCGTGGTAACTTTGCCTCTTTGATTCATTTTATATCCTTTTTGATTCATTTTTTTCGTAAGTATAGCTAACCGACGATTTCTAGCACCTTTATTTTTCCCATAACCACCATCAAAAATTTCTCTAATTTCATTTTTTGGCATACCAGTTACTTCAGAAGCTTCACGAATACTATTTTCTCTAATTTCCCAGTTCTTAGATGAAATATAAGCTCCATCATGAGTATCCCAAGCATTCATAAAATTTTCAGCTCTTTTTCTATTAGCTTCCTCTGGAGTAATCTTTCCAAATTTTTCATCTAAATAGATTGCATTGCTTTTCTCGAAAAAGTTAAGTTTATCATACATTAGATCTTGTGTCCGGAGATAAGTTTCATTAAGATCTGACAATGCTATACCGAGGTGATTTAAAGCATCTTCACCATATTTTTCATATAATTTTCTAACTTCCTGTAGATATGTTTCACCAGCTTTTCCTATACTAGAGAATTCTTTAGCTAAGTCATTTCTATTTTGTTTTAGATATAGTTCATGCTTCGAATTAGCTTTTTTTATTCTTTCTACTTCTTCTTTACTTTTTCCGTCAATTTCTTGCATGTTTTTAGAAGCTATTTCTACGTCATCGCATACTTGTTTCCACATTTTATCATATAATTCTGCTAATTCCTGGGCAGATAACTTAGAATTTTCTACAGTAATTTCAAAAAATTTATCAAAATTTTCTTTTTTATGTATAGCTTCAGCTAATTTAAGACGTGCAGCTGTTCTTTTTTTATTTTCTTCATCAACCTTTCCAATAGTATAATTTGAATCACCTTCACGAGTACTTATCTCATTTGTCTGATAAACGTCACGCTTTCTCTCAAGTTCTCCTATTCTAAACTGGAGTTCTCGTTGAGTTGAAGAATCTTTTGAAACTTTTAACTCATCTTTTAAATTTTTTATCCCGTTAACAACTTCTTCATATTCGTCCCCATGAAGAACTCTAGCTTTAAAATCTTTATATTTTTCTTCTTCAGCATTAAAACTATTTCCTTTTCTATTTCCTTTTTGATACTCTTCAAAATAATTATCTCTAAATAATTTATCGGCACCCTCTGTATTTCCAGTAAGTAATAACTCATATAACTTGCCTATTGTATCTTTCTTAGTGCCAAAAGAATGCGATCCAAAATGACTTTTAGTTGCTAAACCATTTTTTGAAAATAAATTATCTGATATATTTAATAGTTTATCTTCTGCAGACGAGCTTATATTATATCCTCTTTCCCAAGCTTTAATATTGGAAATAAGATGTTGACGCTTATCTTTAGGCATTTCCTTCCAACCCTTTATAAAATCATCAAAAGATTGGGAAGAATTCTCTTTAAAATACTGAGAATGTTTTGTCCAAAGCTGGGCACCTTGATTTACAACCGCCATATCTTTATTTTCTTTTTCCACTTCTTTTGGAGATTTAACATCAAATGGTTTCCATGAACTTACAGTCCAATTCGCTCCATCAGACGCATAAATATCTCCACCGGAAGAGTAATAGCCTCCACTACTTGAAATATAACCACTAGCATCGCTGTCAGGGAAATAATCTTGTTGCAATGAATTTGTATAAGATCCAGCTCCTCCTTTAGCTACGGTATCAGCTATAAATTGAGCAATAATAGGATAATCCTTTCCTTGTGGATGAAATCCTGGAACGGGAATCTTAAGCTTATCTTTAATCTGATAAAGATCTATAACTTCCCAACTGTTTCTTTTACACATCTCCACAATTCCAGCATTAAGTTGCTGTATTAAAGATTCTGGAAATCTATTATCTTGACATGGAAGACTTGTGATATAGTACACCTTTGCCGAGCCACAATTCTTTCCTATAGACTCAATATTACTTAAAGCTTTTTGAAGGTTAATATCTGGACCTTCATTAAGGGCGTCACTAATTATAATTGTATTTGCTCCTTGACTAATAGCATATTTAACAAATTGAATAATATGTTTTGCATTAGCACCACCCAAGAATGTTCCTTGTCTTGTTGGAGGGACCATTCCACTTTTGGATGCTTGTATACCTATTGGGGTAAATCCTTTAGCTTGTAATTTTTTCTCTAAATTACCATTAATCCAGTACCCTTGCATCCAAGAATCACCACAACAACCTATTTTTGCACCAGAAGAAACTGATCCTGCTGTAGCTGTAGGCATAGAAATATTTCCTAAACTAACTCCACCATTCGATGAAACTAATTCCTTATATACACCTGCACCAAATCTCATTCTCTTATTATAATTCTGAGCACCTGTTACACCAGCATAAGATTTTCCTTGCCATACATACTGTAGGTTATCGTTATAGGCATCATAACCCATAAATTTTTCATAATGACGCCCCCAACCGATAGCAGCTAATCGAATACTATCTTGTTCTGATTTTCCTTGTGTTGCTTGTTTTATTATTCTTATAGCTTTATTAGAGTTATCACTTTGTCCACTAACCAAGTACTGAGCTTGTGTCTCAAATTTATACCAAGGTAGCCCCTGCGAATCTGCCCATGCTTTGAGTCGTCCTAATTCGGTTCCTGGAGTAAATGGATTATTTTTGTTAGCACTACCTAAGAACCCAGCAATACCACCACCATATCCATGAACATCCCACGACAACTTGCCAGGATTTGCAACTAGAAGACCTTCACCAATCAAATTTCCTATTACGCCACTAGCAGCGGCAGGAGATAGACCAGCCCGATTAACTAAAAGATCCATCATATATTTCTTTCTATAGGTCGCTTCTTCCTTAGACAAGCTACCTTTACTATGTATAGCACTTCCTATTATTCTACCTGCCTGATTAATACCACCTACAATAGTATTTACAGCATTATTAGCCATGCTCATAGTATTATTTTCAAGTGTATTCCATCTTTGACTGTAGGGATCTGTATTTTCTTCCATAGCAAATCCTTCTCTTTTTGCTTGAAATTCTCGTGTTTGGCGAAACTGCTCTTCTATATCAAAATCTTCATTACTTCCATCTCCTCTATATCGACTTCTAATAGCTTGTTCTCCACCACCATAGCTTATTAAGTGCTGTCTAATATTACGAACAAACTGTTCATTAGTAACATCTACTTTTTCTTGTCCTGTAAGTTTAGCACTTAGAACTCTTAGGGCAGTAGGATCAAGAGTATAAGCATTCCAAAAATACTTTTTTCCATTTACTTTTGCTGCAGGACGGGGATCCGTTGCATCAACTAGTTTAAGTTTATATTTATGAGAAAGCCCCTTATTAATAGCAGAACCAACACCTGCTCCTGCAGCACCAACAATACCCAAGACATCACCAACAATACCTAAGTGGCTGAAGATTTCGTTCATAGTACTGATTCCATCGCCAAGACCTGCAGCTGTACCTGTAATCAAGTTACCCCCAGCACCGATGTATTCATTTAATTTTTCACCGGTCTTTTGTCCAGCATATGTTCTTAAGGATCCTTCCAAAAGACCCCAAGATTTTTCACGATCACGGTCTGTGCTATCCTTTTCTACCTGAATAAACTTCATTGGTCGAATTCGGATATGACCCTGACGTTCAAGACTGGCAGCATCAGAGCCAAACATTTTCTCTACAAACTCCTGATCGACAGTTACCTTTCCTCTTTTATCAGCAACATCTTGAAGTCTTTGTAAACCTGCTGACATTCTAGCAGTTTGTACTTTTCCGTTCTTAGTCTCATTAAGTGCTCCTATAATATCCATTGATTGTGATATCTCAGATGTGACTTTATCTGTAAGAGATGAACCATCAGAACTAATAGAGCCGTCCATCAGTCCATAATAACGTTGGCCATTCTTACCAGTATTGGCTAAGATTGCTTCACCCTGACTAGTATTATCATCCATACCACTCTGAGTTGCAGCCATACCAATTCTAGTTATGAGACCGCTTTCTTTTTGCTGAGAGCTATTAGAGCTGTATATAGAAGCATTATTAATATTTGCACGTAGGGCTGATTGAATACCTTTCTCTGGATCAACAATGGCAGTGAGAATATTTCCTAGGTAACCCGCAATACTGGAAATCATTGTAGTCAGATCACCACTAAAAGCTGGAAATTTGATAGCCTTTATTGCATCAGCTCTCAATTCCATTGCATGATCCAATTTCAACATTAAGTGATCAATAATTTCCTTACCAATTTTTCTAAAAATAGCAAATAAATTATCTCTTCTAGGATCACCTCCAAAAAATCGTATTACATCTCCTCTAAATCCGCCTCCATTAGCCATGAGTCGACGACCCTCAGACGTTATTCCGAAATAATTCCCTGCGGCTGTGAGTTTATTCCCGATCCAAGCAAATACATTAAGAACTTTAGTCCAATGTTTTGCTAAGAATCGTACGGCAAATAACATTAAGAGAACCCTGAATTGATTACCAACACTTTGACCAATATTTTTAGGATTAAAACTAGCGGCCATCTCTTTGCTGGCAGACTCAATTCGTCTAAGCATCTTATTACTGCTTCTAACAAGAGCTGATTCTCTTTTATCAAATTCTTTTTCTCTTTTTGCAGATGCCTCTCTTTGTTGCAAGAATATTCCACTGAGCCATGTCTTAAACTTACTCGGATTATTATTACTACTATTGACCGATGGTTGTCTAAAAGAAATTTCTCTTCCAGCTAATGGTCCACCGGTGTTTGTTGTAGTATTATAATTATTAGTAATTGTTATATTTGGGGGAACAACTTTTACATCATGTCCCTCTTTTTTTATAACTCTAGGAGCAGTATTCATTCCATACTTAGCAAGCGTTGCCTGCGTTCCAGGACCTGCAGCTTCAGTTACCATCTGTCCGGCTTGAGCAAGAACGGCATTTGTCTGAGCATCCGCATTATTTTGAGTCCTTTGTATAGCCAAGTTATTTCGTTGTTCATTCTGTATGGCTTGAAGTTGATTCTGTGCCATTTGCTGCTCAGATAACCCTTGGCCGGACTCTATCTTTCTGTTACTGAGCTCTTTTGTTCTTTTATCAATATTTCCACTATAGGAATCATTCTGTGCCATATATGTTTATATTTAAAAATCAAAAATATCAAATGGTTCGTTATCACCATTTTCACCTAAGACTTGTACTTTATTCTTTCCTTTGATTGTTGTACCCTTACTTCCAAAATCTATCATTGGGAAATCTGGATCAACACCCTCAGTTTTCTCTAAGAATTCATCATAAGTTTTCTTAAGTGCAAATAGTGACTCTAATGTATAATCTTCAATTCTGTCTACTTTTAAAAATTTATTTAAATAGAATTTTAGATCCATCAATTGGGCTATTGATATAGAGGTCTCGAAAGAAATCGACAATGAGACTATCAACGCTCACTGCCACACTCCTCCTTTCTTCTGGTTTTAAGCCCTTATTGCACTCGGGACAATATAACTCAATTGGTTCAAGCCTATCATAATATAAGTCACGAAGAGCCATAAGAAGAGTTACATCACTGTATGTTGCCCCTAATACATCTTGCTCTACCTGATTACTTCTAGAATCAAAATCTTTAATAAGAGCAATCGTTTTAATCATCTTTAAATCTTCAATTTTTCTATATCGTAGGTAAATATTAAAAACCTTCATAAACTCATTAACAGTAGGAATAATAGTATCATACGTATGACCACCTAATTCTATCCTAGCACCATTCATAATCTTTTCATCAATCTGCTTGAAATGAATATCTTTTTCAAAGCTAATAGATTTCTGAATCTCATGACCACAATGAGGGCATCTAATACTAATCTGATAAGAAAGATCCTGCGATATTGTACACAGTTTCTTAAAGAATATCAAAAAGTCTACATCCATTATGTAACAATTCTTAATATTCTCATCATCCTTTTGAAGCATTCGTATATCATATAAATACTTTCCTAGGACATCATCTTTAGGCATATCCTCTAAGTATCTAGTAATTTCTAGAAAAGTTAAAGGATTAATTCTGATACTACCAAATGAGTATCCATAACCTCCACTTGGGAGTTGCGATGTTAATATTTCCATATCTTATATTTTGCTATCGTTGCATCTACGACTTAAAAACAAAAATAGCTCTATGCTATCAACATAAAACTATTTTTAATATACTACTTTAATCTTGTTCTTACTACTCTGAGAGTTTCTTCCAAACCTTCTTAGTCATTATCTATTAACACTGTTATAAGTATTCTCACTAATAACTACTAAATCTTGTTTACCAATAAAATCTTCTAATGTATATGATCCAGTATACGACATTGCACTCCTTAAGTAATCTTTGAAATTATTTGTCCAGGAGGACATTGTATATTCTACAGGAATCATCCTAGTAAGACCTTCTGATGTTTTTGTCTTTTTACCACTTATAGCTATCTGGCCCTTTGCCGATGCCATACCATAAAACTCTTTTCTTAACTTAATTTCATCCCACATTCCAGTACTTGTATCTAAGTCATAAAACTTACCTGACTCATACTTATGATTAGAGGGATCAAATTTAAATTCTCGCCACTTGTCAGAATCAGGATAACAAAAATATGTCTTACCCGAGGACTCTAACATCTTAGCAAATACAGAGCCAATCATAACATAATCAGCACCAAGAGCAAGAGCTTTAATAATGTCTGCATAACCTCTAATACCACCATCTGCAATAATCTTACACTTACCATGTATTTCACTTTTTATTGCATATGTTTCTTCAATAAGAGATGCCATTGGATAGTGAACCGACGTGTTACTTGACGTAATACACCCTGCACCAGAACCAATTCCACATCTAACATAATCTACTCCAGAATCCTCACATACCCTATAAGTTTCTGGATTAGCAATATTACCAACCATTATTTGAATCTTATAGCCATGCTTATCTTTCGCCCTTTTAACTGCATTATATAAATCACTCATATGACCATTAGCAATATCAATTAGTGCACGAAAAATTCCAGGCTTGGTTTCCAATCCAAGATGGCCTCCACAAAAAGTATCCTTGAATTCTTGAAGACTAAATGCAGCCCATGAACCACTAGTTGAATGCTCTAAGCGAGATTGATAATCAATGTTTCTAGGAAGAATAGGAATAATTCCCTGTTCCATAAATGATTCATAATTCTCCAAACTTACTACACTACTCATAGGAGCAGTAAAAAGAGGGAGAATAAACTCATGATCGACAAAAGGATCACACTCACTACGATGACTAACATCAGATACCTTTGACGGAACCAAAGAGATGTCATTGTAGCTATACTTAATATTATCTTTCTTTATCATATCATAAGTAAGGATAGGAAGGGGAAATAATAGCAAATTATACAGTTTCAATGAGCTAAAAAGCGCCCAAGGGTCCACGATAGTGGCATTTCATTTAAAATCCCGGCCTGCCCGGATTCCATCCGCCACTCGCTTGCTACATTCGTCACTTCATTCCTCATTCCACTTAACGCTCCCACCCCGGCTCTATGTAAAGAAGCATTCCAAAGCTACTCATCGGTACTCGGGACAGATGCAGTCCCTCGTTTAACCCTCTTCGTTTAACGCTTTGGCAGCTACGCTATTGAATAAGACTCCTGAGGAGTAAGCGGAACGACTGAAAGGAGTGAAGCGATAACGACGAAGAAAACTAAATGCACTTTTTTTTCTGTTTTTTTATGGGATTACTATATTACATAAATAGTTAGTAAAAATAGTGCATTTTAAGTGGAACTTTTTTTCGGACTTTTTACGGGATTACTAATATACATGAATAGTCAGTAAAAATGTTCCACTTAGATTTTATTAGATTATCTATCCACCCTTACGGGTGACCCTAGGACATTTCTTAGGGTCATTTCTTCTTCACTATCTCAAAACCATGAGTATTCTTTCCATTTTCTCTCCATTGAGTTGATTTTATTTCAAACCAATTTTCAAGATCAGTAGCCTTAGGTGGTTTTGTATATCCACATCTTTTATAGAGTTCTCCTAGGTCATTTTTAATTCTAGCACTACTATACTTCTCTCCAATTTGGAAATACCCTTGAACTAGTTCCTTAAGATCATTAATTGTAAACTTTCCCTCTTTAAGCATATTTTGTTTTACAGCAGTGACGTCATACCAGCATTCTTTTAATTTTTCAAGGCCAAGTTCAAGATAATATCGAGCAATAGCAGAACCATTAAGTTGATTATCTATTAAAGTTTGTCTTTGCTTATCACTTAGTGGTGCTTCACAAAAGAACTTTAGTTTATCTCTTAAAGTTAGAAGATTATTATATTTTTCTAAAAAGTCATTAATATCCTCAGTTTCACTTTTTAGATCAAACACTTCTCCGATTTGATTAAATACTGTAAATCTGTCTGCATAGTCGATTTGTTGTATATCGAATGCTCTTGAGTCTGCAATTTTAACAAGAGAATTAACTTTAGGAATATAATTAATAATATTTCCGTTTTGATCATATATTCTATCAACTGCTATATAATTATCCTTATAATTTAAAAGTTTAGAAATATGTTCATAATTTTTTGCTAATTCCTCTTTTGTATCCTCTGGTGCAAAATTATAAGCTCTTAATAGTTTTTCAGAGGCATCCTCTCTTTCTTGAATCTTTTTACCAAGTTCTTTAGCATTTTCTTTAGTATCTTTATTAGGGAGAGTATAATAGAATTCAGCTTCATTTTTCCATGGGTTCTCTATTAATCTTTGTCGTCCTAGTATTTGTGGTAAGTCTAAGGAAATATCAATACTAAGACAACTTACATTAGCGTCGCTGAGAATATAAGATTTAGCACAGGTACTATAAAAATCAGCTCCTAAATATACCGTTCTAGTACACATTGTGAATTTCTTTTGTTTTTGTCCACTAGCAAGATCACTTTTAGTTAATACTCTGCCAATAGTATAGGAGGATCCAAGTTTAGCTTTTATCTTATCTCTATTTTCTTTAGTATCCGCACAGAGAATATTTACGTCATCTGGTTTTATTTTGTTATTTCTTATCAAACTTATTATATTTTTTACCGAGTTGACGTATATTACTGCTTCCTTTGATTGTATTTCAGTTACTATACCTGTCGTTTTATCTACAGAGAGTTTACTTGGGTAATTTCCTTCGAGATACTTTTTTATTATTGGTTTTATTGCCTCCCCTATACTTCTTACTTTTCGTATTAGTAGGCTTGGTTTCCCTGTTCTTCCGGGATCATCTTTTTCCCAATCTAACCAAAAAGCTGGTAGAGATGCAAACTCTGGCATCATTTGAAGGTATTTAGACATCATTGGAGTAGCACTAACGTATACTACCGTAGGAATTCCCTGTAGAGCTTTAACAAAAGAATTTTCTGTAGAGGACTTGAATACTGCATCTGTAAAAATGCTCTGAAATTCATCTACAACTATATAGAACTGTTGCAAAATATTAGCTTTTATAAGAATATCCTTGATCAGGTAGAATGAATCATAAGTAACTAGAATTTTAGCAGGTTTTCCATTTGCTTGACATGAATTCCAATACCAAGATATATCATTCTGTAATTTTATATATTCTTCAGCTCTTCTTTTATTAAACTCTTCTTCAGAGAATGTTTCTGGTTCTCTAATACTTTTAAATTTTCCTGGACTATCATTTGTATCCTTATCAACAGTTAGAGCTTCATCTAAGTTATTCTTTGCATAATAAACTTCTCCTGGATGTTGATCTGTTTTATTTTGTAATAATATTCGTCTTGGAGAACATAAAATTATATTCATCTTGTTCTTAATACAAAATTCAGTATATCCACAGCCAGGAATTTGTTTGTCTAGTATGTGTGGGAAAGGAAACATATAATTTTCTTCATATCCTTCCCAATCACTAATATATCTAATTCCTTTTGGTACAATTATAGGTGTTCCATTCATATTTTATATTATTATTTTGTTATTTGTTCCCATAGTTCTATTGAAAGATATTAAGCATATTTCACTTAAGCTATGGGAAGTTTTCCGTATATAAGGCTTTCTTTTTATATTTATAGCTATTCCAGGTCATTCGTACTTGAGCTATAGCTATACCAGATGTAAGCACTCGTTTACTTTTTATCTTTATTTTTGGTTTCTAAACTATTAAAGTCATCATAAGTTCTTCAGGCAAAAGTTTTCTAATCTTTACGTGCCTGTGTGAGAACATCTTTAAGGTCTTTCTTAGACGTACGACGAGCGTTTTGAGCTATCTTATTTCCAAGGTAAAACGCACCTCCACCAACAGCTACTGTAGTTCCTATTCTCTTTAACCCGGACCCAACTATAGCTCGTTTTATTGCCCTATTCTTACTGGAGATTTCTTTAATTGCTTTCTCGTGCTTGGCGATTTTGTCAGTAAATCTCTTTCTATCCTTCTGTAGCTGTTTATCAAACCAATTACCGCTACCTTCATGACCAAAATGATCCTTCTTAAAGAATTTTGAACTCTCTATACTGTCTTTATGATCAGCTATTTGCGCTAGAGCCTCATGACCCTTCTTTGAGTCTACTGCGGCACCTAATAATATGGCTCCAGTACCAGCCCCAACTGCACGCTTGGACCACTTATTGATACCTTTCTCATAGTAAGGATCATTTGGAGCATTCTTATCGATATCTCCGTATGCCTCATACTTGTTCTCTTTAGAGAACTCCTTACTTCTTAATACTATCATCGTCTTTCCTTTTTATTGATTATTATTTACCAAGAATAATTAATATTACTCTAAGTAATACAGAATATAATCTTTCTTTCGTATCACTCTCATTAAAAATCTTCTAGAAGTTCATTTATTTAGATTCTACAAAGACTAATGTATTTAGGACTTATATCCTCTTTAATACAAACACAATTTTCAGGAGAACCCCAATCTAAAGGTGTAGAAACTTTCATAATATCTTCCGTACTGATCATTCCGAATTTACTTGGGTGTGCTTTTCTTAATGACTCTGCTTTAGTTTCATTCCAATTTGACACCTTTTGAGCAACCCACCATTCTGGATCTCCTTCAATTTTCTCCATTCTATTGTAAACATCAGTAGGAATTTTTATTGTTACTAGAGCATATCTTCCACCAGGTCTTATTGGCTTCACTAATTTATTTTTATCTTTGACTAAATAGATTAATCCAGTATCTTTTATTCCAAGATACTTATTCTCCTCACGAGTTTTAAAATATTTAGTCTTCAAGCCTTCTTTTCTTATACTAGGCAGATTTTCAACTTTAGTAACATGATATAAAGTCACAAACCCTAACTTAGAAGGAATTTTATGCGTTTTATTTCCCTTACCTTTTTCTAGTGGGGTCTTCTCTGGAAAATTTTCCTTAAATGTTTTTGTTTTTCTAAGTACTATCATCGTTTTTTTTTATATTTATTGTGTTTCTAAGCTGATACTGCAAGGATCGGAGCACCTATTGTTCCCGTAATCTCCAACTCTTAACCATTTTTACAGCCCTAGTAAATCTATTTGAAACTTTTTAGCATGTTTGACATCCTTCTTTCAATTTACCTATTCTTCAACATAGGTATTTTATCCAGTTGTAATGTTTTCTAATTGTTAAGTACTTGGGATTCTTTTCCCCTTCATAAGCTTCCTGCTCGAAACTAATTGCCCTATAGGATTTCTTCCACTTAAATCCAGAAATAATCCACCTAATTAAGAATTCTAGGATATACCAAAGATAAAAACCGATAATCAGAGTTTCTTTTTCTTGTTCCCAGTGGATAGTTTCATGAAGAATATCATTCTCCTTCAGTATTTTCCCACGTTTCGCTAGAATCCAGGGACCTATCGTCATCGCTTTGTATCCTTTCGGTACTAGGTTCGTTTGAATTATCTTCATTTTCTTTATTTTTAAACTTTAGTGGTCTTCCCTTTACATCCGGCTCTCTAAACTTCAATTCTTTATTTCGAAGTATTATCATTTCTCTTAGTTATTTTTCTATTAATTAATCCAAAATGCTTTCTTAATTTTTTGAGCTAATTTAAGCACTTCATCTTTTTCCATAGTTAAAAACTCATCCTCTTCCTCTATCTGCCACTTAATATCGTCTTTAATATAATCCCGCAAAGTTTTTATGTACGGCTCTTCATCAACAAACTCATAATCATCACTTCCTATAGTTACGAATTTATTCTCGGTTATATTAAAACATAGTAACCAATAACCTTTAATATCCCACATAAGAGGATAAATTAATGTTGATTTGGGATATCCATCTGCGGCCATTGAAGGAACTATAATCTCACGATGAACATGCTCTACATATTTAGGATCTATACATGGCATAAAAGGAGTTACATCAGACACAACTTCTTTTCCTAGTTGCTTCAATAAAGATTGAACATCTGGCTTTTTCCACACTCTTTCAACTCCTTTTAGGCTTTGTTGCATATTAGTGGGAAGATCAGATATAGAAGGACATGTGTAGTCTGGAGTTTTTACTACAGATGATTTTTTCTTGCTAAAATTAAACCAAGAAAAGTTTTTATTTCTTAGTATTATCATACTATTTTCTCCAGGATTTATATTCTATAACATCTTTTATAGCCCCTAATCTTGGATTATTATACTTAAACTCCATCTTCTTAGCCTCCCGGTGTCGTAGTTTAAGTAGATCTTTTTCAGCCTTGTCAGGATTTTGACCTTTGTATTGTGCCCATGCCCGATTTCTATTTCTAACATCCTCTGGAAGCGTTTTAGATTTCATAGGATTGATTATATACTTATAAGATATCTCTTTTTCCCTAGGATCACGATACTCTTTTAAACTACCATTATACTGATCCTTTATTCTCTGTATAGCTCCAAAATTTTTATTCCTTAATACTATCATAGTGTATCTACATTATAGGATGTCCCATAGTTGCAATAGCATGAGAGTTGACGGCATCACGATGCATTTGATCGTGCATTGCTAAATTATTGTACATCATTGAATTATCGTGTGTCGCTAACCTATTGTGCTTCATTACACTATGGTCAGCTAAGCGGCGAAGAAATCGTAATCTTTTTGGTTTTTTACTATCATCGTCTGAATATTTCTTTTCCTCCGGATGATACTTTTTCCAAATTTCTTCTGTAAGTTCCTTCATTTCTCCATTTTCATCTATGTAAGCCGGAATACATACTCGTTCTCCGTTTTTATTTCTACCATCGATATGAAGACCTGGTTTGAAAACAGGCCCTTTCTTACTTTCAGAGAAGTTTTTATTTCTTAGTATTATCATAATCTTTCTTTTTCTTAAGATAGGATAGTGCACCGAGAGTAACTCCTGCACCAATACCAACTCTCTTTCCTAATTTCATAGCCTTCATCGTTCTAGGACTTGTAATAGAGCGTTTTATCAACTCTTGTCTAAAAGCTTTAGGATTAGAATTAATACCTTGTAATGTTTTAGCTGCTTGTTCATCACCAGCTTTTATTTTATTTGGAAGATCAGCTATTCTTTTACCGACTTCTCGGGTTTGATTATTAGCACTAATACCACCAGCAGTCAGTGAACCTGCTTTTCCACCGAGATAACCTAAAGCGGCAGTATTAATTGCATGTTTAGCTTTACTAGGTTCTTCGGTCTTTTTCTTCCTCTTTACTATCATTTTATACACAAAGGCTAAATAAGTATGAATATTTTTGTATATTTTGGATAAATGTTTCGCACTCACTAGTTATCCCTTTGAATTCAACGCCTTCAGGAATAGATTCATAAAATTGTTTTGTTCTTTCCTCTACTTCATTAATTAGGGAGATAGCGTCAGATGCATTACACGGAATTCCGTTGATTTCATTTGGTCCCATTTGTCCAAGGATTCCCATATACCCTTCTGCAAGACCATCTTCATACTCATCTATTATTTCCAGAAATTCATCAAGGCGGGTATGTATATTATTTTTAGGAGCAGACCAATGAAGATTTTTAGTTCTTGTTTTAAATCCCTCTAATGAGCAGAGAAATTCAATAAAGACCTGTTTATCTACATCACTGTATATCTTTTGTTTAAATGTTATCATACCAAAATTTATTAAAAAGAGGGACAAGCTATTACACTCATCCCCCTAGGTTTATTAAATATTATTATGTTCTCTGTTATAGTGCTCAAATGTGAGGGTCAGAGATATATCTGCACGATCACTTTCACTATCGAGATCACCGTTTTCATTCAGCGGAGCGTCTTGGAATTGACAGTTATAGAAAGTAAGTGTCTTTACATCAATACGCTGAGCATTAGTAATAATCAGCTGAAGGTCGGCTACGAGGTCATCCTTACGGAAGCTGTAACGGGTCTCAGGATCAGCAATCTTATTACGCCAGTCAGTTACAAAATACGTAATAGAAGCATCCTCACGATCAACGAAGTTAAGGGTAATAGTTCCACTTGTACTTTGATTAGTACGTTGTTCAATACGCCATCCACCACGCATTTGTTTTGTAATACCGGTTGCTGAATAATCAATACCTACCTGAACACTATTAAGACGAGCATTAATGATATCATCACCAGGATAGTAAACAATCTTAGGTGCATTGATAACCTTTAACTCATACATATCACCACGAAGGAATTCTTTGTTATTATCCTTGTAAGTGTTCTGATAGTCAATAAATTGCATACGGCCACTATATTCACTTGACCGTACCAGGCTTGCTACTGTTGCCATATTCTTTTATTTACGTTTAAAGTTATGTCTAGAGTCATATGATTTTTGACTAAGTCGCTAATTTCTGTCTCTAGTGTTAATTCTATTTTGTTATTATAAAAGTTTGCCTCATAGTTTGTAATTATAAGTTTTCTAATTACAGAGAAGTTTAGCTTAACTTTATTAATAACATTTTCTATTTTTTCTTGAATTTTACCAGTCATATGCTCTCCTAAGAAAAGCCATTTCTTTTTCTCTAATTCTCTAGCAACTTTTCCCAATACAAATCTCATAATACCGCTTGTTTCATACTTAGGACCATCTTGATAGGATTTATAGAAGTACATTTGACCATTTTCAATTAAGTAGTTGGATTTTGATGCTTCTAAGTTTTCTACAAGGTTAGTATTTTCATAGGGATTATTTATAACAATACCATCAGTTGTTTTATTTACTGCTGGGTTGGGCGGTTGATATAATACAACGTCTGTAGTAAGGGAGTATATATCACCAAGTATTGCTAATAGGTAGAGATAATATCCAGGTCTATAGTTACCATCACTGAGTATAAAGTTATTATAGAAGTATATAAGAAAGTTCTTTTTATCCTTGATATAGTTATAGGAAAAGTTAGTTTTAGTATTTTCTATTAGTATTTGACAATTTTTATCAATTGCATAATTTAATAGAGTTGTGTAAATACTATTATAATCTAATCCCTTTAAATATACTTCTGGATTAGGAACTAGGAAATAGTCAAATAATATTGTAGAGTTGAATAATAATTCTGTTGATTTCCAATATGAATTTCTGGTAGTTGATTCGATATTACTTCGTTTCATTACCCAAGATCCTTCTGGCAGAATATCATCAATAGTATAATATTTGATTTCTCCATTTTCATCCTTATATGTTTCTTTTACTTTACAATATACCAGGTTGCTTTCCTTAGAAATTATATAGTCTATTCTTTCTTCACCATTCTCAAATAAAGATCCTTCAAAGTATTCAGAGTAATCATATCTACTAATAATAAATTGATAATAGTCGTCTCCTAATGAATTAATTTGAATACTAATATCTCCCTTTATTCCAGAATTACCAATTGTTTTACTCCAGAATTCAATTCTAGAACTACCTAATGTTATTTCTGATAATATGTTGTGTGTTTCTTCGAAATTAGGTTCTAGGATTAAACCTGGAATATTGTAGAAATAAGTTACCGGACAAGCAAAAGACGCCTTCATTAAACCATTTTCTAGAGTATAGCCAAGTTCTTTAAGTACTCTTTCGAATGATTCCCTGCTAGTGTACTGTCTTTGTTCGTCATAGTATTTATTCTTTCCTGATGAGTCAGGTAATAGGTCTGGTTCTTTTATATCACCTATAGTATTGGCAATAATAATTCTTTTTCCTTCTTTGTTTAGGAGAATTATATAAGAACCTTTCTGAAAAAAGTCAGCATTGTCGAAGTTATAATTAAAAACTAACGTTTGGTAACCTTCATTAATTTTTTCCAAGTCAAGATTTGTAGTATCAATTACTTTAGAACTATACTCCCAATCTATTCTTGCAGTATCACCAACTTTAGGGTTTACTACTACTTCTTCAAGCTCTTTTAGACTATGCGCTGTATAATTTGGATTTTCAATAACTACGTCTGGTAATAAATTCCAAGTTCCTCTATTATAGTTGTAATAAAGTGTATAATTTTTTTCTTCAAATTGTTCTCCAAATTTTGGATAACAGTAGGAAATATCTGAATCGACCTTACAGATTCTAAGAACATCACGATTACTTAGGGATGCTGAGTTAACACCAGTATTTTGTGTTAGATCTTCTACATCTATATAATCATGACAGTCCTCTAACCATATAAGAAGGTCATATCTCAGAGAATTTAATCCTACTTCATATTTTCCATCATCATGAATAACTTTATATAATATTCCATTATCTCCTTCTTCAGGTAAACCAACAAAACTAAATTCTCCAATTACTTCCCCTATTATTTGTGAGTTATCCTCTATATAATAGATTCCTTTTTCATTTACGTAAGTTGAGTAATCTATATAATCGGTTTGATATTTATTTGGTTCATCTGAAACAGGTTTGTAAAGAAATAGTGTTACTCCAGACTCTAAGAGTTCATCAAAATAGTCCCTATCTTTAAAATTCCTACCAAACCATATATCAAGTTCATCTTTTGTATGTACTAAGATTGGTTTCTCATAGGACATAGAGACATCAGGTACTTCTGCAAATATCATGAAATCATCATAATCCGGAGAAGTATAATTAATTTTTGTTTTTCCTAATCTTACATACATATTATAATCCGACGACTTTTAATACAGGTGATAATGCAGTTGAAACTACACTAGTTGCCAATTTTACTTTGTCCTTCTTTTTATCTTTTTTTAGCTGAGCTTTTCTTTTTTTATTCGCTGCAGAGTATGAACTGGTAGTATTAAGTTCTGTAGTGGGGTTCTCACCTACAATACTAAAGACTAGGTTTAAATCACTACCGCCGGAATCAATATCACCAGTTCTCTCTTCTACAAAATCTCTAAGTACAACTAGAAGATCATATTTAGAAATAGTACTGAGTTGTGGAGTAAGACTATAAATTATACATCTGAAAGTTACATTTTTGTATAATGCAGGACAAACATAAGATTTATCAATTGCCGTAATACCTGCTGGATCTGGATACTTCGTTTGAGGAATATCACTAAATAATACTAATGAAGAACCTATGCCAAACCCTATTGATTCTTTACTATAGTAGTCTATCTTATGAGGTTCACTGCTATATATAGCTGCATCGGAACATCTTTCAAAGTAAGTTCTCCAAGATTTATAAGCATCATCAGCAATGGTTAGTCTTAGTTCGTTTGTAAATTCCATGGAAATAGGGTATACAATTTCACCATCAAACAAGTTAAGACTTTTAGTAGACATTTTACTCTTACTTAAGTCAAAACCTGTAAAAGGTATCCATTTATTATATCCAGTATTAACTCCATGATGTGCTGCATTCCATATATTAATTTCAGCTAATGATGGAAGATATGAATACCCACCATTTTCCTTACCACAAAAAGGTTCTAGAATAATTTCCCAGTGGGTGTTATCGTCTAGAGTTATTAAATTTCCTCCAGGATTTTGTTTAGATGCAGTAAATTTAGTAGGTTCATTCATATAAGGACTACTTTTAATAGCAGTGCGTAGATCTTCAACTGATTGTATATCATTTGGCTTAACCCCTGCTAAATCCTGAAGAGTAGTAGTTATGCCCCATCCTTGCATATAATTCGATTTAAAATCGTATTCTTTTTTTGGATGCGCACCAAGTAATGCTTCACCCGCAGCGGCAGCTAATGCATTTCCCAGTTTTTTAAGTGAAAAACTATTACTTTTATTTTTGTCCTTACTATTTTTATCACCTCTTGAAGTGTTTGTTCTATTATTACCATATTCCCAACCCTTTTCATCTTTCCATTTTTCTGGTCTATTCATAGGAAGGGATGTGTCTATTTGTTGTGCACCAAAAGTAGAAGCTACATTATTAATTACTGATTTGGTTAATTTACTTGCAGCTTTTTTAGCTAATTCTTTAGTTCCTCCACCAGCAATTACATCTTGTAAGATTCCGACATCTTTTCCTGGGAGTCTATCTCTATTCGATTTTGTAGAAATCTCAAGAACTCTTCGTGCTGCAACAAGTGTCATTAAGGTTGTATCAAGTAGTATTTGTCTTACGCTACTTTTTCCATAGGGGTTAGGACCAAATACCCAAGTCCCAGATGAACTCTTTACTAATCCAGCTGCTTGTTCGGCTACATATCTCAGATATTTACTAGCATTAATACCATTAGTCCAGCTTACACAAAGTTTATACTCTGCCATTTGAACATTTCCTTGATCACCCAGAATAGTTTTAAAAAGTTGTTGTTCAAATTCATCTGCGCGTGCCTTTGTAACCTCACCTCCACTTAAGTAGGCACTCATTAAAGACTTAACTTTACTTGCCCAACCTTTATCAAGTGCTTTATTATCTGCAAAGCGTAATATATTATTGTAGTATTGCTCTAAGCTTTTATTTCTAGAGTTTAATATTGTTTTTAAGTTTTCAGCAGTATTTTTTTCATCTTCTTCTGCCTGAATAGCCAAGTCGTATAGTGAGTCCGAATCTGGATCAAATTGTCTATGTTCATCTCCTTCTTCCTCTACGTCTTCTCTAGACTTACTAAGAGAATCTTGAAATCCAGTATGTTTATAATCATCTCTTGTCGGATCATCTTCTTCATCTCTTTTGTGATTAGGTCCATAGTTTATTTTATCTACATCATTATCCTTAGCTTTTTCAGCAGATCTATATAATGTATCTGTTTCTGGATTAAACTGTTTGTGATCTATGGACTCATCATCTTTACTAGCATTTTCAAGATTATCTGATAATTCTTTATTCCAGGCTAGGTTTTCATTATCTGATCCTTGTTCAGTATTATCACTAAAATTAAATTTATCAGTCTCGTTTATTCCCAAGTTAGTATCATAAAGGGACCCATTTTCCAGTGTTTCAAACTGTGCATGATCAGCCTTTCCTTCACCATTCAGCTTAGTAGTATCATCTTTAGCAGTTTTTATATTCTCTTCATAGAGTTTATCCTTTTCAGGGTCAAACTGTGCATGGGTTCCATCAGAGGATAAATTTGTTTTAGACGTATCATCAGATTCTACATCTTCTCTAGACTTACTAAGGGAATCTTGAAATCCAGTATGTTTATAATCATCACGGGTTTCATCATCCTCTTCATCTCTTTTATAATTAGAGCCATAATTTATTTTATCTAGGTCGTCAGGTGTAATATTTTTTCTAATATCACTAAGAGAGTCTTGGTCTTCTGTAGTTAAGTCTAATCTTTCTTTACTTAAACCTTCATTCTTAAAATCAATATTAGTATCTACCTGCCCTTCAAAGTTGTAAATATCTGTTTCAGTAACTGCCAAAGCAATATCATAAAGAGAATCAGTGTCTGGATTGAACTGTGCATGATCAGCCTTTCCTTCACCATTCAGCTTAGTAGTGCTATCGGGTAAGATAGGTTTTAATTCATCTTCGAGATCTACATCCTCTGTATTTAAATCTAACCTTTCTTTACTAAGTCCTTCTCCCCTAAAGTCAATATTAGTATCTTCTTCACCTTCAAAATTAAACTTATCTGTTACCTCTAGGTCTATAAGTTTATTACTGAGTGAGTCAATATCGTTTGGAGAAATATCAAGTAAGATATCGCTTAGATCAACGTCCTCTGTAGTTAAATCTAGTCGAGTATTACTAAGATTATCTACTTCTTTCTCTTCAAGGTCAAGTCTAGTATTACTTAACTTATCAGGTTCAATATTTTCATTATTTACTACTTGTTCTTTATTATCTTCAAGTCTCTCAATTTCTGAAATATCTTCAACTGATACTAATTTTTTACTAAGTTCCTCTAGTTCAGTAGTACTTTCAGTTATATTTTCTAGATTTTGGCTTAAATCCTCTATTTCCTTATCACCATCTAGAACTTTAATTGAATTGTCACTAAGTTTATCTACTTCTTTCTCTTCAAGATCAAGTCTAGTATTACTTAACTTATCAGGTTCAATATTTTCATTATTTACTACCCGTTCTTTATTATCTTTAAGTGCGGATATCTTGTCCCCTGATTCTATAATTTTCTTAGCTGGTTGATCTGGAAGATTAATATCAACTTGTGGAGTAAGCGTTTCTAAATGATCATTATCTAAAGAATCAATTAACTTTGGATCAATTTTTTCATGGGTTGTGCTAAGTTCTGGTGTATCGAGGATTTTTCCTTTGTCTTGAATTTGTTCTAGACTTGAATCAAGATTTTTTATTTCTTTAGTATCAATTCGATCAACTCTAGACTCTAATTCAGAAACTTCTTTATCCTCTAATTCCTTCTTAATATTAATAGCTTCGCCTGAAAGTTTTATTTTATCATCCTCTGGATCTGGATAATCGATAACTTCTTCTTGCTTTGTATTAAGTTCTTGAACTTTATCACTGACTTCAATATTTTCTTTTTCTTGATTAAGTTTTTTCAGCTCAAGTATATCTCCATTGATCTTTTCTTTTTTATCTTCTAAAAAGATATTCTTTTTACCTATATCCAAAAGTTCAGGTTCTGAATTTAACTTTTTTATTTCCTTAGCCTGCCCTATAATATTCTCTTTAGAAGTATTTAATTCATCTTTTCGTATTTTTCCCTGGACAGATTCTATATCTTTCTCCAGTTTTATTTCATCTTCCTCTTTAGGTTTATTGATAAGTTTCTTAGCTGGCTCTCCAATGATTTCAACCTTCTTAACATCATTAATGTCTTCTCGTTCCTTACTGAGTTTGACGCCTTTCTCATCTTTAACCTTGATATCACTTCGAAAGGAAGACAATTCTGTTTTTTCTTTTATACCCAAGTTTTCACGATCCTTACTTAGTTTTTCTAGTTCTATTATATCTATATTTTCCCTAGTATCACTAAGAGGTTGATCTTTAATCTTACCTGGGATTGTAATATTCTTAGTCTTTTTTAATGTTTCAACTTCTCCGTTTTCATTAATTGCTGAAGAAACTGGTTTGTTTTCACCTAAGGACTTAAGCTTTGGTAACTCACCTTCAATATTATTTTTAGGTTTCTTTAAAGATTCGATTTCTTTCTTCTCACCGCTTAACCAAATCAGTGATCCATTATCACTAGCACCTTTAATTATATTTCCTTCTTGCTGTTTTAATTCATTTTCAGAGAAATTTTTTCCTATATCTAGTAGTTTATTTTGCAAAGCATCAACAGTTTTCTCAACTTTTAATCTTTCTCTTAGATTATAATCAAGTTTCTGTTTTTCATCTATTTCTAGATCAACAATAGTATCTTTTCCTCTTTTTAATGATAGATTTTTATCTATTTCTTTTGCAAAATAAACATTTTCTCTTTCCTTTTTTAGGTTGGGATCTTTAATTTCCCCTATATCTAAACGATCGTTACTGAGACTTGGATCTTTTTGATTATCTATAATTGAGTCTATGTAACCAGATAATGAAGTTTTATCATTTATTTTTAGATCTTCTCTCTTAGTTCCTAATGAAGTATTCTTTTCACCTGGTGCAATATTTTCAATATCATCATCAAGAGTAGTTTCCTTTTTATTACCAAGGATAGTTTCTCTTTGTTTTTCCAGAGTCCCTACATTTTTATTTGTAGTTAATGTTTCTCTACTGTCCTTTAGTTTAGATATAATTCCAGAATTACCTCGGGTATCCAAGACTTCAACTTTATCACTTAAGGAGGTTATTTCCTTCAACGAACCAGATCTCCATCCTGGAACCCCTAGGTTATCCTTTCCAAGATTGATGCTATCATCAAGAGCTTGTCTTTTCTTTTTTAAATATTTACTTAAGGCAGATATTTCTTCCGGACTTGTAAATTGATCACAACCTGTTTGTACTTTATTTTCTTTTCTAATCTCTGTATCCATTATTCATCTAGTGTTTCAATTATACTCATCAAGGTGTAGTTATAAATTACGTTAGCAGTTTCAGAATAACCCTGTTTTAATACTACTTTAAATCTATAAGTTCTCTTGTCTCTCGTATATTGTAGTTCATCACCAACTTCCAACGTACCATCATTAGTAATAACCTCCAGTGTATCTCTATTTCGATTCCAAACATCTTTCATTTCGCTAAGATTCACTATTAGTTTTGTTGTAAACTGGTCGTAATCATTCTCTAAAGTACTATCAGAAGAATAAGTGCCTCCAAATACATTTTTCCACTTAGAGTTATCCTTTGGTCTAAGAACTACAAAATCTGTACCAGCTAATGCTAACTGGATTTTTATGGCTTGTGCTCCAATAGAATAGAGTTTATTGGCTTTCTCTAATTGAGAAGACACCATACCTTCCTTATTACTTTCCATTTATTCATTAATTAATGAACAGAATCCTTCTTTATCGATAATATAAGTAATCAGTTTATATATTTGAGACATTTGAAGTGTTCCGTTCAGTGACATTTCTAAGATATTTCTGTTTACCTGCTCAGTATTAGTTCTTACAAATCTAGCTTCTTTTCTCAAGAAGTCGTCTATTTCATACTGAGAGTATTCAAGGTTATTTGGGATATAGATTTTTACCTTACTTTGATCTGGTATAATACTAATTACATCATTAGGAATTTTATCTACAACCTCATAGTCCTCAAATCCATTCTTATCTAGTTTTTCAATCAGTTTCTCTATCATCTTTCCTGACGAATAAGAATAACATTTTTCAACTATAATCATTTTTCAAAAATATTTGGTTTAACTCCAGTACTCATAAACTTCTTAATGATAAATTCAAATTCATTTCTAGTCTTTATTGTGTATGTATAAAGAATTACTTTTCCAGTATCTGATTTTATCATTAATTTTTTTATAGCATTATCTATATCTTCTAAATTTTCGCAATCTTTTGAAACTGAAATTACTAAAAGTCCACTTGCTAATCCTAATTGAATATCACAATCGATATCACCGGTAGAATAATTAAATCCTTCAATATAATGAAGTTTATTTAGCGTATCCTCTAAGAATTTATTATTAAAACTTTTTCTAGTAATAGCCTTAGGGAAACCAAGTCTAATAAGCTCATCATCTTTGAACTTGTTAGCTACTCCTTCTATTACAGTTTTAATTGCTTTCAATGCCATTTGTTTTCCGCCTTTTTGAAAAGAAGCAATACCTTTTCCAAGACCTGAAGTTAAAATCTTCATAAGGTCATATTTATTAAGATCACTAACACTAAAGGTTTTTATATCTTCTGAAGCTTCTTGTAATCTTGAGGCTACAATTGCATTATTATCTAAGAGGTTAATTTTTGTTCCTAGTAATTCACTCATTTCCATAATAAAGTTGCAAATCACTTGATAATTTGTAAAAGTAATATCTACTCCATAGGAATAGACCTTAGGATTAATAGCTCTTGAACTATATTCCATTTTAGCATACTTCTTACAATAATAATCTAATGTTTTATCAACTTTCTCAAACTCTTCTTTGGACATTCCAAACGTATACATTGTTACAGTATTATCGTGGATTGCAAAATTAAGTTTATATTTGGAAACATCTCTGTCATTAAACTCAAATTTTTCATTTATATTTGCTCTCTTACTTATGCTATCCCCAATTGTAATACCTTGAATCTGGTAAACACCAAATTGTCTACGAATAGCCTTATCAACTTCTTGATATTTAACTCGATTCATAGGTTTATGAAGATAATTTAAGAAAAACTTAGCAACTATACCAGTTAGAGTACCGTATTTGGCACCAGTTATTGCATCATCAAGTACCTGCCTATTTTCGCTAATTCCACCTACAATAGCACCTATAGCAGTACCAGCCAGAGCTCCTTTTGTAGCCATTTCTACTACACCTGGAACTTTATCCATATCCTTAGGACCAGTATAATGTCCTTCAGGAATAGAAAATTCTTTACGTCTAAATACTATCATAAGTTTTACCAGCCTCCTGCGCCGGATAATATACTGCCAGCCTTACTTGCGTTAAGGGCGACTTTATTAACTCCATATTCTAATTTTTGTCCAAACCTACTTGCCCTAGTAGCTCCATTATTCCTCATCATGCTTCTACCTACTTTTTGAACAGGGGCAGGAG
>Ga0326512_10000033_pt1 | contig 118564 bp, 170 predicted proteins | sample 1_2617_0518_D_FD_203652 | JGI IMG/M metagenome (GOLD analysis project Ga0326512, IMG submission 203652) | Bovine rumen microbial communities from UC Davis, California, United States - 1_2617_0518 | ecosystem: Host-associated > Mammals > Digestive system > Stomach > Rumen | place: USA...
ACCGCTGATAATCGTTCATTAGCTTCTAAAGAATATAAAGTCCCCGTTTTTGATGTAATAAATGACGAGGTACTTGAAGATGAAGCTTAAAGTTGATTTTGAAGAAGTTGATGAAGAATTAAAAGTTCAATTTATTTAGACTGGATGTACGTTTAATGTTGACTTTGGTGAAGTCGTATTCGTTAGGACTGATGAAAGATATGAAGGGGATTATGATGTTATACCAAGAGTTTATTAGTAGGTATTACCTACGAAGGATAAACTTATGGTTGATGATGTGACTATAGAGATAATCCCTTTAGAGAAGACTTTGAATATAAGTAATGGTTATACTGCAACCATTGGATAAGGAGTAAAGATATGGCTGAAGAATATATCTCAAAGGTAGTATTCGGCAATTAGGTTTTAATTGATCTGACTGCTGATACAGTAGTGGCCAATAAGCTGCTGTCTGGTTATACTGCGCATGGTGCTGATGGTGCTCCAATTACTGGTAGTTGCACGTTTGATGCGGATACGTCCGATGCGACGGCGAATGCATCTGAGATTTTAGCCACTAAAACCGCATATAAGAATGGGTCGAAACTTACTGGTACGATGCCGAATATCGGCGCGCAGACTGGATCGATTACGACTAAAGCTGGTACAGTAAGTATCTCACAAGGTTATCACGATGGATCTGGCGCGATTGGAATTGATTCAACCGAGCAAGCAAAGATTATTGGTGATAATATCCGTGAAGGCGTAACGATCTTGGGCGTGCTTGGTACAATGAGTGGAACTGAAGATGTTAAGGCCACTACACTTAGTGCAACGCCTTATACAACTTCGAAGACTTATTTACCGACTGACCTTGGAGATTATAATTATTTCTCGCAAGTTACAGTTGCGGCGATTGCATATACTGAGACCGAGAATCCAGGCGGCGCGGGTAAGTGTGCAACAATCGGTACTGTGGCTCCTGCTGCATAAGGAGGCATAAATGGAAGAATATAAGTAGGCTTTAATTGAAAAGATTGAAGCATTGAAAGATTAGAAGACTCCGTTAGCTAAATCTCGTCTGATAGTTTTACTGAGATTATTAGGGGAACTTTAGAATTAGGAAGCCTAAGCCGCTGAAGGAGTGGTGATATGGCGATTAGTAAGGTAGTCTTTGGTGATTAGACTTTAATTGACTTAACAAGTGATACTATTGAGAGTTCAAAGATGGTCAGTGGACGGACTGCTCATAACGCGGCCGGGGAGTTGATCCAAGGGTCGCTCCCTTGGCGATTTATGGTGCAGAATACACTGGTGACGCTGGATAAGACTGAGTTGCATGGTGCAACCGCGGTTTTTGCTGAAGGAAGTTTCAATGGTAATACTGTGATACTTTAAGGAGGGTTGGCATGGCGACACCTGCAACAGCTGACTATTTGATGATTGACGGCGTAGCACATCCAATAAGGGATCCAAATGCCGTACCTCAAGAGAGATTAATAAATGGAAAAATGTTAAATCAAGATATATAGTTGACTCTATTTGATTTGGGAGTGACGATTACTACCAATGAAGAGATAGATGAGATTGTAGATTCTTAATGGAGGCATACAGTGAGTTTAGTTAATAATATTGGTCTGAAACATTTTTATGATCGGATCAAAGCGAAGTTTATACAAAGCGTAAACTCATAGACGCCTGATCAGAGTGGTAATGTTAATATTACGACTGTTGCAACTGCGGAAAACTTAGTTAGTCCGGATGCGTAGACCAGTTATGATACGTATATTTATAGAACGTCTAGTGGATCTGCGAGTTTAAGTAGCGGCGAAGCTGAGTTGATGTATATTGATGGTAATATTGAAGTTGTTGGAAGAGTTATTGAGAACTTTTAGATTATCGCAACGAATAATATTAATGTTCTTTACAATGCTGATACTTGGCGTAGTTAGATAAGCACTGACGGAAGTTATGTGTTTAGTTATTTGAGACCAACTTCTAGCGCGGCCGCCGCATCTTGGACTGCGTCTGGAACTTGGAGCTATAGTGGATCGACTGTACAGTTAAGTACTTATGGTCTGACTGTGACTAATATAGTTGATCCGAGTATTAATGTGAATATTAGTGGTGCTGGTATTGAGAGCGCTACTGTTGTGCCGTCTACGTTTGGCTCTCAGCTTCCTTTAGATGGAACGTATATGTTTACATTCAGTAATGAAGCTACGAGTTGGCAGTATAATGGGCAGAATGTGACGCTTAGTACGTATGGACTGGCTACCACTGGAACACCGCAAGATGGCGATACGATTTATGTAAACTATATTGCGGGTACTGCGAATAGTACGATTACTGTGAATTATACCGCGCCGCAGTAGGGCACAATTTACGTGGCTACTCCGGATAAGTTTAGTGCGACTGGATTTAACCAGTTTGATAAAGATACGATGTATCTGTAGAACGCATCGGTTAGCGGCGGAAAGATCGTGCAGAATAGTGGCACGAATGTGTGCTATTGTAGAGCAAAAGGCGGAGTAACGAATGGTTATGTAGCGTATAGTTCTGGTGGCTATATTGTTGATATTGGTTGGTGCGCGGACGTGCCTGCGCTCGGTAGCGACGTTGTGAGCACTGGAGCAAGTGTAACAAATGAGCTTGCGTCGATTCCTTTTGATGATGATGGGTATGTGATTGTTGTTGCAAATTCGATGACGGATCTGTGCATCCACCCGAAGTGGAGTGGTGCGGCAGATAATGATTATGCTGCATATGTAGAACCAAGTTAGATTACAATTCCCACTACAGATGTTGAAGGTAATAATTTACCAACAGCAATCTATGGCATGCCACGTGTTCAAGGATTTTCAGATAGGTTAAATCTTGAATCTGGGACTTATATCCAAAAGATTGGTAGAATGGAGAATACATCTACTGCAATGTCTTATGTTGTTGGATTAAATGTTCTATATGATTATGATGCGAATTATATCTATTATGTTTTACCTGAATAGATTGTTTATACTGTATTAGTAGATCCAATGTATGTGGTAAATGATTATGGTACTGAAGAATTTATAGGTACAACTGTTGCAGTTGGTGCTTAGACACTTTACGGTTAGAATTTAAGAGACAAACTGAGAACTGATGTGTTAACAATTAGCGCTCAAATATTAAATAATAATCAAAAGCTTCAAGTATTATTGAATCAAGGTTGGACCGAAGCAAATTCTTGGTAAAATTTTAATAGGAGAAAAGATTATATCTTTAAAATAAATATATGGGTAAATCATATAATCCCCCAGTGATAATAGATTTTGATGCAATTCATGTTGCTAGAAATGCTGGGGCACATAACTCTTTTTATAGAGGCAAAAATTTAGGTACATCAGTAAGTGCTGCGCAACAAGCAGAAATTACTAATGGTACTTTTGAAGATTTATTTATAGGTGATTATTGGTAGATAAATAGTCATACATGGCGTATTGCTGCGTTTGATTATTTTTGGAATAATGGTGATGATGGTGGAAGTATTCCACATTGTACAACTCATCATATTGTACTTGTTCCAGATCAAAGTTTGGGTAATGCTTAGCATCAAACTACTAATGTAACCACTGGTGGTTATGTTAATTCGCTTATATTTAAAAATGGTTTTGCTGCATTAACTAGTACTTATAATGCAGTATTTAACACTGACTTTGGATAGAACCATCATTTAGCACGGCGAGAATTATTAACTAATGCTGACGCTGGTAATGGATGGGCTTGGACTAGTGTAGTTGGTGGAAACTTAATGAACGAAAATATGGTATATGGTGGGCAAGTTTGGGGAGTAAAAGGCTATGATGTTGGAGATAGAAAGACAATTTTGCCTTTATTTGCTTTAGCACCGAACTTAATTTGTTCTTGTTTCGACTGGTGGTTGAGTTCTATTTACTCTTCTACGACCTTTTGTTTTGTCAGCGTCTACGGGGGTGCCGGTTCCAACGACGCTTCGGCCTCTAGTGCGGTCCGCCCCTATTTCGTTTATAAATAACGTAGGAAGGTGTACGTTTTATGTCTGTACCGCTTACTAAAAGAAAAACAAGCGAGACAGAATACTATCATACGGCACTCAAAATACGTAAAGAATTTACTTTGCTACTCTTTCGTGATTTTGGAATAAAACCAACTAAAAAAGAAATTAAGTTTCAAATAAACTATACTAATAAATTTTAGTTGGTTTTATTTCGTTTATATATTAAATTCTTTTATTTACTTTTCAATAAAAATATTATCCTACCTAAGATCAATATAAAATATCCAATATGGTTTATCAATCAAGAACAATGTTTAATTAATCAAAAAACGTCTGCATTAATGGATGTAGTAGAATTAATTTATCGACATCGTTCAAATCATCAGATTATAAAATAGAATCAAATAATTGCTATAGATATTTGTTATTCAATATTAAGTGAATTATAGTTAATTTTGACTGTTTGCAAACTTAATATTGAAAAATATAAGCAATATATTGATTTAATATATAAAGAAATAAATTTATTAGAAGGTTTGTTTTAATTTCTCAAACGGTGTATCTTGTACTTACCAAAAAAACGTTTCAACTGGTGGTTGAGTTCTATTAACTCTTCTACGAACTTTTGTAATGTCAACAACAACGGGAATGCCAATAACAACAACGCTTCGAACTCTAATGCGGTCCGACCTATACGTTTACCAGAACTCAGATCATTATTTAAAAACTGTAAACGAGATAGGGGAAGATACATCGGTCGTTTTTAAAACGTAAATTAAAATCTTCATATCATTAGTTACGACTAGTATGATTAGTTAGAAGGTTAATGTAACCATTAATGATCTGAGTGATGGTAACGTATTGGTTGATGCTTTTAATAAATCAAAAATTGATAGTGATTGGAAGCAATCTGTATAGAAATTTGAAGCAAATCTTCTAATAAATATTTTAAATATACAGAAAGATCTTAGGAATGGTACTTATAAACAAAAACCATTTTACGAATTTATACTTAATGAACGTGGAAAAACACGTTATATTAAATCACTTCATATTAGAGATCGAGTAGTACAAAGAGCGTTGTGTGACTGTGTTCTTACTCCATTAATACAAAATAAATTAATATATGATAATGGAGCAAGTGTTGTCAAAAAAGGCATTACTTTTTCTCGAAATCGTTTATAGACTCATTTAGAAAAGTTTATTCGAAAATATGGGACAGATGGTTATATATTATTAATTGATTTTTCTAAATTTTTTGATAATATACCACATGATCTTTTTCTTAAGTAGCTAAAACCGTTAATTATAGACGAGCAAGTATATAAATTAATTGTAGATTTAGTCAATTCTTTTAAAATAGATGTTTCTTATTTAACAGAAGAAGAATATAATGATATATTAGATTAGCCATTTAATATGTTAGAGCACAACGAAACACATCTTGGTGAAAAATATCTATACCGTTCAATGGGTATCGGCTCACAAATTTCTTAGTTAGCCGGTATTTATTATTTAACGCCAATTGATAATTATTGTAAAATTAAAAAATAGTGTAAATATTATGGACGATATATGGATGATATATATATTATTTCTAATTCAAAAGAATTTTTATAGAATTTATTAATTGAAATAATTAATATATCTAAATAGTTAAAAATTTTTATTAATGTAAATAAAACATAGATAATTAAATTATCACATGGTTTTACATATTTACAAATTAAATATAAAATCACAAAGACTGGGAAAATTATTAAAACATTATCCCCAAAAGCTATTACTAGATAGCGTAGACGAATTAAAAAATATAAAAATATGTTATTAAATAATAAATTATAGTATACTTTAATAGAAAATGCTTATAAATCTTGGCGTGGTAATGTAATTCATTATAAATGTTATAATTCATTAACAAAAATAGATAATTTATATGTTAATTTATTTTCAGAATATATGTCTAAAGATTTAAAATAGACGATTAATAAATATTAGCATAGAAAAAATTTGTAATTAATAGAATTTCATATTTGCGCGGCCGAGTCATATATCATGACATATAGACTCGCCGCTGAATAAATTTTAATAAATGTAATGTGGTGGATTAGTTGTTTTAATCGCACCACGTTTTATAATTATATTGGTAGATCAATAATTTTTATAAGATACAAAATTATATAATTTTTATTCAATAATTCTACTTATAAATGTAAGATAATGATAACGATTATCTTACCAAAATCAGATCTGATCTACAATTAAATAATTTTATGCTAAAGGAGACTTAAAATGGCATATGATTTAAACATATTATAGTCTTAGCTACAAGACTTGACGCGTCAATATCAACAGTTAGCTAATGGACAATAGATTCAACCTTTTCAAACTCAGTAGCCTTAGATGTATTTAGAAAAATAAAAAATTTTGATTTTTCTTAAATTTTATGCTATACTATCCTTATAGTAGGAAAGGAACTACTAAATTTCACTTACAAAAAGGAGTGTACAGCATGAAATTCTATAGCGAATATACAAAGCGTCTCTACGATTCTCCTGAAGACTGCGAGAAGGCTGAATCCGTCATTAAAGACGCCGAACTTAAAAAGGAAAAAGAAAAAGCCCAGCGTGCCGCAGAACGCAAATCCAAAGCAGACGAAGTCTCGAAAGCATATGAATCCTACGTATCTGCGCGGCGGGCCTATGAAAAAGTACTTACGGAGTTCTGTGAGAAGTATGGAGCATATCACACTTCCATCGACTCTTCAACTCTAAAGGATCTTATGAAATACTTTGACCTTAATTAAAACGAAAACCCGAAAGATCTAATCTTTCGGGTCTTTTTATTTATTACACAATCTCAGTGTAACTAAGCATGATCCAATTTCCATCTTCGAGGCGACCCCAACCGTTGACCGTCTCAAAAATCTCGTACACACCCTAATCACTTATAATTCCAGCAACATATGCACTGAGATTAGGTTTTTCGCGTTTACGAAGCGAAGGATGAGTTACATGCACTTTATAGGTCTTTTGTACTTCCGCGGCAGGTTCATCAAACTTAACTTCTTCGATGACGTCTTCCTATGGCACGACCGCGCTAATAAGTTCTTCGACTGGAGCAACTACTTCTTCAGTCTTTACGACTTCTTCGGCTTTATTTTGAGCCGGTGTACGTTTTCTACCCAATATTATCACCTCACATAGATATGTAGTGGAAACTAATAAATACTCTAAAAAGTTGACTAAAATAAAGTTTTATGGTATACTATAGATATAATAGGATTAGGAGAAACTAATATGGATATTGAAAAATTACAATTATATGATAATATGAATAGCTTGGCTGTTCGTTGGCTGAAACACAACGCTGACTTACATCAAAAGCCGCTTGGAATTAAAAACTTTGGACGCCATAATTACTACCATATGTGGCTACTTCGTATGCTTCAAAACTATAACGTATTCACTGGATATAAATCTAACTACTATATTGATGGTTCCTTTATTGATTATCTCTATCTGCGCTTTATTAAAGGTTTTAAGCATCTCCGCTATAAAACTGCACGTACTGACGCACTCATGATTGAAGTCTCAGTCTTCTGCGATGAGCTGGCCGCCGCGTTCCAACAGCCAACCAGTATTATCGAAGACATTTATAAAGAGTATTATAATAAATGAGTACAGTAGAGATAGGAATTCCAGTCTATAAAGCCAGAGATACTCTTCCCGCTTTATTTGACTCTTTAATCTCCCAAACAGACCACAATTTCACAATTACGATGTGCGCTGATGGGGAGAAAGACATATACACAGACATTTATAATACCTATACAGCGCGCGGGTTAAAGATTAAATACCTTTCTCTAACTGAGAATCGCGGCCCTGGCATGGCGCGACAGTGTATACTTGATAACACAACCGCTGACTACATAATCTTCTGTGACGCAGACGACATCGCAATGCCGCGCATGGTCGAAGTTCTTCATCGTGAGATCGAACGTGGAGACTATGACCTTTTTGCTGGCTCCTTTATTAAAGAAGGGCCAGATGGACAAGATATACTCATGTCAACTACTGACAACGTAGTTACGTGGTTTCATGCAAAAATCTATCGCGTCCAATATCTCCGTGACGCAAAAATTTTCTTCCTTCCAGAACTCCGGATTGATGAAGATTCTTATTTTAATTTGCTTGCATGGAATATGACAAGTAATAAAGGGATAACTGGGGAAGTATTATATCTTTGGCGTGACAACAAGAACTCACTAACTCGCCGCGTAACACTTGATAAATACACTGCCGCAAATGTAGGTTGGTACATCTACGGCCAAATTATAGGCTTAATACGCCTTATTGATGAAGCAGATATAGAAGATAGTAGCATTACAAAAATAATGCTTCAAATCTACTACCAATATATGAACGCGTGCGGGTGTGGTGCAGATATGACACAAGTTGATTCTTTATTTGAAGCACTTCGAACGCATCCGCGCATTAAAGATTGGGTAATGAAAGGCACTACTTGGGTGGATATTGTCCAGCAAGTCAAAGGCGGTGCAATTATATATGATAAGATTATCTTCTATAAAGATACATTTGATTTATGGGCGAAAAGACTTTTAAAGGAGAAGGAAAAGAATGAAAACATCATCTGGACTCAGAGTAGTAATAGTTAATGGGAAGCCTGGATGCGGGAAGACAACGTTTGAGAGTTGCTGTGAAGAGATTTTAGGCCCGGCCTATTGTGAACGGCGTTCAACAGTTGATAAAGTAAAAGAGATCGCATGTGAAGCTGGTTGGGACGGACGAAAAACACCAGAAGCCCGCAAGCTCTTAAGTGATCTTAAAGATCTTTTTACTAAATATAATGATATGCCAAAGAATGATATTGTGGCATATCTTAAAGGATGGGAAGAAGACCTTAAGTATTTTGGTGTAGGTAATTTACCACACGTATTATTCGTTGATGATCGTGAGCCAGAGCATATAGATAGATTAAAGAAAGAATTAAATGCTATTACTTTACTTATACGGCGGCCGGGTGATGAATTAGTTGAAACTTCTAATCATGCGGACGAGAATGTGTTTGAGTATGAGTATGATTATGTGATTGATAATAATGAAGATATTGAGAATCTTAAGCACCACGCCGAGATATTTTTAAATTCGATTTTTAGTAAAAATAGTGATATAATAGATATATAATGAAAGAAATAGTATTAGGAATAATAATTGGAATCGTTGCTTTTATACTTATTTCACCTTATTTTTCTTTATGGAATTTAAAGGATTTAAATAAGTTAGATGATATTAAAACGGAATTAGAAGGAATTAAAAAAGAATTAAGGAAGTTGAACGAATGGAAGGATATGTAAACGGAATAGATTGGATTAATGCGGAGGCAATGAAGTATTGGAGTTTTCCTTCATCTACTCCAATTGATAAGCGGCGCGCGGAAACACATAACATGGTATTCTCCGGAGACTTCATAGGTGCCATTAAGGTAGACGGATATTATGAACGTCTGATTAAAGATGAAGATGGAAACTGCTTTATGGTCGCCCGTTCTAAAAATGTTAAAGGTGAAGCGACTGAAAAGCTTGCATGGGTTCCTCAAATTCATGACTTTATGGAGAGTCTTCCAAATGGAACTGTTCTTCTTTCTGAGTGTTGGCTCCCCGGAAATGAGGGTTCCAAGAAAATAACTTCTCTCCTGGGTTGCCTCAAAGATAAATGTATCGCGCGGCAGGCCGCAGATCAGAAACTTCACTTCTATATTTTTGATGTGATGTGCTGGAAAGGTAAAGATCTCACTAAGACCCCATTCGAAGAGCGTGTTAAATATCTCGAACGTAATGTTTCTCTTTATGCAAATGACTACGTCGAATGGGCAATCTACTACGAAGGAGAAGAACTCTGGCGGCATCTCCAGTCTGCGCTGGCGGACGGCCGCGAAGGTATGGTCATCATGCGTAAAGATGCGCCTGTCTATTTTAAACGGACGCCCGCGCATGTAAGTCTTAAAATAAAGAAGGAACTTCAAGAGACACTCGATTGTTATTTGACTGGCCGCGCAACTGCACCAACTAAAGCCTATACTGGAAAGAATCCAGAGAGTTGGACTTACTGGGTTAATGTAGTTACAAATGAAAGACTTCCAGAAGGTGAGTATTATTACGATCTTAACTTTAATAGTAAGCCTATTATCCCTGTAACCAAACCATATTACTACGGTTGGGCTGGATCACTTGAAATCGCTGTGCTTGATGGTGATAAAGAAGTCTCTCTTGGATATGTCAGCGGCCTTCCCGATGAAGTCAAAATGAATTATAAAGACTATATCCATTCTGTAGTTGAAATCGGTGGTATGGAGTTTGATCCGGAGACGAATCGACTGCGACATGGTAAAGTTCTTCGCTTTAGAACTCCAGAAGAAAAAACATGGCGCGAATGTACATACGATCAAATTAAGAACATGTAAGAGAAGATTAATTTCTTCTCTTTTTTGTACCCTACGTTCAAAATCTCTACATATATTTATGAGTAAGATAGAAGAAAAATTTGCTCGTTTATTCACGTCTGCCGACATTGCATATGTAAGAGAAAAAACTTTTCCCGATTTAAAAAATGGGATGTTACGTTATGACTTTTATCTTCCGAAAGCGAACGTACTCGTTGAAATAGATTCTATGCTTCATTTTAAAATGGTTCCCAAGTACCATAAAGATGAGCACGAATTTAAACACGCTCAGCAAAATGATCGACTAAAGAATAGTTATGCACTCTCACATAAAATCCAATTATATCGTATACCAGAATGGGATTTCACAAATATCCACAGGGCGGCCGATGTGTTTAAACCGCAATATCTTGTGCTTGATAAATGGCACAATGACAGAGTATACCGAGAGTATCTTAAAGGACAAGAGTCCTAATTTTATGTGGAGGCCGTGACAATGTTTTCTGGAATAAATTTATAGGAGGTCTGCAATTTAATTATACTGATTAGTGCAGTAATAATTGCGGGAAAAAACATTTACGGGTTTTTAAAGAAACCTGTTGGTGACCTCCATAACTACGCTCTTACAAATGAAGAGAAGCGTATTAAACGAGTAATTGAAAACTCGATGCCGGAGTTACTTAGTAAGCATAGTGAGTCAGTTAAATCAGAACGTAAAACAGAAATAAAGCAAATGGTTACTGAGATTAATTCTTAGATTACTGAACCTATAGATGATAAGATTGAAGAATTAAAGGAAATAACCTTAGATCAAGGTGTGGATATAAAACGCATTCAAGATAAAGTAAATCTTATAAACGACGCGCAAATGGACGTTATGCGATTTAATATGAATTAGATCTATTATAGGTATCGTCCATATAAAAAGATTTTAGATTGTGATAAGAAAGCCTTTATGAAGTTCTATAATGATTATCATTCTATGGGTGGTAATACTTGGATTGATTCATTATATAATGAACTTAAAGAATGGGATATAGTTGAAGATGAGTCGGAACTTATTCCGTAATAAAGGAAAACTTGATTTTTAATTAAATATATGTTATAATAGATACATAAACTGGAGGTAGTTTTATGTATCTATTTTTATTTTTTGGAATTTTACTTGCCGGCGTGGGAGTTTTTATGTACTTGCGCGGCCAAGCGTACACAAAGCAAACGATTTAGTAGATTGAGACTCGATATAAAGAATAGATTGAAGAAGATATAGAGTAGAATCAAAAAGAATGTGATGAAGCAATACGTTAGCGACTTTACGAACAAGAACGCGCGCAGTAGGCTAAGTACGTCACAGAGTAGCTGCTCCAATCCGAACAAGAGCGAATGGCCGCAGAACTTAAACGTAGAAAAGAATTAGATGAAATAAAATACGAGCAAGAAAAAGAAAAGAAATAGAAAGAAATGGATCTCTATTTCTTTAATTTAAACTAGCAGGCTACGGAAGCTTTTGAAGAAAAAGCAAATCTTATATCTTCTGAGATTGAGTATTTAGAATCCAAATTAAATGACTTTAAAGCGAAGTAGGATGCTATTAATGAAGCGATCAGACGAGCAGAAGAACTTTAGAATGAGATGGATATGCATCGTATTATCTTAACTGATAATAACAAGGAAGATATATCATATTTAGTCTCTATTGAATAGAACATTCATAATAAAGATTTGTTATATAAATTAATTTGGTCAGAATATATTTAGAAGCCATTTAATTAGATGACAAAAAATATCTTTGGAAATCGAAGTCCAAAGAATGTTATTTATTGCATTGAAAATATAACTACTCATAAAAAATACATCGGGAAGACTTCAGCAGAAGTTACAAAAAGATGGACGGATCACTTGAAAAATTCACTTAATATTGGAGGGATAAAACGTTAGCCAATACACGATGCCTTATTTGGGCATTGGGATGAATTTACTTTTAGTGTCGTTGAAGAAGTAAAGGATGATAAATTAAGTGAAAGAGAAAAATATTATATTAGTTTCTTTGAAACTGATAAATATGGTTATAATGTAAAAGGTGGAGGATAATGGGTAGTATTTATATTATTAAAAACAAAGCCAATGATAAAGTATATATAGGCCAGACAATTTAGGATTTAAATGTTCGTTTTTTAAATCATAAAATGGCTAGTAGAAATGAGGATACTAAATTTTATCGAGCCATTCGTAAATATGGTGAAGATGTTTTTTATATAGAATTGTTAGAAGAAGTGCCAGATGAACTATTAGATGAACGTGAGTAGTATTGGATCAAAGAATATGATTCGTATTATCATGGATATAATTCTACTCTTGGTGGCAATGGTGTGCCAAGAATAGATTATAATTTAATTAAAAATAAATGGGATGAAGGTAACTCTGTGGGTGAAATTTCTTCATTGTTAAAATTGTATCGAGATACAATTTCACGTGTATTAAAAACGAAATTTAATATATCCGAAGAAGATATTAAATTGCGTGGAAATAAAACTAAGAGAAAATTACCAGAAGACTTTATATTATTACAATGGAACAATGGTTTGACACCACATTAGATTAGTAAAAACTATGGTGGTGATACTAACACAATTAAGCAAGTATTAAAAGAACATGGTTTTACTGAGCAGGATTTTAAGGCAAGAGCAGATGAACACCAACGGATTTTAACTGATGATTAGGTTATTAAGTTGTGGGCTTAGGGACTAAGTATAAATTAGATAAATAAAATAGGTGGTAATCGTTCAACTATAAGAAAAATTTTAGCTGATAATGGCATTACTGATGAACAAATAGATCAGCGCAGAAGAGAAACATGTAATCAAAATGCTAAGCCCGTTGTACAATTAACGCAAGATGATTTATATATAGCTACTTATCCAAGTGCTTTTCAAGCCGGTAAAGCTTTAAACAAACCAAGTACATCAATTTCTGCTTGTTGTAATCATAAACCTAAATATAGAACTGCCTATGGATTTAAATGGCAGTTTTTAGAAGAGTATTTAAAGACAAGGAAAGAAGTATAAGAATGGAACTTAGTGAATTACAAGAACGAATCGTCACAGCACCAGACGATAAAATGGTGGTAATATCACGTGCCGCAACTGGTAAGACTCGATGCCTAACCGAGCGTGTGCGTTACTGGCTTAAAAACGGCGTAGATCCATCTCAGATCTGTGCTATCACATTCACGAACCTTGCCGCAAATGAAATGCAAGTGCGGCTTGGCGACGACTATAAAGAAGGAATGTTCATTGGTACAATTCATTCACTGGCCGCGCGATTTCTCAGAATTGGTGGATATGGCGCGAAAGTCGGTGCAGCAATCAATGAAGACAAATTTGATCTTTTCTTTACTTACATCAAAAAAGATCCTTCATGTGTTCAGCACTTCTCATACGTACTCGTTGACGAAGCCCAAGATTTAGCCTATGATGAATATCACTTTATTTTCAATATGATTAACCCTGAACATTTCTTTGTTGTAGGTGATCCATTCCAGTGCATCTACGAAGGTATGAAAAAAGCTTCCGCTAAGTATATGAACCAGCTTTTGGAAGATCCAACGGTTGGCAAATATGACTTAAACGAAAACTATAGAAATAAAGCAAACATATTAAAATATGCCCAAAAATCTCTCAAACCAATTAATCTTGTAGATAACTCTATCCCAATGTCAATCGGCGGCAAGATCTATGAATGTAAATTTAATGGCTTTAGTCAAATCATTAACTGGATAAAAGCTGCTGATGACTATCGAGACTGGGCAATTCTTTGTTATACAAATAACGATGTTGACTACATAATGGAACATCTTGAAGACAATGATATTCCAACTCTTAATTTTAACCAGCGTAAGAAAACTAAAGAAGAAATAGATAAACTCATGGCTCAAGATAAAGTAAAAGTCTTAACCGTATGGGGCGCAAAAGGGCTTGGATTTAAAAATGTAATTGTCTTTGGTCACAACTGGTTGGCAGGCCGCAAGAATATGAAAATTGAACGCTATCGAGTAGACTATGTGGCTTACACACGCGCGATGGACTCCTTAATGGTATGTAAATAAAAAAGAGTAAGTAAAACTACTTACTCTTTCTTTATAGAATCTGCATCTACCCATCCATATACATTTGAAGTACTATCAGTATGGATAATATGATACGGATGCTTTGTATTCGCATTCTTACTTATAAGTGTAACTTTTGCTTTGCCTGCGGTAGCTGGTGTCCCTTCTTTGGCAGTCGCAGTTTTATACTGCGTGCCGCCTTGGAAGTTCACGATGTCTCCGCGTTTAAAACCGGTTGTAGGTGCGGGCGGCTCTTTTTCTGCTAAAGCTTTATTGATTGCCTTCCAAGTGTCCGGCCCGACTTCACCATCTACTGGCTATACATTATGTTCTTTCTGAAATTGCATAACGGCCTATTTTGTGCCGCTTCCGAAATCTCCATCCGCCCCATATGAGCCGCAACTATAGCCTAACTTAATAAGCTTTTCTTGAAGATTTCTTACATCCTCCCCTTCACAACCAACACGTAAAATACGTGTTAAATCGCCACTTGGCGATGGCATTGGATCATCGGGTACATCAATCGATCCTTCTGTAACAAGGTTCCAACGCGGCCGGCCGTAACCAGCAATTTGGGAACTACCCAAACTATAGGTCCGCCGCGCAACTGAATCGCTGGTATTTCCTTCAATAGTTACTACCTATGATCCACTAACTGATTCTACAATTCCAGTGTGGTTAATACCGCCACTTACATAAAAGAAAACCTAATCTCCGGCTTTAGGCGTTTTAGTAAAAGCGCCGGCGGCCTAATAATATGACGCGCTCGTGCTACAAGCCGCGCTTCCGCTACCCACGGTTTGGTAGGTCATCGCGGCGCCCTTACTAATACCAAACGCCTAGCAAAAACACCAATCAACAAAAACATCGCACCATGGCTGGTTCTAAAGTTCCCAGCCATAGAACTAGTTATCCCAGTTACCAGAAGCATATTTAATCCAGTTATTGCCTTGTTCGTGATAGCCAATCTCGGCTCGTGCAATATTCAATAACTTCTCTACTGCTTCATTAGTTGTCATTTCTATTCGTCTTCCTTGGTTTCTGGCGGGTTAACTTCTTTAGTCACATCGCAAATCTTGTCGATCATTTCACTCACAACGTTCCAATCAATTTCATAATTGAGCGTGTGCGCCATTGCATGAAGTTCGGCAAGAACCCACTCTTTCTTATCTGCGCCTTTATCAAACATCTCTTCTGCTTTAGCCATGAGATTCATAACGAGAACCATAAGCTGGCTCCAGTTCTTCTCTTGAGTATTCTTTTTCACATACTCAATTAATTTAACGGCAAGTGGAATAAGAACTGCGATACCACTAAGAATAGAAATGATAGCTTGAATCCAAAAACTAAACTGTTCCATCTTAATCCTCCATCTGTTTCATTGCTTCTTTCATTTTTTCTTCGTCTTGTTGCTTCCATCGACGTTCTGTGTAGCGAGTCTTGGCTGTTTTAATCCAGCCCATAAAGCCACACTCACCGGTGACTGCAACATAGAAGCAAGTGCATAAAGTATCTGGTATGCCACCAGTTATTAAATATAGATAAATCATAGTAATAGTAAAGACCAAGACAGTAAGCCCTAAAATTATTAAGATTTTATCCATAGTTTTTGTGTCTTTATCCATATTATCTCACCTTCTACTATTAAGTAACTCTTACATAAATTGACTCTACGATTCAAAAGAAGATAGTAATAATAATAGAATTCTACTTATATATATCGGAAATTATAACTATAGGAGGTACATACCAATGAGTACCGAATTTATTTTTGACATTCCGGCACAGTTAATCGACACACGATTACCAGATTCTGACGTGCTTAAGTATTATCAAGATCTAGAACATCGTACTGTTTGGATCAATGATGAAGTAAATAGTTACGTTTTAAATGAGCTTGAGCACTATATTGTGAAATGGAATCGTGAAGATAAAGATATTCCAGAAATCGACCGCAAACCAATTAAAATTCTGTTTGATAGCCCTGGCGGCGATTTAGATGCCCAGGCCGCGATTTGTAGTCTCATTGAACTCTCCAAGACTCCAATCGTAGGTATTGCTATTGGTTTGGTTGCGAGTGCCGCGTCATTAATTTATCTTAGTTGTCATGTGCGTCTTGCACTTAAATCAAGCTATTTTATACTTCATAAAGGTAGTGCTAGTATTAGTGGTGACTTTGAAAACATCATGAACTCTATTGATGATTATAAAAAAGAAGTAGACAAAATGGTAAAAGTTGTAATTGACCATTCTAATTATACCCAAGAAGAAGTCGAAGAACACATTAAAAAGGACTGGTATGTTCGCGCACAAGAAGCTAAAGAGAAAGGATTGGTTGACGAAATTATAACTGACATAAACGTTTTGTTTTAAGGAGGTCTTTATATGTATACTGGATATAAAGAACTTAGCTATTCTGATAAAGGAATGGATAAATTCTATACAGATCCAGTTATAATTGCCGATCAGTTTATTGAGAATGAATACTTAGTTATTAAAGATGATAGTGGTGAAGTAGTAGATAGATATTGCTTTTAGGATGGATAGTTTAGAAAAGTAATGTATCCAACTATTAATAACGCATATCAAAAAACCATCAAGCCGCGCAACAACGAACAAATTTTAGCTATGGATTTACTCCAAGATCGTCGCTCTAAAGTAAAGTTAATTCGTGGTGTGTATGGAAGTGGCAAGGATATGCTAATGCTTAATCAAGCATTAGAATATGTAGAGCATGGTTTGTTTCAAAAGATCGTGTTCGTGCGGCCGAACGTAACGGTCGCAAATGTACCAGACATAGGATACCTTAAAGGAAGTGCCGAAGAGAAACTTGAATGGACTTTAGCTCCTTTATATGATAAAGTTGGGGGTCATGAAGGAGTTGAGATGTTGATTGATTCGAATCAACTCGAAATGGTGCCGCTGCTTCATATACGCGGCCGCAGTTTTGATAATAGTATCATATATGTCTGTGAAGCGCAAAATATCACTACTGAAATTGCTAAGTTAATTATTAGTCGTGTTGGTGAGAACTCAGAAATATGGCTGAACTCTGATACTCACCAAGTAGATAATAAAGTCTATGAAAAAGATAACGGTATCATCAAAATGATTGATCGGCTCAGTGGAAACAAACTGTTCGGTTATGTTTTCCTACCAAAAACTGAACGTGGTGAAGTGGCTGAATTAGCTACTTTATTGGATGATTAATTAATAGAGAAGCTTCGGCTTCTCTATTTTATTGCTTTAATTTGAATTATTTGGAATTTTGTGGTATACTATTAGTATAATAGTAAAGGAGACAAAGCCATGACAAATATTCAATACTTTAAGAATATGGATTTATATAGAGTGTGGCAATGGCATGAGCGCACTGGTACAGTTACAGTGACGTATATGACGCTTGAAGAAGTTTTGGTATTGCTTTCAACGAAGGAGACACTATGATTAAAAACTGGCTTGTAAGGGGAGATACACATGGAAATTTCCTCTGGATGGAACATAGCCTTGACAATTATATTCCCGAAGAGACGGCTATCATTATTTTAGGAGATGCCGGGTTTGATTTTTGGCTTAATAAATCTGATCTAAAGAAAAAGAAAGATGTAAATAATAGGGGTTATCATATCTACTGGCTTCGTGGCAACCATGAAGCACGGCCGAGTGATGTAGAAGGATATGAAGTTGTGCATGATCAAAACGTACATGGCGCCGTATATTATGATCCACGTTTTCCAAACTTAAGAGCCTTTGATAATTTTGGTCTCTATGGTATTGGTGGATATAATTGTTTGGTAATCGGCGGCGCATATAGCGTTGATAAGTATTGGCGGCTTAAGCGTGCTGGTATGACGGAAGAGACAAATGACCCTAAAAAGACCGGATGGTTTAGTAATGAACAGCTCACTAAAGAAGAAATGGATGAATGTGAGAAGTTAATTACTTTATATAATCAAATGGATAAGAAGATTGATTTTGTATTTTCTCATACTTGTCCACTGAGTTGGCAACCAAAAGATCTATTTTTAAACCAAGTAGACCAGTCTACAGTTGATAGTTCAATGGAGATCTGGATGGACGGACTTAAAGATAAGTTCGATTGGAATGTATGGTGTTTTGGCCACTACCATCAAGATCGTATTGAGCGGCCGCACGTAGAAATGTATTATAATGATATAGAAGAACTCAATACCATCTATAATCGGTGGAAAGAATATGACAAGGGCGGCACTCTACTTTGGTATCTTGTTAAGTCTCCTAACTTTGACAAAGGCCGTTAATAATTTGATTTTCTTTTAATTTTATAGTATAATAGTTATAGAAAATGTGAAGGAGATAAATGAATGAGAGATCCTAAACGTATCCCTAATATACTTCATGAGATTGGGCGCGTGTGGGAAGCGTTTCCTGATCTTCGACTTGGACAACTTTTGTTAAATGTTGTTCCAGATCCTGCACTGTATTACATTGAAGATGAAGAACTTGTTCATCGACTTTTGGAAATGGGTTATAATACCGCAAAGGAGATTTTTAAAGACAATGGCAAAGCGTGATAAGAATCGTTCTTATATGGATTGGGAGTATGAATGGGCAGAGAGTGCCCATGAAGAAGAAAGCCGCAAGATGCGTGAGAAAGAGCGGCGCGCACAGAAACTTCAGAATCATAAGTATGATAATAGTGAATGGGATGATGAAGATTAATGGCACGTAGGGTAGATAATCAAGCAATTATTGAGATAAATGAAGCGTACTTGGCGACCGGCACATATTCTGGTGCTGCGGCCGCCACGGGTTGGAGCGCATCAACGGTCAAGAAATATATCATTCCAGATTATAAAAGTGAGCAAAAAATTGAAGCGGTAGATATAGAACTTCCACCTTTAAGTGAAATAGCCAATAAGCTGCCGCCTTGGTATGATATAACTTGTTTGACGCCAGAAGAAGAACGTGAGATTAAACAACTCTGGAAGGAAATGATTGTTTAAATGAAAACCTATTTTAAATTTAAAGAGACCAGTAATAATGGATGGACACTTTGTCCAGAATGGGATATGTTTTGGATTGAAGGTCAACCTATTAATGGTAGCTTTAATTTAATTCCTTGTAGGGTATCTGGCTTAAGCTGGTCGCAATGGTTAAGATTTTGTCGCCAGCATGGAGCAACTCTTTATGGGAAAGGTCATACATATGTTGTTGCTGTATGGAAGGAACCCAATAAAGAATTTGAAAATATGATGAACCAGCGCGCAAATGAATTGGCTAAGATTATCAATTTAAAGGAGTTACATCTATGAATAAAGAAGTATTTAAAAAGACTGGTGATGAACTCCAAGAGTTTCTGGCCTTTAGAAAGCGCGCCAGCCGTATCAAAAGTAAGAAAGGGAAAGGTAGCTATAATAGGTCAGAGTGGAGGAAGGAGAAATAGAATGGATCTGAAACTTTGTCCGAAGTGCAATAAGTTACCTTCGGTAAGAATTAAACATAAGCATTTAATTTATGAGTGTGCGATCTCATGTAAAGAGATTGGTTGTAAGTTGTATTGGCCTATAGTAGAGATTGGATTTACTGAGCAGAAGGCTATGGACAAGGCGGCCGCCGCATGGAACAAGGCCGTAGAATAGTATGATGAGTCAAGGAGTATAAAATGAAGCTTATCTTCCTCGATGTTGATGGAGTATTAAATAACAATAAAACACGCACCGTCACATTCGATGGATGGTGTTTTGTAGACGACTATCTTGTTAAGCGTCTGAAACGTATAGTTGATGCCACGGGCGCGCGAATAGTTTTGAGTTCAACATGGCGTGACGGGTGGAATCGTGAAGATGAGTCTAAGAACGAACCTTTCTTTAATCAACTCCGTGATAAGCTTAAAGAGTATGGAATGGAGATTTGGGATGCTCTTCCTTTACCTTTACGACCTCATCGTCATTATTCTATATCTCTATGGTTTGAACAGCATAAAGATATAGATGTGGAGTCGTTTGTAATATTAGATGATTGGAATGATATGGGAATATATCGAGATCATTTACTTTGGATTAATAGTATAGATGGTCTAACTGATCAAGATGTAGAAGATGCTATAAAAATGTTGGAGTGATAATATGACTATTATTGTTGAAGGCGATTTGAATCGTCTGAATAAAGTTAAACGTTTTTCATGCCGTGAATGTGGGTGTGTTTTTGATGCTGATAAGACGGAGTATACTGCGGAGAGTCAGTATAATGATACTTATTATAAATGTACTTGCCCGACTTGTGGTAATACAGTTTATATCCCACATTAAAATTTGATTTTCTTTGAAATTTATAGTATAATATATATGTAAGATAAAGAAAGGGGTTAAATAAAAATGTTTGATGATTTTGACACTCAGATTCAGTCTGATGAACTTGCTGGTTATGAAGAGTGGCCTACGCCGCCTGAAAAAATTAGCCCCGACGAATATGATGATTGGCTGTCATATGTATATGCCACTCATACTGGAGAATAATAGGCTTAACCTATTGCCATCGCGCTACGCCATTAGCGCTACATTACAAACAAAGTATTTATACAGTGGTCGGTTGGTTTTGAAGTCCTCCCGTAATTGTGATAGAGGGAACCCGCCATGGAAAAACACATCCGAAAGTGGCACATATGGTTAATGTGCAAAAAATATAGTCAAGTATGGAAGCAATGACTTAAAATAAGACCCTATCCAATGGTGATGCCGCGCGACCATGCCAAACAGCGCCGCGCCGCCTTAAATGGCTTTTGCTGGCAGTTAGTCAGGATCTTTCCTAAGTGGTGCGTGATAAACTTAGGTAGTTATTATGATGCCATCTATTTCTTTGCCGAGAATAGTGAGGAAGCGGCAACTTCCAAAAAGTGGGCAACGACTTACAGAGAGCGCCGGACATCTCGCCCGTCGAGGAGAGAAGAATTGGGTAAATGTCACTAATTCCCAATCACCAGAACATAAGGGCATATGGAATGGTAAATGTGATTGGACGCAATAGCAGAGCCTCCATGTGGCGCGTCTGGACGGAATTAGGGAACGCAAACCTAATAAACCGAGAACCAATCTGCGAGATAGTAAAGGTGTAATATAGCGTAAAAAGCCTATGTTATTACTCCTCAAGTAAGAGGATGGGTTTAGCTACCCAATACAACAGTACCGAGGATGTGCACAAAATTTCGGCTATAATAGAGACGGGAGCCGTGGAAGTAATAACAACTATCGACTTATTAAAAAATGCTTTTATTGGAGGTAAGGTCTATGATGAAACGCAAAGAAACTCCAAGCGAGGATACTCCAATTGGCTAATTGCGAGTCCTAAGGCATGACTCCCTAAACTGCCTTTTGATATACTGGGGTAGCGGGCAGTATAATCACTCCGCTTATATATTGCGGTATGGAGAAGCTAGTCATCTCGTCAGTCTCATAAACTGAAGTTCGTCGGGGCAGAACCGACTACCGCTACCACTTTGTGATTGCCCTCCTTCTTTCAACTTTAGACTCACCACGGGGAACCATTCAACTGAAGAAGTAAGAATGAACTGAAACTTCGGGGGCGAGAATGGCTGTGAGAATAGACGCTACCCTTTTAAATTTAGGAGACTTTATTGTGAAAGTATTTAGCTTTGATAATTTTGATTCGAATATTGCTAAAATTATAGAGCAATATCATTCAATGGAAGAGTATGTTAAAGAAATGCGGCAGACTCTCGATGAATGGAATAAAGATAAAGAGATTCAAGAGTTGGAAAAGCGCATAAAATGGATTTATGGTCATTCGCTTGTGACTAATCTTAGTAATAAAGAAATAGCTGATATAAAAGAGTTTAAAGAGCAGCATTATAAGACGTGTTGCGGCAATGGGAAGTATAAGTCTAAAGGGAATAAATGGATTTATACAATTAGCAGCACTGGTATTGGGCATATGATTGAAATTACTTGTCCAGAGTGCGGGCAGTCTGTTGATGTGACAGATATAGATAATTGGTAATTATTACGGCTGGGGAGGGAGCGTGCATGCCCTCGCTGGGAAAAAGCTTCATGAAGTAAAATAACCAGAATCGCTATGAGGAGTAATAGCCACCGTGTAATTAATATATGACCGCAGAGAAAGGATGGATTCCCACTAACCTACTACTGGCAGTCCAAGACTGATAGGTAGCTTGTCATTTAGGTGCGCGGTATAGAAATGGCTAACAACGAAAGTAAGTGGATTCTATTTTAATGGTGAATAATATGACAAGTATTGACGAAAATGAACTGAGAGAAGTAACTGGCGGGACTAAGATTCCATATATTGTTAAACGTGGAGATACTCTTAGTAAACTTGCCGAAAAATTTCATTGTACTGTAGAACAAGCATGCAAATGGAATAAGATCGAAGATCCTAATAAGATCGACGAAGGACAAAAACTCATTTTTCTGTTTTAAAATTTAAGGCACACGCAGCAAATATTTACAAGATATAACTGATAACTGCTAATTGTCATACTTATAATTGTGCCTTGCCTTTAGAAAGATAGACTGCTATGACTTTCTATCTTTGCGTTGAAGTAGCCTACCGGGTTAGCTTCGGTAGCCTGCGGAGCATGTCCAAGGTTTAGTAGTACCCATAGGCTAACTAGAGAAATCGAAAGAAAACTACTTGCGGGGTCGGCGCTAAAATGATCCCACCACCAGATTCGTAGTAACTGTGCCCGTGGCCAGGGCCGCGCTGAAAGATTTGGGAACTCTAGTAGGAATCCTACTACGAGTACGGGTTGTGCCGTACTAATCGGAGTATAGAAATATACTCCGATTTTTTTATATTTGATTTATTAGAAAATTTGTGATATAATATATATATAAAATAAAGGAAGTAATTATAAATATGAGTATTTATATTAAAGATGTAGAATTGCCAACAGATACTATAAAGAATATTATGATTTTTTCGGATGGGCAGATCTTCCAATTTTCTGGATACGGAAATCCAAAACCACTCGGAACCGCCATCTCAGTTCCGCTACATGGGCGGCTTGGAGATCTGGATGTGTTGTATGAAAAGTTTGCCCGATTGGAGAGCGAAGCTATGAACGCACTGAAAACCACAACTATAGGGAGCACCGAATGGATTAAATGGTCTGCTATTCTAACAGAGAGAACAGGCTATAAACATGACATAGCAGATGCTTTAACTATCATTCCGGTAGATAAACCAAAGGAGGAATAAGTATGATTTGGTTACAAATAGTCACTACTGTAGTTGTTTGTGGTGCAATCATAACAGATGTAGTCAAGAATAATCATCAAGACGATAAATGCAAAACAGACTGTGATTCTTGCGCCTTTTTGAGACAGAAGAATCGCCGTTTTGGTGAATATAAGTACCGTTGCAGGGAGCATGGTGGCTTTGATAAACCGCCCCTATTCTGTGCTGACTATAAAAAAAGAAACGAGGAGAAATAAGCATGAGCTGCGAATACTGCCATGAAGACAGAGATGGATGCGTTGTTTGCTTAGATCACAGAGGGCATTTGTGGTTTAAGTACCCTGATAAACTGGTCTTGGCATTTGACAAAAGTCGGCAAGAGTTTGAGATTCGTTATTGTCCAATGTGTGGAAGGGAGTTAAAGAAATGAGTATTTTAGTCAAGGGCGTTAGAATGCCGAAAGATCATAATCATGTTACAATCACAATTTGGTCTAATGGGGCTGCAAGCTATGCACTACATGATCGAGGAGAATCCCTTGTTGACTTTAGAAATGTAGAAGTCATCTCCGTTCCGCCTCATGGGAGACTGGGCGATCTTGATAGTTTTGCTTTGCTTGTGCTGAATTGGATATCCACGCAAGAAAAATCATATCCGTATGAAGATAGCAACGCTTTGGCTTGGAGACTTGGCGCAAAAGCTATGGCTAATCAAATCTACAGAGATGTCAAGGCATACCCAACTATCATTACGGCAGAGGAGGGTGAGTGATGCTGGTATCGGATTTATATTGTCAGTCTTGCCGAAATGCGAAAGACCATAAGCCGCAAGATAATGAAGTTTGTTTGTCGTGCGTGGCAATGGGCGGCGCAGGAAACTACAAGGAATCTAAAACCAATATAGATCGAATTCGTACTATGAGCGTTGAAGAGCTGGCAGATTATCTTCGGTGGCACAATGATCTTTATTCTCGTAATGGATTAGACTGGCTTGATTGGTTAAAAGAAGAAGCTGAATGATGGTTAATATTTAAAAAGGAAAGGATATTTAAAAGGGATAAAAATGAAACGCTATACTATTGAATTTGGCGGCGGCGAGATTGAAATTAATGCTGAATCTGAACGTGATGCAATGGAGAAATTTCGTGTTTGGATTGCTAATGCGCCTGGCGCCGTGTGGATAGCTGGATATAATTGTATTAAAGTAGAAGAAATAGACTAAAAGGAGAGCTGCGGCATGTCTCGTTCATATAAAAAACATCCATATTGTACAGACGGCCGCAGTCCTACACCGCGGCAGATGAAGTCTATTGCTAATCGGTCTGTGCGGCGGCGCAATAAACGTATTGTTGATGCGTGGTTGCTCGAAGATGATCGTTATGAGAATTGTCTTACTTTAGATGGGAAGAGTTATAAGAAGTGGTTTTGTTCATATGACATTCATGATTATATAAGTCGTTGGACATTTACGGAAGCAATGTATGAGTATACCCATCCACGCTGGTTTTATCATTTCTCTACTGACTCTTGGTGGTCAGCTTGGGATGATTATAATGAGAAGCAGTTTATTAATCATTGGGCGAAGTATTATAGGAGAAAATAAAAATGAAGTTTTTGTTATATATTAGTTTATTGCTTAGCCTACTTTTAATTGTGATGGGTACTGTTTTAGCAATATATAATCATTTCATTTTTGCAATTTATATTGTTTTTGGTTTAATATTTTTTATTTTTATATTAATGGTAATTATAAATGATTGAAGGACTTTATAAATGTTTTGAACATTGGGGCCAACGCGGCGGAGTATGGGTAATTTCAGATACTCATTTTGGTGAAGATGATTTAAAAAAAGCTTTTCCTGCGCGGCCGAGTGATGAACAACTTTTAAAACAGATTAATTCAAAGGTTGGAAAAAACGGTGTGCTTATTCACCTAGGTGATGTTGGAGATTTGGATTACGCGCGGCGGCTTAAAGGATATAAGATTCTTATTATGGGGAACCATGATCAGTCTACTACTAAGTTTCAAGGGGTTTTTGATGAAATTTATCGAGGCCCGCTTATGATAAACGAAAGACTTCTATTATCTCATGAGCCAGTAGATATAGATTGGGCTTTTTGTCTGCACGGGCATACGCATCATTTATATGTTCGCCGTCCTGGTCATTTGTGTGTTTGTGCAGATGTAGTAGATTATATGCCCATTAATTTTAATGGTTTCATGAAAAGTGGTTTATTAAATGAAATTGTTCCCTTACATAGAACAACTATTGATAAGGCAACTTTCAATAAACATGGACATAAATTTGTATATTCTCTTAATTGAAATGTTACTTTATATTAGGAGATGATAGAAATGGAATATAAACAAATACCAGTTGGTCAAGCTAAAGATTTAACTGGTCAAAAATTTGGCAGGTTAACCGTATTATATCGCACTGAAAATAAAAGTAAGATGACTCGTTGGGTTTGTGAATGTGAATGTGGAGATATTCATGATTATAATGCATAGTCATTAGTTAATGGTACTTCAAAATCGTGTGGGTGTTTAAATAGAGAAAAAGCAAGTGAAAGAATGTTGTCGTATAACTTACAACAATAGTCTATCCATATTGGTGACCGTTTTGGTAAATTAACTGTTATAGATTATTTAGGATGCCGAAAGTAGAAATCACGTGATAAAAAAGCTGCATGGTATTTATGTCAATGTGATTGTGGTAGTTAGCCAATAGAAGTTATGGGTAATTTATTAGTCACTGGTTCAAAAAAATCATGTGGATGTTTGGTATCAGCCGGTGAATTAAAAATTCGTAATATACTTGATGAGCATCAAATAAAATATAAAACATAGTATACATTTAATGATTTAATTAGTGCTACTGGTAACGTATTGCGTTTTGATTTTGCCGTCTTTGATAATGATAATTTACTATTTTTAATTGAGTATGATGGTAGATAGCATTATACTGGACCAGAAGCAAAATGGTCAAATAGTGATTCATTAGAAGCTATTTAGTAGCGAGATGAATAGAAAAATAATTATTGTAAACAACATAATATTATCTTAAAGCGAATACCATATTATGATTATTTAAATGTTACTTACGAAAAGATTATGGGTAAAGAATACGATATTTGACTTATTTTAAAATTTATAGTATAATATATATAGAATAAAGGAAAGGAGAAAGTAAAATGCTGAATGCGAAAGGTGAGCGCGAACTGGCGTACGTCGTAATTGTAGATGGAATTGAGGAACTGCCGGGTTACGATCGAGTTGAGTCCGCGCGCATTGGCGGATGGCGTTGTATTGTGCCGAAAGGACAATTTAAAGTAGGAGACCCTGGGATTTATTTTGAGATTGATAGCCGCGTTCCGTCTGATCGTGAATGCTTTGCTTTCTTGGAGAAGCGGAACTATAAAGTAAAGACTCAGAAGATGTGTAAGTCTATCTCTCAGGGACTTCTTATGCACGCTGAAGATTTTGGATGGACTATCAATGAGTGGGGCGACGCGATTGTCGATGAAAATGGTGATCGTCATTATTCTGTAGATGAATCTCGTTTCCTTACTCAGAAACTTGGTGTGACTTATGCAGATGACGAAGACAATAAGCGCAAGGCCCCTTCGTCTGATAAGTATAAGAAAATGGCTCAGCGTCATCCTGAAATTTTCCGTCAGAGCTGGGCGCGCTGGATGATGAAGCGCGACTGGGGCAAGAAGCTTATGTTTTTCTTCTTTGGTAAAGCAAAGGATAAGAAGAATGGCTGGCCTGCGTGGGTACAGAAAACTGATGAGGAACGTATCCAGAATATGCCTTGGATTCTTAATGATGAAGGTAAATGGATCGCAACTGAAAAGATTGATGGTAGTTCTACTACTTTTACTATGCGTCGTAAGCGTCGTAAGAAAGAGTTTTATGTGTGCTCCCGCAATGTGTGCTTTGACAGTGTAGATAAGCCGTGTTATTACGACACGAATATCTACTGGGAAATGGCGCAGAAGTACAATATGTATAATGTGCTGTCCGATATTCTCGATCATTTTCCCGAAGCAGAATGGGTAACTATCCAAGGCGAGACCTATGGTGAAGGTGTACAGAAGAGAGACTACTCTATTAAGGGTCATGACTTTAAGGCGTTTAACCTTATTACTTCCAATAAAGGCCGCTGGAATAGTTGCGCGATGCAGAATCTGCTTGAGTACGGGTATAATGTACCTTGTGTTCCTATTATAGATCCGCATTTTTACTTTAACGGCATGAATGTAGACCAGATCCTTGAGTATGCCGAAGGTAACTCCAAGGTTGATGGTAAGGCCCGCGAGGGGATTGTGTTTAGATCTGAAGACGGTACTCAGTCCTTTAAAGCGGTTAGTAATAGCTTTTTGGTGAAATATCATGGTTAATTTTCTTTATGGTTTTAGTGTGATCTTTTGGATTAGTTTGACCACAATGGTAATAGCATATAGGGATAAAGACAATGTTTAATTCTCATATATTAGGTTGGGTATGTCTGGGATTAAGCGTAGTTAATATATTCTACGCCGTAAAGAAAAATAATTGGATTAACCTATTGATCGCGGCATTACTTATAGCTGCCGCATGGATAAATTTATCATTGTAATTAAGAGTAGCAAAAGCTACTCTTAATTTGCTTTTTCTTTATTTTTATGTTATAATATATATGTAAAATAAAGAAAGGAGTAATAAAAATGCCAGTCGATTTAAAAGCTATTAAATTATTAAAAGAAGAAACTGGGTGTTCTTTGCGAGATTGTAAAAAAGCTTTTGAATATGCAGAGACACATGAAGGTGTTACTCCTTTGGGGTATTTGAAAGCTCAGTGCTTTGCTGTTAAAATTGAACCTTTTGAAAGAAAAGTAAAATTATTTTCAAAAGAAAGGGAAGATCGATGATGACCACCTATGAAAAAATTGATTGTTGGATTACTCAGCATGAGAATTTTAAGTATACTGAGAGAACGATTGATCAGATTGCGGATTATATTGATTGGGCATGGAAATGGCGCAAGATCAGTAAAGAGCAGATGGAAGAGACAGCAGACAGAGTTTGTAACCTCCTTGAAGATGAAAGGTTGGGATTTAGATAATGATATTAGAAGCAATAGCTACTGCGGTCGTGTGTGGTGCGATTATTTATGATGTAACACATAACCAAGATAATTCGTGTTGTCAATGTGAGAGTTGTAAGTATTTAAAGCGTAAGAATAATGTGAGTCGCTTTTCTGACATTTGGATTTATAATTGTGATAAGTTTGGTGGGTTTGATAAACCGCCTAAGTATTGTCGTGAGTATAAATCACGGGAAGGAGTAAAGTAATGAGCGATAAGACTTTATGGATCATGAGTGGGATTCCTGGCTGCGGGAAGTCCCACGTAGCGAAGAACGAACTTATGCATGGGAGTGGTTGGAGATATATTTCACGGGATGAAATTCGTCTTAACTATCTCGATGAAAACGATGAACACTTCGCGCATGAAGGCGCGGTCTATGATGAATTTATCTATAGGATTCGTGAAGCACTTAACTCCGAAGGCGTGTTTGATGTGATTGCAGATGCAACGCATCTGAATTGGGCTAGCCGCCGTAAACTTCTGACTGCGCTTGGACGCGAGATTGATCTGACGAAGATCAATATTGTGGCTGTTGTTGTGAAAGCTGATTATCGGACGTGTCTTATGCGGAATAAAGCACGTACTGGGCGCGCGTGCGTTCCGGAGAATATTATTAATAATATGTATAAACATTATCGCCATCCGAATAAAGATCCGTTTAACTATAATGGGATTATGGAGTGGGATAATGAGACTGAAGACTGGAGTGATGTATCGTGATATGGATAACATCAGACTTTCATTTCCTATAAAAAAGTGAAAGAAGGTGATAATATGAAAATCTGGATTACGTCAGATTTTCACTGACTATTTTGGACATAATAAAGATTTTATCTACAGGCCGCGCGGATACACAAACATCTACGAAGAAGCAGAAGACTTAATTAGTAAGTATAACTCGGTTGTAAATTGGGACGATACGGTCTATATTCTTGGTGATTGTATGCTCAATGATAATAAATTCGGTCTTTCTTGTTTACGGCGGCTTGCGGGTGAAAAGTATTTAATCCCTGGAAATCATGATAGTGATGATCGTATTCAACTATATGAAGATAATGGTATCTTTATGGATATTCAGTTTGGGTATCGTTTAAAGTATAATCATTGGACTTTTCTACTTAATCATTATCCTATACTTACTGAGAACTATCAAGATCGCCATAAAGTGATTTCTCTGTGCGGCCATTCACATACTACTGATCCATTTTTGCACTGGCCGCACGGACTCATATATCACTGCGAAGTAGATGCCCATGACGGCTACCCAGTAAGTATGGATCAGATTGTTTCGGACATTAAATCTCAACTTAATACTTGATTTTTCTTTAATTTTATAGTATAATATATATGTAAGATGAAGAAAGGAGATAGAAACAATGTTTGAAGATGAACTCAAGAACTGGCTTGATAAGAATGGTTTTGGTGAGATCGAAGTTTTTGATGATGATGAGTTTATGTTTGACATTGCTACTAATGAGATTCACTTCGGTGTAGTTTCTACCTCCGAAGGCATCTGGTTTGCTCAGTTCGCTTATGAGTATGGTATGAAGCACGATAATATTGTTCCTGAAGTGCTTGCTTTTCTCCATGAGATTGGTCACTATAAGACCATTAAGTGCTTTGACAATACCGATCTTGAGAATGATACTGCCGCTAAGTTTGTTCTTGGTATGAATGGTTATTCCCAGGATACGATGGTTGCTTATTGGGAACTGCCGATGGAGTTTGCCGCTAATGTGTGGGCTATTGATTTTGTTAATAATAATATTGACGCTGTTGAAGAGCTTTGCGGCATCTACCGCAAGTATTATGAAGAGTAAAGGAGTGTAAAAAATGGGACTGCGTGAACTTAAAAGCCTTAATCGTAAGAAGTATCAGCGTGCGCTTAATAAAGAAGTGTGCAAGCTGAATAAGAGTATTAAAGAAGATTGGCTGTGGAACGGCCGGTTTGTTATGCGGCAGGCCGCCGCATGGTTTAAACCGTTTGAAGACCATAGTGGCGCAGAGTTTGAAGTAACTCTTGTCTTTATTGATACTAAGACCGGCCGCAAAGAAGCTAAAGTTTTTGACAACTATAGTGTTAGTTGGAAGATGTGGGAGTGGGCTAATTTCTGTATCACTGAAATTTGGGATGTATGGTCTGAAGATCCGAATCCTAACGAACAAGCGCGGCTTGAAGGCCGCACTCCTCCAGAATTTTTCTAATTTGACTTTTCTCTATTTTTATGATATAATATATATGTAAAATGAAAGAAGAGAAAGGAGATTTTGAAATGGGTCTTGATAATGGAGTTGTAATTAAAGATGTTACTCGTGCAGATCTGCCGAAACTGATGCGGTTCCCCAGTGATTGTGACTATATTAAAGGTGAAGTTGAGATTTGCTACTGGCGTAAGTGCTGGGGTCTTCGTAATGCTTTTCTCCATCATCGTTTTTTGAATAGTGATCCCGACCAGTGGCAGTTTAAACTGAGTATTGACGATGTAGATTATCTGCGCGCTCTCATCGTTACGTATCTGAAGCATCCGAATGATTGGGATGGCTCTATTTGGGAGTTCTCAGAGATCAAACATAATCTGCGCGCGCAGCGTTGGAATCTTTTGCTTCTTCGGTTTTGGATGGAGAAGCACCCCGATAAAGAGGTATATTTCTATGACAGTTACTAAAAGTAATAAAATCTATCCTAAGCTTTATCATTATGCGATTCGTTATTTTGATGATTCAATTGATGAGTTTGTTGAAACTGAAGGCATTACTGCTGGTGTAAATTATGCCACGGCCGCCAAAAACGTAGAAAAAATATATGATAGTGATATTGTATATATGAATCTGTATGAGACTTTTCCTGTAATTAGTGTAGACGAACTTGATGGGATTTTAAATTCTTAATATTTGCAATTATACTAAATTTATAGTATAATATATATGTAAGGTTGAGAGAGACGCGGAGTCATGACCGAAGAATTTTCAATCTGTACCGACAGAATTTACCAGATACCAAGGATCGTTAAATAGGAACTGGTTGACTTTTCAGATGGTATCTCATATACCGCAAGGGTTTCAACAAGAAAACTCAAGTTGATCTATGAGCGCGGCGATTCAGAGGATGTTCAGACAGCGAGAGTGTAGCATGAACAACTACGTGAAAGTTTCGCTTAACTGCTACCTCGGCAGGAATAAGCAATTTAGTTCTTACTTTAAGACTCTATGGAGCTTAAAGATTAAATGATGTAGGATGTATGGGCCTACGGTCTGCCATAGACGATAAACTTGGCGGATGGGTAGCCAAGAATTAAAAGGTACTAAGACAATAGGTGCGTAGAAAAGGAACACATTGAGGACCAACTCAACAGAGGACTTCGTTGTGACTCAGTACCAAGGTTGTGAAATCCTGATACGCTGCGCGTGATTGAAACTGCACGCCCCATCCATTAGATTTAGGAAGTTGAGTCAAATGGTTAGCCTAGAGGACTTATAATCCTCCTATCTGGGTTCAAGTCCCAGACTTCCTACCAATACCTTTCCATGCGAATTTTAAAGACGGTTACAGCAACTTTTTTATGGATTAAGGATAAATTCGTTATTTATATCGAGAAGGTTCAATTCCTTCAAATTTTCTCCGTCTTGTTTTTATGCGGGCGTGGCGGAATTGGCAGACGCATTGGACTTAAAATCCACTGGTCTTAAGGCCGTGTGGGTTCGAATCCCACCGCCCGCACCAATAGACTCATACAGCAAATATTCTTGGAATAGTCTGCTAAACTATAATTTAAAAAGAGTCTAGTAATTAAATATGGGTCGGTATTCCGTAGAAGGTAGCGGGGGAGTCTGTAAAACTCTTGGCTCAGCCTCGGTTGGTTCGATCCCAACCCGGCCCACCAAAGCGGTTTATGCCTACAACCGCGAGGATAATTGTTAATAAAGACAGATACAGCAATTTTTTTGAAATCATTTGAGTCTGCAAAACTTAGGGTCTGGGTTCGATTCCCAGCTTTGTGGTGTAATGGTAGCATTTTGATTTTCTGTCTTGTAATATTGCTCAGTAGCTCAGAGGCAGAGCGCGCGGCCGTTAACCGCGAGGTCGAGATATCGTAATTCTCCTGAGCAGCCAATGTAAGTGATTCTTAAATTATGCTTGAAAAGGATAGCCTCTCGCGGAACGATCTCTATGGTTGTTCCAACAGTAGCGGTGATGATGCCAAAGGCCACGGTGCATATGCCGCCATTTTGCGCCTGTAGCTCAGTTGGTAGAGCAGAGCACTTTTAATGCTAAGGTCGGCAGTTCAAGTCTGCCTAGGCGCACCATTATAAGTGTGTTTGTTAATGCCATAAGCATTTACTATCATAAACTGTAGTGCGGCTCAGTTCAAATCGACCGTTTCCACGGTGACAATTTACAACCGCTTAGGATACAGATTAAAGATCACAGTCTTGTGTAAAATTCTTTAGTCGCTAGTTCGGAGGTTTCCAGTCCTCAATTTTGAATGAAGAAAAACTGGAGAAACTGCGTGGCGGAATAGGTAGACGCTTATAAGGTAAGGGCCGCTTGATCCGATACTTGCGCCGGTATATGGCCGGTTGCCCATGCAAGGTGCAAATCCTTGCCGCAGTTTTAAATATTAATGCCAGTTTAGTGTAACGGTAACACAGCGGCCTTGAAAGCCGTCGGGTTTTATCACCCTTGCGGGTTCAAATCCTGCAGCTGGCGCCATATAAATAAGCTGGTGTAGCACAAAGGTAGTGCAATCGCCTTGTAAGCGATAGGTTGTGGGTTCAACTCCCTCCGCTAGCTCCATCATTTAAATTTTGACTTTTGTAAAAATTTATGGTATAATAAATATACAAAATAAGATATTGAGATGTAAGTCAGAGGAAGACGGCGACATTTGGGTTGTCGAAGCCGTGGGTTCGAATCCCGCCATCTCAGCCACATAAGACGCAGACAGCAATTACATATATATTTAAGGAATTATTTATTTTACTTTCTTTCTTTTCTTTCCCCTCTTTATGGTGTTATGCCGGCATATCCCTTTTAATTATTGATGCGTCTTGGTTTTAAATTAATTTAGACACGAACAGCAAACTTTGGTACTGCTATTGGAGATAGGAATAATACTTGTGTCTAGTAACTAAATAGGTGAGTTATGGATAGGACATGTACTTATATTCCTGGTTGCACATATATCGTTTATGATAAAGAAACGTTTAAAGAAATGCTTGCAACTGGGAATTTTCATTGTATAGATATTACTTATGAATATAAATCGAAATGGCAATTTTGGAAGCGTAAGAAGATTGGGTACTATACATTAATGTGTATTAAACTTTTACCAGCATTAACAACTGAAGACTGTAAAAAATTTAGCGGATTAGTATAATATAAACCCGAGTAGTCTAACGGCTTGGATGTCAGGCTTTGAACCTGAAGGTGGACGGTCGGCACGTCCCTCGGGTGCCAATATGATTTCAATAAAGGAGAAGATAAGAATGAATAAATTTATGAATGGGCTTAAAGAGACTGATAACTATACTCTTACCGAGAATGGTGCAGTTACTCATAAAAGTACGCTCAATGGTCTGCTTGATCTTTTTGGGCTTGGCGCGGCTTACCGTACCAGAGATGACTCGGATTGTATCGTTCTTTTCCAGAAAGCTTGGAAGGAAGATCCGGTCTATGCGCTGAAGTGTCTGTTCTATTTGCGCGATGTGCGTGGTGGACAGGGCGAAAGACGTTTCTTCAGAGTTGTTTGCCATTGGCTGGCAGATAATGAGACCGAAGCAATGCGCCGCAATCTCGTGTATGTACCAGAGTTTGGACGTTGGGATGATCTCTATACGTTCGTTGGTACTAGACTGGAGAACGATGCGTTTAAGCTGATGCGCGATCAATTTGCGCTTGATTTAAGGTCTAAGACTCCTTCTTTGCTTGCAAAGTGGTTGAAGTCTGAGAATACTTCAAGTAAAGCCACCAAAGAGCTGGGTAAACTCACGCGCATATACTTTGGTCTTACGCCTCGGTCGTATCGCAAAGGACTTAGTATCCTTCGTGAGCGGATCAATGTGGTGGAGCGGCTTATGTCTGCGGGTGAATGGGATAAGATCGAGTTTGATAAGATCCCTTCGAAGGCTGGCTTCATCTATCGGAATGCGTTCGCGCGTCATGACATTGAGCGCATGAAGAACGATCCGAATGTGCGGTCGTATGAAGACTTCATTCAGGACGAAGAGACTACGGTTAACGCCAAGGATCTCTATCCGTATGAAGTTGTGGCTAAGGCCTATGCTCTGACGAGTAGGGGTGGCTCTTGGTGGAACAAACCCACTATTAATGTTGATCCCACTGAGCGCGCGGCGATCAATAAGTACTGGGACAACCTTAAAGATTACTTTAATGGTTGTAGCCTTGATGCATTGTGTGTCATTGATACCAGTGGATCTATGTGGGGACCTAATGCAAGTGCACCTATTAATGTCGCAATCTCCATTGGACTTTACGCGGCAGAGCGTGCGCGCGGTCCGTTTGCTGGACACTATGTGTCTTTCTCTAGTCGTCCGCAGTTGATCGAGACGAATGGTGTGGATTTCGTTGATAAGGTGCGCCGCATCTATGAAACGAATCTTTGCGAGAATACGAATATCGAAGCTACTTTTGATATGCTTCTCGACACCGCAATCCGTAATCGTTGTTCGCAGAAAGACCTTCCGAATACCATTATCGTGGTAAGCGATATGGAGTTCGATAGTGCGCGCGATTACTGGGATCGTCACAACAACAATACTCTTATGGAGAATATCCGTAAGAAGTGGGACGATGAAGGATATAGGATGCCAAATCTTGTATTCTGGAATGTCGAAGCGCGCCACGACAACATCCCCATGAGAGTGGAAAACGGCATCACCATGGTAAGTGGTTTTAGCCCTGTTCTCTTTGAGCAGATCATGAAGGGTCTTTCCGCAGAAGATCTGATGTATGACAAACTCAATAGCGAGCGTTACGCTTGCATTAAGTAAGTTACGGGCAGAGATTACTCTGCCCAAAATTGTTTTAAGGAGTTACATATGAAAAAATTTATTTCTCTCGTTCTTGCTTGTTTGATGGTATTTGTTTTGTGTGCTTGTGGTGAGAGTGCCGCGCCTGCTCCAGAACCTGGCCCCGCACCTGATGCTCTCTCTACAGTAAAAGTTGGTTTTATTTATCTCCATGATGAGCAGTCTACTTATGACCTTAACTTCTTGAATGCTGCTAAAGAAGCATGTGAGAAACTTGGTGTAGAGTACATTAATAAGACTGGCATCCCCGAAGGTAATGAGTGTTATGAGGCGGCCGCCGAATTAGTAGATTCTGGTTGCAATATTATTTTTGCTGATAGTTTTGGTCATGAAGATTATATGGTACAGGCCGCGAAAGACTATCCTAACGTTCAGTTCTGCCATGCTACTGGTGTAAAGGCTCATACTGAAAACCTTCCTAACTACCATAATGCTTTTGCTTCTATTTACGAAGGGCGCTTCCTTGCGGGAATTGCGGCCGGCATGAAACTCAATGAGATGATCGAAAGTGGGAAAATTACAGAAGATCAGGCTTTAATTGGTTATGTTGGTGCTTATCCTTACGCTGAAGTTATTTCTGGTTATACGTCTTTTTTCCTTGGCGTGCGGTACGTTTGCCCGTCCGTAACTATGAAAGTCCAGTTCACTGGGTCTTGGTATGATGAAGCTGTAGAGAAAGAAGTAGCAAACCATTTGATTGATGCTGGTTGTGTGTTAATCTCTCAGCATGCTGACTCTATGGGTGCGCCCGGTGCTTGTGAAATTGCTGGTGTTCCTAATGTTTCCTATAATGGAAGCACTCTGAGTGCTGCTCCTAATACCTTTATTGTGTCTAGTCGCATTAACTGGGCGCCGTATTTCACTTACATGATTGAGTGTGTTCAGAAGGGTGAACCTATTGCGGCAGATTGGACTGGTACTATTGATACGAATTCTGTTGAACTGACGGAAGTTAATACTGCGGTTGCCGCAGCCGGTACCACGGAGAAGATGAATGAAATTAAAGCTATGCTTACTAGCGGCCAGCTTCATGTTTTTGATACTAATACCTTTACTGTTAATGGTGAGAAGGTTGAGAGTTATATGGCTGATGTAGACTTCGATGCTAATTACGAAGCCGATACGGAAGTAGTAAAGGATGGATACTTCCATGAATCTGAAATGAGATCTGCGCCTTACTTTGACTTAACGATTGATGGGATCTCTATTCTTGGTGAGTAATTAAAGAAAGGAAAGAACCAGAAGTCTTATTCTGGTTCTTTTTTATTTATATGAAAAGATTAATATGTATAGTGGTTCTAGTGTTGATGTGTTTTTATGCACCGGCCGCGCAAGCAGATACAGAGATTACAGTTGAAGAGCATTCTAAAGAGAATGATTACTTCGATGGAAGTTATGTATACGTTGATGTGTGGTTTGATGATATTCATGACTTTAAAACCTATATTGACGATAAAGACACAATAGGAAATTTAATAGAGAAAGTAAAAGATGAAGAACCTTTATTGGCTTTAAATGGTGACTTTTGGAATTATCAATTAGAGCAGAAAGTTATAGTGCGTAATGGAGAGGTTTTATCGGATGTTGTGAGCGTACCAGTACGTGATTATTGCGTCATATACGGCGGCGGGACGATGGTTACGTATCACCATGATGCTATCGAAGATGTAAGTTTACTTACGAAAAATGCATGGCAAATATTTTCATTCGGCCCGCAACTCGTCCATAAAGGTGAACCAATTTTAGATTATAGTGACATCTATGATACTGATCTCTCTAGTCATTCCCATCCGCGTACAGCAATCGGATATTTTGAGCCAAACCATTATTGCTTCTTAGTAGTGGCTGGCCGCAATAGTGTCGATCATGGATGTTATCTTGAAGACATGGCACGATTCTTTAGTGATATAGGATGTAAAGAAGCTTATAACTTAGACGGCGGCGGATCAAGCCATATATGGTATAAAGGAGAAGAACTTGGTGTACCATCAGAAGACCGCCCAATACCAGACATTATCTATATAACTTAATTTTGACTTTATTATAATTCTATGTTATAATATATATATAGAAAATGGAGAAAGGAGAATATAAATGAATATTCAATCTCTTAGTATCGTTGTACCATGCGGCCCGCACTGTATAAATAATTGTAAGTTCTGCGTGTCGAGAATGCACTGGGAAGACTATGGTAAAGATATAGTTGGTATGGTAGGTAAGGAGATCCCGCAATCTTATCTGGATCGCATGGCTTTTGTTAGAGAAGAAGGTTGCAATGCGTTGATTCTTACGGGGACAACTGAACCGCAGCAGAATTTGCCCTTTATTTTTCAATTACTCAAGAAGAATCGTGAATTGCCTAAGCCTTTCTATAATATTACTATTCAGACGACTGGTGCGAATATGACAGAAGATATTATTTATGCACTTGCTAATGCGGGTGTGACTACGCTTGCGTTGTCTGTATCTTCTTTCTGTAATGCAACTAACTGGAATATCATCCAGACTCCAAAGGGAGCACGTAAATCTTCGATTGGAGATCTGATTAAATATGCAAAGCGTGCTGGTATGAATGTGAGAATGTGCTTGAATCTTACTAGCGAGTTTAGTGGGCTTGAGCCAGAGACGATGTTTAGTGTTGCTCACTATAGTAAAGTAGACCAATTGACTTTTCGGAAGATCTATGCAGATGGTGATAATGAGAAGTCTGATTGGATCCATGAGCATGAATATCCAGAAGAAGAGTTTGAAGCAATTCGTGAATATATTAAAGCGAATGGTACTCCAATTGCGCGCCTGCCCTATGGTTTTATCCAGTATTCTGTTCATGGTATCTCTACTGTGATTGATGATAACTGCATGAGTAAAGATAATATTGATGAAATGAAGTATGCAATTCTGCGACCGAATGGAAAATTATATAGTCGCTGGGACGATACTGGAAGCCTCATTTTTTGAACAGTTGATATAATATATTTGCTTTCTATAAAAATTTATGTTATAATATATATAGAAAATGAGAAAGGGGCAAGAAACATGATCCATTATGGTAAGGTTAGTACTCGTGCTGGTAGCTGGAGCCATTACGCTCGGAAGCTTGCGGATCGTTTGATTGAAAGTGCGACGTATGAGATTGAATCTGGCCGTAGTACTCCCGAAGAAGTCCGTATTTTTGTAACGGAGACTCTTCAGAACACCCGCCGCAATCCTCTGATTGTTAAGCGTGCCGCGAAGCGTCTGCATAGAAAGGGGTGGCTGTAATGGAATGGATTGAACAGATGAAAGAAGCTATGCGTGCTGTCTCTGATGCGTGTTATGCTAATAAAGACTTTTTTGGCTGTAAAAAATGTCCGTTTAAAGATTATTGTAAAGTAATTACTCACATTGGTTATGATATTCCCGAAGCTTGGGATACAGTACATTTTGAGGTGAATTAATATGATTAACTATAAATCGTTTAAGCTCCCCGGTAATGCAAAACTTAGGGTTCGCGCGGACAAGATCGTTGCAACTGTGAGTTCTAAATCTAATAATTCTGTTGATGTGTTCGTTGAAGGTGTAGCTAATCCTTGGCATATTGTACTAGGTGATGAGAAGTCATCAAAAGTGATTGATTATGTATGGGAACGTCATAATATAGAAATTGAAAATGAAGAGGAGGAAGACAATGTACTTTGCTAAAGTTAACTGGTATAATGATTACGATGAAAGAGATGTCATCTCGTGCATGATTATTTGTGCGAGGGATTGGAACGAAGCAATAGAAAAGATCTCCAAGCAATTTACTTGGATCAATTCCATTCAGATGGATCAGCTTGATTCTGACGAGTGCGATGTGGTTTATATCACTGAAGATATGCTCGATGGAATCCTTAAAGAAAACTCTTATTAATATGGTGAAATAGAGAGAAGATGTACTTACATCTTCTCTTTTAAATTTGTAATTTTCTCTAATTTATGATATAATATATATAGAAAGTGAGAAAGGGGACAATGAGATGTTTGAATTGAAAGATATAAAGCGCGCAATGGAAATTGTTAAGAATCTTGATCTGCCGCGTGACTTCGGTATTGACGCGGATGATGACTTTGATACTTACAATATTGAAGAACAGATTGGTGACGTGATGAATGATAGTTTCTTTGTAACTAATGGCGTCTCTAAAATGGTAATTGTCCCCAATGAACTTCCTTTTGTCATCAAGATCCCGTTTAATGGTCGGTGGGTTTCGAATTTTGATTGTGCGGAAGAAGAAGAATGCGAAGAGTTCTGGTACTTTATGATGGCAGAAAGCAAAATGAGCGGCGATGACTATTGTGCTAGAGAACTTGAACTGACTGCTGAAATTAAAGCAGAAGGTTTTGGCGATTTTGTTCCCGATATGATGTATGTTGGTAGATGTTGTGGACATAATGTCTACATTCAAGAGAAGGTAAAACCTATGAGTGAATGCAGCAAAACGATTCACCCGACTGAAGACTCTTTAAATAAATCCAGACAAATTAATGCACCGTTTCTTGATGCCTGGGCTGCGCTTGTAATTGATACTTATGGTGAAGACAATTACAATAAGTTTCTTGAGTGGGCGCGTGAGAATGAACCCGATGTTTTGTCCGATATGCATACAGGTAATTACGGCATTAATATGAATGGGAATCCAATCCTTCTCGACATTTGCGGTTTCCGTGATTAAGGAGAGTGAAAATGAAATTAGCAATAGCAATAGTATTTATAATGATGATTATTACAGCAAGTGAGAACTGGAGGCATTATCGCTGAGTAAGTAGATAATTGCTCTTCTTTTAATCATCACAACTTTATTTATTTGTATTCCGAGTGTATAGGCCGAGATGCGGCCGTTTGAAGAACCGTAGTTAATATGGGATTAGCTTTATGAGTTAATCCCATCGAAAGAAATAGTCGCTGGAATCATGGGATACTTTATGCGTGAAAGCGGCTTTAAGGCAGACGCGATTGCCGGTTGGTACTTGACCCCAAATACAGATAGATGCGGCAAGTTCGTTAAAGAGATCAATAAAGGTCTTAAAGATAAATCAACAAAAGATCAATTTGTTAAAGACTCGCATAATGCGGGTGGTTATGGGATAGGTTAGTGGTATACTGAGAAGTACCTTGAAGACCTATATGATTTTTTGAGCGAAAATTCCAAGTCGATTGGTGATTTAGAAGCTCAATGTAAATTTACTGTAGAGAGTATGAAAGCTAACGAAAAGCTATGGAAGCTTTTAGAAGAAGCAAAAACCACAGAGTAGTGTGCGAAGTGGATTGGAATTTATTATGATGGAGCATCTGAAGTGGGTATCGCTGTGATGGAAGAATACGCAAAGGAGTTCTATCGAGATCTAGCTTGATGGCTCGGCCGCGAAAGTAAAAGTTTGACTTCTGTTGGATTCTATGCTATAATAAGTTTAGAAAATAAAACTTAGGTAGGAAAGGAGAATGTTAGGACAATTAGTTGATGTTTGGTATCCTGGCCCAACAGAAGTCAGATTTAAAATTGATGGGACTAGTAATTTAGGAATTGCGTTTGAAGATCGTATAATTAACTTAGAGAATGGAGAAGTATTCCATATTCAAGATATACTTTATAGTGCGCTTGAAGCTGGAGAAGATCCAGATGATGTGATTGTAGAGTGGTGTGAGTGGATCCCCATAAAGGAACTTTAAATACTGGGGTGTAGCGTAACGGTAGCGCGGCGGTCTCTAAAACCGTTGTGAGTGGGTCCGAATCCCACCGCCCCCGCCATCCAATTAAAACTGATCGAAGGAGAAAGAATGAAGTACATTAGGTTTACTGGTTCAGCTGGATATGCTGGTACTGATTACGAAGAGTATGTAGCTTTTCCAGATGATGTAACTGAAAAAGAAATTGATGAGTATTCTTATGAGCAGGCCGCAGAAAACGCAGAAACTTTTGAGTATGTAGTGCGCGGTTTAGAAGAGTGGGAAGATGAAGATGATCGTACCACTTATTATGATAACGCAATGGATTATTGCTATTGGGAAGAAGTAACGAAGGAAGAGTATGAAGAAAATGAGTGAGTTTAAAAATTACAGATATGTAAAGCATGGAAATGAAGTAATTGCGATTAGTACATTCGCAGGCCGCACTGTAAAGGGAAAAGCTAAGTGTCATCCAAATGATACATTTGATTTCGAGTATGGATGTAAACTCGCGGCGGCCCGTTGTAACCAAAAGATTGCTTTCCTTAGATGGAAACGGGCGTGTAAAAAGTATCTTGATGCCAAGGCCGCGAGACTACGTGTTCAACGTGAGTTTAACGATTGTTGTGATTATCTTACGAACTCGTGTAAACAGCTTGAGAAAGCGTATCTTGAAGTGGGGGAATTAGAAAATGACAGCTAAGAGACTTCGTGAACTTTTAGAGTATGCCTATGATGATGCGGTTGTCTATATAAGTCTTGAAGATGAAGATGGAAATGCAATTGATAAGCTCGCTAAATCAGTGAGAACGGAAGTCTATGACATGGGAGAAGATATTCCAGATCTCATCTGTATGGTAATTTCAAACGTATAAATTTTGGGCGACTGAGTCAGAACTAATGACTCGGCCGCCCATTTCGTATTTAAATTTTTCAAAAATTTCGGAGAGAAAATTCGGTAAAAAATTGGAATGACTACCTAATAAATTCTACATAAAGACAAAAGATAGGAAATTAAAAGTATTAAATATAGGTTTAACGAATCCAATTTAAATTCCCCAAAAAGAGAAAAGGAACCGAGCGCAAATGGAGCGTCACGCGAAGCGTGACGTGAAGGTTGCAGCGAGACGTATAAGTACAAACGTATAAGTATAAACGTATAAGTAATACGTATATTAAATACGGAGACGAGCGCGAACGTATAAGTGGAACCGTATAAGTAATACGTATACGTAATATGTATACGTAATACGTATATTACTTAGAGATAGCACGAACGAAAATTAAACGGGTTCTAGCCGAGCGTGAAAAACGTATAAGTAATACGTATAAATAAATGGGTACGGCGTAAACGTAAACGAACCGGGGCGTATACGAAGGAATAAATACGATAGACGTATAAGTAATACTTATATGTATTCGTATACTTCTAATACGTGGATCGCGTACGTAAATACGTATACGAAAAACTTATACGTTTGATACGGGTCTTGTGTCCCGGACGAGGTCGGACACGTCCCGAAGGGATTTTTAGTATGTAAATTGTCTCTTAATGGGATAAATTGTCTCTGGCCCCAAAAATTCAATCTTTTCAAATTTTTATTTTGGGAAAATTTTTGAACTTTTTCCAGCTTTTTCGGACGCGAACTCTATATTTTTTGAAAAAATTCGAACTTTCGTAAAAATACGTAGAAAAAATTTGACACGTTATTTAGACGTATCAATCAAAATCCGCTTATTAAAATTTGATGGGTCGGCCGCGCGAAAACGTAGGCTCAAAACTAAAGACGTATACGAAAAGAACCTACTCAACTGAGTAGGTTCTCTTTCTTTATTGGATACGGCTTACGCCTTGACGTAGCCGCGCTGGGTACCCTTGCCGGTGATCTTCACATCGACCTTAAGGACGATACCGGACTCAACGAGCGGACGAAGCAGAGACGGAACGGAAGCGGGCTTCACGGTCTCTTCCAGACCAGCATCGGCAATAAGCATCGAAGCGGTCTTCGGGTTCTCAGCGAAATCCATCGCCATCAGCAGAGCATCGCGGATCGGAGCCTTCTCGGCCTGCTTCGCAGCAGACTTCTCAGCGGCCTTAGCCTTGCGGGCGTCAGCCTGGGCATCCATCTTAGCAAGGGCGTCAGTGGCGAACTCGACGAGAGCGGAGTCAACGTTGGTGAGATTGGCGATCTGGTTGTAGAATTCACGAGTAGTCATAGGGCAATACCTCTTTCTCGCTATTAGGTTGCGACCCGTTTAATTAAATTATTTATTAGGGAGAGAGTTTATTTTTTCTTTCTCTCTCACTTTCTATATATATTATACTATAGATTTTATGTTTTTTCAAGATTTAAGTGGAGAATTTTAAAGTTTTTGGGGTTTGAAGGGGAAATTTCGCGCTTTATTTATATTTCCCCTTTAATTTTACCATAAATTTAAGGTTTTTTCAAGTTTTTCGTGTTTATTTCTGGATTTTTTCGGACTTTTTCTGCGCCCGAGCGGCTGCTTTTTCAGCACGGGCCGCAGCTTCGGATTCTTTACGGGCCTTGCGCTCGGCCGCAGCGTCCAGTTTCAGCTGGTACTCACGAGCAAGAGAGTAACCATCGTTGCCGTTTTCTTCGTCGGCTTCTTTAGGGATGATGACGGAAAATTTTACCCAGCGGCCTTCGCCTTCGGAATCAACGGTAGGAATCATGAGAGTGCCGGCCGCAGTCTGGCAAACATCCACGTCGTACTTCTGGCTCAGGAAATCCGCAAGATCAGCAGTGAAATTGGCACGCAGTTCATCGGTGATATTTTTCTTTGCCATTTTAATTTCTCCTTCTTTATTTTTTCTAATAATATTATATCATAAAATTTTAATTTTGTCAAGACTTTTTACGTATGGCAAAATATCAAAATTTTCTGTCAAATTTTTAAATATTTTTGTGCAATTTGCCAGCCGTACGAACCGGCGCGGCCGTGTCAAATTTTTGGGCGCTCGTCCAGCTCCCAGCTGCATGGAATTTCCCAGCTCCCAGCTTTTGCAGCTTTTTGCAGCTGCACAGAAAATGAAAATTTGACACGGATGAAATTTGGAAGTACCGACGTAAGAGACGAAAATTGACGCGAGACAAAATTTGCAAAAAGTGGAATTTAGACGTCATACGTCTAAATAAAATTTGAAAAAATAAAGAGGATTATTCATCCTCTGTATTAAAAATATTATAATCAATTTGCCAATCACCATATTTTGAAGGCGTGTTAGTGATTGTTAAACTTTTAATTTCACAGTCAAAAGCAGACAAAAGATGAATAGCCTCAAGTTTTGCTTCTTCATAAGAGTTTACATAGATCATTGTATCTGGTCTCCTTTCTTTTTGTGATTATAATATATCATATTTTCCGGAGAAAGTCAACTACTATATTTAGACGTGACACGTCTAAATCCGATTTCGTAAAAAGTAACGGAGTGGTTACACTCCGTTACAATCTGTTTACTTCTCAAACGCTCCCTTCCTCATTTTTTTGTGCTGTTTCATGCACCGCACGAAAATTTCTTTTTCGATAAGTACATCTTCGAGGCCTGTGTGGTCTTCGATAAAGTCCACGTTTTGTGTGATGTACCGATAAAGAATCTCAGCAGTCGCGCGCGGTGTTCCGTTCTGCTTGGTGTATCCGTTGCGCTCGCAGAAGCGGATGTAGGTCGGTTGTTTGCAGATGGTATCCTGCGCCATCTTTAAGGTGTCCCACATCGGGACACCGTAGGGGAGGAAGTATCGCGTTTTTGATTTGGTTACATAGCGCAGGGTGTAGTTGGTAGAGCGATAGTCAAAGCGTGCATTATGAGCGATAATTGCCTTGACGTTGTACTTTTTACAGAGGTCGGCAACGTGGCGGCGCGCCGTGTAGATGGAAACAATCTTGCGCAGGCCCGCGGCGATCTGGGCCTCGTACATGGGCCGCTTCTCGGCGTAGTACGCTGTATCAAACAGCTGGCGATCAGCGCAAAAGATGTCGTAGATAACGAAGCTGAAGGTCTCGTATACGTTGCCCTGGCGGTCATGGATAGCTCCGCCCAGGTCGTACATCATGGGATCATCCAGTCCGTTGGCGGTCTCGGTGTCGATGGTCAAGTAGTAGTTGCGGCGGCGGTCGATGGTCATAATATGCACCTCATTTAATAGTGTCAAGTAGGTTGGCGTCCCTTCCTCACTTGCAAGACTATAATACCACATAATCATGGAAAAGTCAATACAAAGTTGGAGTGGTTTTTAGACGTCATACGTCTAAATAGGAACGCAGCGCTGAATAAAAATACACCCTTTCGGGTGTATTAGGTATAATTTTCAACAGAAATTTCAGACAATTCTACTTGCCAAGCAGGGATACCTGTGTTTAATTCAATAAACTTTGCCAAGCTCAATTCTTCCAAAATATTCCAGTCTGAATCAGTGAGATCATATTCATTTTTTTCCCACGCTTTGAAAAATTTATACCATTTTCCAGACTGAGGAATTTTAAAAGTTTCAGTAACAGGTTTTGAATAGCTAAGTTTAATTGTTTTCATTTTTTTACTTCCTTTCTTTATTGTGTCTATAATATACCACAAATTTAGGAATCTGTCAACATTTACTTTTAGACGTAATACGTCTAAATCCAGAAAATATGAAAAAACGGTTACATTTCTGTAACCGTTCTTTCGGGATTTGTTACTCCTCGGCGGAGTCCTTTTCGGCCGCCTTCTTTGCTTTTTCGGCGGCCTTTGCCTCGGCCTTTGCTTTCTTCTCAGCGGCGGCCCGCTCACGCTCGGCGGCTTTTTCGGCCTTTTCGGCAACCTTGGCCTGATAGTCGGTGCGCTCCTGATAGCACTCGTCAGAATCTTTCTTGACGACCTTGGCGACTACCTCAACAAAGCACTCCTCGCCCTCATAGACAGCGGGAAAGTTGAAGCTGTTGGAGGTAATCATGCCCACGTCCTCGCCGCAGTCGGCGAGATAGGCAAACAGGCGGTTGATGACGGCAGTACGAACGGCATTAGCAAGAGCAAGTTTCATGTGACTCCTCACTTTCTGGTTTTGTCGGTTTTCCTTCCCTTATTTACAAGTAGAGTATACACCAAAATCGGGAAATTGTCAACACTTGGTTTTAGACGTCATACGTCTAAAATATAAAAAGCAGAGAATTAATCTCTGCCTTCAAATTTTTTGAACCAGTCTTCAACCGGAGTATCAATATCGGGGATTTCACTAATAGACCAGTCTTCGCCCTCTTCCATGTCCCAATCATTTTCTACGATGTAGTGTTTCCACGCTTTTCTAAATTGCATTGCTTTTTCTTCAGTAGAGAAAATAGCATAACTACCTGACCAAGAATCGTGAAATAAGTACATTTGATTTACTCCCTTCTTTATTGTGTCTATAATATACCACAAAATAACATGAAAGTCAATACTCCAATTTAGACGTAAAACGTCTAAATACGTGGTAACGAAAAGTGTTACATTTCTGTAACACTTCTCTTTATTTTGTTACCGGAGTGTAATCTCAGTCTTTCCCTTGTTGATTCTGATCTTTCGATAGTCAAAGTAATAATCAACTTGCTCGGCAGTCTTGATATGTAAAGTCTTTTCTTCTTCTCTTTCGATAGACCGTAATGCTTTATACTCTTCCCGAAGATTTGCGCCCTGTGCAACGCATTGCCGCAGAATCTCGGCCTCAATCTTTGCATCGCTAAGTGCCGTATGATCTTCCGTAAAGTCATCATTAAAAAGATACTTGTAAACGGTTTCGGCAGTGGTGGAATAATTACCGCTATCGGTAAAAAGGGAAAATCTTTCGCAATACGCTTTATAATCATCATTGACGATGAAAGAATGCACAAAACCTCTGATATCCTTTATGGGAATGGTATCAAAAGGATTATTGCACTTGTACCAATCGCAATTAAAATTGAAAACTTTTTCATCAAAAGAAGAATTGAAAGCAAAAGCAATTTCAACATCAAAATTGCGAAAATCCCTTGCCATCTGGCGGCAGATATAACCGAACTTGTCCATTGTAGTAGTGCGGGCGCGCATTGCGGCAACGTACAGAGGGCGCTTTTCGGCATAATAGGCCGACTGGAAGAGCGGCAGATTGTGCCATACTTGCTCCACGACATACGAGCGGGCGCAGAGGGTAGACCAGTCCTCAGTATCAATGACGACATAGCCGACATTATAGCAGAAGGGCTTGTCGAGGGACGTAGTTTCAGTATCGAATACACAGATTTTCATTAGGGGATACCTCTTTCATATAGTGTTCAGTGGGTTTGGCTTCCCTTCCCAACTGACAAGTAGAGTATACCACATAATTGCGGGAAAGTCAATCCTATGTTTTAGACGTAACACGTCTAAATATAGGAAAAGTTACAAAAGGGTAACATTTCTGTTACCCTTTAGTTTAAAGATTCTTCAAAATTTCGAAAATTTCTTTTTCCGTATATGCTCCCTCGCCCCAGGCCGTTCTGTTGTGTTCTTCATCATCAAAGAGGATACCATCAGAAAAAAGCTCTTTCGGCGTGCCGTAGGGAATAATAATAATTTCAGAAAACTGAACGCTTGCGAGATGCTGGCGTAGCCACTTGATTTTGGCTTGCCGGACTGCTTCGTTGTACTCTTCTGAGCCATTGCGGCTTGTCCATGAAATAATATTCACTTCGTAGCCTGCCCGAATCAGCCGATTGAGCACACGAGCGAGGGCTTGCAGATTGACCAGCGGCCGAGCTTCCACATATGGCCGCACATCTTCGTGCAGTAAGTCCTCAAGCCAATTAGATACGCCGTACAGATCGGCAATAGTGCCGTCCATATCGAAATTGATTTTCATGATTTTTGCTCCCTTCCTTTATCTTGTGATTATATGATACCACAAAATCCTAAAAATTGCAAGTCTTTTTTCGGAGTGGTTTTAGACGTAACACGTCTAAATTTTATTTTTGAAAAAAATTACAGAGTCGTTACCGACTCTGTAACTCTTTTGTAAGGATTACTCCTCACGGGGCATCGTGTAGACGATGCGGCGAGATTTGCCGATTTTCGCCTCGGCCCGGACGATTGTACCCTCGGCCACGAACGGCTTGCAAGCGGCAGTCACCTGCGCCGGAGACATATCGAGAGCGGCGGCGATCTCGTCCCGGGTCATCGGGTGCTCCTGATTGGAGTAGAAGAAGCTGAGGACAGCGTCCTTCCGAGCGGCGGCCTCCTTCTGATCCTTCGTCAGCGTAGCCTTGCGCTGGAGGTTCTTCTTGTCCAGCTTGCCGATGAGGATGCGGCTTGCTTCGTCCATTTCGTCAGAAATGTGAGCGTCAAGAACGGCCTGGAAATATTCACGAGTAGTCATGGGAACATCCTTTCTGCGCTTCATGCGCTTTAGCGGTCGGTCGCTACCCTATTATTTTTTTTGTTCCTTCCCTTGGAACGATTATAATATACCACAAATTCCGGAAAATTGCAATACCCCTATTTAGACGTGATACGTCTAAATCATATTTTAGGGAAAAGGTTACATTTCTGTAACCTTTTCCTTTTGCTCACTCAGAAATCTGGTAAGCGATCTTTTTTGACTTCTCGACTTTGACTTCGGTTTTCGTGATCGCATCACCGAGTGCCTTGCACGCGGCGGTCGCCTGCGCGGGAGAGATGCCGAGGACGCCGGCGATGGTGTCGCGGGTGACCGGTTCGGTCTGCTCCTTGAGGAAAGCCAGCACAGCTTCGCGGCGGGCGGCGGCTTCTTTCTGCTCTTTGGTGGGCGTAGTCTTCCGCTTGGCGTTCTTCGCGTCCAGCGCGTCAATCAGCTCCTGCGCCTTGCTCAGCACGTCAGCATCAATCTTGTTGTCAGCAACAGCCTGATAGAATTCGCGTGTGGTCATGGTACGTTCCTTTCTACGCGTGCGCGTAACGATGTCGGTCATCACCCTTGATTGTGATTTAATTATATTACACTTTGTGTGGTTTGTCAAGAGGGTTTTTCCTCAAAGCGCTTACATTGGAATTTTTTTATGATGGCGGCGTTATTTCGCCCTTCTCCATCTCCCTCTTGGCAAGTATAATATATCACATATTGGGAGAAAAGTCAACAGTGGTTTTTAGACGTGACACGTCTAAATTAGATTTTAGGAGAAGTTACATTTTGTAACTTCTCCTTTCTTTACTCTCGACCGATTTTTCCTTTTCTCACATAGAGAAGAGTTTCGTAACCGTCATATTCTTCGATTTCCCAGTCGGTCACATCATCAGGGATTTCGTAGACTTCTAAGTTGGCAAACTCGTCATTGAGCCGCGCGCCGAATGCTTCCACCAGAGCGGCCAGCGTTTCATGCATGGTGTTACCCTGTTCAAAAAACATTTCCCGCTCAGGATAGTGCGTACCGAGTATTTCAGCACCGAAATCAGAGAGACCGAAACCGCCATAGCATTTGTTGAGAACAATTTTCATTTTAGGAACCTCCTTCATTTGATGGTTAAAGTATATCACACTTTCTGGAAAATTGCAAGAGTCGTTTTTAGACGTAAGACGTCTAAATAAAGAATACTGGAGTATTACTCCAGTATTTTCGCCTCATGAATGCTTATCACTCCATCAAAGTCTGCTCGACGATAAAGGTCTTCTATATCACATTCGCCGAGGCAATCCCTTGCACTTTCTTCTGTACCATCAAAGTCCCAATCATCGGGGAAAGTCGCAGTATCAATAATAAAACAATAAGCGCGCTTGTATTCAACTAACATTTTTATCTCTCCTTTCTTTACTGTGACTATATAATATTACAAAATCCTTTAATTGTCAATCTTCTTCTTTAGACGTAATACGTCTAAATTCTCCTATAATAAAATGGCGGCGACTCCGGAGGGAAGAGTCGGCCGCCCCATCGTATCAAATTTAGTCTTCGTAGTCTCCGCCAGCGCAGCCGTAGCAGAAGATTTCATCGGTGTCGAAATCTACGAACGCACTGGGGAGCGCCATTGTCATGTTGCAGCAGGTGCAGCGGACGATCATCGGCAGGCCGTTCTCGCTAAACCACGAGCCGGGGATGTTGTCCCAGGGCATCTCAATGCTCATCTTCTGGAGCAGATAATTTCTAACAGATGTGAGTTTTCTCATTTGGTTTTACCCCCTTCTTTATTGTGACTACATGATACCACATAATCCTCGAAAAGTCAACTACCTATTTTAGACGTGATACGTCTAAATATGGGAAGGGGAATCATTTCCCCATGAGATCCCGATAAACATTCAGAAAATATTCTGTAGATCTTTTTGCGAAAACATAGGAAATATATCCCGCTTCGAAACTGTCTTCGCCATATTTTGCAACAACCTCATTCTTCATGTTGATAAGTGCCATTGTTTTTTCCTCCTTCTTTATTGTGACTATAATATACCATAAAGAAAGAGAATTGTCAATCCTTCTGTTTAGACGTAACACGTCTAAAAATCCGCCTAAAAAAAATGCGGCTGTGTCCGGAGGTAAGACACAGCCGCCCAGCGTATCAAGTGTAAGTATCGAAGCCCCACATCTCAGCTTCTTCCTCGGTCATAGTGCCGAGGCATTCGATTTCATTCTCATCAAAGCCATTCTCGGCGGCGATTCGCCACGCGCTCGGCGTGCTGTCGGCTTCCACGAAGAACTCTTCGCCCGAATCATTATCAAAGAAGTAGTAAGTTTTCATTTTTTGTTCTCCCTTCCTTTACTGTGTCTATAATATACCACATAAACCCGAATCTGTCAATACTGGTTTTTAGACGTGATACGTCTAAATACCCACGCTGGGGAAGAGGGGGAATTACTTCCCCTCCTTCGCCTCGTAGTACCGAATCCAGCGGCCGACAGCTTCGGCGGCGTAGGCGCGGGCTTCCTCGTAGCTGTCGAACGAGGCCAGCTCCTTCTTGCCCTTGAGCACGGTGAAACCACGGGTAACGTCAACATTGATGCCATAGATCTTCATAGTAGAACCTCCATATCGGGCGGCGGCCCTTTATCGTCCGCTCCGTCCCCTTCAGTGTCTATATGATACCACAGAAAGCCCGATTTGTCAACACCTAATTTAGACGTGATACGTCTAAATCGGTTGGGTCATGCGACCCGCCCGCAGTATCGTGTACTTAGAATCAAATCGTCATAGATTGTAACCGTCCCGTTACTATCTATCACCATCGCGCACACATCGTCAATCATCCAATCTTCAATTCCGGAAAACTCCCACAAGTTTCCTGTATAGTCTTCCACAGTAACGGTATTTTTCTCTAAATTTATTTCCTTTACTATCCCACAATTGGGATAAATTTCGGAAAAATTGTCGGCATATGCGGGTATTGGGGAAGAAATTTTGGAAAATATCAGAACGGCGGCGATCAACCACAAAATTCCACAAAGTTTTTTCATAATTTCGGAAAACTCCTTTACTTTTCTGTTTTACAAGTAAAGTATAACCGATTTTCGGGAAAAAGTCAAGAGACTATTTAGACGTAAGACGTCTAAACCCAAAAAAGGACGGGATTTTCTCCCGTCCGGTTCTTACCCGAGACTCACCGGAGTCAGGAAGTACTCACGGAGGATCTCACCCGTTTCCCGATCTGTTGCGATGTAGCACCGCCCATAGTTAGTGTAGTTCATGCGGAAGTCTGCAACGTCTTCGATTTCAGCCATGTGGGCGCACGCCAGCTCACGGGCTTCCTCCCAGGACTTGCACGGCGAACCGATATACCGCTCACGGAAGTCCTCCGGCAGTTTGTAGTTACGTTCGATCACAGAGATAATCATTTTTGTTGCCTCCTAAAAAGTTTTTTTGTTTTTGTCCTTTGGACAAGTCCATTATAACAAATCAAAACCCAAAAGTCAAGACTCTATTTAGACGTGATACGTCTAAATAGTCGTCACTTCCGAAGAAGTGACTTTCGGGATTACCAACCGAAATCAAAACGGTCATCCCAATCGCAGATAATAAATTTTCCGAGTTCTTCGATCCACGCGCCGACCCAGACGTCGTCTCCAAAGTCCGCATTCAGATCGACATAGAGTTCGACTTCTTCTTTCGTCTCGAAGACGATGGAGTCGATGCGGCCATCTACATGTTTGATTTCAAGTTTGAACATTTTGGGTACCTCCGTTTTCTTTATTTAACTTACGAGTATAATATACACTATTTCCGGAGAATTGTCAAGACCTCGGTTTAGACGTAAGACGTCTAAATCAAGTTTTGGGAAAAAGTTACACAAGTTTTACCTTGTGTAACTCTTTCGTCAGATTTCGTCCCACCAGATTTTCATGTGGACTTCGTAAGTTTTTCCGTCCTTTTCGACGACGCATCAGTCTTCCATGCCGCGCGCATCGGGGACATTTGACACCGTGTCGATATACATATTGAAGAGATCGTGCGCGAGATCGAGAATTGCTTTTGCGAAATTTTTCATTTTTGTTTCCTCCTTTGTTTTATGTACCCATTATACACGAGTTTCGGGAATCCGTCAAGTCTCTATTTAGACGTGATACGTCTAAAAAGAAAATTGGGAGTCAATTCTCCCAACTATCCCAAAACTTTTCTTGTTCTTTCTGATTTCGGGAAAGTTCTTCTTCACATTTCCCGACAAACCAAACGATCCCCATAATTGCCAGAATTACAAGAATCCCCCAACTGAGCGGATTATCCATTGCAGCTCCTCCTTTTATTTTTCTATAAATATTATACCACGAATTTACGGAAAATTCAAGTCACAGCTTCCAGCTCCAGCTTTCGCAGCTGCCAAATTCGGAAGAATTCGGGGAGAATTGGCCACGGTCGGGCACGCGCTGGCGTGGCGTGGCGGAATTTCGGGCGGGCTGGCGGCTGGTCGGTGGCTCTCTTTTCACTGTCTACATTATACCACAAAACCTCGGTTAGTTACAACTAACTATTTAGACGCTATCCGTCTAAAGTGTACATGTATACATGTATACAATTGATACGTCTAAATTTTAGGAAGTGTATAATTGTATACAATTATACAAAACAATACGTCTAAATTTTCTGATAATTATTTCACAAACTTTTTAGACATGATACGTCTAAATTTTCGCCGTGGTTAGATATGACTAACTATAGTTAGAGATCTCTAACTATCGGTAAAGATGTCTAATTATGGTTAGAGACCTCTAACTGTGGTTAGAATTATCTAACTTGCGATACGTCTAAATTTTTTGGTGAATGATACGTCTAAATAATCGGACCACGGTTAGACGCCTCTAACTGCCGTTCAAAAAAATTCCCTGCATCAAGTAGATGCAGGGGAAGTTTTATGCCCAGTGAAAGAAAGTATCAAAGTACTCGCAAGAGGACTTGACCCGCTCAAGAGGGATACGGCCGTCAAGCCTCTTGTAAATCGGATACACGCCAAGCCCGGCCGCCCTGTAAAGCTCGACCGCAAAGCGCAAGCCTGCATGCCGGACCTCGCCAGCAACGGCCATGTCGGCGGCCGTGATTGCCTCCTCGGCCGTATCGACAACAAGCCCGGCCTTCTCGAGGATATAGACGGTGCGGATAGTAAAGTCTTTATACATTGTAAAACCTCCTTAAAATGTGGGAGGGCTTTTCGCCCTCCCTTGTGTTTTTACTTCAGGATGCCGTCATTCTCGAGGCAATCATAGTGCCAAGCGAGGTCCCTGAGCTTTTCGGCCAAGCCCTTGAAATAATCCACGTCCTGAAAATCTTTGAGGGCCCCTGTGGCCTCGGCCCTGGCCTCCGCCTCCTCGGCGAGCGCCTCCATGCGCTTAATCTCGGCAGTAAAATCAATCTTCATTTTTAAAACCTCCTTTATTTGGTGAGGGGCTTTATTCAAGCCCCTCAAAGTCTTCCTCGGTGTACACCGTGCCAGGAGTGTAGGGAATCGGCCAGTCTAACAGCCATTCGAAAAACTTTTTGCTTGACGGCTGGATTGCTTCCTCGGGGTTTTTTCCGTTCGTGCTTTTTGTAGCTCCGAAACGATCAAGCGCCGCCAGGAAAACCTCGGTCGGAATTAAAACCGGGTCAATCTCTCTCAGCTCTTCCCAGGCCTCGGTGGTCTTCCCTGCCTTGTGCTTCTGAACAAACCGGAGGCGATAGATAACAAACCTCGGTGCGCCCGGCTTGCGCAGGCTCTCAATACGGCCGCCGTTGGTCTTACACTCGGCCTTGACGTGGCCTCGGCCGAGGTTGATGTACACATCAGCCTCGCCCTGTTTGGAAACACGCACTTTCCTGCTGTTCTCAGGGGCGCAGGTCAGCTCAAAGATACGGCCCTCAGCGCCCTGATCATGGGCCTTGTTCATGGTATGCCGCAGGACTTCCTCAGCCCTCATAGCCTGATATTTATTCATTGTATAGCCCTCCTAAAAAATAAATTTGATTTCGCTTGTGCGCTTGTAAGTTTCAACACGGCGTTGCAATACTGCCAACTTATCACCGCTTGCCAACTGTCGCCTCATATGATTCTTTCCGCCTTGCGAGGCCCTTGCTTGTGTTCTTTTGTGCCTTGCGAGTATAAGATAGCACAAACGAAAACAGATTGCAAGCCCTATTTTACATTTTTAGACGCTTTGCGGTCTGTTCTACGTTTTGTACAATTTGGTCTGCCTGTTTTTGTGCATCATGCACAGATCCGAGGGCGGGGTTGTTACGGGATTGTAACCGTTTTGTAACTTTTCAGACCGGGACCGCTGGCTACAAAATCTACTGAACTAAAATTCTCAAATTCATATACTTCCCACACTTACCCCCTACTTCTATATAAAGAAATCTACGTTTTCACGTATACGTAAACGTATACGTAAACGTATACGTTGGAGGTTACGATGTCACGATCTTATTACGAATGGATAGAAGCAAAACGTTAGTGGTGGAACAAATAGGCAGGCGCCATCGCTTCAATCCCCTATCCATCCGAATCCATTACTTATCCCGTCGTCTACAAACGTGAATCCACAAACCCATACTGGGAACGTCGTCGCTCCGACGCCGCCGACCTCATTCCCGACTCCCTAAACTTCAACTTTTAGCTTGAAGATATTGAAAATTTTATACGCACGGCCGCAGATTTCGAACGCGCAAAAGAAGATGACTTCCTCGCCAAATTCTACAAGGTATCAGGCACCGAATTCCAAAACGAAACCCGCACAGACAAATTCAACATCCTATTCCAATCCCGTGATCTTTATAACGAATTTAATTCCAAAATCAAAAATATTTTAAATAATAAGTAGTTTCAAAAGAATAAAACGTACGGAAAGTCTTTGAAAACGACTCATGAAAATTATACGGGTCTCGCGCCAAATCTTAGCGCGGTCTTTATAACCTACTTTATGGATGACTTCGAAAAAGTTACGCTTCCAAACGTCTACAAACAGATTAAAGCTGAGACTCCAGTACCTGAAATCGAAGATATGGTGAACACCGCGATTGAATAGTCAGTTTATAATGCAAGCGAACGTATGGCCCAAATCGCCCAAGAAAACGATAACGGCCAAGGTTGGGGTAACCAATGGAAACCAATTTTTGATATGTTAGACCATAACGATAAAGCAACTAAAATGTTGAGTGAAACAGTTAAAAACGCAATCGGCGCGAATTTATTTGAATCTCTTTAGATAGAGTTATAGAATTAGCGTTAGAATAAAACGCGTTTGAGTAAAGGAATGATAAAGGAAATTACGAAAAGTTCACTTGGAAACGTGCGCGGCCGCACCGCTTCGATTGGCGGTTCCGTATTAGAGCCAGTTATTGCTTTATTTGCTAACTACTTTAATGGTCACGCGCCAAATGCAAATGGCGGCCTTGGGTATTAGATGGAAGCTATAAACTTCGGCGGCAATAAAATGGTTACTGACGTTATGATGCTGTTTTCGACGAATATGGAGTTGGATTTAGGAAGATTAGAGTTAGAATTATTTAATGCGATGTCTTCTGGTAGTTCGGATACGATCAGAGAAGTTTATAGGAAGATTGAAGAGTTTAATAGTAATTAGAAACTTTAGGGTGCGCTTGATGAGCTATATTAGGTTTATGTTAATGCGAAAAACTATTAGTTAGGTGCAGACGGAAGAAATTATACGAAAGCTTATGAGGGGTAGTTAGAGGAATTACCAGAATTTTTGAGAGCGAATGGAGTTTCAATTGACTCTACTTGGAACTTTTTAAGATTTGCTTATAATACGGCGGCCGGTGCAATCAGAGAAGGCGAACGTTTTGCGCTCGAAGAACAAACTTGTAATGCGCTTAAGGCGGTTGCAGCGAATATAATGTTTGATGACTATACGGAAATTGGACATGGGAATACTCACTCTATTCATATGTATTATTTAAGTGGAAAATATATACCAGCTTCGGAAGTTTTAACTGCAATGGCTAATGCGGTCGCTGATGCGAAAAGTATGTCGAAGGCCACAGTTACGTTGCCTGGCCCGATAAAAGATTTGTATAAAGAAGACGCGCCTCCCGATTATGGATATGGTGGTAATACCAATGCAGATATTAAATAGAATATTTATCGTCATTGGGAAGAAGAATCATAGGAAGCAAAACTAGCTTCTCATTGGAGTGTGAGTTTTACACTTCGTATTAAAGACTTACTCGGCGGCGTGATCTAAAATTTGACATTCACTCCCATCTATGGTATACTATATATAGATGGGAGAAATTTATATGGAGAAACGTATGCGCCCTCCCGCATATCGTATACGTTTAACGTGTAACCTTGGCTTTTAATCGTTTAAAACTAGATTTTTCACTTGACTCTACGGAAGAACGCTTAAACTTCGTTGAGTCTTATCTCCCTACAATTGATTTCGAACTAACACCCCATGAGTCCGAAACACTTTCGGACTATATTTTATGGGGCAAAAACTCCACTACTGGGCTGAACGCCCAACAAGAAGGTATCGTCAAACTCAAAGAATGGGCGCCCGCTCAAGTAGATTCTATTGAAGGTCTTATTGAAACTCCTGGCTTTCAAGAATCAAGACTTCAGCCACTTAACACGACCCATTACCACGTAAAACGTACAGTCTTTGACCGCAAAGAAGCACTTAAAAACGCGCCGCCGTATTACCAAGATTTACTTTCTACTTTATTTAATGAAATAGATCATACGGAATTACTTATTAATTATTATGATTTACTTCATGGGAAACGAAAAACTCTTCCGCGCGCCTCGTTACTCGCGCGGTTTTCGTATGATGATTTGGAGAGTTTTAAGGAATAGGCGACGAAGTTAAATTAGAAGAAATATATATAGTTAAAACATTATTTAGTTGAATTAAGAAACGAGCAATATACATATAAAGATTGTTTCTCTACTCCAGTTGCGCGGCACACCGAATCCCAGCAAGCTCAACTTGAACAAGAAACGCCGCGCTTCGACTCAGATATAATGGTCTTTCCTTTCGGCCTCTTTAATAAGTCAGATCTCGCGCAAAAGATTTTTAAGTTCCCACCAGATCCTTCAATCTTTAGTGAGTAGGATTTAGACTAGGTTAGTAAGTTAATTTGGAATAGAGAAAAGAAAGATAAGATTTTAGATTTTGAAAATGTGGATCATTTACTTGCGATTTATAAGAATTATTATATTCTTGAAGAGTAGAGTGAAAGAGATCCTAATGAATTTTATAGCGCGGCCGCGAGTATAGTTAGGACGCTTAAGTTTTATGAATCCATGGCGGACTTGAGTGAGATTCAATAGGAAGTTCTTTAGATGAAGATTGATGAAAGGTCGAATTTAGTTATTTAGTTATATATAAATGGGAAGTATGGAACTACGTATAATGAGAACTATATTTCTACGATTTATAGAAAAAAAATACTCCCCGCTATTGCGGGCGCGGCGACCCAACACAAACACATCATGGAGAATATATTCTATCCAGAGAATTTCAAAGTATGTAAAGACTGCGGCCGATTATTATTGATCTCTACTGACTTCTTTATGAAAGAAAAGAAAAACGTGACCGGATTCGCGCCACGGTGTAAGAGATGTTAGAAGTTAAAGAGATAGGAGAAGAAGAATGAAGAATACTGAAAAATTAATGCATCTGATCGCAGATATGCGGCCAGTTGAGTTTCTAGGACTTGCGAATTTACTCGGCGCGCCGGTTATGGAAGAAGTTAATCCAGACGCTACAGATCCTAAAGAACGTTATAAACCTAAATCCTTTACAGACGTCTTCGAAGATGTTCTGCGGCGGTTCGATAAACTTAATCGCTCTAAGAAACGTGAAATTTTAAGATTAGTAGAGAAATCTAATAAAACAAAAGGTGATGTCGATGCCGGTGATTCCTAAAATTCCGCGGCCCGATGATTCATCCAAGACTAAGAAATGTGAGAAGTGCGGCCGGGTCAAACCGATGACGCAATTCTCACAAACTCATAGTATTTTTTATGCGGACGGCCGCCTTCCGATTTGCAACGAATGCATAGCCGAATACATAAACGCTGGGGATGGTAATTGGGAACGCGTCAACAAAGTTTGTCAATGGGCTGATATTCCCTTTATTGTGCGCGAGTGGGATCGAGTCAGTGGAATAACTATCCCCACAGAAACTTGGGGTACTTATGCTAAGATTTTCTCTACACAAGATTATGAGACTCTTGGATGGGGTGACTACTACAGATAGTATAAGCGCCTTAAAGAAGTTGGACTTATAGAAGAAGAAATACCCGAAGTCCGCGAAAAACGTTATAACGATTTGCGACGTAAATGGGGTGAGAACTATGATGATGACGAGTTAAATCACCTTGAAGACCTTTACCGCGGCCTCATGAACACGCAGAACATAAACGGCGCGCTTCAAATAGATCAAGCGCAAAAGCTTTGTAAGCTTTCTTTAGAGATTGATAATAGGATTCGCGCCGGAGATAAAGAAGTCGATAAATTTATGTCGTCATACGACAAAATCATCAAAAGTGCGGAGTTTACACCTAAAAACGCGAAAAATGCAACAGATTTCGACAGTTTTGCGGAAGTGGCATACTGGCTCGAAAAGCACGGCAAGATCAACAAATTCTACGATGATGTTACGCGCGATGTTATAGATGAAGCAATAAAGAATATTGAAAATTATAACCAACGTCTTTACGTTAATGAAGGTGGTATCGGTGAAGAAATCTCCCAACGTTTGCGGCTTCTCAATAGTGCAAACCAACTGGAGCAAAATAGTGGAGTTTATGATATACAACCCGACTTTGATCCAGATGAATATGATAACGAAGGTTATGTGCTTGATGGCGAAGACGAAGAATTTGAACCAATCGGTGGTGAGACTGTGTAATGGCCGCAATACAACTTATAAATCCTGAAAGTTTATAGTTTAATACTCAAGATAGAATTTATCATGATGGGATTGAGTTAGAAAAGGGTGTGGTAATCACGCCTTATTTCTTAGAGAAGAATTAGGATTTCTTATTGGAGTGCTTTGAAATCTTTACGGTTTATCCGGATGTATTTTTGGACTTGATAACTCCAGTTGATTCTAACTTTACTTTATTTCCTTATCAAAGGATATTCTTACGAGCGTGCATGAGGTATACGTCACTATATATTACCGCGGCCCGTGCAACTTCGAAGACTTTTCTCTCTATTTTAGCTAAGTATTTATAGTGTGTGTTTCTTCCGAACCACGTTGGGTCTATTGTTGCTCCGAATAAGTCCCAGGCCGCGAAAATTACCCGCCAGAAAATCCAAGAGATTTGGAGAATTTGGCCTTTACTTAAAAATGAGCTGGAACCTGGCATGACCGAAGGAGTACACGCCAATTTTGGTAAGGATTATGTTGAATTGTTCTTTAAGAACGGCGCGCGACTTGTGGTCGTTGGTGCACTTGATTCTGATCGTGGTATTCGTACTCATGCGACCTTAATTGATGAGGTCCGTGACCAAGACGGCGACGCGATAGCGGAGATCGTCTTGCCGCAGATGAACGTTTCGCGGCGTATGGTTAATGGACTTGTGAATACAAGAGAGAAGATTAATACGTAGGTTATATATGCAACAAGTGCAGGAACGAAGGCCTCCTTCGCTTAATCAATATAGATTCATAGGCGAAGTAAAACCTGGTGAACCCAAAAATGGGGTGTGGTAGTTTTAACTACTGCTAATAGTGAAGCTTAATTGTAACGCTATGCCAAGCCACTTTATGTGGAAGGTTCAGAGACTATCGAAAACACTATTTTAAATAGGAAGTGAGTAGAGTAGGTATGAGTGAGACTCTCATATCGAAGCGCCAGGATTCAATTTATTAGAGTGACATATTAATATTTTCTACTTAATAGCGTAAGGCAAATTAGTAGAATTGGAGGTTAGTATGGAACTCTGGAAAGATATAAATAATGCAAGTAATTATGAAGTATCTAATTATGGTTAGGTACGTAATAAGACTACTAAATATATATTAAAATAGCGCGTATGTAAAACTGGTTATTATCAAGTAAGTATTAAGTTAGATGATACTGGTAAATTTCAAAATTAGTATATACATAGATTAGTTGCAATGGCTTGGCTTCCAAATGAAGATAATAAGCCTAGTGTGAATCACAAAGATGGTGATAAAACTAATAATCATGTAGATAATTTGGAATGGATGACATATGCAGAATAGCAGGCACATCGTACTGAAGTGCTGGGGAAAAAGAACATTGGTTCTCCAAAAAAGGTCGGACAATATAGTAAAGATGGTGAATTAATACAAATATTTAAGTCGGTTGAAGAGGCCGCGGCATTTTTTGGTAAAGCACGAACTAATATAGATAATGCTATTCATCATAAGAAAAATTAGTAGACAGCATATGGTTATATTTGGAAATATATTGAATAAGAAATAGTCCAAGAAGAGTATGAAGCTTTGATTGATACGTTTGAGAAAGCAATAATTGATCCAAAGAATGCTTTTGCGATTGGTTTAGACTATCGAATCCCAGCAATGCATGGTCTAATCGACCCAACTTATGTTCGTAACTTAAAACTTTCTCCGTCTTATAATGAAACTACATTCGCGGCCGAGTATATGGGTACATGGCTCGGCGGCAGTGATGAATCTTGGTTTAATTATGAAAAACTAACAAAATATAGAAAAATTAAAAATCCAGAATGGACGCAAAAATATAGAGCCGAACAAAACATATTCTACTTAATATCAGTAGACGTAGGTAGATTACACGACTAGACAGTTGCTTGTATATGGCGTGTGAATGTTCGTGATAATAAATACTATGCGACGCTTGTAAATTTATTTGTCCTTGGCCGCTAGGCTGAATCGAAAACATTTACGTAGTAGGCGGCTGACCTAAAGAAGCTTATAGAGATTTATCGACCACGTGAAGTGGTGATAGATTGCAATGGCTTAGGTGTTGGCTTAGCAGACGAAATGATAAAAACCTAGTTAGACGAGAACGGTAACGAACTGGAAGCTTATGGTTTCTTTAATAATGATGATTATAAAAAGATCCAGCCTAAAGACGCACCGCAAATTCTCTACTCTTTAAAGGCTAATGGCCCCTTAAATTCAAAAATCCATGGTAATGCCTATGCTCGTATTAATAGTGGTATGGTTCGTTTTTTGATTAGTGAGCAAGAAGCTCGCACTGATCTTCTGGCAACGAAGGTAGGCCAAAAGATGTCAACAGAAGAGCGCATAAAACGTCTAATGCCACATGAACTTACCACAAAACTATTCGAAGAAATGTCTAATTTGCGTCTCCGTAAAACGGGACTTGATATAGTCTTAGAGCAAATTAATCCGCGCTTTCCAAAAGATAAATATTCAGCATTTGCTTATGGTTTGTGGCGAATTAAAGAACTCGAAGAAGAAAACTATAAGAAAGTCGTTCGTAGAAATGGCGGCAAGGCGCGTTAGTTAATTTTCTTTACTGGAGGACAATAAATAAATGGGAGAAGCTGTTGATTTAACTACTTTTAAGAAAGCCTTTGAAGGTATGATAGTTAAAAGCGAAAGCTCTTGGAATGAATCTTTAGGTACTATTACTTTTAAGCGTAAGCTGAAAGATTTTAGTAAAGAAGAAGTAGAAAAAATCATTAATAGTGGTTCTGTAGAAGCACACCAATAGCTCTCTCGCAATTACTTTTATAAAGATAGTTTTTATAAGCGTATTTTAATTTACTATGCTACACTTTTGAAGTATATAGGTATATTGATCCCCAATCCAAGTGCGGGCAATAAACTCTCCACCCCCTATGTATAGAAAAAGTATGAATAGGCGCTGGACTATCTTGATAAAATGAATATTCCAGAGTTATTGACTAGGTTTTCTTTACGTGCTCTCATTGATGGTTGTCATTATGGTGTACTCCAGAATGTTAATAAGACAGAATTTGCTGTTTTAGATTTGCCTGCTGAATATTGTCGTTCCAATTATCGTGATTTTCATGGTAATGATGTGATAGAGTTTAATGTGCTTTATTTTAATACAATTCTTGATGAAGATGTACGAAAGTAGGTACTGAAAATCTATCCAAAAGTAATTGCAGATCATTATCGTAGATATAAGAAAGGTCAAGTAAAGTCATATTGGGTAAAGATTCCAACTGATATTGGTTTTTGTTTTTCCTTTACTGACGATGCGCGGCCTTTGTTCTTGGATTTAATTCCAGCTACGATTGATTATGATGAAGCAGTTGAAATTAATAAAGAACGCGATTTAGAAGAGATCCGAAAAATTATAGTTCAGAAGATTCCTCATTTGACTGATGGCGCGCTTCTGTTTGAACCAAACGAAGCTGAAGTGATGCATGATGGCGCTGTCAATATGATGAAAGGGAACAAAAATATAAGTGTTTTAACTACATATGCTGATGTTGACTCTGTAGTGTCAAATACGGCTTCAGAAGCTTCTACAAATGCGCTTGAGAAAAGTTTATAGAATGTGTATGCAAAGGGCGGCGTGAGTGGACAACTGTTTGCGCCGACTGGTAGCCAAGCACTTATGACGTCTATTAGAAATGATATTTCCTTGATGATGATTCTTGGGAATAAGTATTCGAGACTTTTTACTTTTATTATTAATAGTCTTTATGCAAATTCGAATGTGAATTTTAAGTATTAGTTAATGCCGATTTCGTATTATGATACGAGCGACTATATTACTGATTCCTTTAAGCTTGCATAGAGTGGTTATAGTTTCTTATTACCGAGTCTTGCGCTTGGTATTACTCAAAAAGATCTTATTAACCTTAAGAGTCTTGAGAATGATACATTAAAGATGTTAGAAGATGTACTTCTTCCATTATCTTCTGCCTATACCTAGGGTTCGGGTACTGGTAAGGTTGGACGTCCGGAGTTAAGTCCGGAACAAAAGTCTATAAAGACAATCCAAAATGAACAATCATTAGACAATGGAGGCTCAAATGGATAAACACTTAACTGAATTTGACGTACAAGTGTACGGCGAATTAGAAAAGTATAATGAAGTTTTGAGCAAGGCTAGATGTCGAATTTTTTACAAGTATGAGAATCGAAATGGAACCTTTATTACTGATGAATTTGCGGAGAAGCTTTTAAGTTCTCTTCCGTACGCTCCAGTAAAAGGTATTTATGAAACAGATGATTATACCGATCATGGCGCGCGACGTGACATGGGACGTATTTATGGCATAGTCCCAGAATCTCCCAATGTCACTTGGGAGCCATTTGTTGATGATGATGGTGTAACTAGAACTTATGCTTGTACCGATGTTTTGATTTTTACTGCGCTTTATGAAGAAGCAAAGGAAATAGTTGGTAAGAGTCAATCAATGGAGTTATATGCTCCATCTCTGAAATACCATGAAGCTATTGTTCATGGTAGACGCTATGTTGTATTTGATGAAGGATGCTTTTTAGGGCTTCAAGTGTTAGGTGACAATGTAGAGCCTTGTTTTGAAGGGGCTTCATTCTATACTTTATAGAGCACTATAGAATATGCTATTAATTAGATAAAAAACTACGGAGGTACTAAAATGCCTAAGATTAATTTCAAGCTTTCTGACGATCAGAAATTCCAAGCTATTTGGGCGCTGCTCAATCCGGAATTTACTGAAGAAGGAAATTGGACTGTTACTTATGGTATTTCCGCCGTTTATGATGATTACGCACTCGTTATGAATTATGAGACTGGCGAGTTCAATCGTGCCTATTATAATAAGAATGACGAGAATGATATGATCGAACTTGGTGACGTTGTGAAGTGCTTTGTTGTTGACGTTACTGAGAATGAGATGAATACGATCAATACTTTGCGCGCTCTCAACGGCGACACTTATGAATTAGTGAGTGAAGAGCTGACTAATGCAAAGGAGAATTTTGAAAAAGTTTCCGAATTTTCCGCCAAAATTGAAGAGTTAACTAACTCGGTTTCTACTTTAGAAACAGAGAGAGATAATAGCGTTGAGCAGATCAATGAGTATACCGCTCAGATCGAGTCTGCTAACAATACAATCAATTCTTTAAATGAAGAGATCAATTCTTTACGTGAGTTTAAACTCTCGGTTGAGACTCAGCAGAAGGAAGCTGTGATTAATGAGTATTCTGAACAGTTAAGCGAAGAGATTCTCAATGGTTATCGTGAGAATTTTGATAACTATACTGCCGAGGAGCTTGATATGCGGTTGGCTTATGAGTTAAAGAAGAATAATCCTTCGATCTTCACCAAGACTGGTGATGAGGGCATTGCCCCGAAAGACACCCAAGTTAATGGGTTAACTGCTATTTTATCGAAATATAAAAAGTAATTTAGGAGGCTATTTAAATGGCTAGAATGGTTATTGATGGTTTCGGCCAAGTCGAGCTGAACAACGTAGCATTCCGTCGTGATGGCCGCATTGAGGCCCAGTGCGCTCTTGATACTGCTGCTTTTACTAGTGCTGTTCCTTGTGAGAACGGTATGATTCTTCGCGTTAAGAAAGCAGAGCACAAGATCACTTTCGCGGATGCTTCTGCTGCGAATCAGCTTTACGCGCTGAACTATAGTACTGAACATATGTATGATGAGCGCAAGCCTGGTCTGAAGAACTTCAGCCTGTCTGGGCCGAAGGGTGCCGCCCGTCAGGATTTCCTTCCTCGCGTTGGTTATCTTGCTGCTGGCGACCTGTGGACGACCAACTGCGTTGATCTCGGTGACTATGCAAATGTTTCCGCTGTTGTTTCCGCTCTTGCTAGCGGCGACGTGTATGCGGCTGTTGGCACCGCTGGTGCTGTTGTTCTGGGTTCTGCGGCTCCTACTGTTGGTCCCGTGATCCAGGTTATTAAGAAGACGACTATGCCTGATGGGCAGGATGCTTTCCAGCTTCAGGTTCTGTCGGTGTAATTAGGAGGGTAACGAAATGACTATTAATGAATTACGTGAACTTGCCCTTCATGCCGTTAAGGGTACTGCTCCTGCTGAGTTCACCGTCGAGAACGTTAATGACGCTTTCGCCGATGGTCTGAAGGAGTTTGCTGGTTCTTACAACCAGTTCATGAAGAATCGTTACGATCTCTATGATATTATCATTGAGTCTATCGACGAGATTCTTCCTCGTGATGTTGAAGCTGCGATCGGTCAGTTTGCTGAAGTTCGTACTGTGGGTCAGGGCCAGAAGGCTATGTTCCGTAAGAAACTCGGCCGCGCTCGCGCTAAGAAGTTCCTTACTCAGGTTGGTCTGAGTGGTGTTTATGAGACGTTCCGTCTGGATTCCGAGACCTTTGAACTCGGTGGGCATGCGGTCGGCGGCGGTGCTACGATCGATTTCGAGCGTATGCTTGACGGTGCCGAGTCTCTGGCTGAAGTTGTTGGTATTGTGACCGAAGGTCTTACCAATGCTGTGTATGTTGAAGTTGAGCGTGCTCTGGTTGCGGCCTATGACAATATGCCTGCTACCAACAAGTACAAAGGCGCTTGGAATGCTGACGAAATGGTTAAGCTGATGACCATCGTGCGTGCCTATGGCAGCCCCGTGATTTTCGCTTGCCCTGAGTTCATCGCCAAGATGGGCGCTGACGCCATCATCCCCGTTGCCACTGGTACTGGTCAAGGCGTTTACAGCCCGAAGGACATTGAAGCTATCCATGATACTGGATTCATCAAGGTCTTCCGTGGCGCTCCCGTTGTTGAGATTCCTCAGTCCTTTGTTGACGAGACCAATACCGAGACTTATGTTGATCCCAGCCGTGCCTACGTGTTCCCTGCTGGTGCTGAGAAGGTTGTCAAGGTTGTCCTTGAAGGTGCCACTCAGATCCGCGACCATGAGAATAAGGATAATTCCATGGAAGTCTATGCTTGGAAGAAGATGGGCTGCGCGATTCTGCATCACAACAACTGGTGCATTTATTGGAACTCTTCCATTGCAGATACTTCTGCGAAGGACATCTACGGGTTCTAATTTAAATAAGACTAAAGGGAAGGGAGTATTCCCTTCCCTAATTTAATATATAAATATAGCGCACGAGCGCAAGGAGTTAAAGGAGAAAATTATGTCAGACAAAGTTAAAGTTATTAGTGCATTTGATGGCCGTTGCGGAATTGATAATAGTGATTTACATATTTCTCGTAGATGGCCGGCACGCGGTTCGTATGTGACCTTAGATAAGGATATTATTGAAGAACTCATGTTCGATGATGCGTTTAAAAATATGGTCGAAGATGGGACGCTTTTCATTGAAGATTTTGAGTTGAAGAAGGAATTAGGAATTGAGCCAGAAGATGCAAAAACGCCGACCGTGATTTATCTTGGGGATAAAGAGTTAGAGCGTTTCTGGAAAGTTATGCCGCTGGCGCAGTTCAAAGTTGAAGTAAAGAAATTAAAGAAGGCCCAAATTGAGTCATTAGCAGACTATGCTATGAATCATGGCGAAGATGGTAGTATTCCCAAGGCTAACTTCTTAACGGAAGTGAGCGGCCGCAATATTCTTAAGGGGATTGAGTTAAAGAAAGCTGCCCAGGAGGGTTAATGGATGACTAATTTTCAGGTAGTGTATGACGCCTTTTTAGCCAAGTAGCTCGATGATGAATGGAATACTTGGGATGAAGAGGACATGCAAGAAGACTGGAAGTCCTTGCTAATGGGTGCGCTCCCTTGGTTTAAATTTCCAAGAGTACCATTGGATATTGAGATTGATGAGACAGATGGAACTGAAAAGTTCGCCAGTGATTTAACTAACGAAGAAATTTAGATTTTAGCTACGTATATGAAATGCGAATGGCTTAATAGGACTATTCTTACTTGGGAGAATGTCAAACCGCTTTATGAAGAGCGCGATTTCTCGCAAGCAAATCTTTTGGATAAGTTTCATTAGATGCTTGAATAGGAGAAGAAAAATGCGGCTAGATTAGAAGCTGTATATTATCGCTCTATTAAGCGACGGCCATTTGATTATACGAAATTAGCTACACAAGTAAAAAATGTCTAATGTACTTGAAGGTTATAATAATAACCTAAAGAATAGACTTTTTGCGCTCTTATGTGAATATGAACGAGGACGGGAATGGGAGTCTTTCCTAGATTCTATTCTCGTTGAACTCATGTCATATCCGGAAGAACATAAGACTATTAATTATTATCGCCTTTTTACTAAGGTGTCTTCTCTTCGTTATTTAAGTTTTAAGTATTTTAGATCTACAGTTTTTGACTGTATGAGTTTACTGTCAAAGTTATGAGTTACTATGATATTTATCGGTAGAGATTAAACCGATTTGGTAATGATTATCAATCTCGCGTCCAAGGTGAGAGAGAGCATTTATTTGATCTTTATTTATTAAAGTCGATTTATAGAGTTGACTTTATGTTTGAAGGCTGCCATCATGCGGGCAGTTTAGAAAAGTATAAATAGGATAATACGAAAACGCAATAGTATTTACTTACTAAGATAGATGTAGAGATCCCAAATGGCACAATTCTTATGCTTATGGATAAGGATGGAAATGAAAAGCCATGGATGATCTTCTGGAAAGAAGAAATTAAAGCAAGTGGATATAATCGTTATATTGTATTACGTATGACGCATGAATTAACATGGGTTGCACGCGATGGAACTACATAGACTGCTTGGGCGTATATGTATGGTCAAGAAGATAATATGTTGAAGAATGAAATTCGTTCGCGTTCGCGCATGGATACTATTTATGAAGAAAATATGAAATTAAGTTTCTTTGTAACACCAGCTAATCCAAAAATTAAGATTGATGACTATTTTGTTGTTGGTGAAAAGCCGCTTTAGGAGTAGTATAGAGTTACTGGTTATGATATTCAATCTACACCTGGCGTGGAGTTTGTGAGTGTTGACCCTATTTATGAATTTGATCAAAGCGCGCCGCCAGATAAAGAAACTGGAGAGAATCCCGAAGACTTCTTCTGGTTTAATGGAGGGATTGAATAATGGCCGCAAGAAACTTATCAGATTTAGGGTTAAATTTATAGAAGATTATGACGCGTTTAATGAGTGATCAGATACTTATTAAATTACTTTACTATACTGGAAAAGATCCATATAGTGAAGAAGATTTAACCCCGGAACAAATTAAAAATGAGATTTATGAAAAGCACATAAAAGTTGTTCCAAGAATTGGTTCAATTGAGACGGCATAGAGTTTAGTTACTATACGTGTAGTACGTGGTAATTCAAATGATGGAAATGATGAGTTTAGAAATTTTTAGTTTGCGATTGAAGTTTTCGTGCCATTAACGCAATGGTATATTAAAGACTCTAATTTGCGGCCGTTCGCTATTATGGGTGAAATTCATAAATGCCTTAATAATAAAACTATTAGTGGACTTGGAAAAATGCGTGGTGGAGACTTTCAGATTAACTTCATGACTGATGAAATTGTTAGTTATGAAATGTTTTATTCTTTAACGACCTATGATTGATCCTTATGCGTTTATTGCGCGGCCATTTGATTTTAAAGGGCTGTGTAAGATTTATCCACCAAAAATAAATGATATACTTGATGAACGAGATTATCCAGTATATAAAAAATTGTTTCTGAGTTCACAAGAAGATATAGAGGATGAATATGCTGAGTAGAAGCTTGGGATGGATGAAGTTCCTACTCCTCTTGGCTATTTATTTCTTATGGCCGCGGCAGATTCGCGCATTAAACAAATCATAATGAATGGATTTGAGTTCTTTATTAAGGAACCAGTTCTTTTATTGATGGATTAGCAAATAATCGTTATAGGAGATATAACTGAGACTTTAAAGAATATAAAATCTGTTGAAGAATTAAGATTAATTCGTGAAGATGATTATTTTGAATTTCAAAATGCTTTACGGCGCGCGATTGGTGAAAAAGAAGCCGAACCATATAATCCAAACGAAAACCCTAAAATCAAATATTTTAAAGCCAAAGCGAGGTTGCGTGATCGTGTAAAAGCAAAATCAAAGAATGCATTGACTTTAGGTTCAACACTTTCTTCAATTTGCTGTATGGGTTTAGGTATAACCCCACTTAATATCGGAGAGTTAAGCTAGGCCGCAATATCGGTTCTAATGCGTACATATCAAGAGAAGCATAAATATGAAATTGATATTGAGTCGTTAATGAATGGAGCGGATAGCAAAAAAGTAAAACCGCAACCTTGGATTAGAAATATAGAAGATTTATAACTAGGAGGTCATTTTAAATGGCTAGTATTCTTGATCGCTATGGTATTAAAGAAGTCGCTGACGTGACTTTTTATAAGATCAATCCCGATGGTACTCCTGGTGCTCCCGTTCTGTTTCTGGATACTTTAAAGGTTTCTACTATCGAGCAGACCGCTGAGACGGTTGACGCCCGTGGTGGTAAGGGTAACCCGAAGCTGATCACTTGGGACTACGGCAAGGAGATCACCATCAATATCGAAGATGCCCTCTTCAGCCCGAAGTCTATGGCTATCATGCTTGGCGACGGTACTGTTGCTCAGGGTACTGGTGGATACATCCGCAAGACTGCTGTTGCTCGTCTCGGCGCTGCTGCTGAAGGGGTTATCAAACTGGTTAATGACTATGTTACTGCCGACGTGTATGATGCCACTGAAGGATCTAAGCGCGTGAAGCTGTATCTTGGTGCGAATGCGACCGCCCCTGCTGGTGAAGTGAAGCTTAATGGTCAGCTCGCTTTCTCTATCACTGGTGAGACTGCTAAGCTGTATGACGAAGATGGCACCGTTCTGGACGATGCGTTCTCTGAGTCCGACCTTAAGGCTCTTTATACGACTGGTCTGACTGTTCCTACTGGTAGGAATCTTGATGGTCATAAAGTTATGTTCACCTACTGGGTGAAGGCGACCACGAAGACGATCACTGTTTCTGGTGATACCTTCCCTGGCACCTACTACATGCAGGGCGATACCTATTCTCGTTCTGACGTTGATGGCCGCGACCAGTTCTTCCAGTTCATAGTTCCTAAGGCTAAGCTCACTGCTGAGCAGACCATCACGCTCGAAGCGGAAGGCGATCCTTCTACCTTCAGCATGAATCTGACTGTTCTGCGTCCTGAGTCTGGCGAAATGATGAAGCTCGTGCAGTACGATCTTGAGGATCCTTCTGCGGGCTAATCGGAATAATATAAAAGAAATGGCGGAGGATGGATTTCCTTCGCCATTTTGCTTTATAGGAGGAAGTTATGGACGACAATCTTGGTTCTTTTAAAACATTAGAGTAGGTTCACTTAAAAGCTACTTAGAATATAGAAGTAGGTGGACGAACTTTTGAACCTGGAGAGACTATTGCGTATTTTGATAAGATTTAGATTAGTAATTTAAATGAATTGAAAGAGTACGTGGCTGCGCGCGGAGGTTATGGAAATAGGGGTTTGGTCTATTGGGAAACTACGCGCGAACTAAGGTTTACCTTTACGCAAGGTGTATTTTCCAAGACACAGTTTGGAATTTTGAATAATGCGAAAGTTATAAATGTAGAAGAAGAAGAGCCACTTTTGATTACGAAAGTTGAAGAGTTAGAAGTGGATGAGTATGGTTAGTTTCATACTGCGGAAGAACCTTATGATAGGTTATTTGTGTATTTAAAGGATAACGGATAGAAAATTTAGGTGCTTACAAAAGTTGGTACACTTTTAGAAGTGAGCGCGGAATACGCTTATTAGAGTGTTGTTGTGATGTATAGATATAATTATACGGGTGGCGGCACTGTTGCGAAGATAGGCTAGAGATGCCTACGTGGATTTTTGGAGTTAGAAGGTAAGACGAGAGTAAAGGACGATACGTCTGGACTTATTACAACTGGGATCATTACGATTCCACAACTAAAATTAATGTCTGGCTTATCTATGAAATTAGGCGCGCAGGCGAATCCCGTGGTTGGAACTTTTGAAGGGGTAGGCGTGCCAGTAGGTTCGAGAAGTGAAAGTTATGTGGCAACTTTTAGTTTTCTGAATGATGATATAGATAGTGATATGTAAATTAGTCAGCATTAGTTTTAGCTAATGCTGATTTTATTTATGTGAGGTGTAAAATGGCGGGACAAAAGTTTACATTAACATTTGACGCTTAGTTAAATGTTAGTTAGATGAATGGCGCATTAAAGTAGATATAGTCTACTCTTAATGGGTTACACTTGCCTTAGAATATCACTCGTGGGTTATAGGGTGGTATTGATAAATTACAAAAAGAAATAACCAGTTTTGAGAGTCTTGCATCTAAAGATATAACTAGTAAAGCTGATATGTCCAAGCTTGAAACTTAGGCATAGAAAGTTAGTAATGCTTTTAATTAGTTAAGACGTTCTTTTGCAAATTTAACTGGTTTAAATGGTAGAGATTTAGAAAAGCTTTTTCCTTCTAATATTAGTAAAAATATTACCGATGGTTAGAAAGCTTTATCTACTTATACAAAAGATCTAACAAATGCAACGGCTGCGGTAAAAGATTAGAAAGCTGAAGTTGATAAATTAAAGCAATCTATAACCGACCTTTAGAATAGAAAAACATATAATAATACTGAATGGAAACAGCTATAGAACGATATTAAGGCTACCGAAGCAGAATTAGAGAAATATAAATAGTTAAAAGAATAGGCTGAAATAAAACGTGATGCAAAGTAGGCCGAGCTTCCTAATACATATAAAAATAGTTCCATTTGGCGCGATGCTCAAAAAGAAATATAGAAATATCAGCAAGAAATTGACAATACTTAGAAGAAATTAGATGCTTTAAATCAAGCAAAAGTAACTGGTATTAAACAAGAAGATTAGATTAAAGCTCTTTAGAAATTAAATGCTGAATTAACTGTAGAATAGCAAAAATTTTAGCAATTAACTCAAATTTTATAGTAGTTAAGTAGTAAAGGTCAAGGTGGCGGTCTTCAACAATTAATTGAGCAAGTTGGTTAGCTTACTGGCTTAGATATGAGTTAGTTTAAGCAAACTACTCAAGGTGCTGGAGAAGCAATTCGTGTATATTTAAATTAGCAATTACAATAGTTAGGAACTAATTTAAATAATGCTGCTAATAGTGTCAATGGAACAAGTAATGCTTTTGCGAATAATCGTTAGCAAGTGCATGAATGTGCTGAAGCATATTAGCAATTTAATACACAAGTGCGCGAAGTTGAACAATTAAAATCGCGTATTCAATATTTCTTTAGTTTAAATAACGCCATTATGCTGGTTAAGCGCACTTTACGTGAAGCTTATCAGACAATTAAAGATCTTGATAAAGCAATGACTGAGACGGCAGTTGTTACTGATTTCTCTGTTGGAGATATGTGGTCACAACTTCCGGATTACACGGCTCGTGCAAATGAGTTAGGCGTTACAACTAAAGCTGCTTATGAGGCGGCAACGTTATTCTATCAGCAAGGTTTAAAGACAAATGAAGTCATGGCAATGTCCAATGAGACATTGAAAATGGCACGTATCGCTGGTCTTGATGCGGCAGTTGCAACTGACCGTATGACCAACGCCATTCGTGGCTTTAATATGGAGATTAACGAGACTAATGCACAACGTATTGACGATGTGTATTCTCGTTTGGCGGCTATTTCTGCGTCTAACGTTGATGAAATTTCGACTGCTATGACGAAGGTTGCATCTCTGGCTCATAATGCAAATATGGAGTTTGAGACAACTGCGGCATTCTTGGCGTAGATTATTGAGACTACTCGTGAATCTGCTGAAACTGCTGGTACTGCGTTAAAAACAGTTGTTGCTCGTTTCTCTGAAGTTAAAAAGTTAGTCGATGAAGGCGAATTAAGTGGTAAAGATGAAGAAGGCGAATTAATTGATGTTAATAAAGTTTCTGAAGCTTTACGTACTGCTGGAATTGATTTAAATAAATATTTCCTTGGAGAAGTTGGACTTGATGATATATTCATGGAGTTAGCTTCTAAGTGGGATTCTCTTACTACTATTTAGCAAAGATATATTGCTACATAGGCTGCCGGTTCTCGTCAACAATCGCGTTTTATCGCTTTAATGAGTGATTATGCTCGTACATAGGAACTTGTTGGTGAAGCATACAATGCAAATGGCGCATCAGCAAAACAATTTGCAAAGACGCAAGAGTCGTTAGAATCAAAACTTGCTCGTTTAAAGAATGCTTGGAACGAGTTTGCTATGGGCATTCTCAATAATGATCTTGTTAAAGCTGGTGTTGATTTACTTACTAATATATTAAATGGCGTTAATGCTTTAACCAGTGGTTTTGGTCAACTTAATGAAGGTATAGGCGGAGTTATCAATAGTGTTTCTAAACTTTTGATGCTATTCGGTGGACTTGGCCTTGGTAAAACTTTACTTGGCGGATTGACTGCTAGTATTTCTAATATTGGTTTAGTTGCTGCTGGAAAAGCACCATTGAATGTGGCAAAAGCTATGGCGACGTCTGCCGTCGGTGCTGGTGCAACTGGTGCTATGGGTAATCTTGCTGCTCGTGGCGCGGGCGGAGCAATGCTTGCTGGTTTCCTTAACCCATTTGCTGGAGTTGGCACAGCGGCCAAAGGTATTGGTACTAGTTTATGGGGTGGACTTCAAAAGTTTGGTTTAAGCACTGCTTTAAAAGGTGGTCTTACTGGTGGAATATCAAACGGAATTGCCGGTGGTGTTTTAGGACTTGGTGGTTCTGCTGAATTAGCTGCTGGTATTGCTGGCATTGGTACTGCTTTAACTGGTGTTGCAGTAGCAGCTGGAGCAGTTGTCGCTGCATATAAGCTTTGGGAGAAATATACTCCAGAGGGGCAATTAAAAACCGCTAAGAAAATTGCTGAAGCCAATCAAAAAATAGCAGATGATACTTAGGCAGAAGCAGATTCTTTAAAGAATTTACAATCTAGTTATGATGAATATACTAAAGCAGTAAATGAAGCGACTTCTGTTGAAGAACGGCGTTCGGCTATAGCAGAAAGAAATGATGCTATACTTAAAGCCATTGATAATAATCCAGACTTCTCTCAGTACTTATAGACGAGTTTTGATGAAGTAAGTGGAGAATTAGTTTTAACACTTGATAGTGATGCTGTTACAGATGCGGCAACAAAAGCTGCTGAAGCAGCCACAGAAGCGGCAATAGGTGCTTATTTCTCTCATGCTGATGTTTCTTTAAAGGAAGCTGAAGTAACTCTCAAAGAACTGAATGCAGCTAAAGCTTCTGCGGAAGTTCTTGCAAATATGAATAATCCTGATTATAGTATGAACTCTGAATTTTATGGTGGTTCTGCTGCGATTAATTAGGATTATGTAAAAGAACATGGATCAGAAGCTAATATAGCAAAATTAAATGCTGAATGGATTGCGGCAACCTAGGCCGCGTAGAAACAAGCTCAACTTGCATATGCAAGAATGATTGAACTTGCGGATTCCGATAGCATACTTAAATTAGATGAAAAGGTTGGGTAGGGTACTTCTTAGGCTTTAGCAGAAGTATTAGGTAAAGTCTTTGTTGAAACTGGTGAATCTTTATCTCAAGCTGTTGTAGAGTAGCTTAAAAACGGTCTTTCTGAAGGGACTTTAGATTCTCATGTATTAACTGCTACTGTAGCAGATGCTTTAGAGTTTTCTTTAAGCGGTATAGATTTAGATACTGAAGAAGGATTCGAAGAATATCTGAATCAGATGGATGTTAGCGCTGAAGAGTTAGAAGAATTTGCTAGTATCCTTAATGTTGGGGAAGATGTTTTACGTAAATATATTAAATCCCAAGCAAAGGCTATCAAAGAAGTTCAAACTGGTCAACGAGCAAAAATATATGAGTAGGCTTTTTAGAATGGTATTGATATTACTAAAAAGCTTCAAGACTCTGTATAGGCGCTTAATTCTGAGCAATTAGATGCAGTAAATAATTTACTTACTAGCTCAGAAGGGTTATTTGGTGAAGATAATAAAGGATTTAGTAGATTATTTAATGATCTGCCAAATCTTATTCAGAATCAAGAAGTTGATGGTCTTTTCCATTTATTTAATTCCATTAATTTAGATAATCCTATTTAGGCTTTTCATAAGTTAAATGAGATTTCTAAAACTGCAACTGGTTCTCTTAAAGAATATGCAGATTTAATTTTAGAATTAAATACTGAAAGCTTTTCAAGAAGTAATATGATCAAGTCATTTATGATGACTGAAGAATATACTGAAGACCTTAATAAAGAAATTGAAAAGTTTATTGATGAGAATGGAAAAATTACTCCGAAGAATGTTGAAGAATTAGCTGATAGTTCCGATACATTACGCACTATACTTGATGATAATATTGCTAGTGCAGAAGGCTTAGCCGATGCCATTAATGCCATTAATGATGGTGCGCCACTTGAAGGTTTAACTGACGAGTTATTATTCGCGTTTGATGCAGTTGCTGATGTTGATGATATGATTTTGCAATTGCATGACACAATTGCTAATTTTGACGCTGGATTAGATTATAGTGAAGGTACCGAGTTTATTGTTGATTTAGGTGATTAGTTATCTGAGTTATTAGAAAACTTTGAAATTGGTAATCAATAGACTCAACGAATGTATGATTAGCTCTTTGGCGAAGGAGCATATGAAACATAGTGGAATTAGTTTAAGGCCGCGATAGAGAGTGGCTAGGCAACAGTTGAAGACTTTGTTAATGACACAATGGCCCGTGTTACACGTGTTCAAGAATGGGCGCGTGAAGAATCCTATAATTTTATGTAGGAAATGGCTCAGCGTGGCGAATTAGGAATTACATTTGATGGTACTTCAGAAAATGGTGACTAGTTCAAGTGGGACGTTGGGGATTTAACAACTGAGCAATTAGTAGCAGAAGTCCGTAAAGCAGCTAAGCGTGCTGGAGAAGAAATTTCTGATACAACTGCTATGGCACTTATTGAAGGTGCTATGGCGCATATGCCAGACTTACGTGCTGAATTAAAAGAAAATGACTTCTCAGCGAGTGTTGAAGAGTTAATTAAATAGCACGTTAAAAATGCAAAAGATATTTCCTAGTCTGAGATGGAAGCACTTGCTAAATCTGCTGGGAAAGATGTTGAAGAAGTTAGATAGGCTATTGTTGAGGCTGCGAAGAAAAATCCAGAAGTTAATTTTGATATAAAACCTGTAGTTGATTGGACATATGGAGACGGCTCTCCAATGACTCCAGAAGATGTCATTAACAAATTTGTTGAGACATTTGGTGAATTGGATGTTGCTTTAGATATGCACGTCCATGGTGGAGAAATTGATTACGAAGGTCTTTATAATGATTTAGTTGAGCGTGGTTTAACTCCAGACCAAGCAAATGCAGTAGCAGATAAATTAGTTACCCAAATTGATAATGGACTTTTAACGAAGAAAATTACCATTCCAAATATTGAAATTGATGATAATGGTAATATTATAAATAAGCCACAAGAAATACCAGTTTATGCAAATAGTGTTGAAGGACTTGAAGCAACTGCAAAAGCTGCATTAGAAGCAGCAGAAGAAAAAGCCAATTATACAATTATGTCTCAGCAATTAGCTGAGCAAGATTATAGTGGCTTACAAGATAGCATATTTACATATATGAAATATGCAGCTGATGAGTTTGGTGAATACTTACAAGGCGTTATTGATGGCAAATTAAAACCTGGCTCTGAACAAGGTGGAGAGAAAGATAGCGGTAATGTAAAAGTTGGTTATAATTATAACTCTTCAGCTTATGCAGATGGCATACCTTTAGGCAAGCAAACTGTTGCAGTAGAAACTAAATTAGATGAAGTTTCTTCCTCTAAATTACAAGAATGGGTAAATCAAGTTGGTAAAATAACTCTTACTTTTACTAATGAAGAAGAAGCAAAAGCAAAAGCAGAATAGATTAAGAATGATATTGAAAGTGATAACCTTAATCTAAAGATTAGTACTGACTTAATTGAAAACCCAGACGAAACTTATTCTATTGAAGTTTAGCCAGCAGGATTTATTGAAGGTATAACTCATCAAGCCCAAGAATATGCAACAGATCCGTTAGAAATTCCAGCTGTTGCAGAGATAGTCGATGTTAAATAGCCAGAAGAAACCGGTGAAGTTGAAGTTGAAGGTGGAATAACTGAGTTTAATACGGATCAAGCAGATCAAAAGATTGCAGAGTCCGCAAATGCTGCTGAATAGACTATTGCTGAACAAACTGAAGCCGGTTACACAACTGGCGCGCAACAAGGTGCAGATGCTTCAGAAGTTTATCGTCAACAAGTAGCAGATGATCTATATGAAAAGATCTTAAATGGTGAAATCACTTCTGGTGAGTAGGGTGCCGCTTATATTTCTCGTTAGGTTGATGATTAGGCAAGTGCTCTTGCGATTGGTGACATAATTTATGCAAAATTATCCTCCGCAGGTAATAGTGCTGCCATTGATATGGCTGGCTAGATTCAAACTGCACTTAGTAATATCGTCTTTAAGATTAATGTTGTTGCTGAAGTTTAGGGTCAAGGCAATGTTGCTGGCAATCAGGTTGCTTTCCATGGTGGCGTAATTGGTAGCGGTAGTTCTGCTGCAAAAGGTGGTATTGTTTCTCGCGCTAGTGGAAGTGCTTCACGTCAATTAAAACCTGGTATTGCACTTACTGGTGAAGAAGCACCAGAAATTGTTTGGAATAAAGAGCGTGGTTATGCTTATATAACTGGTCAAAATGGGCCAGAATTTTAGCAGTTAAACCCTGGAGATAGGGTATTTAATGCTCAAGAAACAGATCGCATACTTAGAAATAGTTCTGATATAGTTGAATTCTTCGGTTCATATGCCACTGGTGCTTGGAACCGTACTAAGATTCAAGAGCGCGCCGCTTAGCGAAACAAAAGCTCTCGTTCTGGTAGTAGTGGGAGTAAAGATTCTAGCGATAAAGAGAAAACTCCAACCGTATGGGAAAATGAACTTGATTGGCTTTATAATCTCATTCAAGATATTGGGATGCTTGAGCGTCTCCAAACCAAACTTGCCGAACGTCATGATCGTTATTTAAGCGACATTTCCAAAACTGGACGTGACTTATATAACACATCTAAAGAACAACTCGATAATCTCAAGACCCAACGTGATAATGCGCGCGAGCGTCTGAACCGACGCACGCAAGAGATGAACGAGTAGATCGGTATTAGTGGATATGGAAACTACGTCTGGTGGAATGCAAAAGATCAAACCTTAGAGATTGACTGGGATGCGATCGAAGCGCTTCAAGATAAAGAGACCTATGATGAAATTGTTGAACTCATAGGCCGCACGGAAAAGATTCAAGATGAGATTCAAGCCGCGCAAGATACTCTTTGGTCTACTGAAAAAGAGATCAAAGATATTGAAGATCGATACTTAACTGATTTTACTAATTACCAATCTCGTGTCTATGATGCAGTTGTATACGGCTATCAACAACAAATTGATAAGCTTTCTTCTTTAAATGACGAATTAAATGATGCTAATAATGCAATACTTAATTCTCTTTAGAAAGAAATTGATTATTCTCGTCAAATCCGTGATAATACCGATACTCAAAACCAACTTGCTGACATGGAAGCGCGGCTGGCTTATATGCGCCGCGATACGACTGGAGCAAACGCTTCTGAAATCCGTCAGTTAGAAAAACAATTAGCTGATTCTCGTCAAAGCTATGAAGATACTTTAATTGATTAGTCTCTTAATTCTTTAAAGGAAGCTAATGACTAGGCCGCTGAATAGAGAGAACGTCAAATCAATTTAATGACAGCGTAGTTAGACTACTGGAAAGAATCTGGTGCTTTATGGAATGAAGTTAATTAGTTGATTGCAAGTGGCATTGGAAACAATGGAAGCTTAATAAGTGGTTCTGATCTTGAAAAAACACTTTAGAACGCTGAAAGTTGGAAGGGCATGAGCCAAGAACAGCGTGAAGTCTGGGCAAACGATTTGATTCTTGAAACGAATAAAGCTGGTGCTTATTTGATAAAGATAAGCGAAGGTTTGGATGGAATTTCAAAGGGAGTCTGGGCTAATCTACCGCGGTCGTCTGTAACGAGCCAAAAGCTCGATTATGGTGATGAAGGTTATTCGACTGGTGGGTTAAATGCTCATCCCGGACTTGCAATGCTTCATGGTACGCCGAATGAACCAGAATACGTATTAAATGCACGCTAGACCGACGCATTCTTGCGGCTGTCTGATGTACTGCCCGCGATGTTGAGTAATGATACTGGAACGATGAATAATTTTGGTGGGAATACATTTAATCTTGTGATGAATGTCGATCAAATTGCTAATGATTATGATGTCGATCGTCTGGTTGAGCGCGTCAAACAAGATATTTACGATGTAAGCTCATATAGAAATGTAAATAGTATAGGTTTCATTAGATAACTTTACTTTAGTATAGGAATTAGAAGGGGACTCTAAGTCCCCTTCTTAAAAGGAGGAATAAACGTGAGTGTTTATGAAGGAGAATTTCTGGGCTTCACATTAGGTGAAATCCATTCTTCTAATTTAAATATAACTCGTGTTACAAGTGGAGATCGGTATAGTGAAAATATGACGCCGAACTTTACTGATGTAACAGCATCTATTCCTGGGAATGATGGGATGTATTACTGGACAACCTATCATAACTAGAGGAATTTTACGATAGACTTCGCGTTTGATGATTTACGAGAGGAAGACTTAAGACGTTTAAAGTAGTATTTAAGTTTTAAAGGACTTTAGTAGTTAATTTTTGATGAAGCACCATATAAGAAGTATTATGTGAAGTGCTAGAATCCGCCTGTACTAAAGTATATTCCTTTTGGTGGATTAGAAGGCATGATGGTCTATAAAGGCGAAGGTAGTGTCACTTTTGTGGCATATAATCCATATGCAGTTAGTACTGAGTCGGTTGAGTTTGTTGCGACGAATAAGGTTTAGCTGGATAATTCGGGTGACTTGGATACGTATTTTAAGGTTTATTTCCCGGTTGTAAGTAAGATCGGATTAAATCTTACGTCCGGCGGAAAAACTATTGGGTAGTTGACTATTAGTGGATTGACTCGTTAGGGTACTGATTCGTATATTTGCATTGATATGAAAACTCATTTAATTGAAGGAATGAATGCATCGTTTGAGAAGACTGGGAACTTATATAATAGATTTATTTTGTCTGGTGATTTCTTTTCAGTTCCAATAGGATAGAATGTGTTAACTGCTAATACGAATTGGACGAAATTGACTATGAGTTAGATGTATTATTAAGAGGTACTGCGATGGTAGATAAGTATGAAATAAGCTTATGGGAAGACTATCCAGATACTACCTCTAGTGGTGTTCCTTTTTTAAACGAGCGTAAATTATGCGTAATTGGCTCTGATACGATGAATACATAGATTCGTGCGGTCGAGCCAAAAATGATAGAGAATATAAATGGTACACATACTTTTACGTTTAAGATGTATTATGTGTATCGTAATGAAGAAACTGGCGAGATGATACCAAATCCTTTTGGTAGTTTATTGATTAATGAACGAAAGGTAAAGGTTCTTTGGAAAGGAAATTGGTATGATCTTCTTATAAAGTAGTTAGATGAAGATACGGCGAGTAAGAGTATTACTTATACGTGTAAAGATACATTTATTACTGAATTAAGTAAGAATGGGTATAACTTAGAGTTTAGTTCTGAATTATAGAATAATATTGGTACTTCAAAAGAACTGGCGGCCGCCGTATTAAAAGATAGCGGTTGGTAGTTTGATAGCGCTGGATCATATACTTCGATTTAGAAAACTGAAGAAGCAGTTTATGAGACGAGCGCGCAGAATGCATTTACAGCAACAAAGTAGTCTCCGAGTGGAGATACAACTGCAACGATTCCTAAAGGCGCAAATGTGCTAGTATTTTATTCGTCTATAATTGATATTAATTCAGCTACAAGAATTACGAAGTAGGTCTAGTTTCTTTATGCGGCCGGTGGGTATCAGACAGAAGATAATGGAATGTTGGTACTTAACGGCGATTGCTATGCTGTATCGCTTACTGGATATAAAACCGGTGATAATGTAATATTATCAAGTGGAAATACAACTGTTTTAACTATTAATGTTGCTAATGCAGTATCTGGTAGGTATCGCGCGGAAAGGCTTGTAAAGAGTTAGATTACTAAGTATGACGCGTTGTTTGATAGATTTGTAAATGTATATTCTGATACATAGAGTAGCGGCGCTGAGACTTGGGGGTATGAGACAACTGAGTATAGTGACCCATTGACGGTTGTTAATTTAGCCGCCAACTCCTCTAACTTTAGTAACTTAGATGGATGGATCGGCACGAATTTAAGTTGGGGTATTTATCCTAAGTTTACTTCGAGTACAGATATTAGTAGCTATACTGCGAAGAGTTATTTACGTATTGGCGCGGCCGGGTCATACTACAATAATGGTATCTCGGCAAATCAGCAATATTTAAAGCCCAGTCAGAATGATATAAAGAAAGGTATAACTGGTGGTTTCCATATTGGAGATCGTTATATCTTTAGAGTAAAGATTAAAAATGGTAATGATCCTTCAAGTGGAAGTTATTTATATAATACGACTGTTACACCATAGGTTAGAGAATATAGCGCTGCCCATGGCCCAACTGGGAACTAGTTCTTCTCGGTAGGCAGCCGCACCACGAATGGATAGTGGAATGAGTATGTACTTACTTGTAATAGGTCGCTTGCTGCGGATTAGATAGAGAAAGCTGGGTTATTCTTAGTTGCTACTGCGGCTTGCTGGGTTGAAGATGTTGAGTTCTTTAAGGAAGAGTTTGGTGTAACAACTTATGGGTCTACTACGACTTAGAGAATGAACCCTGGTGAGATCTCTCTTTAGGGAATCGCGTAGACAGTATATCGGTATTATCGACCAGATCATAGTGGTGCAACGACTCCAGAAGGAGTTACTTTCCTTTATGAAGGCACGAGTCCTTCGAGTAGGTTCACCGCGCGCACGAATAATTATGAGAAGCTGGCAACAATTGAAGCAAAGTAGTCAAATAGATTTAATATTCTTTAGTCGATTGCAGAAGCTTTTGAGTGCTGGGTTAGATTTATAATTAACCATGATGAAAATGGTAGGGTTCTTTATGATACTCAAGGTAATCCACAGAAGTATGTGCGGCTTGTAGAGTATGTTGGTGAAGACCTTGGTTGGAGTTTTGAGTATGGAATTGATCTTAAGACTCTAAAGAGAAAGATTGTTTCTGATTAGATTACAACTAAGGTTATTGTATTACCAAATGATAATGAGTTTGCGCCAAATGGATTCTGTACGATTGCAAGAAGTAGTTTAAACTATACAAGAGAAAATTTTGTATTGAATTTGGATTACTTTATTAATCAAGGATTACTGGATTAGAGAACTGTTGATAAAGATTTATATAGTACATCTAATAACTATATTGGATATTATTATAATCTTCATATGCTTAATAAAGAGTATGATGAGATTACTGATTTATTAGTATAGAAGAGAAATGAACTGAGTGCGCAGTAGAGTGAGCTAACGGTTCAGTAGAATAAGTTAAAGGCACTGAATAATTAGTTGACTAGTACAAGATCTGATGTTATTACTTTGGCATGTACATAGTCTGAAACTAACCCGTGGTCAGCGGCCTAGGCATATGCACGCGCACACACAGATAATGTAAAGGTTCAATCTTTATTAAATACAGCTGGAAGCCTTCAGAATTAGATTAGTAAGACGACTTCTGAAGTTAACCAATTAGTATCGTCTGTTACGATGATTACTAATTATATTAATGATAGAGTTAGTAGACAGAATACAATTCGTACTCAAGTTGAAGCACTTCATGCTAAGTTCTTTAAGAAATATTCAAGATATTTACAAGAAGGGACTTGGCAAGATGAAAGCTATATTGATGATAATAAGTATTATCTTGATGCAGTTGATGTTGCTTATACTTCGAGCAGGCCACAATTATAGTATGAAATAAATGTAATGCGGCTGACCGCGATAGAAGATTTTAGTTCAAAAAAGTTCTAGGTTGGCGATCTTTGTTATATTGCTGATAGAGAGTATTTCGGATATGGTGTTGATGGTATCACGCCTTATAAGTTACGAATTGTAATTAGTGAGATTACTTCTTTCTTTGATGAACCGCAAAAGGATGTTATAAAGGTTTAGAACTATAAGACTTAGTTTGATGATCTTTTTTAGAGAATTACAGCCACAACTTAGAGTCTTTAGTATCAATAGGGCGGCTTTTAGAAGGCGGCTGAGGCAATTTAGCCGGATAAGACCTTAACATTTGATCTACTTTAGGAGACGTTTGATAAGAATAAGGATATTATTCTTAATACGGCAAATCAGTAGGTCACATGGGATGGCACTGGAATTACAGTTGGTGATAGTGCTAACTCGGCAAATAAATTACGCATCATGTCCGGCGGTCTGTTCATATCGAATGATGGTGGCCTTACTTGGAAGAATGCGATTCGTGGTGATGGAATTAGCGCGGATGTGCTGACAGCAGGCCGCATAAATACGAGTTAGATATTTGTATATGATGGTAATCATCCTACCTTTAGATGGGATAGTCAAGGAATCAACGCATATTATGTAACTGGAACTACGCCAAACTTTGGTAAGTTTGTTAGATTTGATTAGTTTGGTGTCTATGGTTATAATGGCACGAATGACTTTAAACCATCTACTGAAGATGCGATTTGGGCGACCAATTCTGGTGTTAAGTTTGGACTTACTTGGAGGGGATTCTTTTTAAGAGGTTCAAGTGGTAATTCAAGTTTAGAGATCTCAGATAATGGTAGTGGAATTGTATTCTTGATGAAGAATGCGATTGGGAATAACTCGCTTGAGATTTCTACTTCGAATGATATTGTGCTGAAGACTGGAACGGTTAATCGAGTTTAGATTGGTAGATTGACTCCTTCGAATCCGAATACAGAATATGGTATTTGGGTTAGAGATGCAAGTGGAAATAATATATTTAATGTTAGTTCTAGTGGAACGAACTCAATCGGTGGTTGGACGTTAACGAGAAATTCGTTTTATCACACAGTTTCTGGTACTGGCACGATTGGTTTCTATTCAGAAGGTACTTCGGCTACTATACAAGGTGTTACTAAGAGTTTCTACATTTTAGCTGGTAGTAGTTTTGGTGTTACTGCCAATGGAGAAGTATATGCTAGCGCTGGTAAGATTGGTGGGTGGACGATTAATTCTGACACACTTACTGGTGGAAATGTTACTATTAATTCAAATGGTAATATTAGCTGTACAACTAATGGCTCTTTAAAATGGGCATTATATAATAATGGTGATGCTACATTTCACAATATAACTGCTGATGGCGGAACAATTGCTGGTTGGCATATTACTCAAGATGAAATTTCTAACCAAAATGGTACGGCACTTTAGAGTTCAAGCTATAGCGTAAATAGATACACAATTACTACTAATAGTATTAATGCTTCTGGTGGTTCGATTGGTGGTTGTACACTAAGTTCTGGTGGACTTAGTGGTACTGGTTGGTCACTTGGTGGTAGCGGTGGCTCTGTCGGTGGATGGAGTATTAGTAGTGGTTCATTGTCAAGTGGTGGTATTACATTAAATTCTAGCGGTTCAATTACTATTGGCGGCTCATCCTTAGTGGCAGGTAGTAAAAGTGATATTACTATTAATAGCAACTTAACAGTTTCTAACTGGTGTGCTATTGGTGGTACTTTAGATGTAGCAGACTAGATACGTACACTTGAAGATGTTAAAATCAATGGAAGCGTACTTGACTCAGATGATGTCGATTATCTTCATTGGTTAAGCAATAACTGGGGCTACACAAGCCCTGAATCGGTGCGGAGGGCGGGAATTGCAAGCGTGTACGTTGAAAGCTGTAGTGGATTTGATGATGGCTCATACAATAAACGGACTGGTAGAACTTAGTTATCATTTACAATTAATCTCGAAGGTGAATTAGCAGATGGTACTGAAGTTGCTGGTCGTTCATAGGATGTTACATATTATGTTCCTACAAGCGATGCTTATGATACTGGTGTATCAGATGGTGAATCACATTTTACATATGTCGGTGACAAAAAAGGTGATTATACACGCAATTAAAAATAAAAAAGACGTAAGAAATAAATCTTACGTCTTTTTTTATTCATCAATTATAATTGGCATCAAATCAGTAATAATGGAGAAGTCAATTACATCAGTATCAAAATCTGCTAACTTAATTTTTGTAATAAGTGCTTTATTTTCAATTTCTCCCAATTGAGTTAAATCTTGATTTAAAGCTTCAATGTTTTCTTTTGGTACTTCAACATTACCATCTTCTTTTCTATTGCCGTGTTTTAAAAACAGTTTATATTGTTCTTTTTCAATTACTTCTGCAAGTGGCTGCAATACTTTTAAATCCTTAGCTAGTACGTAGCTTAATTTTACTCCAAGTTTCATATTGGAATCATATATTTTGTTGATTCCTTTATAAACTTGCATTATTTCATTATTCGTCATGCTCGATATTAGTTACAGTAATACTATCTAAAAAGGCCAAGCATTGCTGTTTCACGCTTTTTTGACAGTCTAAGCAAACTTCTCTATGCTCGCTTAATTGACCACCCATATCAATTCTAAGTGTCTGCCAGTTTTCAACCACTCGGCCGCACGTATCACACGTACAAACAATCATATTCTTCTCCTCCATTTTACTTTAACCAAAAATCCATATAAAACGGAACGCTCATAGGATCTAACTGCCCTATAAACTTGATTCCGCCTCTATAAGTCTCCCAACTCCAATCCGACATCTGCGCGGACTGTGGGTCGATTTTTGGCGCCTTTTCGGCATCCATTAATCCATCATTCAACTAATGAAGTTCCGTTATCATCGGATCTTCAATTACTACAGGCATCTGTCTTATATCTTCCGCAAACACATGAAGTTCAGTTGATAACAGACTATCATATTCTACTTTATGTGTCATTCTTCATTCTCCCAATCGACTATCTCAACTTTTGGAGTCTATATATCGCTAAAGTATTTTCCGATGCCTATTGCATCTGCTTCGTCTTCTTCTACTTTAAGCTAAAACCATTCATCAATCAAACGCTACATACTACGTTTGCGGTCTGGTCTACTCTTACCCTAGACTCCGCAATGATTTCTCCACGTATTCGTGGATACAATCTTATATTTAATTTTTTCTTCAACACAAGTCGCCGCCAAAACTCCCTAAAGCCGCGCGAGTGTTTCAAAAGTTGTTACTCCCATTTCTTTTTGGTACTAAATTCCTTCAATACCTACAAAGTCGATTTCGTACTAATCAATTAATGAGATCATCCACTACTTTACCTATACACATCTTTCGATTTGGTCTTCGCTAGTAGCTTCAAAAACTCCATAGTCTATTAAATTTTTATTACTAAAAACAGCATAACCGCTTATATGCGTTGCTTGGTCTAATGCGAGTATTCTATACTCGTTCTTTTTCTTTTTTGTATTACGAAACTCTTTTGTTTTTAGACGCTCACGCATACAGGTCGGGCATATTCTGTTCTCTCTTATTTTCTTATACGGCGCCATTACCGTATGACCGGCCGCGCATCTAAACTCCAAGTTAGTGTCGAGATTCTTATAGGTATCGCTGATAAGCGTCCACCCATCGGCTGAAACTACCTATCGAATCTCGTCAATACTTATGCGCGCCATTTAACTCACTCCAGTACTTCCAAAACCAGCACCGTGGCCTTCACTCAGATCGAGTTTACCGAGTGAACTTACTTGCTTCCACTGAACACGTGGGACTTGTACAAGCCGCATCTGTGCGAATCGTTCGCCTTTACCAATTGTAATATCGCCGCCATGAAGTTTTACTAAATCAATATGATCACTTACTGGATCAATATCTACATCTTTTATTCGCTGATCAGTATTCTCTATAATGACTCCAATCTCTTCATGATAATCTTCATCAATAAGACCAGGAGCATTTGGAATACGGATCTTCATGCGTGCGCTCATACCAGAACGTGGCTGGATAAGGAGCGCGTACCCATGGGGTATTGCAACTTTAATACCAATAGGAATTATAACTGTCTGGCCGCATTTAATTGTATATTCCTCTGGTGAATAAATGTCCATTGCACCAGATCCATTCGTAGCATAAGTAGGAAGCTTTGCACCTTCTCTACAAATCTCAACTGGAATGCTTACGACATGAGCAGGATTAATCTGTGAAAGTTCAAGTGCATTACGAAGAGCAGTAAAGATAAACTTGAAGAAGTCTTTCTTTGGTTCACTAAGATTAATACCTTCGCCAATAATAGCCTCAAACATTTCATCTGTATGATTAAGTACATCGTCTAATGAAATCCCCGACTGCGCGAGTGCTTGAATCATTTGAAGCTGGACTTGTGGGTCATTATAGGCTTCTACGAAAGAGTCTTGAACGAGTGGCCGAATTATCTCAAAATCTGCATCTGGAAGACTTAGTAACATACTGATAAATGCCATACCAGTTGGTGTATCAGTATCGTCATATAACTTACTAAGTTCGTCTACTGCTTGTGGGCTTAATCCATTAACTACTTCTTTTATATTATTCTCATCCATCTAAATCGTCCCAGACCTCCCCATAAATCTTTGTGGCACTTACAACCCAAGCTTCTGCGATAATTTCGCCTTTGGCTTTCTTGGTTTTGTACTTATATCCATTTGCTCCAAGAGTATATCCTTCTTTTTGCTGATTCGCACGAAGTTCTTCAAGGGCTTGAATTGCCTCTTCTTCACTATAGGCTTTAAATTCTTCTGTAATCTTTAACTTTCTCATTTTAATCTCCTACTGCATTCATAACATCGCCGCAACAAGTAACTTTATATGGATCAATTGGGGTTTTATTTGTATCCCAAGTTATTGTAGGATTTGGTGTAGTAGTAATTGGAATATTCCACCAATCATATCGTTTACAACTTGCAACTCCTTCATTATAACCTTCTTTGCGGCCTGCTTCATAAGCGTCATTTATATAGTCTTCAAATTCTTCTCTGGTAAGTTTTATTTCTTTATTTGTTACATAAAATACAATCGGTTTCATAAATCACCCCATAAAGATCTGAGCGCCATACGTAACGCCATCACTAATATAAATTCCAATTGCTGTTTCAGTAAAGTCAGCATTAAGAATATTTGCGCGATGGCCTTCGGAATTCATCCAGCTATTTACTAATGCCTTTGCAGTTGCAATTGGATTATCTGCCTTAATCAGATTCTCACCAACTACACTATAATCAATTTCTTCAACTACAGTAAAACAAGAAGTACCATCTGGCCGCGTATGTGAGAACTGTTCAGCACATTCTCTAGCACGTATATCTGCGGCATTTTGAAGTTCCATATTATAATTTAATTCATTCAATCCCGCATTTTTACGTTCTTCATTTACCAATTTAAAAATTTCTTCAATAAGTTCTTTCTTATCAGAAGACGCGGCTGGTGTTTTATCAACATCTTCTTTATTAGTTGGTTCATCTACATCTTTATTAGTTTCTACAGTTGAAGTATTTGTATCTTTAGTTTCTTCTTTCTTCGTTTCTTCTTTATCAGTATTAGTATTTGTGGTAACTGGCGCACTATAATATGGATTATGATAGTACGGAATTACTACAGTTGTTCCATCTGGAGTCGTATACATATACACATATCCAGTATCAATCATCCCAGGCGTCGCTCCATCCGGCTGAATCTTACTTACATCCGTTTCCGCATGAGCCGCCGCGCAAATACCAATCAGCAAACAAATATAAAACAGAAAGCTCAAAATCTTCTTCATTCTGCTTTCTCCTTTAAAATCAAATTCAAAACAATACCAGCAATCAGTGCCAGTGCAGTACCACTCAGACTAAATGTATCATTTCCAAGTACGATCCCGCTAATACCAAGCGACAATACAACCGAGCAAATAATCAAATTCTTCTGATTGTCCAGATCAACTTCCTTTAAAAGTTTAATACCACTTGAACTAATAAATCCATACAGCACACAAGCAGTGCCACCACCGATTACACAACTCGGAATACTCGCAATAAAAGCTTGAACCGGTTCCAAAAATCCCAGCAGCGTCATCATTGTCGCGGCAGTCGCAGTTACAACAGTCGCAGCGCATTTACTAAATCCAACAGCGCCAATTCCTTCGCCATAGCTACAAGCACCCAGTCCGCCGAACAACGAAGTCACAATATTTGCAATGCCTTCACCAATAAAGATATGTCCAAGACCTGGGTCTTTATATAAATCTTTTCCTATAATATTTCCAAGTGCTTTTGTATCACTCAAGCACTCACAAATCGCACTCACAGTAAAAGCTGCATACAGCACAATGATTGGCAGCATTGCTTTAAACTCAACTGCTTTCATTGACATAAATGCCAGTGTAGGAAATCTAAAGAAGTGAATACCTTTAAATACTGAAAAATCGACAAGCCCAAATGGGATCGACACAATATATCCAACCAGAATACCAATCAGAAATGGGAACATTTTCAGCGCGCCTTTAAAATAATGGCTTGACAGCGCAACTGTTAATACAGTAATAAATGCAATTACAATCCCTAAATTTCCAGTATCACCGATATATCCTGGAATAAATCCCATCAGATTAATACCAATTACAATCGTAACTGATCCAATCAATACTTTCGGCATCACCTTATATAAATTCTCAACTGGAATTCTACTAAAGATAATACCAAAGATCACATACACTAAACAACTAATAGCGCCACCAATAGCAACAGCCGTATATCCACCTGCGGCCAGTGCAGCAAGCACAGGAGCCACAAATGCGCCGCTGTTACTAATAAACATTGGTGACTTAAAGCCAGTAATCAATAAATAAATCCAAGTTGCCATACCAGCGCCAAAGAACGCACCAGAAAGCGGCACGCCGCACACTTGTCCAATCAACGCTGTCGCAGTAAAGCAACTTAGCATTAGCTGTAATGCAAATAGAAGTGTTTTACCAAGAGGAGGCCTATCATTTACATTATAAACCATTTGATTCTCTTTCCTCCAATTCTTTCTCTAAGATTTTAATCATTATTTCAATTTGTTCATCTGTAAAGTTTCTTATAAAATTTACATCATTCGGAATTATAAGTACAAGTTCATCTTGGACGGCCGCACGAACTTGGTCAGCGACCAATTGTAACTATTCTGGACCATACTTATGGAAGTCACATTGAAGAACAATCATTTATTACACCATTCTTTAATAGCTTTAATTGCATCATCTATATTCGATACAAGCACCCCATACTCTTTAATAAGTCCAGTCACATAAAGATTCTGGTAACTATACTGCTGTTCTCCAAGACTGGCCGCGCCTCCAAGATCTTTCGCTTCACTATGGGTCAGCGCGCATTGGCGTGTATCGGTGCAAATACCAACAATAAACTTCCTATCACCACGCGCGATCTTCTCATGGAACTTACCGATCTCTGCGCACGTCCCCGCGGGTAATACGTCCCCATCTATACAAGCAATTAATACATCTGTCTTATCCAGACGCTCATTATCTGCCATTGCGATCTCTTTACTTCCCGCAAATTTCTTTTTTCCTTCAACGCCATTAATATCTGTATTCTCTACTGGAGAGTACAAATCAATTCCCGGAAAAGCTTCTCTTATTTTCGCAGCCCACTCAGTATTCCTAAGATAGTCGCCATAACAGAAGATTCCGCCAGCTAAATAAGCTTTCATATCCTTTACTCCTTATAATAAATCTCTTCCATTTACATATTTATTATATCATAAATGGAAGAGAAAGTCAAATTTAAGATTCTAAATATTCAATTTTCTTTCCGAGTTGAGTTGCCCAATTTATTTCACTTCGAGTTGAATTTCCAATATATCCATCTACATTTATAATATAGATAAGATCTGCTTCTGCTATTTTTGCTTTATGGACTTCATCGAGATACTTCTTTTGAATCTCACTTACTTCATCGCCACTATGTACAAAAACCATCGGCATTGTGACAATACATCCTTTAAGTGTTAAATCGCGCGCGACTTCGAAAAATTTATCCTTAAATTTGGTACTACCGCATAAACATACTTTTGGGCTTTTTAGAATCTTATAGTACCGCTTCCCTAAACAATAGCCAGCTTCGGCTTGGTTTTTGAATTTGTCACATATGCAAGTTGAGTTAGGTGCATATGGACAAATTCCATTATTATCTTCGATAACTTTTTCGACTTCTTTCCTATGAATAAAATCAGGGTTTTGAATTATTTCATATTCAGTCGCCATCATTGAGTTCCTCAGACGAATCTTCTCCACTATCTATTGCTAGATATACACGTTTATACATCTCCTCATAATATTGCCATACGGGGTAGAGATAGTTATTCTTACTACTATCCCATGGCTTATTAGGAGTACCATGAAAGATCATAGGTTTGGTAGCCATACCGGTATACATATTTGAATTATATGTCTGCGGCAGTAGCATTATATGGCCTTTACAAATATAATTTAACGCATCTTGATCTGGCCAAGATAGCGACACTACATTCATAAAGTCACTAAGTTGTTCAGCTATATGGTGTTTACGCATTAAATCCAGATCCATAATGCAAACACCAGTATTTACATAAGGTTCATTAAAATGTAAAATATTATTATTGGGATAAGTCTTCTGAAATTCTGGAGTTGCAAGAATATAATTATCTCGCATATCCCAACTCCACACATCATCTAAGTTTCCATTAAAGATTAAATCTACGTCACAAGAAATAACCTTTGGCTCATCAGTAAGAATAACTGGCAAATATGCGCGAACAAGTGACATATATGTACAAAACCGTCTAAGGTTTGGATTAGTATCGCGCACATCTAATTCGAGATCAGCTACATTTATTACTTTAAGCTGAGAACTTTTAAAGTAAGGAAACTCGCTGTCTTCGAGTATTAAATACACAAATGCATCTGGATTATGATGCCAAAGTGATGTAAGAGTAATTGCCAGTTTATCATATAAATTTCTTGTTGCACAAAAACAAACTTTAATCATGGTAGCTCCTTTGCATATTGGTTATTGGACGCAAGTTCAATTCCCAATAGCGGATCAAATATATGTGGGGAATTAGGGATGAATCGTCCAAATTTTACTATTATATTATCTAATTTAGATAAAATTTTTATATATTCAGAAATTTCTTCTTCTTTATAACCAGTATAAATTACGATTGGGTCTTTAGTGAATCCGCGAAGTACAGATATAAACCCATAGAGATCCGTCCAAGTGTCAAATGGTTCAAGACCACCACAGACTATTGCATGGGTTAGTGGGTTGTTAATATATCTATGCACTACATCTATTGTACTTACTTCATATACTGGTTCTTGTGCGAGTGCGGAGTTTTGACATACGGGCTGGCCGCACTCGCGATCACATTTAAAACTACAAGTCGGAAAGATTAGAAACATAGAAGGAATTTTATAGTTACATACATCGTAATCAATTATATCCTTTAGTTTCATGCATTTGCTCCTTTCTCGCTTAATGGCATCCATTCACGAAGTTTATACTCCGCTTTACGAGTTTCAGAATAGGTCTTAGTTGGGGTATAGAAGCCAACAATTCGGGTGTACTCAGTTTCTACTGGCTCGCCGCAAATTGGGCAAGTAGAACCATAGAAAGAGTGATAATTCTTACATTGGGAAACTTTACCGTTAAACGCAAAGTAGGTTACGCCTTGCGCGGCCACCCAGTTGAGCATTTCCCAAGCGCTTTCAAAATCCGAGAAGGGCTTATCTACGTTGATGTGCTCAATAGAGCCGCCATTACAATAGGAATCGAAAGCCGCGCAGATCTTGGTACGTTCAAGCACAGTTGCTTTAATTCCAAGTGGAATCCACTGATTTCCATAGAGCGGAAGATCTTCAACAACTTTTTCTGGATAAAGGAACTTATCAGCAGCTTGCATCTTTGCGGCAGCTTGCTCTGCGGGAACTTGTTCGATGTTGAACTTGTAGTCCTTATCGAGCGAGAAGTTGTCAATGCAGTTACGAATTACTTGGAAGATACGACGGCCGAGTGAATATGCTTCTTCGGTATAATAAGTATTTCCAAATTCATCTTTCTTTAAGTATCCAAAGGTTTTAATAGCTTCATAAATACCATTCACACCAATCGTGGAATAAAGATGTTCGAAGTCAACTAAACCAGACGAAAAACTAGGCAGAAGTCCTTTCTGTACATTTCTCTTTATAATCTCACGCTGAGTGTCAAGAATCATAAGATCAAGTTCAGTAAGATTTTTAAGACGAATTAAGAAGTCTTGCTCAGAAGTAGCTTGATATGCAAGGCGCGCGATATTAAGTGTTGCAACCTTTACAGAGCCAACTTTCAGAGCAGTTCCACCAATAGAGTTAAAGTAAAGATCAGTAACATCAGATTTAAGTCTGCAACAATTCGAAAGACTATTAACTGTGCTGTCTGTAAAGAAGTTAAAGAGATTCCATTTGCGGCTGGCTTCACATGCCCAGCGCGCGAAGTCTTCATCGACAAATTTGTGCTCTTGATAAAGTAAAGAAGCAGTAAGAACTGGAAATGTGAACACATTCTCTTCTCTAATCTCATTCACAACATTAATAAAGTCTTTTTGGAACTGAATAATTTCTTCTTCTTCGTCAATCATAAATTCGCCATCAGGGAAAACACTTCCACCGAAGATCGCTTCAAAGTATGGATGATCGAATACGCTGACATTTGTAAACGCGGCTTGGTCAGTACGAACCCAAGGCTGATTCAAACGATAAATAAGGGCTTGGAGTTGCTGATGCTTATAGGTTTCTGGATCTTTAGTGTAATATCCATTCTTTACATCACGGCTCCAGAAGTAATAGAGATAAGGGATTAAATTCGGAAGGCCAACCGCGCCAGACTGCCGGCGGCTTAGCCATGCAATTCCTTCCATGAGTATTTGAATAAAGGAATCTAAGTGTTTGGCGGGCCGCGCATTATAGTTCTCTATAAAGAACAAACCTTTCTCTACTATATCCTTTATATCATACGCGAAACAATAATGATAGAAAGTAGTGGTATTAAAATCGTGCATATAGATTGCATAGTTCCACATTGCTTCCATTGCGGTGTTTGCGATTTTAAACCCATACTTCTTATTCATTTCAAAATAAAGCTTATTAAATGCTAAGAGTTTCTGATGCGGCTTGGACATCTCACTCATCAGCGTAACAATATCTTTCTGCGCGATATTTGCATTTGCATCAACAGATGCATTAGCTACATTATCACTATCAATAAAGTTATCAATAAAGTCAGTAAGGCTTAGCTTATCTTCATCAAGGCCTTGGAGCTTAAGGAACTCTTCTCCATAATTCTCGGCCATTTTATTAAATTGAGTTTGAAAGTTCTTCTTAGTACGAATATTTATATTCACTGTGCATTCACCCACTTGACAGCGTCAGTGAAGTTATAAATAGTACCGTCTATATCCATAGACGGCGCCGCTTTAATACCTTTCGCGGCCATCTCATCCATATCATCGCAAGATTCAAACTCAATATTCTTTTTTTGTAATTTCATCTCCAAAACTTGGCATTTTGGACAGTGAGTTGTATATACTTTAATCATAGATCTGTCCCTCGAAACTATCACAATATTCGCACACACCATCAACATAATTGTGATGGCACTGGGCGCGCAGAGCATCATTTTCTTTCATAAGCTTATTGATTTCATCTGTCAATGTAAACTTTTCGAGTGCTTGTCTAATCCTTTCATTATTTAAATTAATTCTCGAACGAATTTCGTTCCCATTCATTTACTAATTTACCTCCTAGGGCTATTACATTTGGTGTACTATAAAACATATCGAATACGTCATAATTCTCACGACGCATATACTGGAAGGCTTCGCGCATTTCTTCTACACTGAGTGAATATTTACGCCAAGGATACATTTCTATATATGGCTTTGTATGCGCGCAGTATGCGTAAAGCGTTTGCTTATGCGGTCTTATCCACTCTAAATTATTTTTGCCATAAAAACAAACAATGAGCTTCATAAGATTGTACAGTTCACGCGTCTTGAAGAATTCATCCGTAATATTAAGTAGAATCTTTTGCTTATGGCTCCGCAAAAATAACGTTTGTTTATAGATTTCTGGTAGAACTCGTTTCACAAAATCATTCTCGTCGGAGCATCCATAGGTGAAGTTATAAAATAATTGACGAAGACCCATAATTGGTTTTTCGCATAATTCGATTATCTGTTCATCGGTAAGCACATTATTATATTGAAGAAAGAAGCAAGTGCTCATTGGCGGCAAACTAAACCATTTCATTAAGTCTTCAAATGTATATACATTTATAGGATACTTATTACCAATCCTATACGGAAGACCGCTCGGACGCCGTCCACTTATATCATATAACAACTCAAATGCATTTGGAATATTTGCTATATCATAGTCATGCAGTAACACATTTGGGTGCCTCGGTTGAAGCCTATCATAAGGAAAAGGTTCCAATGTCTTACCGTCAAGCGAAAGCCGCGTATTTAACGAATAAAGAATTGTCCTAATTTCTTCTTGTAGGTGTTTTGTTTTTCCATAGAGTGGCTTATACTTCCAATACGCTGAAAAATCTGGTTCAATATGCTCCATTTCTTCATCAAATGGTTTATATACATCCGAAAAGGCGCGGCCGCCGTATTCGACATTACCGCTAAATATCTTCGGATCATATATCCCATCATCATATTCTTTTCTAAAAAACACTTTACTAAATTTTTCTGGTTCAAATTCTGGACTAAAAGTTATTATGTCTTTATGGCGTTTGCGCCAAGCACTATACTTGGCGCACTCCAAGTTCGGTATAACACGCTGATAATTCAAATAATCAGCATCATAAACTAAAATTACTGCGATTCAGAATCACCAGCCCTTTCTGTCTTTATTACAAGACGTTCACCATTTATATCAACAATCTGCTCTACTCTGTGCCACGGAGTTGACTTATATACTTTCGCTATAAAGTCGCCTTCTTGACGGATACCAGTCACAATAATCTTATTGCCGCGTGTGAACATCGACTTCTCAATTACGTGCTTCTTCCCATCTGGCCCTTTTTCAGAGATCTGACGATCATATGCTTCAAAAGCTCCATATACCTTTACAGCGACCACACCACTTGTCGTTAAAATCTGAACTGTCTTTTTAATCTTGTTTCTTTCTAATACAGTTCCCGCAATTCTATGAAGCTTAAAGATCGGTACTTGTTTTCCTTTAATCGGAATGACTCTTTCAACTTCTGCTTGTTCACTCAAATTAAAAAAGTCATCAATCAAATACAGATCAAAATCAACTCTACTAAGTTCGTGTTCATGAGAATAGAATGATACAGAATCCATTTCCCACTTACTCAAACTTCCAAGACAATATTTATTCCATACATCTTGCGTGAGTCGATCATTTACAGCCTTTAATAACTCATTCTGATGCTCTTTAATATATGGACGAATAATATCCATTTGCTTTTGATAAATCTTATCCCATTTATCTTGTGAGATGCGGAAGCCGCTCTCGGTGAATTGATCTGGAATTAAATCATCTACATCAAAATAAGTTTCTAAAAACTTATATGCTGGCCCATCAATTCCATAATACGGCTGACTCAATTTCATTTTCTTTATATACTTATTAAAATTATATACTCGCCGCTGAAGATCATATTCTTCTGGAATCAGACCAAAATCAATTAACATCTTCATATTCTGGAGAGTTATGCGTTTCTTTGCACCACTAATCATATCCACATACTGATGCATAATCTCAATACGATCTCCAAAACCATCAAATGCGCCAGACTTAATCAAATTAATCATCTGGACTTTATTAACTTTTACTTTATTTAAAAAGTCTTCAATCGACTTATAAGGACGGTTTGCAATTATATTTTGAACTACTTCTGCGCCGACCCGTGTGATACCACTAATTCCATAACGGATCACATTCTTTTCTTCATCTGGAGAGAATGTATAAGTTGACTTGTTAATATCTGGCGGCTCAACAATAATGCCGCTCATTCTCATTTTGCCAATCGCAGTTGCAATTTTCCCATAGTTTACTGTGACTGTTTTCTTTTTCTTTTTATCTTCTCCAGTTGACTCTTCTTCATCGTCATCGTCTTCTTCTTCATCAGCTCCAAAGTCTTCAAAATCATTTGAAAACTCTTCGACCGGCAATACTACTTCTTCATCTTCTGACTCTTTTTCATCGCCGCCTGCGTCTGTAATCAAACACGCACAGTTCCAATAAATAATTGGGAACTTATACGCAAGATTCATTTCTTGAAGTGCAATCAAACTATACGCAAGCGTATGACTCTGGTTAAAACCATATCCACGGCTCATTGCAATCAGAACATTCCATACATAGTTTGTTAGGTTCTGATCTATTCCTTTTTCTTTAGTCGTTTCAAAAAAGTCTTTCGTCAATGCATCATAATCTTTCGGGTTTTTCTTTGCAATTGACTTACGAAGTTTATCTGCCCATGTCAGACTAAAACCGCCGAGTTCTGGAAGCTGAACCAATTCCATAAATTGTTCTTGTGCAATACAAAGTCCATATGACATACCAAGAACTGGTTCAAGAATACGGCGTGCATCTTGACTAAGCCCATATCTCTCAATTTCTTTATCCCATGCAGTTGGGTCTGCTTTAAAACGTGCCAACTTATCTGTTGGCATCTCTCCACCTTTTTCTTGCGCCATCAGACGAATCGTAGAGTTAAGAATTGCCAAATCATCAACTGAAGTCGGCTTTAAAGTTGCAATTCCATTAATACCAGACTGCTTTTCCATTTGGAACAGCGATGTGATCTCATGATTCCAAACCATTTGCCACATTTTCGGATCATCACGTTCCAGTTTATAAATTCCAATTGTCTTTTCGTATGTTTCTTTTAATGTGCGCTCTCGTTCAATCAGTCCAGCGTCACACAGCAAATCAAGACAATTATGGATCTTATCCATTGCTTCAACAGACAATGCATCATATTTAATAAGACTTACATCTTCACAATCATGAAGTTCGAACTGTGTACAAATCGTTCCATCGGGCGCCCGCATAAGTCCAGTTGATTCTGTGAATGGTTCATCAACGAAAATTACACCGCCCGCATGAATACCAGACCCGCAAATCAGACCTTCAATTTTCTGAGCAACATTCCAGAGTTCTGGATAGTTGTTCATTTCAATTACAAACTGCTTTACTGGTGGAAGATCATCTTCTTTACTTCCATTATAACACTGATCGAGTGTTCTCAACATACCACGATCAGCTGGGATCAAACTTGCTATATACTGTGCGATGTCTACATCAATTCCAAGACCACGGGCCGCGGTCAGAATTGCAGACTTAGACTTTTCAGTTCTAAAAGTTGCTACGTTTGCAACACGATCTTCTCCATAATATTTCCGAAATGCATTAAGAACTTGTGCTCTGCGGCCGCCTTCAATATCAAAGTCAACATCAAGAACACTAACACGCTCGGGGTTCAAAAATCTCCATCTAAAGCACTTTGTTGTTTCTCTAAGCGGATTGATCTGAGTTATATCCAAACAATAAAGTAAGATAAAACCAACACCAGATCCGCGGCCTGGGCCTACAAGACTTCCAGCATCCCAACAAATATCAATTATATTTTGAAGATTCAAATAATATGCGCTCCATCGTGCATTGTTTACGTTTGATGATACCCACGTATCTTCGAGACATGCGTTGATTTCATCATATGCTTCTTTATTTTGAAGATCTGGATGTGTGTCAATACCATGTACCACTGCTTTTACCAAATATCTATCAGATTCATACGGAGACTCCGCAAAAGTCCAAAGCATTGGGATTTTCATACACATTTCTTCATATCCCCAAGCATCTGGTTCTTTTTCAATTGGTTTCCACTTTAAGTTCGGAATTTTGAGCGGCCGCAGTAAACTATAATCTTCAATACTATTTCTAATCTTTAGAATGTTTTTATATGCTTCTTGAAGAATATCGGAACTGAAATATGAAAAATAACTTTCTAGTTCTTCTGTTCCCATCATATAAGTTGTCGCATAAAAATCATCAACTTCGCGATCACCATTTTGTGCGTTAAGATATGCTTTATGAACAACTCTATCTTCTTTACGAAGATAATGGCTATCAGTTGTTATAATATACGGGATCTCATTAAACGTTGCATATTCCAGCAACATTTTATTTACATAAATCTGATCTTTATTCTTTGAAGGCTGCATTTCCAGATAGAAATTCCCATAACCAAACAATTTATTCATTTGATGAATCCAAATATCAATTTTCGGAATTAAATCTGGATTAGACTGCGCGCGAAGGATCTGAGTTGGAAGCGCGCCGCCAAGACACGCCGTACTACCAATCACATGGCCAGGATCTTTACCAATAATTTCAACCAGATCGTTATAATATGTCGGAACACGCCGCATACCACGTGCCATATAACTTCTCATCCATGCACGAGTTGAGATCTCTCTAATCTGCCGTGCGCCAATTGCATCTTTCGCAAGTAAAATAAAGTGATAATATCTATCAATTTCTTTATTATAGTTGGACGCATTAAGACCATTTCTTACAAGATAAATCTCATTACCAAGAACCACTTTAAGATCTGGATACTTCTCCTTAAGTTTCTTCGCGGCCTTCTCTGCTTTAATCCAACCACTGATACTCTCATGATCAGTTAGCGCAACGACTTTATGACCAAGTTGACCAGCATAATCAAAAAGTTCATCTTCTTTATTGATGCAGTCTCTCAGTCGAATGTTACTATATTGGCTGTGATTATGTAAGCTCCCTGGGTATATCAGTTTCTCCATTCAACCACTCTCCATTTCTATTTTCTATATATAGTATACCATAAAATAAAAGGAAAGTCAAATTAACTTTCCTTTATATAATGTTTGTTAAGATATTCTATACTTTTGTCATATATTTCTTTATCTAATTCGCAACAAATATATTGTCTATTGTTTTCTATTGCAACTTGTGCAGTAACACCACTTCCGGCGCATGGGTCAAAAACTATATCTCCTTCGTTGGTGTTATCTAACATTAATTCCTTCCATAATCCCCAATGTTTCTATGTTTTATGAAGTCGCCGTGCCCCACTTGGGATTGGATATTGAAAGACTGTGTTCTTACAAAAAGCATTGAAAATTGGATAACCAGATTTTTTAAACCATACTGCAAATTCAACTCCGCTTAAATAAACATATTTACCATTTGAAGGAACAGGATTAGTTTTTTCCCACACAATTGCACGTGTTGTGCCTTTCTGTTTTGCAAAGAAGTTAAATATAGTAGAAAATTGTTCTTTACTACAAAAAATACATATCGTTCCTTTTGTGACACGTAATACTTCTTTACAAAAATCTATTTCATTAAAAGTCACTACATCTGCTGAACCAAGTGTATCTAAGATAGCTAATCTATCCAGACCATTTGTTTGACGCGTAACAACGCCATATGGAATATCAGTTAGTGTCATATTAACACTATTGTTCTTCATCGACTTCATATATTCCATACAATCTATATTATAAAAAGTATTAATGAATATTCACCAACCAATATATATTAATTAAAAACCAAATTACAAAAATCATTTTAAAATGCCAATAAGTCATCAACCACGTCGTAATCTTCAATCATGATCTGCGCGGTCTGGCTTCCCATCCATTCATTTATATTTGGTCTTCCAACAATACTTACTTTAATTTCATTACAACTATCCAGTTGTCTAATTAAATCACTTGCATGAAACTTAATAAAAATAATTCCATTCTTTTCAAATCTCACAGTATCTTTATTAGTTCCAATAACTTTATAATCATAACTTCCCAAATAAATATCTGGTACAAAAATCAGCGGCTCAGGGTTATTCTGTCCCCAAACATCTGTCTGCCGCGCGAGTTCAAACACCATCTTCTCCAGATCTGGGCTATTTACATCTCTAATAAAGTTTACATCATAAACTCCTTCACTAAAGTTAATATCTTTTAATGCTTCATTTGCATATTCATGAAACGCACGTAAATTTCGATCTGGAATACTACAACCTGCCGCATTAGCGTGTCCTTGAACCCATTCAAAGTAACCGCTATCATTCAAAAACTGTTTTAAATCTGTGAGTTCACAATCAGATACGTTTCTAATTGAACCTCTATTAAAGCCTTCTTCATTAAGTCGCGCAAGAATCGTCGGTCGCTTATACTTCGCGGCCAGCTTCATTGCACACAAACCAGTAACTTCAGATGGATAATCATCATAATCATCCATACGAATAAATAAGATTTTATTCTCTAAAAGATCGTATTTATAGATTTTTTGCTCTAATTCGCTTACCATTTGGTCTGTAATGCGGTTTTGTTTAGATTTTGCGTTTGTACATTCACGTAAAGACTCAATAGCTACTTCTTCTAATGTGCCTTTTGCACCACGTTTATTACATGGCACTTTAAGATGGCCGTCAATTAATCCTAAGAAAAGTCGTTCCTTCTCTAGCATTGTACCCATACGAATCATTGCATTCATTAAAGGAACAATATAGAAAGCAACACTTATAGGTGTTACTTCATTATTCATTGAATAAGATTGCTTTTCAATGGCACATTTAAAGAAGTAATTAGTAACGTGCTTAAATCCTTCCAGCATTATATAGCGGTTTTCTAGGTCTAAAATTGAACCCATATCTCCACATATACCAAGCGCGGCAAGGTCAATTAAACTATCACTATAGTGATAGTTCTTAACTTGGTCAAAATAGCGGCAGAACTGCCATGCAACGCCCGCGCCAGTCATATCTTTGTTGGGATAGTTCTTTGAGAGTTGGTTATTAATTATAGTGGCATATTTGCTAATTGGAGTTCCAGGCTCAATATCGTGGTGATCGAGTATTAAACATTGCGTGCCAAGCTTCCCTAATTCATCATGATATAAATAATCATTGCTAGAACTATCTGGTAGAATAACTAGATCGTAATGAGTATCTGACTCTAACAATATTTGTATGTGATCTTCAAGGCCATGTTGCTTATGCTCATGAAGCATATAGTCTATATGCTGCTCTGGTGCGATTGATTTAATATAGATATACATTATAGCAGATGATGTGAATCCATCAACATCGCAATCTATAACTAAAAGAATCTTTGAACCTTCTTTATTGAGAATACTTTCAAGTAGTTTCGCGCCCTTTGGCATATTATCTAATAAAGAAGGAGAATTAAGACATGAAGGATCTGGATTTAAATATCGTTCTATGTCCGTAATGCCGCGCGCGGCTAATAGATTTTCAAGATAATTATTTTTAAAATCTTCATTTACAAGATTTACTTTCATACTCTTACTCGTCCTTTCAATAGTTTAAGAAATACTTCTTCACCTTTATCAGTTGGTGAATCTTTAGGATCGAGTAATTTTTCTTTATCATAAATAAAGCTGAAGTTACTATAGGCTTGATACTTCTTACATAGATCATAAAGATATTTGAAGTATTTTTCTTCATGCGGCAGTTCTTCGTTGTCGAAACAAATAACAATCTCACGTGGATGACACGACCGCACTAATATATCAAGTGCATACTTATTTAGCTTATTACCGCACACGGCGGCCGCGCAATTGGGTATAGAAAATGAGTCCATTTGAAGGACTGACTTTTCAGCTTCAAATAGGTATGCAATTCCAAGTTGTTTTATGTTTTCTTTGGTTTGATTAAGCCCATAAAGATTAAGGCTTAATGGGTGACTATACCACTTACCTTCGATTTGAACTGGCATATATTTACCCCAATTTTCAATATCTTCTTTATTAAGCGCGCGGCCTCGTATTCCGATAAGCCGGCCGCCAATATCGTAGTGTGGTATAATTATTTTATTTTGAGATGGAGAAAAACGGATTCCGAATTTATCCATTGCGGCTGGAGTAATTCTATCTTTAATCCACTCTATTGGGTAATACTTTATGAATGCTTCCATTATTTGATCTGGATATGATGGAAGTTCTTTTCTTTCTTTATGGTTTACATAGTTATCTTTAACTGAACGATATGAGTCTACGCTTTGTCTTTCTTCGCTGAAGTATGAACAGCCGCGGATTAATTCATATATATCTGTAAACCAATCGTAGGTAATATCCCTACATTCATAATAATGCTTTAAGAAAGTGAATATGCTCTGACTGCCACACTCTGTGTAGCAATGGAAGATATGAGTATTCTTATAATAATATAACTTCCACGATGCTTCTTCAACTGTCGCATTATGGCAAACAGTCGGCAAAAGCAAAAAATCTCCTTTATCTTGATAAGGTATATCTAACTTATCAAGAAGATTCATTACTTTATTATCATCAAGTTGTTCAACTATATCTTGATACTCAATCATTTCATTTCATTCACTTTCTTTATTACTTCATCAAAATCGGTGCCTTCCCAATCAATCTCATATACAAAATGCTTCTCATAATCCTTTATAAGTTCAAGGCGCGCATCTGTCATAAACAAATCTCTCTTTCTTAAATTTCCAAGATCAACTTGACTCCAAATACGAACTTGCGTCCATTCACCACTTCTTACTTTATATATATCAGTCACAATTGTTGGCATTTCAAGCCCAGCACTTGCAAAGAAATCGAGTTCTTCACGAGTCGGCCGCGCCATTACCATACCAATATCTGCTTTATTAATAACAGCACGAGACCCAGCGATTGAACTTTCATTTCGGATCGTCTGGTTTGAATCTGCATTCGCGTTAACTTGTGTTGAAGTAAAGACACAGATATTTAACTCAACTGCAATTTCTTTCAGTGCAGTAGAGAACATTAATAAGATTTCATCGTTTCTCAGAGTTACACCTTTAAATTCAGTCAATAAGCTTGGGCAAATAAAGATGTAATCAAAGAATACATATTCAATTCCATGAAGCGCAACTTGTTCGCGTACTAAGTTCTTTACCAAGTCGATGCGCGGCGCTGGCATCTGAACAATATAAAAGTTCTCCTTATACTGTTCCATTATATATACGGCCTGCCGCAGTATACGGTTTTCTTTTTCTGTAAAGTTACCATAACGGAACTTAGATTCATTAAACCCAGTCAGATACGCAAGTATCATCTTCTGAATTTCTGGAATTGTTTGCTCTGTCGCTATAAACATTACTTTGCGGCCTGACCCAATTTGTATCCATTGTTCCTTATAAGGATCATATCTTGTTGGATACGCAACTATGCATGCATCTCCAACGGCTTGACGAGTTTTACCAGTACCACTTCCCGCACTTCTAATAATTAAAGTACCAAGTCTTGCACCAGATATAACTTCATTTAAAATCTCACCTTGAACTGGAATACCAATATCACTTTTTTCAGCAGCCGCGTCAATAATATCTAAAATGTTCGTAAACGCACTCTCAGTCTGAGTCATTTCATTTTGAGTAAATTTATTCTCAAGTTCCAGAATCTTTTTCTTTACAGAAGTAAGAATATCATCTATCTCTAAACGCTCAAACTCTTTATTTACTTCAAGTGCTTTGGGATTTGTTATATCTTCAATATAGAAGTCACTAATATCAATTCCACTATCTTTGAGTCGTGTCAATAAATTAAACTTCTTTAATCGTTTATAATAATACTCAAAGTTCTGTGGTTCTGATAAATACTCTGCGTCTTGAAGATACTCAATCCCATTTTGCTGTTTGAAGATTACTGCGGCCGTTCCATTTGACTGAAGATAATTCTCCACATCAATCGGCTGAATACGCATTGCACCATTACGATACAAGTTCTCAATCGCCGCGAAGATATACTTATCTAACTTATAATAAAAATCATCAAGCCCTAAAGTATATCTATCTACTTCACTTAAAAACTTCGGGTTCTGCATCAAGGAGCCAAAGATCTGCATGACGCTTGATTTATCAACCATTATTTAGCCCCCTATATCATCCAAATTATACTTATCTCTTGTTTTCTCTTTACGAGTAATCTTAATAACCGAACGCTCTTTTGATTGCGCTTCGAGTTCCTTTAAGAAGCCACGCTTCTTTCGTTCTTGTTCAATCCAATATTGTTTTGCATCATCAAAAACCCATGGCACTATGCCAAGGCCGCCGTGTCCCTTTTCCCATGAGTTATGCTTTACTTCATAAAAATATTTTAATGTAAAGTAAATTCCTTTAGGGTTAATCTTATTATCTTTCCAAAACTTTTCAATCTGTGCTTTACACAAATGATAGTTATACTTAACCTTCATATCTCTCGCAAGAAAATCAAAGATCATTGAAACCCATTCTTCATCGGTCGCTGGCGCGGCTTTCCATGTGTCATAACAAGTTTTGTGGAAGTACCATCCCCTTGATGGTTGTATCCAATCAATACCTTCTGTTTCTGGTTTCTTATCAATCGGATAATGGCAAATTCTACATTCTGGCATAATTTCCACCTTTCGATACTTTTTCTATAATAATTATACCATAAATTCTGCTTTTTGTCAAATTCAAAAGGCATAGGTAAACTATACCTATGCCTTTAACAATATTATAGAGTTTACAGCATCGCTTTCATATCAAGAACAACGAGTGCAAGCAAATCTTTCTGATCTTCTGTAAACTCACTGAGTTTCATGCGATGTCCCATTGTCATCTCAATCTTCTTCAAAATCTCACTTGCTACATCGGGATTCGCATTCTCTCCGCTTCCCACCAGCTTTGTCCAAAGTTCTTGTGCTTCAGCGCGAATTTCAGCAAAAGTCTTTTCAGTCTGGTGCTCAGCCTTCATGGTGTCTACAACAGTAGCGCCATCCTTCTTTTCTTCCATATCAATAGCATCGGCAATTGCATTTACCAGTTCTTCGTATCCGAAAGGGATACGGTCTGGCATATATTTGAATCGACTTCCCGCAAACAAAGTCGGAGTTTCACGTGTATAAAGCCAACGCTTTCTCTCTCCATTAACCCATTCATTTCCAATATAGCCGATAATATCAACGATCCCATTACACACTTCGCTAGCCCGCTTCGGCAGATCAGGTGAGATAATTTCGATGTCACTACCTTCCGCGGTTTTCTCTACACGAGACGCGCTATGAGCGATTAATACGACACCATATCCAAGCTGGGTGATTTTGCGGATAGAAGTCTCGAACTCCTTTTTACACGCTGTATATCCAGCGCCCCAAGGAATATCAGAGATCTTCTGAACACCATTCTGTTGGCAAATAAACTTTTCGCACATTTCCCAACAGATAGATACAGTATCAATTATTACTGTCTTGAAACGCTCTTTAGAACGCTGGTCTTCGAGATCACGGAGTGCCATTTTAAAGTCACTCCATTTATTAATATCGAATGGATATGCATTACCAATTGCATTGTAACCTTTCTCAAATGCGAGAAGAACCGCATCTGGGAAACTACAAGCCGCAGTTGTCTTTCCAGACTTGGGCTTTCCGTACAGAAGTACGTACTTGCCCTTCAGATCTCTGGAAATCACATTCTTTTCTACTTCCCAAAGGTGCATACGCTACCTCCTTAGAAGCCGAGATCAAATTCCTGCTTGGAACTAGTCGGCGCGGGAGTGGCGTGCGGCTTCTCCTTAGTCTTATCTTTAAGAGTCTCCAGATATGCCTTGTGCTCCTTAAGAGCTTCCGCCAGATCCGCAGGCGCGAAAGCCATATCATCTTCCATCGGAGACTGAGTACCCTTAGTGACAATCAGCTCACTGACACTAACGGTCTGAACACGAACTTCGGGTTCACCAAAGTCCATCTCTTCAATAATTTCACGAGTCGTACTAGTGAAGTTCAGACGACCTTTTGCACTATAAGTCTTCTGGTTCTCCCAATAAGACGTAATTGCATCAATAACTTTCGGGTTGGTTGCGAAGAACTCCATCGTATCAACCTTGCCGCCATACTGCGGAACGATCGCCTTAATACGAAGCTTCTTCGGTTCCACTTCAACACCATCAGCATCAGTCACGAAGTCCATCGAAGACACCGCAAACTCCAGACTCCACGAAGCTTCGGGACGGAACTCACCAGTCGCCTTCTGGACAAACGACGCATTAACACGCGGGAACGATACAAGCTGACCCTGCTGATTCCAATACTCATTCATACGAATGGTCGCACCAGTAATACGCACCTTATCTGCACCAGCTTCACCAGCACCAGACGCGATAGACGTATACTCCGTCATGACCTTTTCGATCGACTCAAATGCGGGATTCAGTTTACCAGCATTGGTAAGCTTCGGAGAGAACATATAAACGGGGATCTCCAGAGTCTGCTCTTCTCCATTAACGGTCTGATGAACCAGAACCTTAATATCGCCGCCGATTGCTTCAACGGTTGCGCCATTCTTCATATAGGACTTGTACGCGAGATTAATCTCGGAAAGGATTCCTTCGATACGAACACGATTTTCTGCTTGTCTCAACATTTCTTTTTCTCCAGTTTCTTTTAATAGTTTTTTAATAAGTTTCTTTCGGAAAAAGTGGGAGCAAAATTGCTCCCATTAATTCTTACTCTTCGTCTTCGGACTGAACAAAGTTCATGCCGGCGTCAGTCAGCTGAACATAGGTCAGGGGCTTATCTTCGCCTTCAACAGCGACCTTCTCACGATAAGCCAGCTCGTTCTTCACGAGGGAGTTCACACGACCAGTAATGGAAGCGATCTTCTCGCAACCGAGAGCAACACGCATCTCTTCCGTGGTGGCGCGACCGCCGTGGTTCTGCAGGTAATCAAGTGCTTCAAAAGTCTTCTCAGTAAGTTTTGCCATTTTTAATTTCTCCTATTAATAAAAAATATTGTTTAATTTATCTAAGGTTTTTCTTTCTCAACCTTATGTATATATTATATCATTAATTTTGCTATTTTTCAAATTTACAGTGACGAAATTCCAATTACTTTATTATTTGTGAGTTTTATAAGTTTCGTGCCTTGAGTACCGCGCGAAAGAGTAGGAATTTCATTTGATTTAATGCGGATTTGCGTTGTGTTGGAGTTAATAAGAATGTCGGATGCAGATATAACTGGAATGAAATCGCTCATAGAATCAGATTTCTGGATCTTTACGCCTTTAGTATTTGTGCCAGTGATATTAAACTCTGAGATTGCGGTTGACTTACCATAACCATCTGTAGAGATACTAAAGAGATGAGTTGTGTTTTTCGGTATGGCTCGCGCGCTGACGACATAGTCACCACTATTTAATTTAATACCGATGATACCACGGGTTACACGACCAATAGGTTTAATTGATGCGGTTGTTACCATTATAAACTGGCCGGATTTAGACATAATACCAAGGCGATCATCTTCCATAATAAGGATTGAAACAATTTCATCAGCAGAATCGAGTTTGATTGCTTGCGCGCCAACGTTACGCTTCATATTATATTCGCTGAGTCGGCTCTTTTTAATAAGACCATTGCGTGTTACAAAGACAATAAACTTTGCGGCGTTTTTAGGATTCAATGATACAGCCGCCGTAAGCGTTTCAGTATCTCCAATAGAGAAGTAATTAGATAGATACTGTTTTTCACCCACTGTAAAGTCACCCATCTTTAGATGGTAGTAATTGCCTTTATTAGTAAAGAAGAGAATCGTTTCTGTATTCTCGCCTACTATATTATCTACCAAAATTTCATCTTTTTCAAGTTTGAATTTTTGGCCTACGCCATTACGCCGCTGAGAATAAAGTGAAGAAGTTTCTGTGACGAATACTGCACCCTTATTTGTAAAGGAGAGTGAGAGTTGCTTCTTTTCGGTTGGTTCATCAGATTCATGTTCGATATTACGGATCTGAGTGCGGCGGGCGTCTCCGAATTTCTCTGATGTAGTATGCCATCCTTTAATGAGTTCTTTATTAAAGAGTTCTTCATCATTAAGAATCGCGCGAAGGCGTTCTGCTTCGGTGGTGAGTTTTTCTTTTTCATCTTCAAGTTTCTTTACTTCGAGATTTGCAAGCCGTGAAAGCTTCATATCGAGGACTGCTTTAGCTTGTTCGGCATCCAAAAGGAAGCGTTTCTGTAGTTCAGATGAAGCGGCCGCCGTATTTGTAGAAGACTTGATGACTTTAATGACTTCTTCTATATTTGCAATACAGATTAAAAGTCCTTCAAGTATATGGATTCTTTTCTCTATCTTCGCAAGATCAAATTCAAAGCCGCGTCGATAGACAACTTTTTCGTGGCCAATATGATTTTGAAGCGCGGCCTTCCAGCCAAATACTTTCGGAAAGCGTCCGTTCTCAAGCATCGTCATATTGATGCCGAAGTATGATTGAAGCGAAGTATTCTTGTAAAGGTATTTGAGAACTCTATCGGGATTTGCACGCTTTGTAAGATAGATTTTGATAAGCGGGCCAGTATTCGTAAGGTCGATGAATCGCTCGATCCCTGGGTTATTCAATTCATCATTTAAAATTTCTTCAAGCTCGCCGCAGATCGTGTTCGTATAAACCGCATAAGGAATCTCGGTTACTACAAAGCATCTGTCCTTTTGATCCCATTCAACTACACTTCTAAGCTTACATGCCGCACCTTGGCCAGTTTTAAGAGCAGCTTTTACTTCTTCTTCATTCAGAAGAATCGCGCCCGTAGCAAAGTCTGGCAAACAACAAATTTCATCAAAAGTTGCATTTGGATTAAGCAGTAAAGTCTCAAGTGCTTCATTCACTTCTTTAAGGTTGAACTGAGGTATAGAACTCGCAGCACCTACTCCGATTCCTTGCGTTCCATTTACGATATTATAGAACCCTTTAGATGGAAGTACAGAAGGATATTGTTCTGTGTCATCGTAATTATCACGCCATTCTTTAATTGTTTCTTTATCTATATCTTCGAAGAGTCGTACTGAGAACTCACTCAAGCGCGAAGCCGTATAACGAGGCGCCGCCCAGTTACCAGATGAGATCAAATTACCGGCGTTACCTTCAACTTCAATTAAAGGATAACGCATTGCAAAGTTCTGACCAGCACGCATAATAACACCTTCACAAGATGAATCGCCATGAATATACATACGTGCGGCCGAGCCAATCGCCTTCAGAGTCTTCTTAAAGGGTTTAGAAGGAAGAAACTTATCTGTATAAAGACAATAAAAGATCTGGCGCGCCGATGGTTTCAGACAATCACGCACGTCTACAAGCGCGCGAGACTGAAGAACAGCACCTGCGTACTGGGTAAAGCCTTCAGATATAACATCTTTTAAATTACTCATAACATACTTCCTTTTATTTTATATTTTAATTATACCAGAAAATTAAAGAGAAGTCAAATTAAGACTTCTCTTCATAAGGGCAATTATAATGAAAAGGTTCCCATGGTTCAATTTTTATACTTGCACATTCTGGTGTAATTTCTATATTAATTGCAATTTTCTTTTCTACTACTGCTTTAATAGATTTATTAAAAATTTCACATAAATAATTATTTATTTCCATTATTTTACCTTCTTTTTTATTTATAAATATGAAGCAATGTTCTAATTTTTTCTTGACACTCTTCACAGATTTCAATTGGAATACTTGAAGGTGATTGAAACGTCATTACTGTTGTGCCATGTGCCATTGCTTTAGTTTTAACATACCCAGGAACAGTATAATGATAAAGAGTTGATGTTTCTTTTTCACAAAGATCACAGAATAATTTTGTCATTTTGTCTACCTAAAGCGTTCATTATTTGCTTTCGTCCAAGCTTCAAATACTTCTTTTGATGTATAAAATATTGGGTTAAGTGGATTTTCTTTTGATTTTTCCCAGTTTACGAATTTTGGGAAGCCAGTTATCATTACAAACTGTCTAACGGTCGGCCGCTGTGTACGTAGCTTTGCGTACTCCATGCAGTCTTCCATATTTGTAAAACTAAAGTCTTTAGAGCGATATTGGTAATGGATTATATGTCCGTGTTCATCAATTTCAATTTTCATATTGATTGTATCGCCTCATCTATTTCTTCATCAGTATAGTAAGTGATTTCATAGTTATTCGCTTTAGTTGCTTCCCAATTTATATATTGCGGCGTGCCTATTTGGGCAGACACTGTGACAATGCGCGGCGAGCCAGCAATTTTATTTGTTTCAAAGAGTATTTTTGCGTACTCTTCGCATTCATTTCTATGCGGGAAGGCTATTAAGATATTACCAACACAATAATATCTAAGACAGCCGTACTAATCTACTTCAAGTTTAAGTTTCATTCTCGTACCTCTGAGAAATCAATATTTTCAAAGATGAATTTTTTGCGTGGTTCTACATCGTCTCCCATTAGTTGTTCTAGCAAATAAATACTATCGGGATCTGGTTCAAGTACATCCATACGTTGAAATTCTGGAGTGAACATAGAGCGTTTAGCTTGTTCCACCGAGAGAGCGCCGAGTCCTTTAGCTCGTGTAACTTCACCTTTGATTTTATTTCTTACTTTATTAAATTCTTCATCTGTAAAGTAATAAGATTCAGACTTACCATTCTTTACAATGTAGAGTGGGGATCTGAGCCAACAGAGTCGGTTCTCATTTAGGAACTCCGGTGCCAAATATCGAAGTGCGGCCATTATAAGGAGGCCTATATGGTATCCATCGCTATCAGCATCTGTACAAATCCCAATTCGTCCATACCTAAGCTTCGACGAGTTATACTTACCCGGTACAATATTCATTGCACTGAGCAAAAGCTTAATCTCTTCATTCTGAAAGATCTTTTCTTCTGGATGGGCCAGACAATTCAAAATCTTACCACGAATCGCCAGAATCCCATAATGTTCATAGTCGCGCGCTTGTGCGATACCACCGGCCGCCGAATCACCTTCGACAATCAAAAGGGTAGCGTTCTGACCGAGAAATTCTGCGTCTTTGAGTTTATCAGATGCAAAGACTTTTTTCTTTTGATTCTTTTCAATGTCTTTAGTCGCATCGAGAACTTGCTTACGAGCACGCTCTGCGGCGGCTTCTGCTTTGGCAATCTTCTTCATGAGTTCGACTATAGAATCAAACTCATCTTTATATTTGATGCTCATTTGCTTTAAAGCATTACTAAAGCAGTTAGATGCCATTGTGCGAAGATTCGTATTATTGATTTTAGACTTGGTCTGGTTTGCGAAAGATGGTTGTGCTACGCTACAATTAATAACGTAGAAAAGTCCATTACGAATCGAATCACCATCGAAGTTTTGCTTTGCGAGAGAATTAAAGGTTCTGGTGATTGATGTTTTCGCGCCAGTGATAGGGCTGCCGCCTTCTGGACAATGAAGTCCATTTACAAACACGTAGCTTTGCTCTCGTTTATTACCCCATTGGAAGGCAATTTCAAGTTTATCACCATTTTCATCTGTAATTGAATCATATATAATATGTTTATGTAAAGGTTTTTCTACATTTTCCTTTACGAAATCTTTGATGCCGTTTTTCGCGCAGAAAGTTTTTACTTCTTTAGTTTGGACATTTTTAATTTCAAAGGTAATACCGCTATAAAGATAACTAATATTCTTTATATCTTCACAAATCTTTTGATATGAATATCCAATTTCTCCAGTTTTAAATACTTCTGGATCAGGACAAAATTCTACAATAGTCCCATTTTGAAAGGTGGTATCATACTCTTCATAAGATTCTAATTCACCTTTTTTAAAAGAAGCATGCGCACCTTTACCATCACGTATAGAGAAGACATCAAACCAAAGCGCACTTAAACATACACACTTAGCGCCGATGCCGTTGAGACCCGACGCGTTCTTATATGCGCCTTCTTCAAACTTGCCACCGGTGTGAGATTTAGAGTAGATAGAAACCAAAACATTTTCACCATCTTCTCTAATTCCAAAAGGAACGCCGCGGCCATAATCTCTTACTCTAATTGCATTTCGTTTTTCATCTACTTCAATCTCTATTTTATCACCAAAACCGGCGATTGCTTCATCTGTAGAGTTATTAATGATTTCTTTAAAAGCTTGATATGTGCCTTCGAGGTCATCAGAACCAAGATACATCTGAATACGTGACCTTACTCCATCTTTAAAAGAAAGGGATTGGATTTCGTTAATTCCGTATTCCATTCATTCACCTACTTTTCATTTTATACTTATATTATACCACAAACACTCAAAAAAGTCAAATTAGATTTCCTTACACTCAATTCCATGTTCATTAAACCACTTTGCAACTAAATGTCTATGACAGAAATCATCTGACTTTTCAAAGCAAACTAAAGTAGGAATTTTTCCTTTACATCCATCAATTAATAATTTAGCGACTTCATGTGGATTAAACGCACTTAATTGTTTATTATATATAATAGTATATTTTTCTTTTTCTACTTCCGTTTTCGGAGACTTTTTCCACCAACTAAGAAGCATCGGTGAAGGTGCGAGCATCTTCATTGTATATCCTTTATATCCTTTTGGCGACCATTGTGCGATTGAAACTGGTTCACAATTATCGGGAAGCCGCCGTATATTTCCGAAGTAAGATGTATAAATCATATCCCGCAACTCCTTTTAGTTTTTCATTATAATTAATCATATCATAAGATTAGTTAGTTTTCAAATTTTGACTTTTCTTTGGGTTCGTGATAGACTATATATAGAAATTAGAAAGGAAGATGAATATGTTTAAAGTAAAGAACATTACAACTGGAAACATTGAGCAAGTTTTGAGTGTATTTTGTGATGAATATGGAAAAGCTTGGTTTTTGTTTTGGGTTGGTAAAAAATGGGCTTGGCGGCCTGCTGATAATTATTGTCCGCCAAATTATACACCGAAGAAAAATGTAATTGTGGCTGGAAGCCGTAGTTTTAATAATTATCAACTTGTTAAGGAGACTTTGGACGCGCGCAAAGATTCGATTGAAAAGATTGTGAGTGGTTGTGCTAAAGGTGCTGATACGCTTGGTGAAACTTGGGCAATAAAGAATGAAATTCCTATTAAAAAGTTTCCTGCTTATTGGGAAACCTATGGGGCGGCCGCTGGATACATACGGAACCATGCGATGGGTGATTATGCAGATGAACTCATTGCTTTTTGGGATGGCATATCTCCAGGCACAAAGGATATGATTGATTATATGCATAGTCTTGGTAAGCCTGTAGAAGTAATTCATTTTTAACTTTTTAATAGACGAATCCATAACAATATCTACATATATGTATAGAATAAAATGGAGGTATTCCAATGGATAACATTTTACGTGTAGCTTTTAAAGGTGAAACAGAGATAACATCTCGTTCTCTTTATTAGTATGACTATGGTCAATATTTAAAGTTTATTGATATTGATTTACCAGCAGCATATGAAGTACATTTTTCTAATAAAATCACTGTCGACTCTACTACTTCCGTTGGGAATGAAAATGGGGTTTTAATTCCAGATGAGTATTTGTTAAGTGGACTTCCAGTATATGCTTGGGTCTTTCTTCATACGGGGCAAGCGGATGGAGAAACGAAGTATACCGTTACTATTCCAGTTATAAAACGCTCGCGCCCATCGAATGAGACTCCTACTCCTTAGCAGCAGGACGTTATTGAATAGACGCTTGCCGCACTTGAACGTAACGTGCGTGGCAGCCAGCGTGCGATTACGGCAGCAAACAACGCAGAGACATATGCAGACAATGCACGTGTTTACGCGGCCGAGGCAAACAATCGTAGAGATCAGTGCTATGAAATTTACAACCAAATAAAAGACAGCGCAGATATAGGTTACATTACTATAGGAGAAACTAGACTTACGCAATCCGACTTAATAAAATTGCTGGCTCTAATATAGGAGTGATTCTTCAAAATAGTTGAGCGATGTGTCGAATCACCTACTTTCTATCAAGAGATGAGTTTTATTTTAAGGGGTAATAATAATGGAATATACACAAGAAATGACCCTTGACGTTAACTCCAATACTGCGTATACAGTTGTTGGCGCAAAGCAAGGCGATTCCAGCAGTCGTATTATTGTGGTTCATATCACAAAAAATGGTGTTCCTTATATTATTGAGCCTAATACTACAGCTTATTTCCGCTTTAAGAAGCCAGATGGTAAAGCCATTTTGAATGAAGCGTATATCAATTATACTGATAATACGGTTTCTGTTATACTGACTTCGCAAACGCTCGCTGCCTATGGTCGTGGCTATGCAGACGTTGTTCTGTATGGTGCTAATTAGGAGATTCTGTCTACCGTATCGTTCGTGTTACTGATAATGGCGGCACCGAATATTACGGAAGCTGCTGTGTCCAGTGATGAGTTTGGATATTTGTAGGCGATCGTTGATAGTGCAAACGCAACGATTTATGAATCAGAAGCGTGGGCAGTTGGTACACGAAGTGGTATTCCAGTCGTCGGTGATTATTTCAACTATCAGATTATAGGTAGTAATACGTTTACTTGCACTATTGTCGAAGATACTTTTAGAGAAAAAGTTGGTATTGACCCCGGTGGTACAAACCAATATATAGTAAAGTGTGAAGCAGTAACGTATGATGAATAGGGTCATAATATCTATACGTGGTCAATTGATGGCACGAATGGGTTGCATGATCCTAATATTGATCTTGACGAATATGGAATTACGATCGAAGGCTTTGCAAACGTTAGTAACATAATTTAGGTTGATGTTACTGATCCAGATCTTTAGTATTAGAATAATGCTAAGTACTGGGCGCATGAGACGGTTAATGCAAAGGATTCGATTGATAATCTGGATATTTCTACTACTATATTACCTTCTGATGCGGAACCATCTGTTGATAAGACTCAGATTGAGGATGTTAATGTAACAAGGAGTTCAACAGTCCTTGGAACGGTTACGGTTGATAAAGATACGTTTATCGCGGCCGTTGGTGAATATGGGACATATGACTTTAAGTACAATGGTACGAGTTGGGTTATTGATGCAACGATTGTTACGTTAGACACTTATGGTATTACATATACTGGAACCGCAATAGACGGAAATAGTATAGAAGTAGTTTATAGTTATCACAAACACTTTAACTTTAATATTCCTCGTGGTCTTACTGGTGATGTTAACTTTATGACGTTTGAGATTAAACCGGAAGATGGGTATTTATATATGTATCGTCCGGATCATGGAACGGAAGGAGTTAGCTTTGCTATTATTGCTTATGGGCCAAATGAAGGATGTTTAAGTGTTGAGATAGAAATGGGTGAGGATTGAATATGAGTAGTACTGCTATAACTGTTTTAGGTAGAGTTCAGCCTAACTATAGAGGCACTTACAGTGCATTAAATACATATGACAAGCTTGACTGGGTTGTTTATAATGGCAGTTCTTACGTATGTAAGATAAATGGTACTAGCGCACATTCTCCAACCGAAACTGGATATTGGTAGTTACTTGCTGCAAAAGGTGATAAAGGTAATACTGGTGATACGGGTAGTTTTGGTACACCAACGGCTTCCGCACATAGTTTAGTTACCGGTTCTGAACCGACTGTAGTTATAACTGCGAGTGGTCCTGATACTGCGAAAGTTTTTGATTTTCAATTTGGTATTCCGGCTGGGCCGGTTGGGTTTGATGCAGTTCAAGCCTCGGCAACATCTCTACCAGCATCTGCGAGTGCTACAGTTGAAGCATCAATTAGTAAAGTAGGAGATGTAACTACTTTAGAGTTTGAGTTTGGTATTCCAGCGGCTGATGGATCTGGCGCCAAGAGCGTTGATGGTATTTAGGCCGATGCTGCGGGTAATATCACAGTTGGTGCAATTAGTTATACAAGAACTTAGAGTCTTTCTGAAGCATAGGCTGGCCGCGCAAGAACGAACATCGCGGCTTTACGTGAGCCAGATCAGAAAAGCTACGGACAGTATTTATAGTATGGTGGAGACGTAAGTAATCCTTCGTGGATTGCGGCCGCTATTAATGAAGTACCGGTCGGCGGCATGGCTGGGTACGTTCTGAGAAAGCAGAATAATGCTTATGGATGGACGCCCGCGTATGAAATTCCTTCGGGTGGTTTAGCTGGCTATGCACTTGTAAAAGCTTCAAATACGAATTATGATGTTACTTGGGAAGGCATCACAACTATCGCTGAAATTGATGAAATGATTGATGGCTAATAGGGGGTGTAGTTATGATAAGAGGAACTACGCCAACGCATACGTTTTAGTTTGATAAAATTGAGCCTGAAGATTTAAGTGTAATAAAAATTTATTACGCTCAATAGGGTAAAGAGTTATTTGTGAAAACTAAAGATGATTGTGTCTTTAGTACTAAAGAAACGGAAGATGGGATTGTTTATCTCGCGGCTGTTACATTAACTCAAGAAGAAACTTTAATGTTCAAGCCAAAATATGAGGTCAGTATTTAGTTGAGAGTACTTACCGCTGATAATCGTTCATTAGCTTCTAAAGAATATAAAGTCCCCGTTTTTGATGTAATAAATGACGAGGTACTTGAAGATGAAGCTTAAAGTTGATTTTGAAGAAGTTGATGAAGAATTAAAAGTT
>Ga0326512_10000034_pt1 | contig 118155 bp, 98 predicted proteins | sample 1_2617_0518_D_FD_203652 | JGI IMG/M metagenome (GOLD analysis project Ga0326512, IMG submission 203652) | Bovine rumen microbial communities from UC Davis, California, United States - 1_2617_0518 | ecosystem: Host-associated > Mammals > Digestive system > Stomach > Rumen | place: USA...
TGAGAATTTTGAGCGCTTCGCTGTTGGATAAGACTCCAATCAAGGAACTTTTTACCAAGGAACCTGAGTATGTTGCTGATGATGGTCAATTGACTCTTAATTTTATTTAGTGGACACTAATGATTTTGCACGAGTGTTAGTACAATCAAATTACAAGGTGAATATGGAAATGAAGAGACGACTGATGACGGCGATGATGATCGCAATGAGTGTGGGGATGATGAATGCCCAGACAGTTCAGAAACAGGTGGTGGAAGAAGGAGGTACCGGACCTTTCAAGTCTGAGGTGGTGGGAGACGCCTCCTGTCCGGGCTTCACGGTGTACCGTCCACAGAACCTGAAGGAAGTGGTGGCAAAGCACGGTGCCCTGCCTGTGATCGTCTATGCCAACGGTGCTTGTTTTAATCATAACGTGGAGATGCGTCTGTTGCTGAGCGAGGTGGCATCCCATGGCTATGTCGCCGCGGCTATCGGACCATATGACGAGGCTGACGTGATGGCACAGTGGAGAGGGGTGCTGAAGGCGGCTTATCCTGAGACCAAGGGTGAGGTGGTGATGGCTAACGGCGAGAAGATCCTGCCCTTAACCCCAGAGGAGCTCAAGGCCCGTCAGGAGGAACAGGCGAAGCAGCGAGCGACAGAAGCCAAGAAGGGTAAGAAACAGCCTGCCGCCCCGCAGTTCAGTACCTATCCTAAGATGCTGCTGGAGGTGCTCGATTGGTTGACAGAGCAGAACGCTGCCGCAGGCTCGGAATACTATCATTGTCTCGACCTCGACCATGTGGCAGCCATGGGACAGTCGTGCGGCGGTGCCCAGGTGTTGGCAGTGGCTTACGACCCTCGTCTGAAGACCTGTGTGATGCTGAACACAGGCATCGGTGACATGGAGATGATGGGGGCGACGAAAGAGTCGCTGAAGAATCTGCATCAGCCGATGTTCTATATGATCGGCGGTCCAGCAGACATCGCTTATGCCAATGCGCAGAAAGACTATGAGCGTATCGCTGACCATATCCCTGTAGTGATGCTGAACTCAAAGGACGGGCATAGCGGCACCTACTATGAGAAGCATGGCGGCAACTATGCCAAGGCTGTGGTGAAATGGCTTGACTGGCAGTTGAAGGGACAAGTGGGACAGTCTGCCCTCTTCCTCGATGATGAGTACCTGAAGATGAAGTTCCCTGAGTGGCAGGGGGTGAGAAAGAATTTCTAACAGCCGCAGCGCTTATCCGTCACTTGGCGGAATATGTCTGGAAGACCAGAAAGGTGTCGTCGGCGTGGATGGTGAAGGTGGCTCCTGATGCCTCGTTCAACGTTCCCTGCCACCATTCCGTGGTGGGATAACATTGCCATTTCAAGCCCTCCGACGACAGTGCCACGCATCCGAAGTTAAAGACGCTGACCTGTTGATGGGGGAACGACTCGAAAGTCCTGATGCCTCTTGCCGGTATGAAGAACCCATGGTCGGTGAACATCGTCCCCTCCACTTGGTATTCCCGGAAATAGCGCACCAGCAGAGAGATATTCCCAAGGGTATGGTCCTCCCGCTTGCCCGTGCATCCCAGATACGCTATCCTCCGCCACCCCTGTGCGACACAATAGCGCGTCGCCTTTGTCAAGTCGTTGTCCTCCTGTTCGTCAATTTGTATCAGACGGTCGTGATAGTGTGCCGGTACGGAGTCACCGTCCCCTATGACGACATCCGCGTCAGGGAATGACCGGATGGCACCGTCACAACAGACGACATGACCTGCCGTATGCAATACCTGTAACGGAACAGGGTGCGTCGGGAACGACCCGTTGGCTAAGATGACGGCATCAAACATTGTTAAGTTCATATTTGGTAATCTTTGTCATCTTCTTCCACTTATAATAGCCTGCAATGGCGATGACGACATACAGCCCGTAGAGACCAGCCTTGAAGGGAAGCCCCTTGGTGATATAGAGGTAAGTGCATACGGCATCGACGACAATCCAGAACAGCCACTGTTCCAGGAATTTGCGTGCCAGAGCCCAGAGTCCTACAAAGGAGAGGGCGTTGGTAAAGGCGTCGAGGACAGGGATGGTGGAGTTCGTCCATGTGATGAGAATATAGTATGTCACACCCCATGCCACCAAGAAGGCGACGGTCGCTGGCAGGTAATACCGATGGGGCATGTGGATGATCGGTAATGGCTTATGCTCCTTCCTGGTCTTCTTGAATCGCCAGAAGACAAAACCGTAGAAGGCGGCAAGGGTATAGTAGACAGCCATCCCGGCATCGCCATAGAGTCCGTGCCGCCAGTAGAGCACGACATCGAGTGCGGGCATGACGATGCCCACCAGCCACAGCCAGATACTGGCACGATACTCAAGCCAGATATACACCAGCCCGAGTACCGTTGTGAATATGTCTAACCAGTCTATCATCAGAAATTAACCGACAGATGAGCCATGAGGTTAAAAGGTGCTGAGGGGGCGAAGCCTGCCTCATACTGATCGCTCTCTCCCCAGCCTGTGGCAATCACTTTGTCGCCTTGTTTGACAAAGGCAGGGGCTGCCCAACCGTTGTTGTCGTACTTTGCCGAGAAGAGGTTATAGAGTGTCAAGCCCACCGTGACATCCTTCATACCCAGCTTGGGCATCCGGAAGTTATAGCTCAGGTCTACATTCGTCGTGAAATGTCCTTCCAGCATCATGCCCACATTGATGAGCTGACCGTTGTCATCCTGTGTTTGGTAGCTCTTGAAACCGGTGTTCGTCATGTACTGCTCACTGACATATTGGCTCTGGACACTGGCTTTCAGTCCGTGATAGCTGAAAGTGAGGATATTGTTCAGGATGAAGTCAGGTGAGAAAGCCAGTGGCTGGTTACCCAGGTCGGCAACACCGCCGTCCATCAATTGCACGGTAATCCCTTTGACACGATTCTTCGACCAAGTGGCATTGACATCCCAGCGGAACCAGTCCACGGGTTTCAGGGCAGCCTCCAGTTCCACACCCAGGCGATAGCTGTCGGGCAGGTTACGTGTAATAGCCTCACCGATCTTGTCGATCTCACCTGTCAGCACGAACTGGTCCTTATAGTTCATCCAATAGAGGTTGGCACCTGCCGTAAACAGCTGACTCTGATACTTATAGCCCACCTCCAGGTCGTTCAGTCTTTCAGCCTTGGGCTGGTCCAGCTCGGCGTTCAGACTGTTCTGGAAATTGTTGCGGGTCGGTTCTTTATGGGCAATGGCGTAGGAGGCGTAAACCTTATTGTTGGAGGTGATGTCATAGTTCAGTCCGAATTTAGGATTAAAGAAATCATACGACACCTTCATATCATAGACAATACGCTTATTGGTATCCCAGTTGATCTCGTCTGTGGGACCCACCATCTTGATACCCACATGACGGTATTGCATGTCGACATACGCGTTCAGCCCGGGCAGGAAGTCATAGGTCACCTTGCCATAGACGTTGAAGTCGGTCTTCTTGGTATTGTCGTCATAGTATTTATGGTTAGGCTGCAAGGGAGCCACAGGGCTCTTCACCCAGGTCACATAGCCAAAGTGGTCACCGTTGTACCTGTTCCAGCCACCGCCAAAGGTAGCCTGCAGGTTCTTACGATTGTTATAGTTCAGTGATGCCACCACCCCATAAAAGTAGTTATCCATCTTCTTCTGGCGCACCAAGTCACTCTTCTCCCAGGTCTCCTGCGGGTCCAGATCATACTCAAGGAGGGTGCGTTTACGCTTATACTCCTCATAGTAGCCGTCACCCTTGGTATAGTGCAGGGCGGCATTCAGGTTCAGCACGTCAGAGAGGCGCTGGTTCCAGATGAGCTGATAGTTCTGCTGGTGGTAGTTGTCCGTCTGGTTGTCATAATAGCGGGTGTTACCGTCCTCGTCATAGTATTCACCACATGAGTTATAGGTGCGCCCATATAACGCCTGCTCATATTTCGACGTGTAGTTCCAGGCATGATAGGTCTCCTCGACACCATTGAAGGTGATGAACTTCACCATGGTATTGTCGCCGAAGTAGCCTGCCTGCAGGAAATAGGAGTTCAGCTTGGTCGAGGCACGGTCGAGGTAACCCTTCGACCCGATATTGGAGAGACGGCCCTGGATGCCCCAGTGTCCACCCAGCAGTCCTGTGCCGAAACGCAGGGTCTCCTTATGGCTATAGTAAGAACCAGCACTGAGGTCTATACCCACAAACGGTTCCGTACCGATGTTCTCCGTCTGCATATTGATGGTGGCACCAAAGGCACCGGCACCGTTTGTGGAGGTACCCACACCACGCTGGATCTGCATCGACTGCACACTGGAGGCGAAGTCGCCCATGTTCACCCAGTACAGTTGGGCACTCTCGGCGTCGTTCATCGGAACACCGTTGGCGGTGATATTGATACGACTGGGGTCTGTGCCACGGACACGCAGGGACGTATAGCCGATACCGTTACCCGCGTCGGAAGTCATCGTCACTGAGGGTGTCAGCGACAAGAGATACGGTACGTCCTGTCCGTAGTTGACAGCCTTCAACTGTTCCTTGTTCATGTTGGTGAACGCCATCGGTGTCTTCTTGGTGGCACGTGTCGCCACCACCTGTACGTCCTGTAACTCCACATTTTTCAGGGAGTCCATCTCCTCTGCCTGTACTGTCATCACAGTTCCCAGCAGACCTAAAAAGCACCATTTCTTCATCCCTTTTCTCATTTTTAATCTTTCATTTTTCATTTTTAATCTTTCATCTACAAAAGGGGGGGTTATCTTGAATCTCGAACTCTATCATCCCTACGTCGGTATGACCCGCATCAGGTTAAGAGGGTATCATCTCAGCCGCCAACAGACGGCACCCCTTGATAATTCGAGTGCAAAGGTACATAATTTCGATTAAACGACAACAAAAGAAATCGATTTCTTTTGTCGAGTGTGAGAAATTTATCTAAATAAAAAATGAAAATTGGTCATTGAAAACAGAAAATTTCCAATGACCATAGTATCCTCCCCCTCAACAGGGGGAGGTTAGGAGAGGGTCTCTATCCGAATTTCTCCACCGCCTCGTAATAGGTGTCGAGACTGCCGATGTCGAAACGTCCCGCCGTCATCTGCCACGCATGCATCGTGGTATGGTCGACCATATAATGGGCGAGGTTACCCGGTGCGTCCTTGCCACAGCCGTTCTCTACAGAATGGCGCACCAGGTCGAGGTCTTTCCTCATATATATATAAAAAGGTGGTACTGCCCAGTGGCTCTTCGGCTCCTGTGGCTTCTCCTCCATGTTCAGCACCTTCATCTGCTCATCGACCACGATGACCCCTGTGCGTTGCAGTTTCTCGATACAGGGCTGCTCGTGGCACATGATACAGGAGGTCTGTTTCCCCTTGGCGAAGTCGACAAACTCTTGGAAGGAGAAGAACAACAGGTTGTCGGCGGCAACGACAAGCATATCATCATCGATATGGAGCTTGTCCATCGCAAACAGCAAGTCGCAGACAGCACCTAAGCGTGTATCGTTGGTGGAGGTACCGTCATCCATAATGGTAATGGGCTTGGTATAATGCTGCGTCGTTTTCCATTCCTCGAAGATGGGTGCGAACTTATGATTCGTCACAATGATATGCTCGTCAATCTCTGGAATCTGATCGATGTCATCAAGCATACGTCCTAAGATGGTGTTCTCTCCTATCTTCAACAGGGGCTTCGGGAAATTCTTCGTCAACTCCCCCAGTCTGGTGGCATATCCTGCCGCAATCACGATATTCTTCATCACTCTTAACTTTACAACTAAACAAAGCGAGCACCGTTGTCGGGACGGACCCAGAAGACTTTAAAGGTCTTCTCATACTCAGGAAACTCCTCCAGATAACGACGGGTAAGCTCTTTCTCTATATTCTCCTTATGAGCCGGGTCTACCAAGGCGATACAAGCACCCTTGAAACCGGCGCCACTGAACCTGCCGCCATAGACACCAGGCAGTGAGCGCATGATCTCATAGATAGCGATCAGCTCAGGACTGCCACACTCGTAATGATGGATACTGCTCTCACAGGAGTCGAAGGACAGCTTGCCGAAGAGTTTCAGGTTACCTGTCTCCCATGCTGTCACACCCTGACGCACCCTTCTGTATTCTGAGTAGAAATGCTCGGCACGACGGGCAAAACGCGCAGGCATGGCGATACGTGTCTTGTCGAATGTCGACTTGGGGATGTCACGTAGGAAGGTCTTGTCGAAGGTCTTCAAGGGCTGCTCGGTATAGGCAAGCATATTCCATGCCGCCGTCTTACACTCATAGACTCGCAGGTTATAGTCGGAGTTCACCAGAGAACGGGTCAGTCCAGAGAAGAAGATACCGATCTCAAAGTCGGGCATCTCGGCATTCCGCTTGATGATACGATAGTCGTTGGTGTCACAGTCGAGGAACAGCAGTCCGTCTTTCTTACCCAGTGCGATACAAGCCTGGTCCAGCAGACCGTTGTTCAGTCCGATATACTCCCGTTCAGCCTCTGAGGCGATCTTCACCACCTCGAAAGGTTGTAATACGATGTCGTTCGCCTTGGCGAAAGCCATCACATAGGCTATCAGTACTGCTGCGGAGGATGACAACCCACCCACAGGAAGGGAGCCTTGTATCACACCCTCGATACCTCGTTTCAACTCAAATCGTTTCCTCAGCGCATATTTAGCACCACGGGCATAGTCGCCCCAATGGTGCTCCTTCACCTGCGAGGGGGTATTCACATGAAACTGTACGTCGCCCTCAAAAGTCTTTGACGACAACTGCACGAGGCTGTCCTCGCGCGTATTAAACCAAAGGTCAACACCCTTGTCAATGGCAAAACCGGTCACCAGTCCATGCTGATGGTCTACATGGGCACCTAAGGGACATACCCTGTAAGGTGAGAAAATGTGATACTGAAATGATTGTTCCATAAGTGATTTTTAGTCAAAGGAGGTCCCAACCGTGGGGGCTGAGACCTCTTTTTAAATATTAGGTTTTCTGTTTAGAAGTCCATCTTGTCAAGGGCATCCGTGAAGTCCTTAGGCTCATTGCTGGGCTCATGGTACTCCTCGTTACGCTCCGGGCGCTCACGACGCTCCGGACGGGGGCGGCGCTCACCACGCTCCGGACGCTCACGACGCTCGCCACGCTCTGGACGTGGACCACGCTCCGGGCGCTCACGACGACGCTGCTGAGGCTCTACATAGTCGGCAGGCTTCTCAACGAGTACACGATGAGAGAGCTTGAACTTACCTGTCTTCGGGTCAATCTCCAATAGTTTAACGGTGATCTTGTCACCTTCCTTCAGACCGGCTTCCTCGACAGTCTCAAGGCGCTTCCAGTCAATCTCTGAAATATGGAGCAGACCGTCCTTGCCAGGCATGAACTCTACGAAGCAGCCGTAAGGCATGATGCTGCGGATCGTACCCTCGTAGACCTCACCAATCTCCGGGATGGCGACGATAGCCTTGATCTTGGCGATAGCGGCGTCGATGACCTCCTTGTTAGGACCGCTGACCTGAATCTTACCAACTCCGTCTTCCTCATCGATGGTGATGACGGCACCAGTATCCTCCTGCATCTGCTGGATGATCTTTCCACCAGGACCAATCACCGCACCAATGAACTCCTTCGGAATCTCGAAGGCCTCGATACGTGGTACCTGTGGCTTCAGCTCCGGACGTGGCTCGGCGATGGTGTCTGTGATGCACTTCAGGATATGCTCACGACCAGCCTTTGCCTGCATCAGCGCTTTCTCCAGGATATCGAAAGACAGACCGTCACACTTGATATCCATCTGGGTAGCGGTCAGACCGTCCTTGGTACCAGTGGTCTTGAAGTCCATATCACCCAAGTGATCCTCATCACCGAGGATATCACTCAGTACGGCATACTTGTCCTCACCTGGGTTCTTGATCAGACCCATGGCGATACCAGAGACGGGTTTCTTCATAGGAACACCAGCGTCCATCAGGGCGAGGGTACCGGCACATACGGTAGCCATAGAAGAGGAACCGTTAGACTCCAGGATCTGTGATACGACACGTACGGTATAAGGGAAGTCTGCGGGAATCATATCCTTCAGGCCACGCCATGCGAGATGACCGTGACCGATCTCACGACGACCGACGCCACGCTGTGCCTTAGCCTCACCCGTACAGAACGGTGGGAAGTTATAGTGCAACAGGAAACGCTGGTAGCTCTTGTCGAGCACGTCATCCACGAGTTTCTCATCGAGCTTGGTACCCAGGGTGACCGTTGTCAACGACTGTGTCTCACCACGGGTGAAGATAGAGCTTCCATGAGGCATGGGCAGTGGAGACACCTCACACCAGATTGGACGGATCTCGTCTGTCTTACGACCATCGAGACGGATACCCTCATCGAGGATGCAACGACGCATGGCGTCACGCTCCACATCATGATAGTAACGCTCCATCATGGCATATTTCTCCTCCAGCTCATCTTCTGTCAGGTCAGCATGCTCGGCAGCATATTTCTCCTTGAAGTCATTGAGGATCTTCTCGAAAGCCTCAGCACGGGCATGCTTCTCAAGAGCCTGCTTCGTCACGTCATAGGCGGGCTGGTACAGCTCCTTGTTCATACGCTCACGCAGCTCCTCATCGTTGACCTCGTGGTCGTACTCACGCTTCACATCCACACCCAGCTCCTTGCTCAGCTCGGTCTGTAACTCACACATAGGCTTGATGGCTGCCATAGCAGCTTTCAGGGCACCGATCATATCCTGCTCGCTGACCTCCTTCATCTCACCCTCTACCATCATGATATTCTCAGCAGAGGCACCAACCATGATATCCATGTCGGCTTCCTTCATCTGCTCGAAGGTAGGATCAATCACATACTCCCCGTTGATACGAGCCACGCGAACCTCAGAGATGGGGCACTCGAAGGGGATATCTGAACATGCCAACGCTGCGGATGCGGCAAAGCCGGCAAGAGCATCAGGCTGGTCAACACCATCGGCACTGAGCAGCATCACGTTGACAAATACTTCTGCGTGATAATTGGAGGGGAACAGGGGACGGAGCACACGGTCGACCAGACGACTGGTGAGAATCTCATTGTCCGAAGCCTTACCCTCGCGCTTGGTGAAACCACCGGGGAAACGTCCTGCGGCGGCATACTGCTCTCTGTAGTCTACCTGCAGAGGCATGAAATCTGTTCCGGGAACTGCATCTTTTGCGGCACAAACAGTAGCCAGCAGCACGGTGTTGTTCATACGGAGAATAACACTTCCATCGGCCTGCTTTGCCACTTTCCCGGTTTCAATGGTGATGGTTCTTCCATCAGGCAATTGAATACTTTTCGTAATTACGTTCATCTTGTAAAAAAACATCTAAAATAAATAAAGGGTGCAAAGGCAGTGCAAAACGAATGCAGAATATCTTGTTTTCAACTGTGGTATAGCCTGCTTTCGCAGTCGCAATGCCAAATGCGGCTGCAAAGGTACACATTATTAATTGATAAAACGAAAAATCCCGCATTATTTTTCTTTTTTTATGAAATTAGTCGTATCTTTGCACCGTGTACAAGAACCATATTCCGAACTAATGATGCGACGAGTATTTTTCCTTATCAGACCGAACCGAGATTTAAATTCTATATTCAAAGAATGCCCTAAAAAAAATCCCTGCCGTGGCAGGGGTTTTTTTGTTATTTCATCAACAAGGCGGAAAGTTCCTTCATGCCCTCACTGGCTCCCTTTTGGATTTGTTGGACATTAGCACCAGCGGAGACAGGTTTGGGATCGATGAGGTAGATGGGGACTCCTGGTTGCACATACTGTACCAGTCCAGCGGCAGGATAGACGTTGAGGGAGGTGCCGATGATGATGAAGATGTCTGCCTTCATGGCCTCGGCGGCTGCAGCACTGATCATGGGAACACCCTCACCGAAGAAGACAATGAATGGGCGGAGCAGGGAACCGTCACCTGCCTTCGTGCCAGGCTCTACCTCACAATTCTCAGGTGTCAGCGTGATCTGGTAACGGGGGTCATCCACGTCACGGCTGGAGCATACCTTCATCAGTTCACCATGCAGGTGAATGACCTTCGATGAACCAGCCATCTCATGGAGATTATCGACATTCTGGGTGACAACGGTCACATCGTATTTCTCTTCCAGTTTTGCCACCAGACGGTGTCCCTCATTGGGTTGTGTGCCGATGCATTTTTTACGCAGCATATTATAGAAATTGGTCACCAAGGTAGGATCCGCCTCCCATCCCTCATGAGTCGCTACTTTTGCCACAGGATAGTTCTCCCATAGTCCGTCAGCATCTCGAAAAGTCTTCAGTCCACTCTCTACCGACATACCGGCACCCGTCAAAACAACAATTTTCTTCATAAGCCTTTATATTAGATTTTTTGCAAAAATAATAAATAATTGAGAGTTGGCAATTGAGAATTGAGAAATATTTTTTTAATTTGCAAAATTAAACAGAAAAGCTCATGAAAGTATTACGTGACAGAATTATGCAAGACGGACGCTGCCTGGATGGTGGCATCTTGAAAGTCGACCGTTTCATCAATCATCAGATGGATCCTTACCTGATGAAGCAGATCGCTATTGAGTTCATCCGACGCTTTGCCGACGAGGACATCAATAAGATCATTACTGTGGAAGCGTCGGGTATCGCTCCAGCTGTCATGCTGGGTTATCTGATGGAGTTGCCTGTTGTCTTCGCCAAGAAGAAAAAGCCCTCAACGATGGGTGAGTTCTATGAGTCTACGGTCCGCTCGTTTACGAAGCAACGTGAATATCCCCTGATGGTAAGTTGTGAATACCTGTCCAGTGAGGATAATGTGTTGTTTGTTGACGACTTCCTGGCTTATGGTAATGCCGGACTGGGTATCATTGACTTGTGCCAGCAAGCAGGAGCCACCATCGTCGGCATGGGGTTCATCATCGAGAAGGAGTTCCAGCATGGCAGAAAGGTTTTGCAGGATCACGGTATTCATCGTATCGAGTCGCTTGCTATCATTGAATCATTGGAGAATAATGAGATCAAGCTAAAATAATGTAGTCATGGAAGACGGCAAGAGCAAACTTTATTCTGTCTTCTCTAAAAAGGATGAGTGAACTAACCTTACGCAAGCGCATTGCTTTGGAGGCGGCGGCTCTGATGAGTCGGAATATCCTCAAGGAACATCCCTTGAGACAGTTGTTCTGGGAATGTACCTTGCGATGTAATGTGAGTTGCCGCCATTGCGGTAGTGACTGCAGGAAACTGTCGGAAGTCAAGGACATGCCACGTGAGGATTTTTTCCATGTGCTTGATAGTATTGCCGGCAGGACCGATCCACATCGGGTTTTTGTGACGATCACAGGAGGGGAGCCGTTGTTGCGTGATGATCTGGAAGTTTGTGGAAAAGAGATTTTCGAACGGGGCTTCCCCTGGGGTATGGTGACTAACGGACTCATCCTGACCCCAGAGCGTTTTGAGTCGTTGCGGAAGGCAGGGATGCATAGTATCACTGTCAGTATGGACGGTCTGGAGAAGAACCACAACTGGATGCGTCGTCATCCCCAGAGTTTCCAGATGGTCGACCAAGTCTTAGACCTCTTCGTGCAGCATCCGCAGATAGCTTCTGATGTCGTCACCTGTGTCAACCAACGTAATTACGAGCAGTTACCGGCTATCCGTGACTATCTTATCAGTAAGGGCATCGGTTATTGGCGAATCTATTCTATCTTTCCTGTTGGACGTGCCGCCAACGACCCGGTGATGCAGATTAGTAATGAGCAATATCGTGGGATGCTTGATTTCATCCGTAAGACTCGCCAGGAGGGAAGGATTCATGTTTCCTATGGCTGTGAGGGTTTCCTCGGACGTTATGAGGGTGAGGTCCGTGGGTTGTTCTTCAACTGTCAGGCGGGGGTGACGGTAGGTTCTGTGATGGCAGACGGTTCCATTGCGGCTTGTGCCAGTATCCGTGCGGATTACAATCAGGGAAATATCTATGAGGATGACTTTATGGAGGTATGGGAGAATCGCTATATGCCCTATCGTAACCGTGAATGGATGAGGAAAGGTGAATGTAAGGATTGTCGCTATTGGCGATACTGTCAGGGGAATGGTATGCACCTGCGGGATGGGAACGGTAACCTCATCCTCTGTCATCTAAAACGCATCCAAGAGCCGGGTCTGACCGTTAAATAATCTTTTTTTCATTAATTTTCTTTGTTTTGTCCTCGCTTAATAGTACCTTTGCACCCGAAATCATCAAGCGCTTGAGTTATGAAGAAGATTCGTTGTTTTGTCAATCTGGCTCTCTCTGCCGTCATTGTGGCTCTGGGTTTCGGTTCTTGTGTGTCTCAGCAAAAGTACCGGGAAGCTCAGGAAGAGATTCAGCAACTGAAAGCAGAGAATGATGCGTTAAAAGAAGATAACGCAGGTTTAAAGCGTGAGATGCAGAAAATCATGGACTATAAGAAGCGTATAGAGGAGCGTAAGGTGGTTTATGGACCACGACCCACCTCTTTCCAGGAGAAAATCAACAGATAATTTAACATTATATTATTATAGAGAAAGAAAATGGATAAAATTAGTTATGCGCTGGGTCTGGGCATAGGTCGTCAATTAGCCCAGATGGGTGCTGCTGAGTTAAATATCGATGATTTTGCTACAGCTATCAAGGATGTGATAGCAGGCAATGACTTGAAGGTATCTCATCGGGAGGCACAGCAGATCGTACAGGACTATTTCGCTGCTCAAGAGGAAAAGATCAACAAGCAGCGTTCCGAGCAAGGCAAGGTTCATAAGGAAGCTGGTGAGAAATACCTCGCCGAGAACGCCAAGAAAGACGGTGTGATTACCCTGCCGAGTGGACTGCAATATCAAGTACTGAAGGAAGGTAATGGTAAGAAACCTACTGCAAAAGACAGTGTGAAGTGTCATTATGAGGGATTCCTTATTGATGGTACAGTCTTTGACAGTAGTGTTGAGCGTGGTGAACCTGCCGTTTTCGGACTGCAGCAGGTGATTGCCGGATGGACAGAAGGTCTGCAGTTGATGCAGGAAGGTGCCAAGTACCGTTTCTTCATCCCTTACCGTCTTGCCTACGGAGAGGGTGGTGCAGGAGCTTCTATCCCTCCATTCGCAGCTCTTATCTTCGACGTAGAGTTGATTCAAGTGATGTAATATCGAAATATTGAAATAATTAAAAAAATGAGAAAGTTTACTTTTGCTGCTATTGCAGCAGTAGCCGCAGCCACGATGTTCTCTTGCGGCAATGGCACTCCTAAGGCTAACCTGAAGAGTGATGTTGATACTGTCAGCTATGCTATTGGTATGGCTCAGACAAATGGTCTAAAAGATTATCTCGTGAATCGTCTGGACATTGATACCGCCTATATGGACGAGTTTATCAAGGGTCTCAACGAGGGTGCTAATGCTGGTGATGACAAGAAGAAGGCAGCTTATTATGCTGGTATTCAGATTGGTCAGCAGATCAGCAACCAGATGGTAAAGGGTATCAACCATGATCTTTTCGGCAGTGACTCTACCCAGACCATTTCTCTGAAGAACTTCATGGCAGGTTTCATTAGTGGTACTACTGGAAAGGGTGGTCTTATGACTGTTGACTCTGCCCAGATGGTTGCCCAGAGACTGATGCAGTCTATCAAGGCTAAGAATATGGAGAAGGAGTTTGGTCCCAACAAGGTTGCTGGTGAGAAATTCCTCGCAGAGAATGCCAAGAAAGAGGGTGTGAAGACCCTTGCCGGTGGTGTACAGTACAAGGTTATCAAAGAGGGTAATGGTGCTATTCCAGCTGACACTTCCCGTGTGAAGGTCAATTACGAGGGTCGTCTGCTTGACGGTACCGTATTTGACAGTTCTTACAAGCGTGGTGAGCCGGCAGAGTTCCGTTGCAACCAGGTTATCAAAGGATGGACAGAAGCTCTCGTCCACATGCCCGCTGGTTCTGTATGGGAGGTATATGTTCCCCAGGAACTTGCCTATGGTCCACGTCAGCAGGGTAATGACATTAAGCCTTTCTCTATGCTTATTTTCAAGATAGAGTTGTTGGAGGTTAATCCTAAAAGAAAGTAAACGATGAGAAGAATCATCTTAGTAGCACTCACCCTTATGGTGGGTGCTACTTTCAATAGTGTAAAGGCACAGCAATTAAATACCCGTATCGACTCGCTGAGTTATTTCGTCGGTATGGCACAGACACAGGGACTGCTAGACTACCTGAAGAACCGCCAGCATATGGATATCGACTGTATGGACGACTTCATACAGGGACTTCGTGAGGCGTTTGCCAGTAGTAGTGACCATCACAAAGCAGCGTATTTTATGGGTACGCAGATTGGTCAGCAGATAGCCAACCAGATGCTGCCGGGAATCAATAAGGAGATCTATGGCAACGACTCCACCAAGAGTATCTCCACAGACCTCTTTTTGTCAGGCTTTATCAGTGGTACCAATGGAAGAGGTGGACTGGTGACGGTAAAGGAGGCTAATGAGAAAGCCCAGACCCTCATGAAAGAAGTGAAGACGGAGCAGGCACTGCTCAAATACGGTGACAACAAGAAAGCCGGCGAGAATTTCCTCAAGACGAATGCCAAGAAGAAGGACGTGAAGACTCTGCCGTGTGGTGTCCAGTATAAGGTTCTGAAAGAAGGCAAGGGAGCACTTCCTACATCCTCGCAGAAAGTGAAGGTCAACTATGAGGGTCGTACTGTCGACGGACATGTCTTCGACAGCTCCTATCAGCGTGGTCAACCTACAGAGTTCCGTTGCAACCAAGTCATTAAAGGATGGACGGAGGCGCTTACACACATGCCTCTCGGTTCAGAGTGGGAGGTGTATATCCCCTATGAACTTGCCTATGGTGAAAATGGTGCTGGCAATGATATCAAGCCGTTCTCGATGCTCATCTTCAAAATAGAACTTTTGGAGATTATAGATAAATAAAAAACAAGGAGAGCAGACAAAAATCTGCTCTTTTTGTTTAAAATACTGCAAATTTATTGTCAAAATGTTGCTCATATCGATAAAAATACCTACTTTTGCTTACAGTTTGTAAACAAAGACCTTATTTTTAATATGGCAACAACAGAAAAAATTGATCAGCTCGACAAGAAAATCCTGAATATTCTGTCGAAAAACGCACGCATCCCTTTCAAGGATGTAGCAGCAGAATGTGGTGTGTCACGTGCCGCCATACATCAGCGAGTACAGCATCTGATAGAAGCTAATGTGATTATGGGCAGTGGGTTCGATGTCAATCCTAAGAGTCTGGGATACAGCACCTGTACCTATGTGGGTATAACGTTGGAGCGTGGTTCTATGTACAAGGATGTGGTAGACTGTCTCCAGCATATCCCTGAGATTGTGGAATGTCATTTTACCACGGGACCATACACTATGATGGTGAAACTGTATGCCCGTGACAATGAACAACTGATGCATCTGCTCAATGGTCGTCTGCAAGATATTCCTGGTGTTGTCGCTACAGAGACCTTGATCTCTTTGGAACAGAGTATCAAACGCGAGATACCTGTTAGTATAAGTGAATAGACTATGAATCCATTTGATTGGCAGTCGCAACTGGCTCAGCAAGTGTATGCGACGTTCCCAGAGGCTACAAAACGTCCTGTTATTGGAATCACAGGTAATTATGGTGACCTGACCAGTAAACTGGCAGAAGGTTATTATAAGTCTGTCGTTAAAGCAGGAGGTGTCCCTGTTATTATTCCACCTGTTGCTGATACAGATGTGATTATCAACACGCTGGAGAAGATTGATGCCCTGATACTCAGTGGCGGCGGTGACTATGACCCTCGTTATGCGAATGAAGAGCCTGATCCCAAACTGGGAGAGATCAACGAGGAGCGTGACCTTCCAGAGTTGTTTATCACCCGTCTTGCCTATAACCGTCAGATCCCGATGCTGGGAATCTGTCGTGGTATCCAGACCCTTGCTATGGCATTGGACGGAAAGGTCAAACAGGACATCACGGATATCGCCACTATTCACCATTCCCAGACGGAGGAACGTAGCGTGGCTACCCATTCAGTATTCTTAGAGAAAGACTCTATCCTCTCCCAGCTCTATCCAGAAGCCACAGACCGTAGTCCTCTCCACGTCAACTCCTTCCACCATCAGGCTGTATGTGACTGTGGAAAACGTTTCCGTGTCACAGCGAAGTCAGAGGATGGTATCATCGAGGCAATGGAGAGTACGGAGTTCAAAGCCATCATTGGTGTGCAATGGCATCCTGAGTGTCTTGCTGACGGACTGCCTGTTTTTGAGTGGCTCATTCGTGAGGCAGCGTTGTACCGTGAGGCTTGCAGCCTTCATGACGAAATGGTGACGCTTGACTCCCATTGTGATACCCCGATGTTCTTCCCCCAGAATATTGATTTCTGCAGTCGTGACGAACGGATACTTGTTGATTTGCATAAGATGACGGAGGGGCGTCTGGACGCTACCATCATGGTGGCTTACCTTCCTCAGCCTACAGAGAATCCTACAGCCTATGCCGATCAGATTTTCGACAAGATAGAGGAGATCGTCGAGCAGCATAAGGATGAACTGGCTATTTCAAGAAATCCTTTGGAGATTTTATATAATAAGTCTGCTCATAAAAAGACCATCATGTTGGGCATAGAGAACGGTATAGCCCTTGATGGTAACTTGGACAACCTGAAGCATTTCGCGGATCGTGGTATCGTGTACATGACGCTTTGTCACAATGGTGACAACGACATCTGTGACTCCGCGAAAGGTAACCAGACGCATAATGGTGTCAGCAAGTTTGGTGAGGAAGTCATCAAGAAGATGAACAAGCTGGGTATTGTGGTGGATCTTAGCCATGCTTCCGAGAAAAGCTTCTATGACGCCCTGAAGATGAGCAAATATCCTATTGTGTGCAGCCATAGCAGCTGTCGTGCCCTCTGCGACCATCCCCGTAACCTCACAGACGACCAGATGCGTGCTCTTGCTGAGAAGGGTGGTGTCATGCAAATAACGCTCTATCATGGTTTCCTGCGTTCTGATGGAGAGGCGACTGTTGAGGATGCCATTGCCCATCTGGAACATGCTATTGAGATCATGGGTATTGACCATGTCGGAATAGGTAGTGACTTCGATGGCGATGGTGGTATCCGTGGTTTTGCCAACGCTTCTGAGGTTGTCAACTTCACACGTCTGTTGCTGAAACGTGGCTATTCAGATACGGAAATCAAGAAAATATGGGGAATGAATTTCCGCCGTGTGATAGTAGAAGTTCAGTCTGATTAATAAGAACGATGATAACTTATAACATAGAGAATGTCCGTTTCCCGAATATCAAACGTCGGGAGACGACCGCCTGGATTCGTCGGGTAGCAGCCACCTATGGGAAGAAAGTGGGAGAGGTGGGCTACCTCTTCTGTGATGATGAGCATATCCTGGAGGTCAACAGGCAGTACCTGGGCCACGACTATTATACGGATATCATCACTTTCGACTATGACGAGGGTGATGTGCTCAATGGTGATCTCGTTATCTCACTGGATACTGTACGCTCCAATGCCGAGCTCTTTCATAAGGAGTATGATGAGGAATTGCATCGTGTCATCATTCATGGTATCCTTCACCTTTGTGGAATCAACGACAAGGGTCCTGGGGAGCGTGAAATGATGGAGGCAGCAGAGAACAAAGCTCTCGCTATGCGTTAGAAAGTGACTGGATATATTGCCAAAGCTGGCGATAGAACGGATGACGGGTCAAGGTGGCAACATCCCCGAGGATGATGACTTTCATGCGGGCTCTGGTAATGGCGACGTTCATACGACGAAGGTCACGCAAGAAACCTATCTGTCCGTCGTCATTCGAGCGTACCATGGAGAGGACGATGATATCTCGCTCTTGTCCTTGGAAACCGTCCACAGTATTGATACTGATCTGGCGACGGAAGGGCTTGAAGAACTCACGTTTCATCAACAACCGACGGAGGTATTGTACTTGGGCACGATAGGGAGAGATGATACCTACATCGATACGCTCGTCCAATAGGCGTTGTTTACTGATACGCTCGAAATACTGTTGGAGGGTATTGAGGGTTAGTTCTGCCTCGTCTTTGTTGATACGTCCGAACGACTCCCCGATGAAGGTTTCTTTGAAGGATTCCTCCGAGCTCTCCAAACTCTCTGAGTTCTCCGAGGGATTAACCCACTCCATCGCTACATCGAGATCGAGGATGCCGCGATACTTTACATTCGGGGCACTCTCTACCTGTCCGTCATAGAAATAGTTCGAAGAGAAACGCATAATATCATCGTTCATACGATACTGCATCTTCAACAAGGTAACGACCTCTGGTTTCATCTCCACGATACGCTCCATGAGGGTCTTGCCGAGTCCTGCCTTCAGAGCAGCGATGCTCTTGACAGTGGGAGGCAATTGACAATGGTCACCTGCAAGGATGACACGACTGACACGGCGAATAGGAATCCAACAGGCAGCCTCTAAAGCCTGTGCTGCCTCGTCGATAAACAAGGTGCCGTATTTCTGTCCGTCCAACAGGCGGTTGGCGGCTCCTACCAAGGTACAGGCGATGACTCGCGCCTCTCCGAATAATTCGTTGTTGATGCGAATCTCCAGCTCTGTGGCTCTGCCTTTCAGACTCTCCAGCTTCTGATGGAATTTCTCATCCCCTCGTTTACGATGGGCACGCAGTTCCCGGATAGCCTTGCGGATCGCCCACAGATGGGGGTAGTCAGGATGCGCCTCGAAGCGTCGCTCATAGGTAAATGACAGCATCTTGTCGTTGACACGGGTAGGGTTGCCAATACGTAACACATTGATACCTCTGTCAACCAGTTTCTCAGAGATCCAGTCGACAGCCATATTACTCTGTGCACATACCAGCACCTGACTCTCACGCATCAGCGTCTCACGGATGGCTTCTACGAGGGTTGTCGTCTTACCAGTACCAGGAGGACCGTGGACGATGGCGACATCCTTAGCCCTCAATACCATATTGACAGCATCTTCCTGTGTCTGGTTCAGATAAGGAAAATGCATGGGAGGAAAGACAAAAGTCTCAGCCTTCTGATGGGTGTAGAAGAGGTCACGGAGATAGCCCAAACGACCTTTTCCCTTGATGGCACGGTCGAGGGCTTCCATCATCAGTCGATAAGAAGTCTCGTCGAAGGATAGCTGCACCCCCAAGTTCTGTGTGTTCTGCAGAGTGACCAGGTATCCGTTGTTGGGGATGATACACACCATACGGTCTCCATCCACATAGCTGACAGTAGCCGTAAAGGGGAGGTATTTGATCTTGTTTCCCTCACAAGAGAAGAACATGACGGTCTTACCGAACTCGAAAGTATGTTCTATCTCCTGATCGGAAGTGCGGATCACCTCAACGGCGAGTTGGTTCAACGAGTTATAATAACTCTTGTCGACCTTCAGGGGATACCATGCATCACCCCTTTTTACCTTCCGTTGCACACCCATCTCCTCGGTCTGTTTGCGGAAAGTCTCTTTTTCCGTCTGGTACTCCAGCTCGAGCAGCAGCCGTTGTTGTTGTAACGCTTGTATGGGTGATGCTTGTTGTGACATTAGTTCTTGATAATCTTCATCGTATGGATATGCCCCTTGGTATCTGTGATCTTCATGATATAGACACCATGCGACAGCATCTGACTGACCTGTCTGCCATCCGTGGTGAAGAACTCACGTTTGGCGACCTCGATATTGTCTTCGCTCCAAACAGAAGGGATGCCAGTGGGCTCTCCTGTCACAGCGACATAGAACTTCTGTATCCATGTCGTCTCGTTGTCATTAACAGTGACATTGACGATACCCACGCCACCATTCTCTTTTGCCTGGACAGAGACGACAGAGCCAGTTATAGAGGGTGTAAAGAGACTGCTCTCGGCAGCAACGCTGTAGGTGGGTGTTCCTTTATCGTAGTTGTCGTTCTGTCCATAGAATCCGGCAAAGAAAGGCTTCACGTCGAGTTCCTTGGTGGCATTCGGCTCTACGATGATATAGGGATGTGCCATGAACTCCAGATAGTCTTCCAAGAGCGTCCAGCCGTCATTGTCAGGGTCATCATTCTGGTTGGCGGTATTAGGATCGCTGCCAACAGCCTTCTCATACCAGTCGGGCATACCATCCTGGTCAGTATCCCAGTCGGCAGCACGTTTTTCCTCAGGATAAGCCTCCCAGCCGCCTGTGTGTTCTGTGATGTCCGCCTCGTTGTCTATCTCTCCCTTGATACCAGACTTCGAGCCTTTGTATGTCCAGGTACCGCTCAGCGTCTCTTTAATATTACGCTGGTGGTGCTCGTCACGTTGAGGCATCGTGGCACCTGCATAGCTGGTGACAATCTTCATCGCATCTTTGGCGCTGTGGATATTGGCATGGGAGAGGAACAGGGGTGTGTTCACCACATAGTCATAGGTGGTGGGGATATTACCTGTGGCATTATAGGTGTCGTTTTTCTTATCAGTAGTCTGCGAGTGGTCTTTATTCTCGCGGATATTACCGTTGATATATGCCTGGTCAGTACCGGCAGGGTTGATGGCATCCTCGAAATCCTGGGTAAAGAGCGTCTTCCTACTGGTGTCTGCGCCCATCTTATAGTAGTTACCCACGAAGTTCACCATGTGACAATTACCATCAGTGGTGCGGTTTTTCCAGTTGTAACATACATTATTGAAGAGGTCCAGTCCGCCAATGGGGATGTTATTGGCATCCATACCGCCGCCCATACTCCAGTTACGACCGTTACAGTTGACGAGGAGGTTATGATGCCACGAGCCGATCTGTCCGTCAATCGTTGCCGCATAGCCATGATTGGTGCCGTCGGGGTAGTTCTTATGACCAGCGATACCTAATGCCTCAGAGATCACGGAATACTGGAAAGAGATATTCTTGGCGCCACGTCCGCTGACCGTCTCATCGGTTCCCCAGGCTGCCGTACAATGGTCGACGATGGCATGGTTGGCACCACTCATACCCATGGCGTTACCTGTGTTCTCGCCATAGATGCCCAGTCCGCGCTTGAAGCGGATATGACGTGCGATGACATCAGAGCCGATATTGATATTGGATGCCTTGATACAGATACCCTTGCCTGGTGCTGTCTGTCCGGCGATATAGGCATAGGGCTTGGTGAAATAAGACTCGAAGTCGAGTTCGATGATACCACTGACATCAAACACGATGTAACGAGGCTCGTCGATATTCACCAAACCATAAAGCAGCGAGCCTGGTGTGTCCTTGTCACTGCTGAGGTTAGTGACATGATAGACGATACCGCCACGTCCACCTTGTGCGTAGCGTCCATAGCCCTCTGCCTCAGGGAAGGCAAGTTGACGGGGGCGGAACGACCATACCAGTCCTTTATGTACCGTTCCATTACTCTCCACCTCGTCGACACGCCAATAGTAATAGTTCTTTGAGACCAGATTGCTGACGGTGTGTTCCGTATCTGTCCCTTCGTAAATCGGTGATGTGGCATTCTCCACCTCACTCTCATTGGTGCCGAGGAACAGGCGGTGCTTTGTCGCCGTTGGTCCTGCCGTCCATTTCAAGGTGCAGGAACCCTGGTCGGCATCGACATGATAGTCGCGGTTGGTGGGGACAGGGTCTTGTGACACAAAAGGTGATGAGTCAAAGAGCAGACCGTTCAGCATGACATTCGTGGTCTGATAAGTCTTGCCCGTCTCTACGATAGTCGTATACTTGATGTATACCACATCTCCTTCTTTAATGTTGAAGTCGACGTAGGAGAAAGGGGCATCAGCCATCTTCAGGTTTTCTACCGGGTTCTTGACATTGGCAAAGTCAACGTCATTCTGTTTGACAACATACTCGCCCTCGTTGATTTTCAGTTCTACCTTGATTTTCGGCATATCACCAGACTTGGCATCTTTCCATACATGGTATGCCATAGCAGTATGACTGCCTGCCGTCATCCCTTTGACCTTGATCTCAATAGAGGTAGGGATATTGGTACTTGTCGGCGTGTTGTCACCATCAGCAATGAAAGCCACCACACCGTCTCCTAATAAGCGCAGTCCTGTCTGCTCAGTATCTCTTCCCTTGTTACAGGTGTTCTTGTTCCATTGGTCTCTCAGGACATCAGCATTTCCTGTTGCCGAGATGGTGATTTCCATCCCATTGTCGAAAGGCATGGATGAGGAGGCGGCTTTAGGAATTTTCCATTCAATATAGCCTGGTTCATGCGTCTGTGCCTCTTGTGCGTTGCTGAAACTGAAATCGATTCGTTGTGCCGTCATCGTGAGGGCACATTCAGTCAACATGATAGTGAGTAGTAGCTTTTTCATTTGCTTTAGTTTTAGTTTTCTGCTGCAAAGGTACGAAAAAGTTTATAGTTTATAGTTTAAAGTTTATAGTTTTTTGTATTTTTGCACAACAATGAAGTTACACCCCTTACATACTGACATTCAGAAGCCGGAGCGGTTTACCTATCCTTTCTGCTATGAGCCACATCCGTTGTGCCAGTTGGCGGCAAAGGAGGTGCAGGCGTATATCTCCCGTCATGCGGAGATCAAGGAGGATGCGGATAACGGAAAGATGTTCGGGGTACTTGTGGTGGATACGTCAGAGGGGGTCTCCTTCCTTGCCGCCTATAGCGGATTGCTGGCAGGACGTAACGACTGGGACTATTTCGTGCCTCCTGTCTATGATGCCCAGCAGCCTGACGGCTATTTCAAGACCAGGGAGCGTGAGATCTCTCTCACCTCTTACCTCTCACCTCTCACCTCTAAAAAGATGTCCCAAGACTTACAGTTGTGGCTGTTCCATCAGTATCAGTTGCTGAACGCACGAGGGGAGACGAAAGATTTGGTGGATATCTGGCAAGACTATTACGACCGTCCTAAATTAAGGAAAAAATTCCCGCTGCCTCCAGGTGGCACAGGTGACTGTTGTGCCCCCAAGCTTTTGCAGTATGCGTATCAGCAACATCTGAGACCCGTCTGTATGGCAGAGTTCTGGTGGGGACAGTCTACCAAAGAGGAGTTGCGGCAGCATCTGAACTACTATCCTGCCTGTAGGGGGAAATGCAAGCCCATCCTCACGTGGATGTTACAAGGACTTGATGTAGATGTGAACCCAGAGACGCTGGGCTTTCCACATTTAGAAGTCAAGACAATCTATGAGGACGATGCCCTCTTGGTGGTAGACAAACCCTCAGGGATGCTGAGTATACCAGGAAGGGTAGAGGAGTATAGTGTGGAGACCATCATGCGACAGCGTTATCCGGATTCATACATCGCCCATCGGTTGGATATGTGGACATCAGGGCTGCTTCTCGTGGCGAAGTCGTTGGAGGTCTATCGCTCCCTACAGGAGCAGTTCATCAAACATCAGGTGCGGAAGAGATATATTGCTATTCTAGAACATCTAGAAAATCCAGACCATCTAGGAAAAACTGGCACCATCTCTCTTCCCCTCCGTCCTGACCCGATGAACCGTCCGCGTCAGGTGGTGGATCATGAGCATGGCAAACGAGCCGTCACTGACTATGAAGTCATCAAAAGCCTTCCCTCAGCAGGGGAGGTTGGAGAGGTCGTGATTGCCCTCTATCCCCAGACAGGTCGTACCCACCAGTTGCGCATCCACTGTGCTCATCCTGAAGGACTCGGCAGCCCCATCAAGGGTGACGAGCTCTACGGCACGAAAGCCGATCGTCTGTATCTGCATGCCGAACAACTATGGTTCCGTCATTCTGTCACTGGTGAGGACATGCATCTGATATCGCCCGCTCCCTTCTTATAATTAGGACACAGAAAAAGCCCCACCAAAAAGGTGAGGCTTTTGTCTTATCATAGCCTCCCCTCAACAGGGGAGGTTGGAAGGGTCTCGTTATTTCTTATTCAATGCGAGGTCGATAGCTACGGCGATAGCAACGGTAGCACCTACCATCGGGTTGTTACCAATACCGAGGAAGCCCATCATCTCTACGTGAGCAGGAACAGAAGAAGAACCTGCGAACTGAGCGTCAGAGTGCATACGACCCATCGTGTCAGTCATACCGTAAGAGGCAGGACCGGCAGCCATGTTATCTGGGTGGAGGGTACGACCCGTACCACCACCGGAAGCTACTGAGAAGTAAGGCTTGCCAGCGAGGGTGCGCTCCTTCTTATAGGTACCTGCAACGGGGTGCTGGAAACGGGTGGGGTTAGTAGAGTTACCCGTGATGGATACGTCTACGTTCTCCTTCCACAGGATAGCCACACCCTCACGAACATCGTCAGCACCATAGCACTTTACCTTCAGACGGCTGGGATTGTTGCCATAAGGAACCTCCTTGACAACCTTCAGCTCAGAGGTGAAGTAGTCGAACTGAGTCTGTACATAGGTGAAACCGTTGATACGGCTGATGATCTGGGCAGCATCTTTTCCAAGACCGTTCAGGATGACGCGGAGAGGCTTCTGGCGAACCTTGTTAGCCATCTCGGCAATCTTGATGGCACCCTCAGCGGCAGCGAAAGACTCGTGACCTGCCAGGAAGGCGAAGCACTCTGTCTCCTCGCGGAGCAGACGGGCAGCGAGGTTACCGTGTCCGATACCTACCTTACGATCGTCAGCAACACTTCCAGGGATACAGAAGCTCTGCAGACCGATACCGATAGCCTCGGCAGCGTCAGCGGCATTCTTCACACCCTTCTTGATAGCGATAGCAGCACCACAAACGTATGCCCACTTAGCGTTCTCGAAACAGATACGCTGTGTCTCCTCACACATCAGATAGGGGTCAACACCTGCCTTGTCGCAGATCTCGTTAGCCTCCTCAATACTATTAATACCATTCTCTTTCAGAGCAGCAAGAACCTGATTGATACGGCGCTCTTGACTCTCAAACTGTACTTTTCTAATCATCGTCGTATCCTCCTTTATTCTTTACGTGGGTCAATAGCCTTTACTGCACCCTGCTCCTCTGTCGTACGACCGTAAGAGCCGGTGAACTTCTTCACTGCCTCGTTGGCATCCATGCCGTTCTTGATGGCTTCCATCATCTTGCCGAGGTGTACATACTCGTAACCGCATACCTCATTGTTGGCATCGAGGAACTGCTTGGTGATGTAACCCTCAGTGAGCTCCAGATAACGGGTACCCTTAGCCATAGTACCATAGAGCGTACCAGTCTGTGAGCGAAGTCCCTTACCGAGGTCCTCCAGACCAGCACCAATAGCCAGACCGCCCTCAGAGAAGGCACTCTGTGTACGTCCATAGACGATCTGCAGGAACAGCTCACGCATAGCGGTGTTGATAGCGTCACATACCAGGTCGGTGTTCAGCGCCTCCAACAAGGTCTTGCCGGGCAGGATCTCACTTGCCATAGCGGCAGAGTGGGTCATACCAGTGCAACCGATGGTCTCCACCAGTGCCTCCTGGATGATACCGTCCTTCACGTTGAGGCTCAGCTTACAAGCACCCTGCTGAGGTGCACACCAGCCGATACCATGTGTGTAACCTGAGATGTCTTTGATCTCCTTTGCCTGAATCCATTTGCCCTCCTCAGGGATAGGAGCAGGTCCATGGTAAGCGCCTTTGCAGACACTACACATGTTTTTCACTTCCGTTGAATAAATCATTGTTATTTCTAATTAGAATTAAATAAATGTATCTATATTTTGCAAAATTACGTTGATAATTTCAACTATCCAAACCGAAAACCACCTATTTAAGAACAATTAACAGAGAAAAATACCTATTATTTGTGATGTTACTAGAATCTTCGTAACTTTGTCATGTGAAAGTGTCAAAAGTAGATATGAATGATTTAGAGCACCGGGTAGCTCGTGCCGTAGAGAATTTCATGGCAGGGTACGGGTGTTGTCAGAGTGTGGTGGCTGCCTTTGCCGACCTGTACGGGCTGGATGAGGAGATGGCAAAACGGATTGCGGCAGGCTTCGGCGGTGGTGTCGGCAGGATGCGGATGATGTGTGGTGCCGTGTCGGGCATTGTGATCCTCGTCGGACTGGATTGTGGACAGACGGAGGGCAGTGACCGGGAGGGCAAGTCGGCATGCTATAAGGTCGTCCAGGAATTACTCGCTAAGTCCAAGGAGGCGAACGGCAGTCTGATCTGTGCGGAGATCCTGGGGCTGAAAGGGGTGGAGAAGGCGGTGTCGAGTTATGTGGCTTCTCCCCGTACCGCTGAATACTACAAGACACGTCCCTGTGCCGCCAAGGTGGAGAGCGCGGCACGTATTTTTGCCGACTATCTGAGGCAGAAATACCTCCCCTGACTTGATGTTTGTCAAGAAGATGGCAGTTAGTGGGAAAAAAAGCATAAAATGTTTGCTGTGTTCGCACACAATCACTACCTTTGCACTGTCAAAAGACAAAAGGTTGTTTTTCAGGAACACAAAAAGAGAGATTGTTTCAGGTATTAATTTAAAAAGGTTAGGATTATGATTATTTTGAATTATGTAGTACTTTCGCTCGCAAAGAAAACTATTTCAATGATCAAGAAATAAGCTGCGAGCTTTTGATTTAGACAATTAGGAAATTTGAGAGAATAGACAAATCCCTGTGAGTCGGATGACCCGCAGGGATTTTTAATTCTTAATTTCTAATTCCTAATTACTAATTCTTAATTCCTAATTGTTTCCTGCATTCCTCCAGAATGCGGAGCAGCTCCTCGACCTTCTCGGCACGGAGCATGGCGATACGCGTCTGTCGGAAGTCGGGAATACCCTTAAAGACCGGTGAGGCAGCCAGATGGCGGCGCGTATGTAAGATACCCCGATACTCATCTATCCGCTCCACGTTGATACGCAGCTGCTCCTCCAACACGTCAATCTTCTCATCCAGTGTCAGCTCCTTCCGACTGAATATCCATGGACAGCCGAATGTCGCACGTCCGATCATCACCGCATCCACCCCATACGTGTCGAAGGCACGGTCAGCATCCTCCAGCGACTTGATATCCCCATTGCCGATGATAGGGATGTGGATGCGCGGGTTGCGTTTCACCTCCCCGATCAGTGTCCAGTCCGCATTCCCCGTGTACATCTGGGCACGAGTCCTGCCATGGATCGTCAGCGCCTGGATGCCACAGTCCTGCAACTGCTCCGCCAGGTCGGTGATGACCAACTGCTCCGCGTTCCATCCCAGGCGCGTCTTCGCCGTCACAGGCAGTTTCACGGCATCCACCACCTTGCGGGTGATCTCCAGCATCTTCGGGATATTCTGCAGCATACCGGCACCGGCGCCCTTGCCAGCCACCTTCTTCACCGGGCATCCGAAATTCAGGTCGATGACATCAGGACCCGCCTGTTCCACGATCTTCGCAGCCTCCACCATCGCCTCCACGTCCCTGCCGTAGATCTGTATACCCACGGGACGCTCCTCGTCGGCGATCGTCAGTTTCTGGATGGTCGACTTCACATCCCGCACCAATGCCTCCGCCGATACGAACTCCGTATAGACCATGGCAGCCCCGAACCGCTTGCATAACATGCGGAACCCGATATCCGTCACGTCCTCCATCGGTGCCAGGAACACCGGACGCTCCCCCAATTCTATATTTCCTATTTTCATACTTCTATTTTTTTAAATTAGTAATTACTAATTTACCAAATGATAGTTTCCCCCCGCCATTGCTCTCACGATCCCCTTCATCTCCAACTGGAAGAGGACAGCCGTCAAGGTACCCACGGCGATATTCGTCTGCACACTGATGAAGTTCATTTGCAAGTCATTCGTCTTCCGCAGCACAGCCACCACCCGTTTCTCCTCCTCCGTGAGTTCCGGGAACAGTTCTCCTTCCGACATCTTACCTCTTACATCATCCATCTCACATCTCACGTTCCATCCCATCGCCTCCACGAAGTCCTTTGCCGACGTGATGAGAGCTGCCGTGTTATTCCGGATCATACGGTTACATCCCTCCGAGAACGGCATCCCTACCGCCCCGGGGAAGGCAAACACATCCCGTCCGTACTCCTGGGCGATACGACAAGTGATCAGCCCACCCCCTTTGTAAGCACTCTCTATGAGGATGGTGGCATCCGACATCCCTGCCACGATACGGTTCCGTTGTCGGAAGTTGTTAGGTAGCGCCTGTGTCCCGCTCATATACTCCGTCAGCAGTCCCCCATGCCGTACCATCTCCGCCGCAGTGTCCCTATGGTGATGCGGATAGATCTGGTCCAGTCCGTGGGCAAGCACCCCTACCGTCTCATAGCCGTTCTCCAGTGCCTGCCGGTGCGCATGGATATCCACGCCATAGGCAAGACCGCTGACAATCAGCACGTCAGGACACAGCTGTCGCAGGTCACCGACGAAGCGGCGTATCAAGTCCTGTCCGTACGACGTACACTGTCGCGTCCCCACGATATTGATGACCCGTTGCCGGTTCAGATCCGCCGTCCCCTTATAATATAATATAATAGGTGCGTCAGGACACTCCCTCAGACGGGCAGGGTAGTCCCTGTCATTCATCGTCAGCACCCGTATGCCGTTCCTCTCGACGAAAGTCCGCTCCGCCTCCGCCCTTTGCAGCGCCTCGTCCCAGGGGGACCGTTGCCTCGTCTGTTCATAGACAGCCTTACCGCCCCCCATTTCCCGGTACATCTGCACCGCCGCTGGCAGGCTCACCCCCGCCAGCCGTGACAGCGCCATCGAGTAGAGAATCTCCTCGTTGTCAGTTATCTGCATCTGATATTCCTGAATTTCCAGCTACTTGAAGGTTCCACGAGTTCAAACTCCTCAGCAGTGACGGGCAGAGCTGGGAAAATCAGGGCGAAGCGCAGTTTCTGGTACGGCCATGGTATCTCCGTCACCACCGGAGCCACCGATACATTCTCCACCCCGCGCAGGCGCAGTTTGTCACCGCCCTTGCTTCTGATGTAGGTGTCCGACTTGATATAGAGCTGGTCGTTAGGCATATCCGCCTCACATTCCAATTCAATACGTGTCTCCGTGTCCGAGCAGCTCACGCGTACGATCCTCGTTTGAGTATTATCCTTCTTACCCTTGCTGATAGGGTTCTGCAAGGAGAAGCGATAGCGAGAGTAGTCAGGAAGAATCGTCGACTTGTTGTTGAGCACGCTGGGACCCTCCTCCGTACGTCCAGCCTTCTCATAGAGACTGTTGATTTTCAGCGTGAGGCTCTTCTGGTCCGTATAGCCGTAGTCACAGTTCAGTTTGGCAGCCTCCTCGAACTTGTCGAGAGCGTCAGCCCATTTCTCCTCCGCCTCCAGTTTCTTGGCGTCATCATAAGCACTTGCGAAGGTAGGCTGATACTGAGCCTTCTCCCGTTCAAAGATCTCCATCGCCTTCTTACGCTCCGACGAGGCGATAATAGAGCCCAAGATACCGATACCGCCGCTAACGGCTTGAGTAGTGTTCCAGTTCGTCCACTGTGCGTTCGTTTGCATGGCAATTCCCGCCATGAGGATCATCATTAAGATTTTCTTCATCATGATAGTTATTAAAATTGTTATGTTATTGTATATTACTCTAACCTCTAACCCTTAACCCTTAACCTTTAACCTTTCATCTCTAACCTCTAACCTTTAACCTTTAACCTTTAACCTTTATGTATGGTTCAAACGCCTTGTTATAGTCCTCGCTCTCCCCCAGTCGTCCGTTGATCAGACAGACCAGCATGATTTTCCCCTTGAAGCATATCGCCTCATCCGAGGCACGGTAGATATCCTGGTGGAAGATATACTTAAACCCATCCTTCTCCAGCCACAGACGAGAGATAAACTCATCGTCACAGCGCAGAGGCGCTTTATATTGCAGTTCCATGCGAGCCACGACGGCATCCACCCCTTTCTCATGCATCTCAGCGAAGCTCAGTCCGCAATGTTTGAGGAACAAGTGTCTGGTATGTTCCGTATAATGCAGATAATTCGCGTTATTCACTATCCCCTCGATGTCGCACTCATAGTCGCGCACCTCCATCCTCGCTTCAAAAATGTATTTGCTCATAATGTATAATGTATTTATTTCTTTTTTTTTTTGAGATATTCATATCCGATGCGACAACGCAGGCACTCCTTTTTGTCGCAGTATTCTTTTTTTAGTTGTATAAGAGCCTGTGAATCACCAGCATTCTTTACAGTTAGCCCACATTCTTTCCAAAGTCGGATAATGTAATTGTTTTCAGCCTTAAGTTGTTCTAGAAAATCAAAAGCACGGTTGCATAGGGCTTCTTTGGCAGAATGTCGTCCATATGCAAAGAGCATAGGGATACAGGTGTTGATCATCAACAAATTCATAGAGAATGGTGACAAATTCTTTTCGTTGAGGTCACTGATTGACCCAAATGTATAGTGGGTCTCCCAATATGGTGTCACTTTTGTACTCAATAGGCTTTGCAAAGAAAATAAATCCTTGCATTCTACGAGTTGCGACAGCCCCGTTTTACGCTCATAATAAAGGTTGGCGAGTTGTGACAATCGGATATGTGGGAAATTTTGGGGACGTAGTCGTAGAAATTTCCATCGTTTATAATCCATAGGACACAATGAGAATTTGTGGGCAAGATAAAGATATTCATTGCGCAGTTTTGCATAATATCCTTCGTTCAAAGCTTCTTGCTGATAACGCTCGGGAATCGCATTGATATCCAACAACCCAGCCTGGCCCATGAAGACAGCTTCTATTTGGAACAGTTTATCCCGATGGTGTGCAATAGCGGAGAAGGGGATGTGAGTTGCCCATTCCTCAAAAGTGTCACCGTTAATGCCAAAACCATAATTACGGGCAAGAGTTAAGAAATAGGCATTTTCCCACGAGCCATTCATCCGTTTGACACGTCGTATGATTGCTTCTGTTTTCTGTTCCAACCGTTCTGTTTGCAGTGCCGCCATCCATGCGTGGATGTTTAATGTTGTCAAGTCAGGGATAATCTGGTAACAAGGTGGATATTGGTCAGTACGTAGCAGTTCTTCGTAATTCTCCCTGATAGTAGAAGGCACTTCTAATACCATCTGCGGGATATATTGCCCTGCGGTGTTCGTCACTTCTATATCAGGTTTCCCAGTTACATGCAGCACAACATTGTCATATGCTTGATCCTTGTCATGACCATGCAAAAACCAGTCGCTTGATTTGTCGTGAATCTCCACATTACCTACCCAGAGAGTCTGGCTAATTTTCACTTTAGCATTGAAGAAGTCAGGACCACTGTTGTGGTTGTGTAGTCCTGGGTCAATTACTTCGACGGGTTTGCCGTCCGTTGTTTTAAGTTCGACTAATGGAAACAATTTATGTTTCCATACGTAATGTAATAGTTGTTCCATACCTATTTATATTTCATTTCCTGTATAGAGTTGATAATATTTTCCTTTTTGTTGTAGGAGTTGCTCATGGGTGCCTTGCTCGATGATGCGCCCGTGGTCGAGGACGATGATCTGGTCGGCATTACGGACGGTGGAGAGGCGGTGGGCGATGACAAAGGTGGTGCGCCCCTGCATGATGGCGTCCATGCCTCGTTGTACGAGTTGCTCGGTACGGGTGTCGATACTGGAGGTTGCCTCGTCGAGAATGAGGACGGGGGGATTGGCTACGGCAGCACGGGTGATGGCAAGGAGCTGGCGCTCTCCTTGGCTAAGGTTGCCTCCGTCACCGCTGAGGGGTGTGTGATAGCCGTTGGGGAGTCGGCGGATGAAGTCGTCGGCACCGACCATCTGGGCTGCCTTGACACATTCCTCATCGGTGGCATCGAGCTTGCCGTAACGGATATTGTCGAGGACGGTGCCTGTGAAGAGGTGGGTCTCCTGGAGGACGATGCTCATGCCCTTGCGCAGTGACTCCTTACGGATATCGGTGATGGGGATGCCGTCATAGAGGATATGACCGCCTTGTATCTCGTAGAAACGGTTGATGAGGTTGATGATGGTGGTCTTACCGGCTCCTGTGCCTCCCACGAAGGCGATCTTCTGCCCGGGGTTGGTGTTGATGTCGATATCGAAGAGTACTTGTTTCTCGGGGATATAACTGAAGTCCACGTCTTTGAAGTCTACATCGCCCTGGGGGTCTGTCAGGTCAACGGTACCGTTATCTATCTCGGGTTCGGCATCGCCTAAGGCAAAGACGCGCTCTGCTCCTACGGAGGCGTTGAGTACGCTGTTGATCTGCTGGCTGACTTGTGAGATGGGACGGGTGAAGTTCTTGTTGAGTTGGAGGAAAGCGACTACCGTGCCGAGGGAGATGTATGATGTGAGATGTATGATGTGAGATGTATGATGTGAGATGTGAGGGGTGTGGAGGGCGAGGAGGGCTCCGACGACAGCGAGGAGGACGAAGCCGAAGTTGCTGATGCCGCCATTGACGGGCATGACGATATTCGCGATGCGGTTGGCGTGGCAGGCGGAGGTGCGTAGCTGTTCGTTGATGGCTTCGAAGTCACGGATGGCTTGCTCCTCATGACAGAAGATCTTCACGACTTTCTGTCCTGTCATCATCTCCTCGATGAAGCCGTTGACATGGGCGAGGCGTTGCTGCTGGGTGCGGAAGAACGTACGGGAGCGCTTGCCAAGCTGGGAGGTGGCGACCATCATCACTACCGCCATCAGGATGCTCACCAGTGTCAGGGGGATGCTCATGACGACCATGGAGGTGAAGGTGGCGACGATGGTGATGAGGGATGAGAAGACCTGTGCCATCGCCGTGGATATCATCTGTCGCAGGGAGTCGACATCATTGGTATAGACGGACATGATGTCTCCATGGGAACGCTGGTCGAAATAGCTGACGGGCAGTCGCTGCATCTTCTCGAAGATGATCTTACGAAGGCGGAGCATCGTGCCCTGGCTCACATGAATCATCAGACGGTTATAGGCATAGGAACAGACGGTGCCGAGGAACAGGATGAGTCCTAACATAAACAGCGTCTGTGCCAGCGAGGCATATTCGGGGTTAGCCACCTGTGTCAACGGTACGATATAGTCGTCGATGAGTGTCTTGGTAAACAGGGAGGAGACGAGGGATGTCAGGGAGGAGACGAACACACATGCCAGGACCAGGACTACAGACCATTTATAGTGTCTGAAGACGAAGGAGAACATACGCAACAGCACGTCACGCTTCACCTCTCCCTTAGGCATCGAAATCGCCGATGTTCTCTGTCTGAATTGCATTGATTTCTTGATATAACGTATTCGTCTTTAACAGGTTGTCATGGGTATCGAAGCCCGTTACGACACCATTATCCAGGACAAGGATGCGGTCACAGTCTCTCACGCTGAGGATGCGTTGGGCGATGATGATCTTCGTCATCTCAGGCAGTTGGTGGTGGATCGCCTCCCGTATCTTCGCATCCGTCGCCGTGTCGCAGGCAGAGGTGGAGTCGTCGAGTACCAGTATCTTCGGGTGTTTCAACAGGGCACGGGCAATGCAGAGACGTTGTTTCTGTCCGCCACTGACATTCGTGCCACCTTGTTCTATCCGGGTATTATAACCTTCAGGCATCTGACTGACAAACTCGTCAGCCTGTGCCATCTGACAAGCATAGCGACACTCCTCCAAGGTGGCATCAGGATTACCCCAACGCAGGTTGTCAAGGACGGTACCGCTGAACAGGATATTTTGTTGTAGCACCACCGACACGGCATGACGCAAGGCTGTGAGGTCGTAGTTTCTCACGTTATGTCCTCCCACGCAGACCTCTCCCTCCCTGGGGTCGTAGAGGCGGCTGATGAGGTTGACGAGGGTTGACTTACCGGAGCCTGTTCCACCAATGACACCGATGGTCTCGCCGCTCTTGACGCTGAAGGTGATGTTATAAAGGGCGCTGCGCTTGTGTGGGAGTAAGGGAGAGACCTTTGACCTTTGGCCTTCGTCCTTTGACCTATAATCGAACCTCACCCCACGGAACTCGATGCTGCCGTCTGGTACCGTCGTGATACCGTTGGCGGGGTTGACGATGTCAGGCTCTTCCTCGATGATCTCCGCTACCCGCTTGGCGGAGGCGGCACTCTGGGTGAGCATCACAAAGACCATGGAGAGCATCATCAGCGACATCAGGATAGACATGACATAGGTGAACAGGGATGTCAGCTCTCCCGTCGTCAGCGTTCCTTCTACGATATAATGCGCTCCCATCCAAGAGAGGGCGATAATACAACCATATACCACCATGTTCATGATGGGGTGGTTCCATGCCATCAGACTCTCTGCCTTCACATAGAGCTTATAGAGATTCTCGGCAGCCTTGGCAAATCTCGCATTCTCATAGTCTTCGCGGACAAAAGCCTTCACCAGTCGGATCCCCGTGATATTCTCCTGTACGCTCTGGTTCAGGTCGTCGTATTTCACGAACACCTGTTGGAACAGTCTTGCCACGCGTGATATAATATGGTATAAGGAGAAACTCAGGATCACCAATGCTATCAGGAAGATGAGCGACAGACGGGCGTCGATGACAAGACACATCAGGATAGACAACAATAGCTTAAAGGGAGCGCGCACGCTGATACCCATGATCTGTTGGAAGGCACTCTGCAAGGCATTCACATCCGTCGTCATACGGGTGACGAGTCCCGAGGTGGCGTATTTGTCGATATCCGAGAACGCCATCCGCTGGATATTCCGATACATCGCAGAACGCAGATTAGCGGCAAAGCCTGTGGCGGCGTAAGCAGAACAACGCCCCCCGAGGATACCGAAGACAAGGCTCAGCAGTGCCATACCCATCATGACGGCACCATAGAAAAAGACACTCTCCATATCTCCTGCATTGATACCCTTGTCGATGAGCGAGGCAGTGACATAAGGTATCAGCACGTCCATCAAAACCTCCAAAGCCGTGAAGGCAGGGGTGAGTAGTGATGCTGTACGGTATTGCCGAATTTGTTGATAGAGAGTCTTAATCACTTCCTTTTAGGTTATGGATGGCAAAGTTACGAAAAAACGAGAGAAATGCCAAAAGAAATTATTCTTTTTTTACAGATATTCCATCAGCACATCCCAGACGGCGATGATGTGGCAGAGGCTGCCGGCAAGGACAAAGAAATGGAAGACGGAGTGCATGTAACGCTTCCGGTGGAGGGTATAGAAGGCGGCACCGGTGATATAGGCGACACCCTCGGCGATGAGCCATATCACGGCGGCAGTGGAGACCGTGTTGAGGAGCGGTTTGAAGGCGACGAGGATGCTCAGTCCCATGCCGATGAAACAGAACGTCTCGATGTTAGAGTGCTCCTTGAGTTTGACGAAGCTGATGATGGTGCCGGCAAGGGCACAGGTCCATACGAAGATGAAAAGGCTCCATCCCCAGTTGATGGTTAGTTGAGAGTTGACAACTGACAGTTGACAGTTTTGTTGGAGCAGGGCGATCAGCGTCAGGGGAGAGTAGGAGCCTGCGATATGCCAGTAGATAGCGGCATGATCCCATTTACGCAACCGCTCCTTCCATTTTGAGCGTCGGGGCAGGGTGTGGTAGATGGTTGACGCCGCATAGGAGCCTAACATCCCGAAGAGGTAGAGACAGACACCCAGGCGTGCCCAGGGGTTGTCGCCCTTGAACGCCATGACGAGGAATATGATGCCGAAGGTGACCCCCATGAGGATGCCGCCAGCATGGCTCCATGCGTTCCATAGTTCTTCCTTATGTGTGTATCTGATTGCCATGGGCTGCGAAATTACGAAAAAATTACGAATAAAACCGCAATGTTGACTATTTTTATGATTGGGAGAATTAAAAAAACTAAAATATGGGGTTTTTTACTTTCTTCTTTGTATCTTTGCAGCAATTAGTAGCTAAACAATACTTATTAATAACATTGAACAACATGAAGAATGTACCTGAAATGAAGGTTGGAATTGTCGCCGTCAGCCGCGACTGTTTCCCCGAGTCACTGGCAGTAAACCGCCGCAAGGCATTGGTAGCCAAGTATGTAGAGAAATTCGGCGCTGCCGATATCTATGAGTGTCCTATTACTATCGTAGAGAGTGAGATTCACGCACAGCAAGCACTGGCAGACGTTCAGAAAGCTGGATGTAACGCATTGTGTGTCTTCCTGGGCAACTTCGGTCCAGAGATCTCCGAGACCATGATTGCCGACTGGTTCCAGGGTCCTACGATGTTCTGCGCTGCCGCCGAGGAGACACAGAACGACCTGATTGACGGACGTGGTGACGCCTACTGCGGTATGCTGAATGCCAGCCAGGCGCTGTCCCTCCGCAAGACCCGCGCCTATATCCCCGAGGAGCCTGTAGGCGACGCAGAAGCATGTGCAGAGATGATCCATGAGTTTATTCCTATCGCCCGTGCCATCGTCGGTCTGCAGAACCTGAAGATCATCAGCTTCGGTCCCCGTCCTAACAACTTCCTGGCTTGTAACGCTCCTATCCGTGCCCTCTATGATCTCGACGTGGAGATCGAGGAGAACTCAGAGCTCGACTTGCTGGAGGCATTCCAGAAGCATGCCGGCGACCCACGCATCGACGATGTCGTGAAGGATATGGCTGCAGAGCTGGGTACTGGTAACAAGATTCCCCAGGTACTTCCTAAACTCGCACAATACGAGCTGACACTGACAGACTGGATCGAGGCTCATAAGGGCTCTCGTAAGTATGTGGCTATGGCGAACAAGTGCTGGCCTGCTTTCCAGACCATGTTCGGTTTCGTTCCCTGCTATGTCAACAGCCGTCTGACAGGTCGTGGCATCCCCGTAGCTTGTGAGGTGGATATCTATGGTGCCCTCTCTGAGTTCATTGGAACCTGCATCACACAGGATGCTGTTACCCTGCTTGACATCAATAACTCCGTACCTAAGGATATGTACGAGGAGAGCATCAAGGGTAAAAAATTCGAGTGCGACAGCTACACAGACAAGGAGATCTTCATGGGCTTCCACTGTGGTAACACAGCATCTTCTAAGGTCTGCAACTGTCAGATGTGCTTCCAGCGCATCATGGCACGTGCCCTGCCTGTAGAGGTGACCAACGGTACGCTGGAGGGTGACCTGAAGCCAGGAAAGGCAACTGTCTATCGTCTGCAGTCAACAGCTGACACGAAGTTGCGCGCTTACATCGCCCAGGGCGAGATCCTGCCAGTAGCCACACGCTCATTCGGTAGTATCGGTACCTTCGGTATCAAGAATATGAGCCGCTTCTACCGTCACGTACTCATCGAGAAGCACTACCCACACCACGCTGCCGTCATGTTCGAGCATGCTGGTAAGTATCTGTGGGAGGTTCTCAAGTACATGGGTATCCCCGTTGAGGAGATTGACTACAACTTCCCGAAGGGTGACTATTATCCCACAGAGAATCCTTTTGCATAAACGAAGGATCAACATAGTGACTCAGGGCTTCCCTGAGTCACTTTTTTATCGATGACGTATGATGAATGACGCCACCCGGCAGTTTATCCATGACCACCGTCTGGAGGATGTCCGACAACTCGCCCTCAAGGGAAAGGGGGCGGCAGAGGTTGACATGCCCTTTGCCCTGCGTCAGATAGCAGGGTGGCAGACAGCCAGGACGAAACTGCCGTCATGGGCTGCCGTCGATGGTATCATCTATCCTCCGCATCTGAACATGGAGCAATGCTCTGGTGAGGCGACGGCGAGATATAAGGCAAGCCTTGTCTCCCGGGATTTCGAAATTTCGAAATCTCCTCAGGTCTTTCTCGACCTCACAGGCGGCTTTGGTGTTGACTTCTCCTTGATGTCACGTCCCTGTTCCCAACGGATCTATGTCGAGCGCGACCCAGTGCTTTGTGAGATTGCCCGGCACAACTTCCAGATGCTGGGACTGGAGGCGGAGGTGGTGTGCGACGATGCTGCGTCCTATCTCACGGCGATGTCCCATGCCGATGTGATATTCCTTGATCCGGCACGCAGAGACGATCATGGGGGGCGCACCTATGATATCAAAGACTGCACTCCCAATGTCATTGAACTGCTGCCCCTGCTGAAAGAGAAGGCAGGCACCATCATCCTGAAACTATCGCCTATGCTCGACTGGCATAAGGCGGTGGAGGACCTCGGAGGAGTGTCAGAGGTCCATATCGTCAGTGTTGACAACGAGTGTAAAGAGCTCCTGCTGGTCGTATCCTCAGTCCCGCCCCTTGAGGGAGAGGAGAGCATGGCAGTTCATTGTGTCAATCTTCAGAGCAAGGAAAAGGATCAGTATTTCAGTTTCTCCTATGGCAGAGCCTGCCCCCCTTCCTCAAAGGTAGAGGTTACGGATGGAACTTCTTTCCTCTTCGAGCCCAATGCCAGTATCATGAAGGCAGGATGTTTCCAAGTCCTTGCCCACCAGTATGAGGTGCAGCAGGCAGCCGTCCATTCCCATCTCTTCCTTTCCGACCATGATGTCAGCGATTTCCCAGGCAGGAGGTTCCGTGTGGAGGTGATGACGACGATGAACAAGCAGGAGTTGAGGAAAGCCCTGACAGGTATCGAGAAGGCGAATATCGCCGTACGTAACTTCCCCATGACGGCAGAGACGCTGCGTAAGAAACTGAAGCTCAAGGACGGTGGAGACATGTTCATTTTCGGAACAACCCTGTCGGATGCCACCCATCTGTTGTTTATTTGCCGTAAAATAGGTTAAATCTTTGCGTATTTCTCTGTTTTTTCGTATCTTTGCCAAAAGAAATTCTGGCGACTCTCATAATTAGGATATACCATGTCTACAGTAGAAATCAGGAAAGTCACTGACAGGAAAAGTCTGGAAGCCTTTATCCAGTTTCACTACGACCTCTACCGCAATAACCCTTACGATGCCCCCAATCTCCATAGTGACGAGGTGCATACGCTGAGTAAGGACAAGAATGCTGCCTTTGAGTTTTGTGAGGCAGAATATTTCCTTGCCTATCGGGACGGTAAGGTAGCAGGACGTATTGCCGGCATCATCAACCATCGTGCCAATGAGCGGTGGGACCGTAAGAGCGTGCGTTTCGGATGGCTTGATTTCATTGACGACATGGAGGTGTCAAGCGCCTTGTTCGATGCCGTATCAGCATGGGGTAGGGAAAAAGGCATGACAGAGATGGTGGGTCCCCTTGGCTTCACGGATATGGACCCAGAGGGAATGCTCATCGAGGGCTTCGACCAGTTAGGTACGATGTCGACCATTTATAACTACGACTACTACCCCCGCCACATGGAGCAGTTGGGCGGTTGGGAGAAAGACAATGACTATGTGGAGTATAAGCTCATCGTGCCCAAGGGTGACATGCCCGAGAAATACAAGAAGATCTCGGAGATGGTGATGAAGCGTTATAACCTGCATCCCGTACACCCTAAGCGCAGCCAGATCTTCGGCAAGGAACAGATCGGTCGTAAGGTGCTGGAGGTTGTCAATAAGTCCTATCAGGACATCTATGGCTTCTCGCAGATGACGGAGGCGCAGATTGACGAATATCTGAAGATGTACTTCCCCCTGCTCGATATGGATATGCTCTGTCTGATAGAAGACTGGAACACCCCTGACCACGATATCATCGGGGTGGGTGTCAGTATCACCAATATGACCCGCGCCTTGCAAAAATGCAAGAACGGACGACTGTTGCCCTTCGGTTGGTGGCATTGTCTGAGAGCCTTGAAATTCCACAAGGCAGAATGTCTGGACCTGTTGCTGATCGGTTTCCTGCCAGAATACCAGAAGAAAGGAGCCAATGCCCTGTTGTTCTACGACCTCATCCCCCATTATCAGAAACACGGTTTCAAGTGGGGAGAGACCAATGTGGAGATGGAGACCAACGAGAAGGTGCAGTCGCAGTGGCAGTATCTGGAGCATGAGTTACACAAGCGCAGGAGGTGCTATAAGAAGAAACTATGAAAGAAGAAATAACCAATAACCAACCCCAAACCCCTAATACCCCGGAATATGATGAGGGGAATATCCAGACCCTGACAGGTCTGCAGCATATCCGCCTCCGTCCTGGTATGTATATCGGACGCTTAGGTGACGGATCCTCCCCGGAGGATGGCATCTATGTGTTGTTGAAGGAAGTCTTCGACAACTCCATCGACGAGTTTAAGATGAAGGCTGGTGAGCGCATCGAGGTCAATGTGGAGGATAACCTCCGTATCTCCGTCCGAGACTATGGACGTGGTATCCCACAAGGCAAGCTCATCGAATCGGTGAGTATCCTCAACACCAGTGGTAAGTTCGACTCCAAGGCATTCAAGAAGTCTATCGGACTGAACGGCGTGGGTGTGAAGGCGGTTAACGCGCTGAGCAGTCGTTTCGAGGTACACAGCTATCGTGACGGCAAGGTGCGCAAGGCGGTTTTCGAGTGTGGTGAGCTTATCAGTGACGTGACGGAACCTTCTCAGGATGAGAACGGCACCTATATCTATTTTGAGCCGGATAACACGAAGTTCGTCAACTACCAGTTCCATGACGAGATCGTAGAGAACATGCTCCGCAACTATACTTACCTGAATATCGGACTGACCATCATGTATAATGGTCGGCGCATCCTCTCACGTCATGGCTTGGAGGACTTGTTGAAGGACCGTATGACGAATGACGCCCTCTATCCTATCATCCACCTGCAGGGCGAGGACATCGAGATCGCCTTCACCCACGCCAATCAGTATGGTGAGGAGTATTATTCTTTCGTCAACGGACAGCATACCACACAAGGTGGAACACATCAGAGTGCTTTCAAGGAACATATCGCACGAACCATCAAGGAGTATTTCAACAAGTATGAGTATGGTGATATCCGTACGGGAATCGTGGCAGCTATCTCCATCAATGTGGAGGAGCCTATCTTCGAGAGTCAGACGAAGATCAAGCTGGGTTCTACCACGATGTCACCAGATGGTGTGAGTATCAATAAGTATGTTGGTGACTTCATCAAACAGGAGGTTGACAACTACCTGCATATTCATCAAGACGTGGTGGAGGTGCTGGAACAGAAAATCAAGGAGACAGAGCGGGAGCGTAAGGCAATGGCTGGTGTGACGAAGCTGGCTCGTGACCGTGCCAAGAAGGCAAACCTGCACAATCGTAAATTACGCGACTGCCGTATCCATTTCAGTGATGTCAAGAACGACCGTAAAGAGGAGTCGTGTATATTCATCACGGAGGGTGACTCGGCAAGTGGAAGTATCACCAAGAGTCGTGATGTGAACACACAGGCGGTATTCTCTTTGCGAGGAAAACCCCTGAACTCTTTCGGACTCACCAAGAAGGTGGTCTATGAGAACGAGGAGTTTAACTTGCTACAGGCAGCATTGGATATCGAGGAAGGTCTTGACACTCTAAGATATAACAAGGTGATCGTGGCAACAGATGCCGATGTCGACGGCATGCATATCCGTCTGTTGATCATCACGTTCTTCCTGCAGTTCTTCCCGGAACTGATCAAGAAGGGACATGTCTATGTGCTTCAGACCCCTTTGTTCCGAGTCCGTAACCGTCGTACAAAGATCCGAAATAAGGAGATGCGTGAGGATGGCAAGAAGGGTGATTTCGTGACCCGTTACTGTTATAGTGATGAAGAGCGTATAAAGGCGATACAGGAGTTAGGTCCTGACCCGGAGATCACTCGCTTTAAAGGTCTTGGTGAGATCAGCCCGGAGGAGTTCGCAGGTTTTATAGGTCCTGACATCCGTTTGGAGCAAGTCACCCTCCATAAGAATGACCAAGTGCAGAAACTCTTGGAGTATTATATGGGAAAGAACACGATGGAGCGTCAGAACTTCATCATTGACAACCTCGTCATTGAGGAAGACCGTCCTGAGGAGGAAGAATATGATTAAGAAGCACATCCTGTTTGCGGCGATGTTGTCGTTGCATACCTTGGCAGCCTCTGCCCAGTTCCGTATCAACATGGGAGAGGACAGTCCGATGCGTAAGCTGCAGATTGCCGAGATGGCGATCTCTAACCTCTATGTGGACAGTGTCGATGAGCAGAAACTGGTGGAGGATGGTATTCGCGGAATGATTGAGAAGCTCGATCCTCACAGTAGTTATATGACGGCAAAGGAGGTGAAGGCTGCCAATGAGCCGTTGCAAGGTAATTTCGAGGGTATCGGGGTGCAGTTTAATATGGTGGAGGATACCTTATTGGTCGTCCAGCCCGTTGTTGGTGGTCCTTCCGAGAAAAAAGGAATCCTAGCCGGTGACCGTATCGTCTATGTGAATGACACTACGATAGCGGGGGTCTCCATGCCCAAAGAGGAGATTATGCGACGGTTACGAGGTCCGAAGGGGACAAAAGTCCGTCTGGGTATTGTCCGCAGGGGTATTGCCGACACCCTGCGTTTTGTCATCACCCGTGACAAGATACCTGTGAAGTCAATAGATGCCACCTATATGATTCGCCCGGGTATCGGTTATATCCGTATTGGTAACTTTGGTGCCCAGACACATGAGGAGTTCTGTCAGAGTCTGATGAAGCTGACAGGAGAAGGGATGCAGTCGCTGATTCTCGACTTGCAGGAGAACGGAGGCGGTTATCTCCAGTCTGCCGTGGCTATTGCCAATGAGTTCTTGGAGAATAATGACTTGATAGTCTATACCCAAGGACGTCGTGCCCCTCGTAATGAGTATCGCTCACATGGTGGTGGACTCTTTGAGAAAGGAAAGGTCGTAGTATTGATAGACAGCTATTCCGCATCAGCGGCAGAGATCGTGACAGGTGCCATACAAGACCATGACCGTGGTCTGGTAGTGGGGCGTCGTTCCTTTGGTAAGGGACTGGTGCAACGTCCTATCGACCTACCTGACGGTTCGATGATTCGCTTGACCATCGCTCATTACTATACACCCTCTGGCCGTTGCATCCAGAAACCGTATGTGAAGGGTAAGGCAGAAGACTATGCGATGGATGTGATGAACCGTCTGAAGAGTGGGGAGCTGATGCATGCTGACAGTATTCATTTCGCAGACTCACTGAAATATTATACGTTGAAAGAACATCGCGTTGTCTATGGCGGCGGTGGTATCATGCCTGATTATTATGTGCCGTTAGACACCATGAAATATACCCGTTTCCATCGTGAGCTGTCGGCGCGTTCCTATATCATCAATGCCAGTCTGCGTTATGTGGACCAGCATCGCAAACAGTTACAGAAGAAGTATCCTACTTTTGACCAGTTTAGAAAAGAGTTTGAGATACCACAGTCAGTGACGGACGGTATTGTCGCCGAGGCTGAGAAACAGAAGATCAGACCTAAGGATGAAGAAGAACTGCAGAAGACACTGCCTTACCTGCGCTTGCAACTTAAAGCCTTGGTGGCTCGTGACCTCTGGGAGACCAGTCAGTACTTCGCCATTATGAATGAGGCGAACGATATTGTTTGTTGCGCTTTGGAATTAATGAACCCATAATACCTTATTATATTTATGAAGAATGTTCTGCTAACTTTATTATTGTCTGTCGTGATGTTTGCCGCCAAGGCGCAGCAGACAAGTCAGAAACTTTGGTATGACCGACCAGCCTCCCATTGGCTGGAGGCATTACCCATCGGCAACTCACATCTGGGAGCGATGGTGTATGGAGAGACTGACGGTGAGACGATACAACTGAACGAAGAAACTTTCTGGAGCGGGTCTCCTCATCATAACAATAGTCTTGAGGCAAAGGCTCATCTGCAAGAGGTGCGTGACTCTATCTTTGCAGGCAAGGAGGAGGCGGCACATGCCATCCTTGACAAATTCTTCTTCAAAGGTCCTCATGGTATGCGCTTCCTGCCTTTGGGTAATTTAAAGTTGTTTGGAGGTATCGATTTTGAGCATGCTTCCAGCTTCCGTCGAGAGTTGGATCTGGAGACTGCCGTCTGTACGACAATCTACAAAAATAAGCTGAATGGTGTCACTTATACCCGTGAGGTGTTTGCCTCACAAGCCGATAATGTCATCGTGATGCGCTTGAAGGCAGACAAGAAAGCCCAGCTTGAGTTCTCTCTAAGTCATTGGTGCCCTTCCGCACTCAAGAATAGCAGCCGGGTGCAAGATGGAGAACTCGTCGCCACGGTGCATAATGTAGAGCAAGAGGGTATCCCTGGTGGGCTGACGGCAGAGATCCGTGTGTTGGTAAAGAGCGACGGAACATGGGACAATACCCCGGATATGATCGTTGTCAATGGTGCCACCGAGGCGACTGTTTACATCACTGCCGCTACTAATTTCGTAAATTACCACGATATCAGCGGTCGTCCATCCGAGCTCACCCAGCAGACGATAGCCTCTGTCCGTGATAAAAGCTATGATGAGTTATTGAAACGACACCTCCATAAATATCAGGAACAATACCAGCGTGTCAGCCTGTATCTGGGAGGTCAGGATGCCGCTAACCTTCCTACTGATAAGCGTCTTGCACATTTTGCAGATAGTAAGGATATGGCTTTGGTGGCACTGATGTTCCAATATGGTCGTTATCTGCTCATCTCCTCTTCTCAACCAGGTGGACAACCAGCTAATCTGCAGGGGGTGTGGAATGACAAGATGAATGCGCCATGGGACTCTAAATATACGATTAACATCAATGCAGAGATGAACTACTGGCCTGCCTTGGTCGGGAATCTCACCGAGACACAGCAGCCGTTGTTCTCCATGATTCGTGATTTAAGTCATACTGGGGCAGAGACTGCAAGGACAATGTATGGCTGTGGTGGATGGGTGGCTCATCATAACACTGACCTCTGGCGTATTGCAGGACCTGTCGATGGCACTACCTGGGGGATGTTCCCAACAGGTGGGGCATGGTTAACGACTCATCTGTGGCAGCACTACCTGTTTACGGGTGATAAGGAATTCTTGCGTGAAAATTATCATGTGATGAAGGGGGCGGCAGACTTTCTCCTGGATTATATGCAGCGTCATCCACAGTATGGCTGGTTGATGACGGTGCCTACTGTATCTCCGGAACATGGTCCGATGGGTAAGAATACTACTGTAACTGCTGGCTCGACAATGGATAACCAGATTGTCTTTGATGTGTTGTCGAATACCCTGAACGCGATGCGTATCATAGGAGAGAAAGATGAGGCTTATGCCCAGCGACTTCAGTATGCCATCAGTCAGTTACCTCCTATGCAGATAGGACGTTATGGGCAGTTACAGGAGTGGTTGCAAGACGGTGATGATCCTAAGGATGAGCATCGTCATATCTCACACCTCTATGGACTCTATCCTTCTAACCAGATATCTCCTTATAGTCATCCAGATCTTTTTGCTGCAGCAAGGAACACATTGAATCAGCGTGGCGATATGGCGACAGGATGGAGCTTAGGGTGGAAGATTAATTTCTGGGCACGTATGCTAGATGGCAATCATGCCTTCCGTATCCTTTCCAATATGTTACATCTTCTTCCTGATGATGCCAAGATGAAAGATTATCCTGACGGACGTACCTATCCTAATCTCTTTGACGCACATCCCCCTTTCCAGATTGATGGTAACTTCGGTAGTACGGCAGGTATCGCAGAGATGTTGCTGCAGAGTCATGACGGGGCAGTCCATCTGTTGCCCGCCCTCCCAGATATGTGGTCGGAAGGTCAGGTAAAGGGCTTACGAGCCCGTGGTGGCTTTGAGGTCAGTATGCAGTGGAAAGAGGGAGCACTGCAAAAAGCAGAGATATTGTCTACTATCGGAGGTGTCCTCCGTATCCGTTCTTATGTCCCATTGACAGGAAAAGGTTTAAAGGAGGCAAAAGGAGCGTGCCCTAATGACTTGTATGCACCAGCCATCATAAAAGTCCCTGAGCACTCGAAAGAGCTCAAGGACTTTCAGGTACCTGTTATTCGACAGGTTTATGAGTATGACATTCTGACCCGTGCAGGTCAGTATTATTTCTTGGAGGCACGTACGAAATAAGCAATCAACAGCACATAGGCAACAAGGGAGAGCAGTTCACTCAGTGGATTTGCCCACCATCCGCTGTAGTCAAACTGGATACCGCCAAAGCGTAGCAAAGCACTGATGACACCCATCAGGGCACCACCAGCGATAAAGCCGGAAGCGATAAGATTTCCTTTCTCTCCACGTTCCTTGTTGACTTCATTGTCTTTTGAGCGTGTTGTCACATACCAGTTGATGGCACCACCAATGACCAATGGGACATTCAGTTCCATGGGAATGAACATTCCTAAGGCAAAGGCGAGGGCAGGAACTTTACAGAGCGTCAGGATGATAGCGATGACAGCACCGATGATATAAAGCACCCAAGGAGCACCGACGCCATTCATCAAGGGATCGATGACAGCAGCCATCGCATTCGCTTGAGGGGCAGCTAATGTCCCAGAGGCAAAACCATAGGTCTCATTAAGGAGCATCATCACCCCACCGACAGTTGCCGCACTGACCAGTGTACCGAGGAATTTCCAGGTCTCCTGCTTCTTAGGAAGGGTATCTGTCCAATAACCGATTTTCAGATCGGTAATAAAAGAGCCAGCCATAGATAGTGCCGTACATACCACACCACCCATAATCAGGGCGGCTACCATTCCCCCCGTACCTTTCAGTCCTACGGCAACCATCACTACAGAGGCGAGGATCAGCGTCATCAGGGTCATGCCGCTGACAGGATTACTTCCTACGATAGCAATAGCGTTAGCAGCTACCGTCGTAAACAGGAAAGCTATCACAGCAGTCAGTATAATAGCAACAGCCGCAAATAACAAGTTGCCATCCATGACACCGAACCAGAAGAAAAGGAATGTCAGTACAAGGGTGATAACAGCAGCGACGGCGATGAATTTAAAAGGAAGGTCTTGGGCAATCTGAGCACTCTGAGTACTCTGAGAGCTCTGAGCACCCACCAACCCTACTGCACTCTTAATAACGCTCCATGACTTGATGATGCCAATGATACCAGCCATAGCTATAGCTCCGATACCGATGGACTTACCATAAGATGTAAAAATCTGCTCTGGTGACATGTCACCCACAGCGGTGGTAATAGCTGGGTTCCACTGATCCAAAACGGTATCAGGAAAGAGTAGTGCCATACCTGGTACGACAAGCCACCAGACAAATAACGAGCCGAAGGTGATAATTAGGGCATAGCGGAAACCAATGATATAACCAAGTCCAAGCACCGCAGCTCCTGTATTATTCTTGAAAACGAGTTTAGCCTTCTCAGCGATATCCTCCCCGAAGGGAATCATACGACTGGTCACATTCTCATTCCACCATCCGAAAGTAGCGACAATAAAGTCGTATAATCCGCCTACTAGTCCGGCAATCAACAGAGGCTTTGCCTGTGAGCCGCCTTTGTCACCACTCTTCAGTACCTGTGTGGTAGCAGTAGCCTCTGGGAAAGGAAACTGTTCCTGAGGTGCCTCTACGAAATACTTACGGAAGGGGATAAGGAACAGGATACCAAGAACACCACCCAGTAAGGAGGCGATGAAAATCTTCAGGAAGTCAGCGGACATCTCTGGATATTTCGCTTGAAGAATATAGATAGCGGGTAGGGTAAAGATAGCACCAGCCACCACGGCACCAGAGCAGGCGCCAATCGATTGGATAATCACATTCTCACGCAGGGCATTAGAGCGTTTCGCGGCAGTGGAGACGCCAACGGCAATGATAGCTATCGGAATAGCTGCCTCAAAGACTTGTCCTACTTTCAGTCCTAAATAAGCTGCTGCTGCTGAGAAGAGCACAGCCATCAATACACCCCATGTCACAGACCAGGTGTTTACTTCACTTCTTTGTTTCATGATTGATAGTTTCTTTAATTCGTTCCAATCCCTCCATCATACGACTTCGTGGACAAGCAATATTAATACGGATATAACCCTTTCCACTTTCTGCTCCATACATCGTCCCTGGGTTAACCCAGACTTTCCCTCTTGTCAAGAGATCATCGCAAAGTTTCTCCACGTCATTGCTATAACGAGTAACGTCTAACCATACGAGATAGGTACCCTCTAGTTGAGTGACTTTGCAGAGCGGAAGCTCTTTCTCAAAGAATTGGCAGAGTGCTTGATAATTATCCCATAGATATTGGTTAAGCTCATCAATCCATTCTTCGCTTTCATTATAGGCAGCCTTCAGCGCAACAGGTCCGAAAGGATTCAGGTCGCATACTTCATGGATATTGATGGCACGATCGATCCTGCGCCTCCATTCTGGTTGTGAGCAAATGATATTCGCTGTCTGGAGTCCTGCGATATTGAAAGACTTGGAAGGTGAGTTGAGGATGACACTATTTTGACGACAGGCGTCGTTGACTGTCGCAAAGGGTTGAAAAAGGTAACCAGGCATGATGAGCTCTCCATGAATTTCGTCACTGATGACCTTTACCCCATATTTCATACAGATCGTATTCATACGTTCCAGCTCTTCCTTGCTCCACACCCGTCCTGTCGGATTGTGAGGATTACAGAGTAGGAAAACAGTTGTCTTCTCGTCCGCACATCGCTGTTCGAAATCCTCCCAGTCCACTACAAAGGAAACTCCATCCTTGACGAGTATGGTCTCAGACACCTCACAACCATTATTCCGGATAGAAGAGAAGAAACAATTATAGTCAGGAGACAGGATCAGCACTTTCTCTCCTGGCATGGTCAGAGCCTTGATGGCACAGGACATAGCAGGGATGACCCCAGTGGTATAAAGAATATCTTCTCGTTGGATGGTCCACTGATGGCGGCGAAGAAACCATGAGATGACAGCTTCGTAGTAGTCTTCTTCTACGATGGTGTAGCCAAAGATGCTATGTTCCGCACGTTTCTTAATCGCCTCGTGAATAGCAGGAGCTACCGGAAAGTCCATATCAGCGACCCACATAGGAATCACGTCTGCTGAAGGACTCTCATCCCACTTCACACAACTGGTTCCACGTCTGTCAATCGGTTCGTCAAAATGAAACTTCATCCTCTTGTCTTGATTACACAGTTATTCGGTTGACGGACGTTCTCGTCGATGGTAACGGAGCCGATGGAGTCGGCAGTGATATGTCCGCTGGTAGGGTTCTTGATGTGCTCAATATGTCCTCGAATGTCTGCCTCAACAGTCGAATATTCAAAGATACGGTCACATGCCTTGTCAAAGGTACAGTCTTCCAATACGAGGTTGTCCGCATAGCAGAGCAATTGCTCCCCAGCCAGGTGACAATTGACGAGACGCACGTTCTTGGAGTGCCAGGCAAGGTATTCGCCGTCCAGTTCAGAGTCATAGATGGTGACATTCTCACACTCCCAGAAAGAGTCTTTCGTTAATATCTTGGCATGGTGTATCTCTACATTCTGGCAATATTGAAACACATACTTCGAATCGCTCTCCAACCCCTCCACATAGATGTTCTTGGAGAACATAAACGGATAGGTGCCACCATGCAGACATACATTCTTCAGTTTCAGTCCGTCTACCTTCCAGAAGGTCTCGTCAGCGTCGAAAATCTGTACGTCCTCTAACTCTACGTTTCTCATCTCACGGAAGAACTTGGGAGCATCAATACGACAACGGCGCATCACGAGGTCGTTAGTGTACCAAATGGCAGAACGGGAGTCCAAGGCGAAATAGCAGTCTTCAATCAGGGCACCATCAACATGCCACCAAGGATATTTCCCGTAAAAACGACAATGACTTGCCTCAATATTCTGGCATTGCTTGATACCACTCTCACCGTCGGTGATGGTGATATTCTCCAAACGTGTATCATGAATGGTGAACAACGGACGTTCTCCACCAAACTCTTTGTCTTTAATCAGTTCCAAGGTTAGTTTATCTTTATGATGGTTTTAGAAAAAGAAGAAGAAATAAGCGGCAGCCCATTCCTTGGGTACTCCAGAGACTTTTCCGATACTGCTTCCATTACCGTTACGAACAGTACCGTCGCTCTCTATCTTTCCGATGCTGGAGCCATTACCGTTACGGACAGTACCATTGCTATCTACTTTTCCGATACTGCTTCCACTGCTGTTACGGATAGTGCCGTCGCGATCAATCTTCCCGATGCTGGAACCATTACCGTTACGGACGGTACCATCACTGTCGATCTTGCCGATACTGCTTCCGCTGCTATTACGTACCGTACCGTTACTCTCGATCTTTCCGCAACTGCTTCCGTTGCTGTTATAGACCGTCTGTGCCGTAGCTCCAGATGTTATCATCACCAATAAAGCGGCAAATAAAACACGTAGTAATTTCATCATTTCTTGAAGTTTAGTATTAATAACGATGCAAAAATACAAAAAAAAGCGTAACTTTGCAAACAAAAAGAGAAAATACATGAAAAAGCTCTATATAGAGACCTACGGCTGTCAGATGAACGTAGCTGATTCTGAGGTTGTTGCCAGTGTTATGCAGATGGCTGGTTATGAGACGACAGACAGTATTGATGAGGCTGATGCCGTCTTCCTGAATACGTGTTCTGTGCGGGATAATGCCGAGCAGAAAATCTATCACCGTCTGGATGCCTTAGATGCCATCAAGCGAAAGCGTGGTTTGATTATTGGTGTCTTAGGCTGCATGGCGGAGCGGGTGAAAGATGATCTGTTGGAGCATCACCATTGCGACTTAGTGGCTGGTCCTGATGCCTATCTCTCTCTGCCCGATCTGATGGCGCAGGCAGAGACAGGACATAAGGCAATGAATATAGAGTTGTCGACCTCAGAGACTTATAAGGACGTTGTTCCCCAGCGATTGCATGGGGCGAGGATAGGAGGCTTCGTCAGTATCATGCGTGGTTGCAATAACTTCTGCCATTATTGTATCGTACCTTATACCCGTGGACGTGAGCGGTCTAGGGATGTGGAGAGTATTATGCGTGAGGTACGTGACCTCAGAGACCGTGGTTTCAAGGAGGTGACATTGTTAGGACAGAATGTGAACAGCTACCAGGCACCAGATACTGATTTCCCTGCTTTATTAAGAAAAGTCGCCGAGGAGTCTCCCCAGATGCGTGTCCGCTTCACCACTTCCCATCCTAAGGATATGAGTGACGAGACCTTACGGGTCATTGCTGAGATGCCTAATGTCTGCAAGCATATCCACCTTCCAGTACAAAGCGGGTCTGACAGGATCCTGAAACTGATGAACCGGAAATATACTCGTGAATGGTATCTTGACCGTGTAGCCGCTATCCGTCGCATCATCCCTGACTGTGGCCTTTCGACAGATATCTTCGTGGGTTATCATTCAGAGACAGAGGAAGATCACCAGCTCAGTTTAGACCTGATGCGTGAGGTGGGCTATGACTCAGCCTTTATGTTCAAGTACTCGGAGCGTCCGGGTACCTATGCCTCCAAACATCTGCCCGATGATGTCCCAGAGGAGGAGAAGATTCGTCGCTTGAATGAGTTGATAGCCTTACAGACAGAGATCTCTGCCCAACAGAACAAGAAGGATGAGGGTAAGGAGTTTGACGTATTGGTGGAAGGCTTCTCTAAGCGTAGTCGTCAGCAACTCTGTGGACGCACGGAGCAAAACAAGATGGTCGTGTTCGACAAGGGCAGCCACCATATCGGGGAGATAGTCCGTGTGAGAATAACGAATAGTACAAGTGCAACTTTATTTGGTGAAGAGGTATGAAGGATTTTATGCAGGTTCTGAGGCGTTTTGTGATGCCTTATAAAAAATATGTAGCGCTTTCTATCGTCTTTAATATCTTGTCGGCGCTGCTTAATATCTTCTCTTTTGCTGCCTTGATACCTATCTTGCAGATCCTGTTCAAGACAGGTGACCAGGTTGTTGTCACCTCACTGATGGAGTGGGGGGAAGGGAGTTTTAAGGATGTGCTCATCAACAACATCTATTATTACATCAATTACTTCATCGCAGATGTCGGCTCTACTACAACGTTGTTGTTCATTGGTATTTTCCTGATCGTAGCCACCTTGTTGAAGACTTTCGCTTATTTCCTTGCCTCTTCCAGTGTAGTACCTATCCGGACGGGTGTGGTGCGGGATATGCGTAACCAACTGTATAACAAGATTGTCAGTCTTCCATTGGGTTTCTTTACAGAGGAGCGCAAGGGTGATATCATTGCCCGTATGACAGGTGATGTGCAAGAGGTGGAGACCAGTATCATGTCGTCCCTTGACCTGATGTTCAAGAACCCTATTCTGATTATCTCTTATTTTACCACATTGATTGTCATCTCATGGCAACTTACCCTTTTCTCCGTGGTCATCATTCCTGCCATCGGCTGGTTCATGGGCTGGATTGGTCGTAAGCTGAAGGCACAGAGTATCAAGGCACAGTCGTTATGGAGTGATACCATGAGTGTGGTGGATGAGACGTTAGGTGGGTTGCGTATCATCAAGGCGTTCTGTGCGGAGGATAAGATGCGTGACAAGTTTAATCATATCAACTCCACCTATCGCAATGATATCATGAAGGTGAATATCCGTCAGAACATCGGACACCCTTTGTCTGAGTTCCTGGGCACTTGTATGATCGTCATCGTCTTGTGGTTTGGTGGTGTGCTGGTCCTGAACAACCATAGTCTCTCAGGTCCCACCTTTATTTACTACATGGTGATACTCTATTCAATTATCAACCCGTTGAAGGAGGTTTCCAAGGTGGGTTATAATATCCCCAAGGGACTTGCCTCCATGGAGCGTATCGATAAGATATTGTTGGCGGAGAACACGATTAAGGAACCGGCTCACCCCAAGCATCTTGCCTCTTTCGAGCATGAGATAGAGTTCCGTGATGTGTCCTTCCGTTATGGGGAGACATGGATTCTCCGACATATCAACCTGACGATTCCCAAGGGCAAGACCATCGCTATTGTCGGACAGAGCGGTAGTGGTAAGTCGACGATGGTAGACCTCATTCCTCGTTACTATGACGTACAGGAGGGAGAGGTGTTGATAGATGGCATCAATGTCAAGGATTTAGGTGTTCAGGACTTGCGACAGCTGATAGGTAATGTTAACCAGGAGGCGATCCTTTTTAATGACTCCTTTAAGAACAATATCTCTTTTGGAGTGGATGCTGCGACGGATGAGCAGATTGCTGAGGCTGCCAAGATTGCCAATGCCTACGATTTCATCATGCAGAGCGAGCATCAATTTGAGACGAATATAGGCGATCGTGGCGGACGTCTCTCGGGAGGTCAGCGCCAGCGTGTCAGCATCGCTCGCGCCATCTTGAAGAATCCTCCTATCCTGATACTTGATGAGGCAACATCTGCCTTGGACACGGAGAGTGAGCGACTCGTACAGGATGCGTTGGAGCGACTGATGAAGACGCGTACTACTGTTGCCATTGCCCACCGTCTCTCGACCATTAAGAACGCGGATGAGATATGTGTCCTCCACGAAGGACAGATCGTAGAGCGTGGTACGCATGATGAGCTCCTCAATATTGATGGCTATTACAAGAAACTGAACGATATGCAGAGTCTATGAGACAAAGGGCGTTATATCTGTTGAGATTCTATCTGGCAACCCTTTTGTTCTTTGTGGTTGGCAAAGTGGGGTTTATGCTCTATCATCATGGAGGGCATGACTTCTCTTTGGCGGATATGATGCAGGTCATCGGACATGGGTTGTCATTAGACCTGAGTACCTCTTTTTATATCTTTATCCTGCCGTTCCTTCTGACCATCATCTCTTTATGGGTCCGGGTGCCAAGATGGGTCTATAGAGTCTACTATGTCATAGCGGCAGTCCTTCTTGCCTTGGCTTTCGTGGCAGACACCAGTCTCTACGAGTTCTGGTTGTTTAAGTTAGACGCCTCTTGTCTGCAATATCTGGAGACCCCTACAGAGGCGATGGCGAGTGTCAGTGTGTGGTATGTCCTGCTCCGCATTCTAAGTTTCCTCCTGATAGCCTTCCTTATCTATTGGGTTTATGACTTTCTCACCACTCCGTTCTCACCGCTCACCACAAAGAACTCATTGATAGGTACTGTAGCCGCCTTACTCTTTATTCCTTTGATGATCATCGGTATCAGAGGCGGACTGGATGAGTCCACGACGAATATCGGACAGGTGTATTTCTCACAGAACCAGTTCCTGAACCATTCCGCAGTGAATCCCTTCTTCTCTTTCTTTGCCTCTTTCGAGAAGACGGCAAGCAACAACGTGACTTACCACTTCATGGAGGATGAGGAGTGTGAGAAGATCGTTTCTGAACTATACAACACGCAGAGTGTTGGTGTTGACACGTTGTTGACGATGCAGCAGCCGAACATCATCGTGATATTGCTGGAGAGTTGTGGGGGACAGTTTACGGAGATCAGCGGTCGTACGGATATCACTCCGAATCTGAACCGTCTTGCCAAAGAGGGTATTTTTTTTACGAATTGTTATGGTAACAGTTGGCGTACGGACCGGGGGACGCTATGTACATGGAGCGGCTATCCCTCCTTCCCTACGATGTCGGTGATGAAGATTCCTTCTAAGTCCCGTACCATGCCCAATATCGCCAGGACATTACAAGAGGAGCGTGGCTATCATACGCATTATCTCTATGGTGGTGACATCAATTTCACCAATATGCGCAGCTATCTCGTCTCTGGTGGTTTCAGCAACCTGACTTGGAAGGAAGACTATACGTCTGACGAGCAGAAGAGTGCTAAATGGGGTGTTCGTGACGATATCACCTTCGAGACTCTCTATCAGTTGACCACCACGATGCCGCAGCCTTATCTGATAGGTTATTCCACCTTGAGCAGTCATTCTCCCTGGGATGTGCCCATTCACCATTTTGATGACGAGGTACTCAACGCGTTCTATTATCTCGACCAATGTGTGGGTAACTTCATAGAGAGGCTGCGGAAGAGTCCTGCCTGGGACAACACCCTGGTCGTCATGTTACCGGATCATGGTATTTTTTATCAGGATATTGACGAGTCAAATCCTCTGCTGAACCATATCCCCATGATATGGGTGGGCGGGGCTGTCAAGGAACCACGACGTGTCGAGCAGATCTGTAACCAGACGGATCTGCCTGCTACGTTATTAGGACAGTTAGGTCTTAACCACGATGCCTATACCTTCAGTCGTGACGTGTTGAGCAAGACCTATACCCGACCTGTTGCCATTCATACTTATGATGACGGCTTTACGATGATAGACTCTACCAGTTTCGTCAATTACGACTTTATCAGCGACAGGGTTGTGAGAAGTGAGGGGAACGGCTATGAGCGACTCATCCGACAGGCTCAGGCGATATTACAGGCAGCGACTAAAGACTTGAACGAGCGATGAGACGGTGGATGACGAAGACATATTCTCCTGTGCTAGCAGTCCTGTGGAACCTGCTGCTGGCATATTTGGTATACCAGATGGCAAGGTTGGCGTATTATCTGGAGAATAGCGACTACCTCTCTTACTCTTGGGATATCTTCCGTGGGGGCTTGCTTTTCGACACCTCTGCCATCCTCTATACCAACATACTATATGTCATGATGATGCTGATCCCTTGGTATAAAAAGGAGAATAACACCTATCATCTGATTTGTAAGTGGTTGTATATGGTTGTCAATGGTCTCGCCCTTGCCATCAACTTAGCGGATGCGGTATATTTCCAATATACCATGCGTCGGACGACGACGACGGTATTCCAGGAGTTCTCTAACGAGGGGAATCTGGGTAGTATCATAGGCACGGAGTTCTTGAACCATTGGTACTTGGTACTGCTCTTTGTCGTGGTGATGCTCCTCCTTTGGTATTGCTATGCGAGACCACACCTTGACGGTCGTACGCTCCATGCTCCAAATACGTGGCGATATGCCTTAACCTGTCAGTTGTCATTCGTCGCTTTCCTTCCATTCTGTATAGCTGGCATGCGTGGTGGCTTTACCACAGCGGTGCGTCCTATCACGGTCTCTAACGCCAACCAATATGCGGCTCGTCCCGTTGATGCAGCCTTGGCATTAAACACACCCTTTGCCCTGATCCGCTCCATCGGCAAGAATGTCTTCGTAGTCCCTCCATATTTTGATAATGAGGAAGAGATGTCACGCATCTATTCTCCTATCCACACTATAGATACTATAGGTACTATAGGCACTATAGATACTATCCCCCCTATAAAAAAGAATGTCGTCATCCTCATTGTCGAGAGCTTCGGAAGAGAATACATCGGAGCCCTCAACAAAGACCTGGAGGACGGAAAATACAAAGGCTATACCCCTTACGTCGATGCCCTTATCAGCAAGAGCACTACTTTCCGTTATTCATTCTGTAATGGTCGTAAGTCCATTGACGGGATGCCGAGCATCCTCTCCAGCATCCCTATGTTCGTCGAACCGTTTATCCTGACACCCGCCTCGATGAACGACTATACGGGTATCGCTGGTATCTTGGGACAGGAGGGCTACGAGACGGCTTTCTTCCATGGGGCACAGAACGGCTCGATGGGCTTCCAGGCCTTTGCCCAGAAGACGGGTTTCCAGCATTATTATGGGCGTACGGAGTATGAGGCGGCAAAGGGAACGAAAGACTTTGACGGCACATGGGCTATCTGGGACGAGCCGTTCCTGCAGTATTATGCGGAGCAGATGAGTCAGATGAAGGAGCCTTTCATGACGGCTGTCTTCACAGCCTCCAGCCACCACCCTTTTGTAGTACCGGAGTCCTATCAACAACAGTTCCCGGAGGAACACTTGGCAATCCAGAAATGTATCCGTTATACAGATATGGCTATCGGCAAGTTCTTTGAGACGGCAAGCAAGCAACCTTGGTTCGAGCATACCATTTTTGTCTTGACCAGTGACCATACGAATATGAGTGACCATGATTACTATCAAACCGATTTAGGTGGTTTCTGCTCGCCGATTATTATATATGAGCCCAGTCGTCCAGAAGGACAGATGATAGACAAGATTGCGCAGCAGATAGATATCCTGCCTACAGTCTTGGGAATGTTGGGTTACCAGAAACCTTATTTCGGCTTTGGCATCGATGTGCTGAATACTCCTAAGGAGGACACCTGGGCTGTCAACTACCTGAATGGTGTCTACCAATACGTGAAACATGGTTGTGTGCTGCAGTTTGACGGTCAAAAGACCAAAGGATTCTACTCTTTGCAGGACTCCCTGATGCAACACAACCTCCTGCATCAGTCATCAACCGTCAACCGTCAACAGCAGATGGAGCAGGAGCTGAAGGCGATCATCCAACAATATATGGAGCGGATGACACAAGACCGGTTGTCGGTATTAAAGTAACTACAAAATGATCCAAAATAAGATACTCAGTTTTGTTCTCATTGTTGTAAGTTATTAGTTATGTTGCAAAGATACGTCTCTTATTTCATTTTACAAAATGACTGGACAGAAAAAGTGGATCAGTCAGTCCCCAGTTTTCTCTAAGTTCAATTTTGTGATTGTTGATAATTGTTATATTCATACTCTGTCATAACTTTATTTACCTTGCCATTTTCATCTGTTAATATGTAAATGATACAGGTCGAAGCATCACCATTTGAAGCATGATATATTCCATATACCTCAGAAGGGACAAATGGTATGTTGCAATATTTCTTTTGAGGTATCAATCTATATAATAATTTATTAGTTTCTTCTACAATCTCATAGTTATCTCCAATAGAGTCTAACTTAATATATGGTGATCCTTCTAATGTATCCACTCTGGTTATAGAGAAATTTAACTTGGCATTTTCCATGACCACATTTAGTTTTCTAATTGGATAATTATCAACGGTATAGATTGTATTTGTCTCTGGGGCAAACCTAATCTGATTACTATGACAGGCATATAAAAGAAAGACTATACTATAAACCAGATAATATATATTTTTACTCTTTCCTTTCAGATTCTTGCCACTCTTTCCACCAAGCATCAATTTATTGTATTTTTTGTCCATCAGACAACTCAGAATTAAAATGAAAAATGGGGACTCTCAGTGATCCACCACAAAGGTACAACATCTCTTTCAAAAGACAAAATATTTGGATAGGAAAGCGGATCAGTCAGAACCGTCCCGGATTTTCGGGTGATGTCGCCCATGATGCCCCCGAAGGGATAGTAGTGCGTCACCTGCTCCAGCGTGCCGTTAGAGTTGACTACGGTACGGTTGTTGCCTAAGTGATCCTTACCATAATAGTGGAACTGGGGGGTGGCACCGCTGAAGGTGACATCCATTGCACTACAATTCAACATTGAAGCGAGCATGGTCAGCAATATGTATATGAACCGTTTCATCATATCATTTGCAAAAGTACACCTTTTATTTTGTTTTACAAAATTATTACACAAGAAAGTGGATCATTAAGAATCGTTTTCCTCCAAACCCCTAACCTCCAACCGATTTCTTCTGAAACGCCATTGTACAGGGCGTTTGCGGGCAGTTGGAGGTTGCTCTAACCTCTAACTGACCTCTCACTAACCTCTAACATAGTGGGAGGTGGGTTGGACGTTAGTGGGAGGTTCAGATAACCTCCAACTGGTCTTGCGCCCTTTATTTATCGAGGTTTGCGGCATTTTTAGTTGGAGGTTAGGGGTATCTCCTTGCTATTGAAAGAACCCACCTTTCCCTACACGTAATTTTTAAAACCCTTGTCACCGTTGCCGCCTTGCAAAAGTATTTGATTGTCAGGGGATTGCGGGTAACAACATAGCGGCAACGGTGACAACGAAGGGTGTCTTTAATAGGGGTGTTTTACGAAGGCGGCACCTCCTGCCTGCGAAGGTGCCGCTTCCTCGGGTCGAAGGTGCCGCTTCCTCGGGTCGAAGGTGCCGCCTTCATAGGGGCAGGGTTCAGGGTGAAGGGTTCATGGTTCACGGTTCAGGGTGAAGGGTTCATGGTTAAGGGTGATTAGCAAATGAAGGCTTTAATCGGGTCGAATAAAGCCCTTAATCGGTATGAAAGTGGGCTTCAGTTGGTAACTGATTTCATAGAAGTTTTTTCGAATTGTCCTTATATGGAAGTATCTCCTATGAAAGTAAATTCAGTGTGTTTACTCAGTAAATTCAGTGTGTTTACTTAGTAATTTCAGTGTATTTACTGACAACTTTCCCATTGATGACTTCAAAGCGCTTGTCGAACTCCTCACGGGTGCGGCTCCAACGGTTGTGGCTCCACAACCAATAAGCGGGTGTCCTTCGGATACTCTCCTCCAACAACTGATAGTAGATATCCGTCAACTTAAACTCCTCTAATTGCTGAGGCTCTTGGGAGATCAGTTTGAACGTAGCCTCATAATACCCCCGGCGGACACGTTGTACGTCGAGATAGAACACGACATGGTTGAATTTCCGCATGATACGCTCGGCACCCGTCAGTACGGGAGTGTCGTGATGCAGGAAGTCTACCCAGTGGTGGATATTAAACCAATTAGGTTTCTGGTCGGAGATATAGCCGATGATGGATATCTGTCCTGACTGTCTGAGTTCCAGGATCTTACGGAGGGTGTCAGCCATAGGGATACATTCAGCGCCCAGTCGCTGACGTAAGCGCAGGAAGAGCTGATCCACCCCTTTGTTCTCGATGGGATGATAGATCTGTGCGCATTGGACTTTGGGAGAAATCCATAATGACAGGGAGGTGACCCATTCCCAGTTGCAGTAATGACCTAAGTAAACACCGATGGACTGTCCATTGTCAAAGAACGGATCCAGCAGTTCCGTACCTTTGAACACCATCCGCTTCCTGATATTCCTCTTGCTGATAGTCAGCAGTTTCATGCTCTCCACGATATAGTCGCAGAACCACTGGTAGAAGTCCCGCTCGATAGCCTTTAGCTCCATTTCAGATTTCTCAGGGAAAGCACTTGCCAGATTCTTCCGAACCACCTTCACACGATATCTTCCCACATGGTATATCAGGAAATAGAGCATGTCAGAGAAGAGATAATGTACCCAGAACGGCAGTAGTGAGACAGGGTAGCACACAGCCATCAGGAGATAGTACGAGAATTTCATCAGCAAATGGTTTTATGTGCCACAAAGGTAGTTAATTCAAAGTGAATGAGCAAATAATTAAGTCAATTTTTGTCAAATTGCTAAAAAAACACTATTTTTGCATCCATAAGTTCATAGGCATGTCGAAGAAGCGCAAGATATATTATTTGCTCCATAGTGGAAAGAACAGCAAGGTGAAGTTCTTTATAAAGGCATATATACGGCAATGTGTTCCCGGATGGGTCACCCGCCGCTTGCTGGGGAGCAAACTGAAACAGTTACAGTTGCGTGATGACAAGGAGGAGATCCTGCGGAGGGTCGACTATTATTGTAAGCTGACTCCCGAGACATCCTATGACCATGAGGGATTCAACAAGACGGCAGTCAGTCTCAAGGACCAGCCGGTCATCCAACCCAAGGTGTATTATTTCGACGCGATGGATACGGCACGCTATTTCGACCAGCGTCTTCGTTGGATTCTGAAACCAGGTGATGTCGCAGACCTACAAGCATTACCCACCATTCTGAAGAGTCGTCCCATTGGGGACCACAACCAATGCTCTGTGGTGCTGAATCTTAACAAGGTGCGTCATTTCCTGTTTGTCAACGATCCCAGACCTTGGCGTGAGAAACGAGACATGACGATATTCCGCGGGGATGTGGGTAACCCCAAAGATGGGAATGTCAAGCCCAACAGGGTCACCTTTATGAACCGTTGGTACGGGCACCCCCTTGTGGATGCCGCCTCTATCGACTCTATTGATGGTCATCCGGAATGGCAGCGAGAGAAGATGACGATAGGGGAGCATCTGGACTATAAGTTCGTGATGTCCCTTGAGGGCAATGATGTCGCCTCTAATCTCAAATGGGTGATGTCGTCCAACTCGATAGCCGTTACCCCCCGTCTGACCTGTGAGACCTGGTTTATGGAGGGGACACTGATTCCCAACTATCATTATATAGAGGTGAAACCCGATTTCTCCGATCTGGAGGAACGCCTGACCTACTATATCCAGCACCCAGAAGAGGCAGAGGCGATCATCCAGCATGCCCATGAGTTCGTGGCTCAGTTTATGGACCCCAAGCGTGAGCGACTCATCTCCCTCCTGGTCTTGAAGAAGTATTTCGATGTAACAAACGCTGCCCTATGATATTCGCAAGAGACAAGTCCCAGATGTGCAACAACCTGTTGCAGTATGCCCATGTCTATGCGTGGGGCAGGGAGCATGGTCGTAAGGTCATCTCTATGCGTTTCAGTTACAAATACCAATATTTCAAGATCTGTCATACGAACCTGACGGGTTTTGGCTGGTATCTGCTGGCGAAATACCTTGCCGCCCTCAAGGTCCTGCCCACAGCCAGTTTCAAAAGGAGAGACTGCGACCGTGAGGCGTTGGAGCGTAAGATGCTCCGACACAGGCATATCGTCGTCAGCGGCTGGTTCGTGCGCTACTATGACTTGTTCCTAAAATACAGGGATGAGATCTGTGACCTCTTCACGTTGGACGAGCCATACACGACTCCTGTCAAAACAAAAATGCAGGAGGCAGAAAACATCTCACATCAGACATCTTACATCTCACATCTTCGTCTGGGTGTCCATATTCGTCGTGGTGACTATGCTGAGTGGCGTGACGGACAGTTCTATTTCGACAATGCGGTCTATGCGGCACATATCAACCGCTTTGCGGAGATGCATCCAGACCAGAAAGTTCATGTCTACCTCTCTACGAACGACCCGGAGGTGTCTGCGACAGACTTCCAGCAGCTTTGTCCTCAGGTGGTCATCCATCATCTCCAGGGCAGTGCCCCGGAAGACCTGTTCATGCTCTCGGAGTGCGACTATCTGATAGGTCCTCCCAGCACCTTCTCCTTAGTCGCCGCGATGTATCGGGACATCCCCCTTTATCGCATGGATACTGCTGATGCGTCACAAATGACAGAGGAGGGTTTCAAACTGTTTGCTTATTGGTTTCAGAATATGGTGTAGATATGTCCCAGCTCCGTAAGATAAGATACCGTTTGTTCTCATGGTGGAGGTTTCCTGACTTGCAACCTTCCAAGGAACCCATTGACGTGGTGATACCCATCATTGCCAAAGACCTTCATATCCTGCCCCTTTGTCTGGAGGGCGTCAGGAAATGTGTGGCTCACCCTATCCAGGAGATCTATATCGTGGCACCAGCCCAGCAGGAGATTCTGGACTTCTGTAAGGAGCACCGTCTGCAGTTCGTCGACGAGACCACCATCTTCGGATTCAGTCCTAAGGAGTTGGATATCCAGTATATCAGCGAGAAGGGTGAGGTCAGGGACCGCAGCGGCTGGTTGTTTCAGCAACTGGTAAAATTAAGCGGTAAGGTAGGTACTTGTCAGCATTATCTTTGTATTGACGCCGACCATGTGCTGATTCATCCGCATGTGTTCTTGACGAAAGAGAAAAAGACGGTCTTCTATATGAGTTATGAGGAGCACCAGCCTTACTATGACAATATCCATCGCCTGATACCTGACCTGCCTCTGGATACCCTGTCGTATGTCGACCATAAGATGTTGTTTGACAAGGAGCAGCTGGAAGCGTTACATCAGACATTAGGGGGCGAGGAGTGGGTCAAGACCATCCTTGAGAACTATGACCGTCATAGTCATGCGGGTTTCTCGGAGTTTGAGCTATATGGCAATTTCGTCAAGGAGAAAGTCAGACGTCCTTGGTTACAGAAGACGTTGCGTTATACGAGACTTGCCGACTACGAGACACTTTGTCGTCAGTGGAAAGGCTCGCGCTGGTCGGTGACCTTTCCTGATTACATGAATAAATAGGGATTAGCGGTCACCTGTGAGCAAAGCGTATAACTTGTGTATCTTCTCATCAAGGAAGTAGGCTAACGACACGCAAAAGACGACCACCACAAGGGGAATAACAAGGTACGCCACCCAGCACCCGAACGTACTTCCTGTGTTGACAATCACATATCTTTGTAACACATGGACGAGGAAATAGTGGGTGGCATAAAGGAAGAAGGAATACCTGTATATTCTGTGGGAGGCGAAATGCATGACTTTGTCGAGGAGGTCATAGATCCCGATATAGAAGAAGACGGACGACCATTGTCTTAGATTGACCATCAGCATCGTGTCGTGCTGATGACTGAGATAGACGGTGACGGGGAAGCAGACCAGTGCCAGCAGGGTAACCCATAAGGGTTGTGCCTTGAATAGATAGTCGTTATAGTGGATTCCTAATAATGCTCCCATCATATAGATAGACATCCATACCAAGGGACTGGCAAACGGATGGTGGAAGGCGATACCGATGATAAGGAAAATGATGACGGAGGTGACTGCTATACGCAGGTCACGTGCCAGATAGTAGAAGACGGGAGCCGCTATCGCATAGACGATGATGACACCCACGTACCACAAGACCGTATATTTGCAGGCGAAGATGTTTCCTATCACTTCTGTGAGGGAGTCGAAAGAGTAGTTGTTGCTGATATACCGCTCACCGGTATAATAGATGAGCAGGAACCATGCGCATGCCCCGAGGATATTCCAGATGACATAAGGGATGACGAGTGAGCGGAATCTTGTTTTCAGTTTTTCCAGATAGTTGCCCATGTGGAAGTTGCGGAAGAACAAGAAACCCGTAATCAGGAAGAAGGGCGCTACGGCATCCTGTCCGATCTCATTGAAGATGGAGAGTTGGTGAAAATAGTCGGGTACCATCTCCCATTTGGGTAGCCGGGAGTGTGTCCATACGATGGCGAGCATCATGAAGAAGGACAGGTTCTGGATCTTTGTCGAGCGTTGTGTCTTCATTTATCTCACCTCCATGACTAATCTGAATCCTACTTCCATCCTTCTGCGACGTACGTCGTACATAAAACGGTTGGTGACCCTGCTGTAGCGTGCGTCACAGTCGTAGGAGCCTCCCCGCATCACATGGAAATTGCCAGAGGGCTTACTCGTTGGTGTCTTACGATACCAGTCCTCACAGAACTCCCACACATTACCAGACATATCATAGAGTCCCAGTTCGTTGGGTTTGAGTTGTGCCACCTGTTTATGATGGTCGTCAAAGTCGTGGGTCAGCGTATAAGCGACCTCGTCAGGGTTGTTGCTGCCAGCAAAGAGATAACCTTTCGACCAGCGTCCTCCTCGTGCGGCATATTCCCATTCTGCCTCTGTCGGCAGTCGGAAATGCCTGCCACTCATTTTGTTGAGTCGTACGATGAATTCCTGGATCTGCTCGTAGGTCACATATTCCACAGGCATATCGGCACCTTTCTGCTTGGAGCGGTTCTTGTGCATCACCACTTCCCACAGGGTTTGGGTCACCTCTGTCTCTCCGATATAGTAGTCACCGACCGTTTCTTGGTGGCGCACCTCATCAGCATCGGCAAGGGTGTCCTGTGGCAAGGCTCCCATCATGAAACGACCGCCCTCGACAAGTCGCATCTTGTAAGTGACACCTTTCACTTTTAAGATACGCAGGTTCGACTTAGACTGTGCCTGTGTGCCTAATGGCAGCAACAGCATCAGCAAAGGCAGTATAATTTTTAACTCAACCTTCTTACATCTTACATCATCCAGCAGACATCTGTCAGGTCCCACTGCCCACCAGATCATTCTGAGCCAGCAGAAGAAATAGGTATAGACATCCAGCCAGAAGGTGCGGTGGATGAAGTTATGCAACCATGCGGGACAGAGCACGTCCGTTGGGAGAATCATGTAGTTGACGACCAGCGACCAGAACAGGGTCCAGTCTATCCAGTTGCGCTTGGGCTGCAACCAGAATGCCATGACGTAGAAAGGCAGACAGATGATATAGGTGTGGGTCTCCGGACAGTCGCTGAAGAGGATCATAAAACCGCTCAATACGCCCAGAGCCTGTACACGGAAGCGGAAATCGCTCCATCTTTTGTACCGCCAGAAGAAGAGTACTGCCAATATCGCTAATACCACGACCTGCACCAGACGGTAGTTGGGCAGCAGGAAGGGTTTGAGACCTACGGCAAAGAGGATGCCGATATAGTCGGAGTCGCTGTGATGGGAGGCTATCATGTCGAACATCTGCTGATAGAGCACGAAGACATTGTCGAAGTTGGTGTTGACAGCGGGCAATAGCAGGAAGAAGGCTCCGCAGAGGATGGCATAGCCGAAGTTACGAAGGGTCTTCGGATAGCAGAACAGGATGGCAAGCTCGGCAGCCCCGTAGATCTTCGTCGTGGCAGAGAGCATGATGAGGAACACCGCCCAGAAGCCCTTGCCTCGCTCCAGCAGGATAAAGGCGAAGAGGTAGATATAGGCGACAATGATATTATGCTGGTAGCAGAAGACGGTTTGCAACACTACCGACAATAGGAATACGAAGATATACAACTTATACTTGTCAAGTTGTTGCGGCAACCATTTGATGGCTAGTGAGAACAGGGTGTAGTTGCCGATGTTCCACACATAGGGTCCCAACCACCACGGCAGGTAGAAGATGGGGGCGAAGAGGACGCTGAACACGGGGGAGTAGAGGAAATAGATCTGATGTGCCTGGGCATATTCCAGGTTATAGGGCGAGAGTCCCTCCCAGAACATACGGGTGGAGTCCTGGTAGTCGAAATAGTTGGTGTTACGTCCCCTGAACACCTCCACAGAGGTGGCGATGAGGACGATCAGTAGTCCTAAGCCCCACCAGAAATACTTATTCGAGAAGATTTTTTTACTCATTCGAAATTCAGTTTCTCGTCAATGATATAAGAAGGACGGTGCTTCACCTCGTCGAAGATGCTACCTATATACACCGCGATGATGCCCATGACAGAGATCATGATTCCTGCGATGAACCACATGGAGACGAACAGTGTCACCCAACCGCTGACGGGTGTGTCCCTCACTATGGTCTTGATGACGAGTCCCAGGGCGGCGATAATGGCAAGGAGGGTGATGACGACACCGAAGTAGACAATCAGTCGTAACGACTTGGTACTGAAGGATACCGCTGTCGTCACGGCGAGCTCGATACGCTTGCGCATGGAGTATGACGACTCCTTGCCGTCTGTCCGCTCGTCATGGTTGACGAATACCTTTGCCGTCTTGAAACCCACCCACTGGTTCATCAACGGGTAGTAGCGGCGATAGTCACCCATCTGTGCCATCGCGTCAATCACCTTACGGCGATAGATGGCGAACTCGGCGAGCGACTCGTCCTGCTTGGTGTCTGTCAGGAACCCCATCAGTTTATTGAAGAGATGTGACCCTTGTGTCATGAAGAAATTGTCAGGACGGTTCTGCCGACTGGCGAACACGATGTCGTAGCCCTCCTGTATCTTCTCGTAGAGGTCTTTGATCTGGGCGGGCGGATTCTGCAAGTCACAGTCGAGGGTCACCACATAGTCACCTGTCGACAGGTCGAAGCCTGCGTTCAACGCATACTGCTGTCCGAAGTTACGACTCAGGAAGACACCCTTCACCCGTTTGTTCTTCCGACAGATCTCCGTGATAATCTCACGACTGTTGTCGGGACTATGGTCTTCCACCAGGATAATCTCATAGTCGGAGGTCAACTTACTCACTGTTTCCTCTATCTGCCTCACCAACTCTTCCAACAGGGTAGGGGCTCCATAACATGGACTGATAACTGATATTTCCATTGTTTTTATTCTTTTGTGTGCAAAAATACAAAAAAAATGTATATTATGAAGGAAATAGCAAATCTTTTACCACACTATTGCCCAAAAAATAATTTTAGAGGTTCTTTAATTAACGATAGTTAGAGGAAATAAATTTGTTGCTGTATAGTATTTCATCCCGACTTGGTTAAAAGTTAAAAAAGAAAAGAAAAATTCTTTTATTAACTCTTTTTTTTTAAAAATAAAACAGTATCTTTGCAGTGAGTATGAATAAGATTCGAGAGTTCTTTTCAAAACCGTTCTTCAGCGACTATCGTACGCTGTTCGGACTGTGGATGATACTGCCCGTTGCCATGTGGCTGACAAAGATGACACGTGCCAACAACTACAACATCTACCGGGGCTCGTTCTGGAATGCTGTAAGGGGTTGGAATCTTTATCTGCCTAATCCTGAGGAGTATGGCGATATGCACCATTACGGTCCTTTGTTCTCGCTCCTCTTTGCTCCTTTTGCCATCGGTCCTAAATGGATAGGGCTATTATTATGGGGTATTGCCTTGACCTTATTCCTCTATTGGGCTATTCGCAAGTCGCAGTTTACGAAATACCAACAGTTATTTATTCTGTGGTTCTGTGCCCATGAGATGCTGACGGCTCTCTTTATGCAACAGTTCAATATTGCCATTGCAGCCACAATTCTGCTGTCATACTACCTTATTGAGAAAGAGAAAGACTTTTGGGCAGCGTTCTTTATCATGTTGGGTACTTTCGTCAAAGCATACAGCATCGTGGGACTGGCATTCTTCTTCTTCTCCAAACACAAAGGGAAGTTGATTGGAGGATTGGTCTTCTGGGCTGTCGTAATGTTTTTAGCCCCTATGCCTTTCTTCCATGGGTGGGACTATATTGTCAGCCAGTATCATGAGTGGTATATCTCATTAATGAACAAAAATGCTCAAAATGCAGAGTCTATCATGCAGAATATCTCATTATTAGGAATGGTACATCGCACGACGGGCTTGCAATTCAATAACCTCTGGCTGATACTGCCTGGTATGCTATTGTTTGCGCTCCCTTACTTACGTATAGGACAATACAAATACGTGGCTTTCCGTCAAACCCTGCTTGCCTCCGTGATGATGTTCATCATCCTGTTCTCGACAGGCAGTGAGTCGAGTGGTTATATCACCCCTTTCATCGGTATCGTCATCTGGTATACGGCAGCCCCCTGGCAACGTAAAGGATGGGACATCTTCCTGTTGGTGTTCGCCTTCATCCTGTCGAGCATGTCGCCCAGCGACCTCTTCCCAGCCTATCTGCGCAAAGAGTTCGTACAGCCATACGCACTGAAGGCATTACCTGTTACCATCATCTGGCTGAAACTATGCTATGAGATGCTGACGAAAGACTATCGTCCCATCATATCCTTCAATGATAACGTTTAAAAGTAATACATAGAAAATGAGTAAATTTGTTCAAGGTTTTAAGAAAATAATATATGGATATATACCTTTCTATTATGCAAAGGTTTTTAATCCTCAATCGGCAAGTCTCCCATATTATAAGTATGTGATTGATTATCACAATTCCCATCATCTATTCCTGTTTCGGCATGAGTACGAAATGATGGAAATAAAGATAGAAGAGGATAAGGCTTCAGGACTTCCATACGTATATCTTCCACACCCAAACAGTAAAAAGAGGCTTTTTTTTAGTAAGCAGATGACGCATGAAGCGATTAAGAAACTTTTCATGACTTTATTAATGGAGCAAGACCATCGTTCGCCTCATCGGTATTTCGACCATATAGAAGAATTCAAAGATAAAGTCCTTTTAGATGTAGGTGCAGCCGAGGGTATCTTGTCCTTGATGGCTATCGAGCAAGTGAAACATGTATATCTTTTTGAATGCTCAGAGGATTGGATAGATGCTTTAAATAAGACTTTTGAGCCATGGAAAGACAAGGTCACTATCATAAAAAAGTTCGTGAGTGATAAAGACGATGAAAACAATGTCTCGTTAGACACCTTTTTCAAGGACAAACCACAAAATAACCTATTCTTGAAAATGGATATAGAAGGTATGGAACGAAAGGCCCTTTCGGGCTGTCGCCAGATGTTTGCAAACGCAGGTAATGTGAGTTTTGCCATTTGTACATACCATCGGAAGGATGATTTGAGTGTCATCTCTTCTTTTCTTAATACTTATCATTGTAAGTATACTAATCAGACGGGGTTCTTTGCGCATCGTCTCAAGAGTGTTTTATTAAGAGGAACTAATTAAAATAAAGAAAAGATATGTCCTATTTATTCTCATCAGAATCCGTATCAGAGGGGCATCCTGACAAGGTTGCCGACCAGATTAGTGACGCTATTCTCGACCAGTTTCTCGCTTATGACGACCATGCCCGAGTCGCCTGTGAGTCGTTTGTGACGACAGGACAAGTGGTGATTATGGGTGAGGTGCGTAGCGAGGTGTATATCGATCTACAGACCATCGCCCGCAATACCATCAAAAAAATCGGCTATACGAAGGCTGAATACCAGTTTGACGGGAACTCCTGTGGTATCCTGACGGCTATCCATGAACAGAGTGAGGACATCAATCGTGGTGTAGACCGTGAGGATGACGAGAATCAGGGAGCTGGCGACCAAGGTATGATGTTTGGCTATGCCACTAACGAGACAGAGAGCCTGATGCCTGTATCCTTGGATCTTGCTCACCTGTTGATGCGTACTCTTGCTGAGATCCGCAAGGAAGGGAAGGTGATGACTTACCTGCGTCCGGATGCTAAAAGTCAGGTGACTATACAATATAGCGACGACGGTATTCCCGAGCGTATTGACACCATCGTTGTCTCTACTCAGCATGACGAGTTTGATACTGATGATGAGCGTATGCTCCAGCGTATCAAGGACGATGTGATAAACATTTTGATACCACGTGTAAAGTCGAAGATCCACTCTCAGAAAGTGCTTGCACTTTTTGGTGATGACATCAAATACTACGTGAACCCGACGGGTAAGTTTGTTATCGGAGGTCCTCATGGTGACACAGGTCTGACGGGCCGTAAGATTATCGTCGACACCTATGGTGGCAAGGGCGCTCATGGTGGAGGCGCTTTCTCTGGTAAGGACTCCTCGAAGGTTGACCGTTCCGCAGCTTATGCCGCACGTCATATTGCCAAGAATATGGTAGCGGCTGGTGTTGCCGATGAGATGCTGGTACAGATCAGCTATGCCATCGGTGTAGCGAAACCGATGAATATCTATGTGAACACTTACGGACGTTCGAAGGTGCAGATGACGGACGGCGAGATAGCCAAGAAGATAGAGGAGCTCTTCGACCTTCGTCCGAAGGCTATTGAGCGTTCATTGAAGTTGCGTCAGCCGATGTATCTGGAGACGGCGGCATATGGACATATGGGACGTCAGTGTGAGGTGGTGAAGAAGACGTTCACCAGTCGCTATCACGAGACCAAGACAATGGATATCGAGTTGTTTACATGGGAGAAACTTGACCGTGTAGAGGATATTAAAAAAGCATTTAGATTGTAATGGCAAGAAGGAGGCTGCTGATTATTTCGATATAGGAAATCGCTCTAATCTTTTTAAAAAGAATCTCACTTCTCTTTCTTAAAATGCTTGAAGACGAAACGGACGAGGAGGAAATTGGTGGGGACGGCGATGGCGTAGACACCTAAGGGGGCTACCTCCTTGCTCAGACCGACCCACAACCAGAAGTTCAGGAGGGCGATCTGAAGACAGTAGTTGAACAGGTGGGCACCTCCGAACCCGACACCGTTGCGCTTGGTCGTCTTCTCATGGAAGGTGAAGTGCGCCGTCAGGTAGTAGTTCACCAGGAAACTCAGTCCGTAACCGATCGTATAGGCGATATTCACGTTCATCCAGTGCTGCAGCACCCAGTAGATGCCGTAGTGGAGCGCGGTGGAGATGACCCCCACGATACCGAAACGCAAAACCTCGCCTAAAGTGTCTTTTTTCATATTCTGTTTGCAAAAGTACGAAATATTTCGTAACTTTGCAAAAATAATTGCTATAAGACGATGATTCCATTTAACAAGCCCTATTGTTCCGGTCGTGAACTGGACTATATCAAGGAGGTGTGTGGCTCCATGACGATGTCGGGAAATGGTGATTTCACCAAACGCTGTCATGCGTTCTTCGAGAAACGTTACGGTTTCAGGAAATGCCTGCTGTGTACCTCTGGTACGGATGCCTTGGAGATGTGTGCCATGCTCTGTGACTTACAACCTGGTGACGAGGTGATTGTACCCTCCTATACCTTTGTGTCGTCTGCCATCGCCTTCCTCCGTGAAGGTGCCAAGGTGGTGTTTGCCGACAGTGGCGCCTCTAATCCCAATATCACCGTGGACACCATCCGTCCTCTCCTCAACGAGCGTACGAAAGTTATCGTTGTGGTACATTATGCGGGTGTCGCCTGTGACATGGACGCCATCATGGCGCTGGCTGAGGAGCATCACCTCCTCGTCGTCGAGGACGCGGCACATTCCATCGACTCTTTCTATAAGGGTCGTCCCCTTGGCGGTATCGGTCATCTGGGGGCTTTCTCCTTCCATGAGACGAAGAACATCAACTGTGGCGAGGGTGGCATGCTCGTCGTCAATGATGAGCGTTTTGTCCGTCGCTCTGAGATTATCTGGGAGAAAGGTACCAACCGTGCCGAGTTCTACCGGGGGATGGTCAATAAATACGGGTGGTGTGACATCGGTTCCTCGTTCCTCCCCTCTGAGTTCAATGCCGCCTTCCTATGGGCACAGCTCGAGCAGTTGGACGACATACAGGGAAAACGTCTCCGTATCTGGAAGATCTACGACAGTATCCTGCGCGGGAAGGTCGAGGAGAAAGGTGTCCAGTTGCCGGAGATCCCGTCCTACGCCACGAATAACGGACACATGTATTACCTCGTGTGCCCCACTTTGGAGTTCCGCACGAGACTGATGGCGTTCCTCAAGGAGCACGACATACAGACGACGTTCCACTACCTGCCGCTCCACTCCAGCGCATACTATAAAGACCAGTTCCGGGGTGAGCCTCTCGTCCATTGCGACCATTATGGCGACTGCCTCGTGCGTCTGCCTCTCTACTATGAGTTGAGCGATGAGGATGCTACCCGTGTGGCACAGCTGGTGCTGGAAGGGGTGAATGGTTAAGGGTTAAGGGTTCATGGTTAAGGGTTGACTGAGATGATTATCGGTTTCGACGCAAAGCGCATCGTGCGCAACGGTACAGGCTTGGGCAGCTATGGGCGTACCCTTGTCAACGACCTGCTGCGTCGTCACGACCCTGATATGCAGTACCTCCTCTATGCCCCCGACGAGGGCAGGGACGACCTGCGTAACCAGATCATCGAGGGTGCCACTTTCCGCTATCCCGCCGCCCCATTTTTCTCCCGTCTTCTCCCCCTCAACAGGGGGAGTCAGAGAGGGTCTCCCCTCTGGCGTTCCTATGGTATTGTCAACGACCTCCTGCGTGATGGTGTGCAGCTCTACCATGGACTTAGTGGCGAACTGCCCATCGGTATCCGTAAGAAGGGTATTCGGACGGTGGTCACCATCCACGACCTCATCTTTTTGCGTCATCCTGAATACTACCATTGGATAGACACCAAGCTCTACGAGTGGAAGTTCCGGCAGACCCTCAAGGAAGCCGACCGCATCATCGCCATCAGTGAGCGTACCAAACAGGATATCATGGAGTTAGGACATATCTCCGACGAGCGCATCCGTCTCGTCTATCAGAGCTATGCCCCTCGTTTCTCCACCACGGCAACTACTGCCCAGCAACAGGAGGTGCGACAGCGTTACCGACTGCCTGAGCGTTTCATCCTTAACGTCGGCACCATCGAGCAGCGTAAGAACCTGCGCCTTGCCGTCGACGCCTTGTCCCTGCTGCCCTCTGATATCCATCTGGTGGCGGTGGGACGACAGACGGGCTATGCGAAGTCGCTGCCCCAGAGCAACCGCCTCCACCTGTTGAGCGGGGTCCCTGACGACGACCTCGCCGTCATCTACCGTCTCGCCGAGGCTTTTGTATACCCCTCCCGCTACGAGGGATTCGGTATCCCTATCATCGAGGCGATAGCCGCGGGACTGCCTGTCGTCGCCTGCACAGGGTCGTGTCTCGAGGAGGCTGGAGGTCCCTCTTGCCTGTATGTCGACCCTGATGATACGGAGGGTATGGCTGCCGCCATCCTCTCTGTCCTCGACGGTGCCGACGGGAGGACGGAGCGCATCCGGCTCAGTCAGCAGTATATCGAGCGCTTCCGGGGCACTGATGTGGCGGGTCAGGTACTCGAAATCTACCGTGAACTGGGGTAAATAGGCGAAAAAATCGCTTTTTTTGTTGTATATTTCCTTTTTTTTCGTATCTTTGCGTACGGAATATTACTATTGACTGGATAAAAGTGAAGAGAGACAGCATACGTAAGATACTGATGGGACTCTTGTTACTCGTTTCCCTTCCGTCAAGCGCAGAGCGGTTCGTGTTTACTACGGCATGGACGGCACAGGCGCAGTTTGCCGGGTATTATGCCGCCAAGGAGAAGGGCTTCTATCAAGCAGAGGGTCTCGATGTCGTCATCCAGCACCCGTCACTGACCACCTCCGTCCTCTACCGCCTGCAACATGATCATAGTGACGCCTTCATGCTCACCCTGATGTCCGCCATCGACTTCATCACACAGGGTGTCCCCATGGTGAATATCTTCCAGGACTCCATGAACAGCAGTAACATGCTGATAGCACGCTGGGGGGCTGACCCGCTGAAACTCAAGGGTAAGAAGGTGGCGGTCTATAGTACCGACCTTAACTATTCCGTCTTTTTTCTCAACCATTATAAAAAACTAAACTATGAGTGGGTGCGCTTCACCAGCCAGATCAACCTCTTCCTTTCCGGTGCCGTCGATGCGATGATGGCATTGAGCTATAACGAGTACTACCGGTTGCTGCAGGCTGGGTTCAGGCTAGGCAAGGAGAACGTCTACCGCTTCAGCGAGCACGACTTAAACATCCAGGAGCATGGGGTCTATGTGAGACCCGACTACTACAGGGACCATAAGGAGACATGCCGTAGGTTCGCCCGTGCCACCAGGAAAGGGTGGGAATGGGCTGCCACGCATCCTGAGCTGGCGCTCGATATCGTGATGAAATATGTGCGGAAATATAACTCTCCCACTAACCGCACCATGCAGCGCTTCATGCTGATGGAGGTGCTCCGCCTGCAACTCGACCGTGAGTCGGGCAAACGGGAGTTCCGCCTGCGCCCTGACATGGTGGAGAAGGCTAACCGCATGATGAGGGAGTGTGGCTTCATCAAGCGTACCGTGACATACCAAGAACTGATGGGGCAATGAGGAACATACTGGGTCATATACGCCGTTCGTTGTCCACCCGCCTCAGCCTGTGGGTAGCGCTCATCGTCGTCGCCATCTTCGCCACGGTGTATAGCATGGTGTTCTCCGAGTTACGTGAGGTGATGAAGGAGGAGGCTTTCAGCAAGGCGACGAAGACCCTGGAGGGCACCGTCCTGCATATCGACAACACGCTGCATAGCGTGGAGGTGGCTTCCAATAACATGCTGTATAATATCGAGCAACACCTCGACAACCCTGACATGATGTTCGAACTGAGCCGGCAGACGCTGAAGGACAACCCCATCCTGACGGGCTGCAGCATCTCCTTCGACCCGTTCTACTACAAGAGCAAAGGGCAATATTTCTCGGCTTATTCATATAACGACGGCAAAAACATACTGACAGAGCAGGAGGGAAATGAGGAGTACCAGTACCATACTATGGACTGGTACCTCATTCCTCGACTCCTGGACCGACCGTACTGGCTGGAGCCGTATATGGAGGATGCCTCCGTGGGTATCATCGTCAACGATATCTTTACCTCTTACAGTCAGCCGATCCACGACAAGAGGGGTAAGACCGTAGGCACCTTCTCCGTGGATATCTGCCTCGACTGGTTCTCGGAGACGGTATCGGCGGCGAAGCCTTATCCTAACTCCTATAGCATCCTGCTGGGCAGGGGAGGCACCTTCCTCGTCCATCCTGACACGACTCGCCTGTTCTATGAGACGATCTTCACCCGCACCCTCGAGAAACCGGACTCCGCGCTGAGGGCGCTCGGTAATGCGATGCTGGACCGGGAGACGGGGCATAAGGAGATGGAGATAGACGGAGAGGACTGTTATGTGTTCTATAAACCGTTCAAGAACACGGAGTGGAGCGTGGCGATCATCTGTAAGGAGAGTGATATCATCGCCCCGTATGTCCGTATGAAATGGGCATACCTGTCGATCGGCACCATAGGCATCCTCCTCCTCGTCGTGTTCAGCAGCCGTATCGTCCGTAAAAACCTCCGACCGCTCCGGCACCTGACGAAGTCGGCACAGCGTGTCGCCGACGAGCATTTCAACGGTACCGTCCATGAGAGCCACCGCATCGACGAGATCGGTCAGCTGGAGTCCAGCTTCAAGTCCATGCAGCAGTCGCTGGCGGGCTATGTCGGGGAGATCAAACAGCAGACGGAGACGCTCGAGGGTCGTAACCGGGAACTGGAGGAGGCGTATGAGCGGGCTACACAGGACGAGCGTATGAAGACGTCGGTGGTACGTCACATGACGGGGCAGATGGCGGAGCCGGTGTCTCTTATCGTCAAGACGGCACAGGTCATCCATGACGGTGGACGACAGATGAGCGCTGACGAGTTACGGGCGAAGACAAGGGAAATGACGGATAACACGACACAGGTGACGGGACTCCTCGATGAGTTGCTGAAGACGGCTCAGGAGGAGGCGCACACCACAAAAGGAAAGGAGGGTGAGTCATGATCCTGCGATTCATCCGTAAGTCCCTGGCGTTCAGCCTGAGCCTCAGTATCCTGATGGGGACACTGCTCATCGTCCTCATCACGTTGGGGTTCCTCTATTTCCGCTCCAGACAACAGGTGCGGCAGGTGGCTATCGATGAGATGTCGCAGTCGCTCCATAACACTAAACTGCAGATCCGTGGCGTGCTCAACGAGGTGGAGACGGCGACGATCAATACGGAATGGGCGGTGCTCCATGACCTGAACCCCGACTCTCTTTTCAAGATCTCACAACGCATCCTCCAGATCAACCCTAACCTCTACGGATGCAGCATCGCCATGGCTCCCGACTTCTTCCCCGCCAAGGGGCATTATTTCTCCGCCTACTCGTCGAATGAGGACGGACATATCATGACGGAACAGGAGGGTAACGACGACTATAACTACTTCGAGATGCCGTGGTATAAGTTGCCGATGACCACCCATAAGCCTTGTTGGATAGACCCGTTCCACGACTATAACAGCGAGGAGGAGACCTTCGACAAGGAGATGATCACTACCTACAGCCGTCCCCTCGTCGGTGCTGACGGACGTTATATCGGTGTCATCGCCGCCGACCTCTCACAACGGCGGTTGTCACAGCTGCTGGCAATAGATCCTCCCTATCCCAACTCCTATTACCTCCTCCTCAATCAAGAGGGGAAACTCATCGCCTCGGGCAATGAGAACGCCACCCTCGAAGACCTGCGGCGTGACGACTGCATGGTGGTCCATGAGACCGTGCCGCGCACCGGCTGGACGGTCTGCGTCGTCTGTCCCAGATACGATATCTACAAGAACTTCCGCCAGCCGGAATATATCATCGGCGGCATCGTCCTCTTCGGACTGCTCCTCGTCTTCCTCGCCAGCTATATCGTCGTACGACTCGCCGTCAGCCCCCTGAAGCTCCTCGCCGACCAGACACAGCATATCGCACAGGGCGACTATGACGAGCCACTGCCCAAGAGCAACCGTGTCGACGAGATAGGACAGCTCCAGAACACCTTCGCCGCCATGCAACAGTCCATCAGCGGCTATGTCTCCGACCTCCAGCAAGTGAGACAGCAGACCGAGGAGCGTAACGAGGAACTCGTCGTGGCGAAAGCCAAGGTAGAGGAGTCAGACCATAAGAGGACGGAGTTCATCCAAGAGTTCACCCACCAGATACGCACCCCGCTGAATATCATCAGCGGCTTCGCACAGGTGCTGCAGACAGACAGCGACAGCCTTGAGGACGAAGACCTCGACTCCATCTCCAAGGGCATCCTCCAGAACAGCAAGAGCATGGCGACGATCATCGACAACCTCCATATCGTCTCCTCCCTTGAGGGTGCCACCAGTGTGGAACTCAACGACACCCTCCATGTCAACGGCATCTGCCAGCAGGCTATCGAGAGAGTCACCCTCATACACCCCCACACCGTCTCCCTCACCATGGAGACCCGCCTCCCCGACAACTTCCTGCTGCGCACCCATCGCGCCTATCTGCAGAAGATCCTCAGCGAGCTCCTGGAGAACGCCAATAAGTTCACGAAGGTAGGACTCATCATCCTCCGTTGCCAGCAGTACGACCCCCGTTTCGTGGAGATCACCGTCAGCGACACCGGACAAGGCATCCCGCCCGCCGACAGAGAGCGAATCTTCTCCCTCTTCACCAAGCTCAGCACCTTCAGCGAGGGCTTAGGACTCGGGCTCTACCTCACCCGCCGTCTCGCCCGCCTCATGGGAGGCGACCTCCGTCTCGACGACACCTATGTCGGAGGCACCCGCTTCATCCTCCAACTCCCCGTCTAAAGGGTGATGCGGAGGTGGATGTCTATGTCTGTTTGTGAGGAGCCATTTATCTCCTGCCAGCTACTGGAAATCTTTTGGCGGTCGAAATAATTGGTGACACCTAACTTCACTATCATCAGGAGGTGCTTCCCTATCTCTGTACGAGTCATAAAAGCATAACGAATCCCCTTGCCATAGAGCATGATGGATGAGAAATTATAGGGCAAGGGACGCTCGTATAAGTAAAGACGACTCGCATAGTTATCTGTCTGAAAGACGGTGGCATTCGCATAGAGCTGTAACCATCGCCACTGATAGGTGATCTGCTCTGATATCATCCATCCTTTATTCTTCCCTTCCAAAGAGACGGAAATACCATCAAATTGTGTTTGTAGGGATAGTCCAGAGGGAGTCTCATAACTGACACGAAGTCGTGACAGATGCTCTGTTTGGTTAACAATATATGTTTTCTGAGAATTATCTTTCTGACGTAAATGAAAGCGATAGCGTCCTTCTATTCTCCACCTGTCAGTTAATATGGCACGCATGAGAATCATCGTGTCAAAGGCATCACTAGGCATGCTCACCTGATATCGTTTCCATGTGAAATGCGCATAATCAACATATCCGTTCAATGTCCATTTGGAGGAGGGTTGCCAGATGAATCCTGCATATATCCCATGCTCATTTTGTACATTTGACCCCTCGCTGAAGCTCTGGGCATGAAGTGCTGTATACCGCTTGTCATAATATCGGTGTAGTAGCATAAGCGTCATAGGACATTTTAATCGAAAGCTACATTGATGGATGGTTGCCAATGCTCCCTCTTTATTGAGGGCGACCTCTCCAGATAAAGAGAAACGGGAGTTGGTATAGCCATAGTCAAGACTCCAATTCATAAAGTCATTACCCTCAGCGATATAGCGTCGATAGGGGGCATTCTCTTTTTCAGGACGTAATAACCTGTCGAGATAGGTATAAAGGTAGTTAAGGTTGACATAGTAGCTCTTTTTACGCCATCTGATACTGCCTCCTAAGTCTGTCTCATGGGTATTGTTCTTTTTACTCATTTCCGTTTGCGTGCGATGGTAGCTACTGGTGAGTAAAGTACGAGCCGTACTGTCTTTGTTTAATGTGGCATCTAAAGAACGATAGGATGCGAAAGCTGTTATATCCCAGTTCCGATGAAGACGGATGGTGGCTGCGGCACCTCGCAGATAATCATTGGCAGAACGTGAAGAGTGGGCTTTAAGAGTTGTTGAGGAACGACCCATCGATTGGAGTGAGGACAGTTTCCCCAGATAAAATCCACCATTTATAATAAGTCCTTTCCCCAATTGCACCTTGTACATTCCCAGACATAGATTCTTAATATTGCCGAGCTCTTTCAGTTGTAGGTAATAGGAATAGTGGTCATAGCCCCAGTTGTTTCTATTAGAGAAGAACGGCTCTCCAGCATCTTGTGCCCCTGTCAGACCGAATTTCACACGATCATGATATGTCAGTTGATAACGTATGGAATGACGATAACGAGCACCTAGGTATCCGTCTCGGTCTCCTCTTCTAGTATAAAGGGGAATCTTTACAGTTGCAGATAGCTGATGACGACTATGATAAAGGATAGAGTCGAATCGCAGTTTGTTGTTTTTTTTTGCCGGCTCACCTATATAGATAAAATAACTCAGCAAATGACGCCGCTCCGCATCCAAGGAGGAAATCATCTGAAGTTCCCCACTAGAACGAATAACCCCATAACGATGTATATATGCCAGGAGTTCTTCTACCTGCTGTACTGTCAGAAAAGGTAACTTTTCCAAGTCCTCACGACTGGCCTGATTCAAATTGATAGGATGGTCAGCTATTTCTGACAATTCCTCATACACGTTCTCTATAGCTGAAGATTCTGTCTCTTCAGCATCTATCCATTGGCGGAAAGCCTCTTCCCATCCTTCTTGAGTCTGTGATACACAAGTTAGTGAGAACATAGAGATAATAATTAGCAACACTTTTCTTATAAACATGCTGCAAAGTTACGAAACAGGATGGAGACAAATTTTCAAATTTTTCTCAATTCCTTTCATATTTGTCTCATCCCCATCGAATTTGCGTTAAAGATTATAAAAATTTAGGTGTAGGGTTAGGTGTTTGGAAATATGAAGGCGGCTACGGAGCCTGCTGAACAAAAGAAATTCCCCCTGCAAAGTCTGTGACTCGGCAGGGGGATTTTCGTTTATATGTAAAGTAGTTGTGTGTTGCTGTTTTATGCGTCGATGTTGGCGTAGGTGGCGTTCTGCTCGATGAACTCTCGGCGGGGCTCCACGTCGTCTCCCATCAGCATGGAGAAGATCTCGTCTGCCTGGGCGGCATTCTCGATGGTGACCTGCTTCAAAAGGCGGTTCTCGGGATTCATGGTGGTCTCCCACAGCTGCTCGGGGTTCATCTCTCCAAGACCTTTGTAACGCTGGGTGTGGAAACCGCTGTTGTTCTCGTCGCCTGCCACGTACTTGTCGATGAACGCCTGACGCTGCTGGTCGGTATAGCAGTACTCGGAGTTCTTCTTATAGGTGCATTTGTAAAGGGGCGGGGTGGCGATATACAGGTGACCGCCCTGGATGACCTGCGGCATGAAGCGGTAGAAGAGGGTCATGATGAGGGTGTCGATGTGGGAGCCATCGACGTCGGCATCGGTCATGATGATGATCTTGTCGTAGCGCAGCTTGTCGATGTTCGCCTCTCTGTCGCCCTCGCCATCGACGCCGAAGCGGACACCGATGGACTGGATGATGTTCATGACGGACTCTGCCTCGAAGACACGGTGCCACTGTACCTTCTCCACGTTCAGGATTTTTCCGCGCAAGGGGAGGATAGCCTGGAAATGACGGTCACGTCCTTGTTTGGCGGAACCACCGGCGGAGTCTCCCTCGACGAGGAAGATCTCGCAGACCTTCGGGTCTTTCTCGGAGCAGTCGGCGAGTTTGCCGGGCAGACCACCTCCGGTCATCGGGTTCTTACGCTGTACGCTCTCTCGTGCCTTACGGGCGGCGATACGGGCGGTGGCGGCAAGGACGACCTTGTCGCAGATGAGCTTCGCCTCTTTCGGGTGCTCCTCCAGGTAGTTGGAGAGCGCCTCTCCCACAGCCTGCTGGACGGCACCGGCGACCTCGGAGTTGCCGAGCTTCGTCTTCGTCTGTCCCTCGAACTGGGGCTCAGCGACCTTGATGCTGATGACGGCGGAGAGTCCCTCACGGAAGTCCTCACCGGCAATCTCTATCTTCGCCTTCTCGATCTGCTTGGAGATCTGGGGGTCAGCGTCAGCGTAGGACTTCAGGGTGCGGGTGAGTGCCATGCGGAAACCGGTCAGGTGGGTACCTCCCTCGATGGTGTTGATGTTATTGACGTAAGAATGGATGTTCTCGCTATAGTCGGTGTTGTACATCACAGCGACCTCGATGGGCACACCTTGTTTCTCGGTCTTCAGGTAGATGACATCGTCGAAGAGGTGGGTGCGGTGACGGTCGACGTAGCGCACGAACTCCTTCAGTCCCTCCTTGGCGTGGAACACCTCAGGCTCGCGGAGGTTGCCCTCCTCGTCGGGACGAAGGTCGGTGAGCGTGATGGTGATGCCTGCGTTGAGGTAGGCGAGCTCACGCATACGACGCGCGATGATGTCGTATTTGTATTCTGTGGTGGTGAAGATGGTGCCGTCGGGCCAGAACTGCTGGCGGGTACCTGTCTTGTCGGTGTCGCCGACGATCTTCACGTCATAGAGGGGTTTTCCCTTCTCGTATTCCTGTTGGTAGATATGACCGTTACGATAGACCTGTGAGAGCATGTGGGTGGAGAGGGCGTTGACACAGCTGACACCCACGCCGTGCAGACCACCGCTGACCTTGTAGGAGCCCTTGTCGAACTTACCACCGGCATGGAGGACGGTCATGACGACCTCAAGGGCGGACTTGTGCATCTTCTCGTGCTCGTCGACGGGGATGCCTCGTCCGTTATCTAATACCGTTATGGAGTTGTCTTCGTTGATGGTGACCTCGATATGGGTGCAGTAGCCTGCCATCGCCTCGTCGATGGAGTTGTCGACGGTCTCGTTCACCAAGTGGTGGAGACCCTTCTCACTGATGTCACCGATATACATTGCCGGACGCTTGCGTACAGCCTCCAGTCCCTCGAGCACCTGGATATTACTCGCGGAATAATTGCTTTCCTTGTTCTGTTCTTCTACCATTTCGTTTAATAGTCGTTTATAGGTTGCAAAGATACGAAAAAAAGGGGAAATAACAAAAAAAAGCCAGATAAACTTTGTTTATCTGACTCTTTTTATCTCTTTTGGATTAGAGACTGTTGATGTGCGCGCAGAGGCTTGACTTGAGGTTCGCAGCCTTGTTCTTGTGGATGATGTTGGTCTTAGCCAGCTTATCCAGCATCTTCTGTACGCTAGGATAGAGAGCGGCAGCCTCTTCCTTGTTGGTCATGGCACGCAGTTTACGAACGGCGTTACGCATGGTCTTGGCATAATAGTGATTATGCTCTTTTCTTGTTTTCTCCTGACGAATTCTCTTCAGGGATGACTTGTGATTTGCCATTTTTCTTTCTTTTGTTTAAATGTTAATATAAAGCTTGTGGGTCTTACGTCCTATAGGCTGCCCTGGGCGGGTGTTGCCACCCTCTGCCACCTTTCCCTTGCGGTAGCACTTGGCTGTGCCGATGACAGATTTAATTGTAGTCCCTAGGAGAGTCGAACTCCTCTTTAGAGAATGAAAATCTCTCGTCCTAACCGATAGACGAAGGGACCGTCGCCATTTTTTGCGGGTGCAAAGGTACTGCAATTTTTTCTTCTGACAAAATTTTCTTGATGAAAAATGCTAATATTCAATGATTTTTGTGTAATTTTGAAGCCAATGTTAGAAAAGTCACATGCAATTGTGCTGCATACGCTGAAGTATGGCGACCAGAAGGTGGTGGTGGAGATGTTCTCCCGGTCATGGGGTCGCCTGTCGTTCATCGTCACCTTGCCGAAGTCGGCGAAGTCACCGTTCCGCAAACAGTATTTCCAGCCGATGACGGTACTGGAGGTGGAGTGTGACGTGCGCCCCCGTGTGGCGTTACAGAAACTGCACGACGTGCGCCTGCTGGTGCCGTACACCACCATCCCGCTGTTGCCCGCCAAGTTGTCGATCACCCTCTTCATCGCCGAGTTCCTGTATTACGCCCTCCGTTCCGAGCAGCGTAACGAGCAGCTCTTCGACTACATCATGGACTCCATGCAGTGGCTGGATGCCGCACCGTCGCATTACGCCAATTTCCATCTGACATTCCTCATGCGCCTGTCGAGGTTCCTGGGGTTCTATCCGAATATGGAGACCGAGGGGGTCTGCTTCTTCGACCTTCGTGAAGGACTCTTCACGTCCACGGTGCCGACGCACCAGGACTATCTGGCACCTGCCGAGGCGAGGATGATACATCTGCTGATGCGCATGGACTATCCCACGATGCACCTGTTCCAGCTCTCACAGCAGGACAGGGGGCGTATCCTCGACGTGCTGATGAGGTATTATAAACTACATCTGCCAGACTTCCCTGATTTGAGAAGCCTGGCAGTGCTCCACCAGCTGTGGACTTAGAAACTAATTTAGAATTATATGATAAAAGGATTTGCCTTTGCTCACGCAAAGACGATTGGTCCCTGTTGTGCGGGCGGCTCCTGCTGGCTGTCAGCAGCCTGCGTGGTGTCGCCGTTCGCCTGAGAGTAGATGCTGTCCAGCACCTCCTTCGTGCGCTTGTAGGTCGGTGTCTGTTCCACGGCGGAGATGACATCGTCATTATCCAGCTCGTCGGGACGGAACACATAGATATGGGGGCGGCGCTTGTAACGCTTCGTGCTACCCTCGCTGCCATAGTAACGGTTACGACGGTCCTGGCGCTCTGCCTCACGCTCCTGTTGCTCGGCGAGGCGTGTCGCCTCCTCCTGGGTGTGACGCTTCAGGTGTCCGTTCATGCCGTCGACATTCTCGATACCGAAACCGGTGGCGAGGATGGTCACCTTCACCTTCTTACCCAGCTCGGGGTCGGTGGCGAGACCCCATTTGATCTCGAAGTCACCGAATTTCGCCATGAACTCATTGACATCGTTCATCTCCTCCATCATCAGCGAGTCCTTGCCGTCCTTGCCTCCCGCGAAGGAGATGCTCAGCAGGATCTTCTTGGAGTTGAACACGTCATTGTCGTTGAGCAACGGGGAGTTCAGGGCGTCGTCGATAGCCTTCTTCACACGTCCCTCGCCCTCACCATAGCCAGTGGACATGATGGCGACACCACCGTCCTTCAACACCGTCTTCACATCGTTGAAGTCGAGGTTGATGAGCCCGTGTACCGTGATGATCTCCGCGATAGACTTGGCGGCTACCGACAGGGTGTCGTCAGCCTTGCCGAAGGCGTCGAGCACCGACAGGTCGGGGTAGATCTCACGCAGACGCTCGTTATTGATGACCAACAGGGCGTCGACGTGCTTGGACATCTCCTCGACACCGTCCAGCGCCTGGTCTATCTTACGGTCGCCCTCGAAACGGAAGGGGATGGTGACGATACCTACTGTCAGGATGCCCATCTCCTTGGAGATGCGGGCAATGACAGGGGCGGCGCCTGTTCCTGTGCCACCACCCATACCGGCAGTGATGAATGTCATACGGGTGCCGTCACTCAGCATCGCCTTGATATCCTCGATGCTCTCCTCGGCAGCGGCACGGGCACGCTCCGGCTTGTTACCGGCGCCCAGTCCCTCCTTACCCAGTTGCAGATGCACGGGCACGGGGGAGTCGTTCAGTGCCTGGTTGTCGGTATTACAGAGCACGAAGGTCACGTCATGGATTCCCTCTCGATACATATGGTTGACGGCATTGCCGCCACCACCACCAACACCAATCACCTTGATGATGCTGTTCTCCTTTTCGGTACCACCGAAATCCAGTAATACATTATCCATATATCTATTCTTTTTTTATTAATCCTCTTCCTTGACAATGGTCTCTCCGAATTTCTTGAGACCTTTCAGCGCCTTGTTCCAGAAACTGTTCTGGCGACGCTCCTCAGCCTCGAGGCGAGCCTCTTCCTCCGCCTTCTCACGGGCGATGCGCTCCTCTTCCTCACGCTTGCGCTGAGCCTCCTCCTCCGCCTTACGCTTCTCCTCGGCGGTACGTACCACACCGGCTGGTGTCTCGAAGCCCTGGCGTGCCCTGCGCTGGTCGACGGGGTTCTCCACGACCTGCTGTTGCTTGAAGAGGTCGCCGTTGGGGTCGATCTCCTGTCCGGCACAGTTGAGGTCGCCCTTCGCCAGCAGTCCCAGCACGGTATTCATCCTACCGTCCTTCGCCGTTATCTCAGGACTGTTGGAGACGATGGTCTGTGTGACGAACTTCGCCGTACGGATCTTGTCGATATGGGTGTAGTTGGAGAACGCCTTCTCGATCTCCTTCATGTTAGAGCCGCCACCGGTGAGGATGATACCGCCCAGCAGTTTGTCGCAGAGCTCCTCAGGGACCTGGCACCACACGTTGGCGATGATCTCCTCGAGGCGTCCCTCGACGATCTCGACGAACTTACGGCACTCCACCTGACGGTCGAGGTCGATGGAGTATTTCATGTTATTGTCGATCTCGTTATTGTCGGTATAGGCGGAGGCGTATTTCAGCTTCATCTTCTCCGCGTCATGCTCCTCCATCTGCAGGGAGGCGATATCCTTCGTGATGTTATTGCCACCCAGGGGGATGACGGCGAGGTGGCGCAGCACGTTCTTCGAGTAGACACTCACCGTCGTCGTGTCGGCACCGAGGTCGACGAGGGCACAGCCGGAGCGCTTCTCTGTCTCTGTGAGGACACTGTCGGCAAGGGCGAGTGGTGCGAGGTACATCTCCGCCACGTTGATATTGGCAGCCTCGAAACACATGTTGAGGTTCTTGTAGAACGTCTTACGCTGCAGGATATTCAGGAAGTTACCCTCGATATGGCTGCACTGGATACCCACGGGGTCGAGTTGCAGCTGGGAGTCCACCTTATACTCCTGGACGGCGGCGTCGAGGATCTCCTGGTCGGGGTATTTCATGTTGCGGTTGGCATCCATCAACTCAATGACCATGTCCTGGGTGACGACCGTGTCGGCAGGCAGTTCCTTGGTGATGACATTACGAATGGAGCGGATAGACTGTCCTCCGACACCCACATACACCTGTGTGATGGAGGTCTTCAGCTGTTTCTCCAACTTGCTGACGATGGTCGCCAGGCATTGGGCAGTCTTGTCGATGTTATACACATAACCCTTGCGGATGAAGGACGAGGAGTCCTCCCTGACCACGGCGAGCACCTGGATGCTGCCGTCGAGGTTCTTCTTACCTGCGATACCAGTCATCTTGGATGACCCTAGTTCGATAGCAACGATAAAATCTTTTTGCATCTTAATACTATATTTTATTTTTTCTTCTTATTTCCTTTTTCTCTTACAGATAATCTGGTTGTCGAACTCCAGACTGATATAGGAGTACTTGTTCCACCCCGCCATGCTCAGCCCGTAGCGGTAGAACTTCTCCAGGCGGTCGAGCTTCTGGGGGATATCGACGGGCGCGCCGAGGTATACGATATGGTCGCCGATGCGCGGCACCATCTCTATCGTACCGTCATCAAGGACGTTGACCTGTTCGACGACACTGTTCCAGAACGCATGGTGCATGATATAGTTGCCGATGCGTGACAACCGCTTCTGGGCAAAGGAACGGCTGATATGACCGGTAGCCACGGGCTGGTTGCTGGCATAATGGGTGTTCGGCATGATACCCCCTTGTGCGTCCACGTAATAGTCGTCACCATTGTCTGCCTTCACACGGAAGACGGGGAGGCGCTGGGTGAGGTTCACCTTCACCTTGCCACCCTGTGTCTTGTAACACTCCACAGAGTCGACGAAGGGGTTCTTGCTGATGCACTCCTCCATCTTACGGATATTGATCTCCTTCATCGGCTGACCCTGCGGCCACATCTTCGCCTTCTTGAGCTGGTCGCGGATCTCTGTCTTCCCCAGGAAGCCGTCATCCTGTCCGTCCATGATGTTGATATCGACCTCGGTGCACACGAACTTCTGCTCGTCGGGCTCGTTGAAAGCCGTCATGGCGAGCAGCAGGTAGGCGCCCAGGGCGATGTCCGCGAGGATGAAGAATGATTTCTTCCAGTTGAGTGTCATACGGTGTCCTTATGGGTTGTTTCTTATTTATTCTTCAAAATCTCTGTGATCTGCGGCACCTGGTTGTCGAGGTCGCCGGCACCCAGTACGATCAGCACGTCGAAGTCACGGCTCCTGACGAGGTCGAGGACATCCTCCTTGCGGATGATCTGTTTCTCGATACCCGGTCGCAGGTTGTTATAGATCAGCTCGGAGGTCACTCCCTCGATGGGGAGCTCACGAGCGGGATAGATCTCTGTGAGGATGACCTCATCGAGCTGGCTCAGCGCATCGGCGAAGTCTTTGTAGAAGTCACGGGTGCGGGTATACAGATGAGGCTGGAAGATCGCGGTGATCTTACGATGGCGGTAGAGCTCACGGATGCTCTTGGCACTCTGGTAGATCTCCTGCGGGTGGTGGGCATAGTCGCTGAGGAACACGATACGGTCGTTCTTCAACTTGAAGTCGAAGCGGCGGTCGACACCCCCGAAGGTCCTCATACCCTCCCGCAACTCGTCAGCGGTACAGCCAGCCAGCTGTGCCATCGCCATGGCGGCGATGCCGTTCTCGATATTGATGGGGACGGGCTGTCCCAGTTCGATACCCCTCACACTCTCGATGGGGGAGATAAAGTCGAAGGAGATCTCACCGTCCTCGATACGGATATTCTCCGCATGGAAGTCGCCCTCGTGGAGCGCATAGTCATAGCGGCGGACACCCTCCTGCAGTTGTTCCCGCATCTCCAGGTCACGATGGATGATGAGGGCGCCACCCGGTTGGATGAGCTCTGTATAATGACGGAAACTCTCCAGGTAAGCCTCTTTCGTGCCGTAGATATCCAGGTGGTCCGGGTCTGTCGCCGTGATGACGGACATCCAGGGGCGCAGCCAGTGGAAGGAGCGGTCGAACTCATCAGCCTCGATCACCACATAGTCGGAGGCGGAGAGGATATAGTTGGTACCGTAGTTCTTCGAGATACCCCCTAAGAAGGCGTTGCAGTCGAGATGACTCTGGTGCATGATATGGGCGCACATCGTGGAGGTAGTGGTCTTGCCATGGGTACCTGCGACACACAGTCCCTTATGCTGACGGGTCAGCGTGCCCAGCACCTGGGCGCGTTTCTGTATCTCAAAACCGTTCTCCCGGAAATACCGCAGCTCCTGGTGCTCGGCAGGGATGGCAGGGGTGTAGATGACGAGACAGGAGGCGGGTTGCTTACATGCCTCGGGAATCTTGTCGACACACTCCTCATAATGAATCAGCATCCCCTCTTTCTCCAACTGCCTGGTGAGGTCGCTCGGGGTCTTGTCATAACCGGCGACGACGAGTCCACGGTGGATGAAATAACGGGCGATGGCACTCATTCCAATGCCACCGGCACCTACGAAATAGACGGCTTTGATATCTTTATTCTCCATTGTTCGCTAATCTGATAACCTCTTTGGCGATGATCTCTGCAGAGTCGGGCAGTGCCAGTTTGAGGATGTTCTCTTTCAAGGACTCTAGTTTCTGCGGGTCGTTGACGGTGGCGACAGCCATCGGCAACAGCTGGGCGGGTGCCTCGCTGTCTTTCACATAAAGGGCGGCGTCCACGTTCACCAGTGCCATGGCGTTCTTCGTCTGGTGGTCTTCGGCGACATTAGGACTCGGTACCAGGATGACGGGCTTGCCTATCAGGCAGAACTCGGAGATGCTGCTGGCTCCCGCACGGCTGATGACCAGGTCGGCGGCTTTGTAAGCCACACCCATATCGCTGATGAAGTCGTGGATGACGAGGTCGTTAAGGTGGTCTTCGTGCGTCAGGCGGTCCATGATCTGCTTGTGGTAGTACTTACCTGTCTGCCAGATAAACTGTACGTCACCTTTCTTCACCACGTCGAGGTGCTGCAGGACACTCTCGTTGATGGTACGGGCTCCCAGACTGCCTCCTACCAGCAGGATGGTCTTCTTGTCGGGTTTGAGTCCGAAGGAGCGGACGGCATCCTCGTGGGAGACGGTGGTCTCCAGCAGTGACTGACGGACGGGGTTGCCTGTCTTGATGATCTTGTCGGCAGGGAAGAAACGCTCCATACCGTCATAGGCGACACAGATCTTCGCGGCTTTCTTCGCCAACAGCTTATTGGTGACGCCCGCATAGGAGTTCTGTTCCTGTATCAGACAGGGGATACCCATCGAGGCTGCTTTGTTAAGGGTGGGACCACTGGCATAGCCACCGACACCCACTGCCACCTGCGGCTGGAAGTCCTTGATGATCTTCTTCGCCATCCGCTGGCTCTTCCATATCTTGAAGAGCACGGAGATATTCTTGAGGAGGTTCTTACGGTCGAAACCACAGATCGGCAAGCCTTTGATCTGGTAGCCGGCAGCAGGAACGCGCTGCATCTCCATACGACCTAAGGCTCCCACAAAAAGGATATTGGCATCAGGACGTAACTCCTTGATAGCGTTGGCGATAGAGATGGCTGGGAAGATATGCCCGCCTGTTCCGCCACCACTGATGATAACCCTTAACTCGTTCTTCATATACCTTATTATATATAGACCCTACAAAATTACGAATTTAATTTCTTATGAACGAATGTTACCCGATATTTTTTTCCTCACCGGGCTCTTTCTTCATCTTCGCCGAACGACTGATGCTCAGGATAGCACCGACATAGGCGCAGTTGATGATGGTGGAGGTACCACCTTTCGAGATCAGCGGGAGAGGCTGACCCGTCACAGGAGCCAGTCCTACAGCCACCATCATGTTGAAGGCTGCCTGTACGACGAGGAGGAGGGCAAGACCCATCACCAGGAAGGCGGGGAAGTTGTTCTCACAATGACTCGCTATTCGTGCCGCACGGTAGAGCAGGACGATATACAGGAAGGCGACGGCGAAGGCTCCCAGGATACCTAACTCCTCGATGACGATGGCATAGATGAAGTCGGAGAACGCCTGTGACAAGAAGTCTCGCTCCACAGACTGTCCAGGTCCCTTGCCGATGATGTTACTCGATACGATGGCGATATTGGCATGTGCCACCTGCGCGTCTTTGTCGAGGTCATACTCCTGCGGGGTGACATCATCCTTGCCGAACTTGAGGATACGACCCTTCCACGTGTCGGCACGGTGGAGCAGCTTCTCCAGCTTGCTCTTTTTCTTAGGCTGATCTGTCTGCTCGGTCTTGGCGATCTCCTCTTCCTGTCCGGTGGTGTCGTGACCGACCAGCATGACCATGGAGATACCGAGGATAACGAAGAAAAGCAGGATACCGACCAGTTTGCCGAGCTGTCTGAAAGGCACGAGTCCTATGAACATCATGAGGATGACCACCATGAAGAGCAGGGCTGCCGTGGAGAGGTTCTCCAAGCCGATCAGGAAACATGTGGGGATGGTGATCCACAGGATCCATTTGAAAGCCTTCTTGTCGGCACCGTTCTCCCGTTGCATGGCGCTGAGGATCTGTGCCGTCGCCAGCACGATGGTTCCCTTCGCTATCTCAGAGGGCTGGAACGTGAATCCCAGCAGGGAGATGACACGGTTGGCGCCATTGATGGTCTGACCGCCTACCAGTACCCATAGCAGTGTTATCGCGGTGATAAGCAACAGGAAGGGTGTCATCAGCTTGAAGAACCGGCATGGGATATTCAGTGTGATGACAGCGACGAGGACACCAAAGGCGATGGTCCCTGCGTGATAGACGATAGGTCCGATGTAGTTCTGGCTTTTGTAGGTCAGGTTACTGGAGGCGGAGAACACCTCCACAATACTGATCATACAAAGGAAGAAGAACACCATCCAGACGACCTTGTCTCCCTTGAAAATATTGCCTATCTTCTTGTTCATATCTATAGATTTCTTGCTAATTCTTTGAATTGCTCACCACGGTCCTCCATATTCTTGAAGAGGTCGAAGGACGCGCAACAGGGGCTCAGCAGGACGGTCATGCCCGGCTCGGCAAGCTCGTAGCATGCCTCCACGCACTCCTTCATAGAGTGGGTGTCCCTGACAGGAATACCCATCCCGTCGAAATTGTCATGCAGCTTCTGGTTGTCGGCACCCAGATAGACCAGTCCGGCACATTTCTCCTTGACCAGTGGCTTGATGGGGTCGTAGTCGTTGCCTTTGTCCTTGCCTCCGATAATGAGGATGGTCTTGGTCTTCATCGACTCCAAGGCATACCAGCAGGCGTCCACATTCGTGGCTTTGGAGTCGTTGATATACTGGACACCACGTACCGTACATACTTTCTCCAGACGATGCTCCACACCAGGGAAGTCGCTAAGTGACTTACGGATCACCTCTTTCTTGATACCTGCGATATTGGTGGCGATACCTGCGGCAAGGGAGTTGTAGATATTATGCTTGCCCGTTAGACTGAGTGCCTCCTGCTCCATATTGAAAGGCTCGGGTTGCTCAATCGTATACTGTCCTTCCTCGATATAACCGATGCTGCCTTTCTCCTTCAGCTCGGAGAAGGGATACTGGATGGCTTGGATATGGTATTTCTCCAGCTCCTTCTTGATGATGGGGTCGTCATTCCAATAGATGAAGGCGTCATCGGGTGTCTGGTTCTGGATGATGCGCATCTTCGCGTCCACGTAATTCTGCATGCAGAAATCATAACGGTCGAGATGGTCGGGTGTGATATTCAGCAGGATGGCGATATTCGCACGGAAGTCGTACATATTGTCTAACTGGAACGAGCTGAGCTCGATGATATAGTATTCATGCGGGTCTTCCGCCACCTGAAGAGCAAGGGAGTTACCGATGTTCCCGGCAAGTCCTGCGTCATATCCCGCCTCCTTGAAGATATGGTAGATCAGACTGGTGGTCGTCGTCTTACCGTTAGACCCTGTGATGCAGACCATCTTGGAACGGGTATAGCGACCGGCGAACTCTATCTCGCTGATGATATGGATGCCCTTCTCCTTGATCTTCACAATCATGGGAGCCGTATCGGGGATGCCGGGACTCTTGATGATCTCGTCGGCATTGAGGATCTTTTCCTCCGTGTGCTGTCCCTCCTCCCACTCGATATCGTGGGAGTCCATCAACTTCTTGTATTTCTCGTTAATCTTCGACATGTCACTGACAAATACGTCGAAGCCTTCTTTCTTGGCGAGGACGGCGGCACCTGCTCCGCTCTCTCCTGCTCCTAATATGACGATTCTGCTCATCTTACTTTCAGTGTTATAATCGTTATTGCTACTAATATGATGGTCGTGATCCAGAAACGGATGGTGATCTTCGACTCATGGAAGGGACGATGGGGCCATCCTTTCAGGATATACGTACTGGTCTGGTCAAGTTGTGAGTCTAACCTGCGGAAAGTATCGTGGATAGGGGTGGCACGGAAGACTCTCACGCGCTTGCCCTTGCGTTTCTGTATCTTAAACCACTGGGTCTGTATGATGACACTCAGACTCTCGATGAAGAAGATTCCGCAAAGGATAGGAAGCAGGAGCTCCTTATGGACAATGACGGCACATACACCGATGATACCGCCAATCGTCAGGGAACCGGTGTCTCCCATGAACACCTGTGCGGGATAGGCGTTGTACCAAAGGAAACCAATCATCGCACCGATGAAGGCACTGAGGAAGACAACCAGTTCTTGGGAACCGGGGATGTACATGATGTCGAAATAGGCAGCATAGACAATATGGCTGCTGACATACGCGAAGACCAACAGGGCAAACCCGATGATGGCGGAATTTCCCGCACACATACCGTCCATTCCGTCATTCAGGTTGGCACCGTTGCTGACGGCAGTGACCACGAAAATGGTCATGAGGACGAACAAGACCCATCCTGCCGCCACCTTGTATTTCCCACAGAACGACATGACATCTGAGTAATTCAGGTTGTGGTTCTTGATGAATGGGATGGTCGTCTGGAGAGATTTCACATACTCCGCCTTGTGCTTGACAACGACCTCCTGCTGGTTCTTTTGGGGCACTGTGATATTCTCACGGACGACGGCATCAGGACTGAGCCATAGGGTCAGACCGACAATGAAGCCGATGGACACCTGTCCGATAATCTTATATTTTCCCTTGAGACCTTCTTTGTTCTTCTTGAAGATCTTGATATAGTCATCCATGAATCCTAAGAATCCCAGCCACACGGTGGTGATAATCATCAGCAACAGGTAGATGTTTCGCATACGACCTAACAGGAGGACGGGGACAAGGATAGAGACGATGATGATGATACCTCCCATCGTCGGAACACCCTTCTTCTCCACGCCAAAGGGGTCTATGCTGGCATCACGTGCGGTCTCAGAGATGTTACGACGCTTCATCCATTTGATGAAACGCTCTCCAAACCATGCTGAGATCATCAGCGAGAGGATGAGCGCCAGCAGGGCACGGAAGGAGATATACGACCAGATATGTGAGCCTGGGATGTTGAATTGCTCTAAGAATCGGAACAGATAGTATAACATATTCTTTATTACAATTTGACCATTTACTATTTACTATTGAGCCACGCCGAAGATCTCACGCACGATCTCACGGTCGTCAAAATGATGCTTGACGCCCTTGATCTCCTGATAGTCCTCATGACCTTTTCCCGCAATGAGGATGACATCCCCCTTCTGCGCCATCATACATGCTGTGCGGATGGCTTCTTTGCGGTCTGTGATACTGAGGGTCTTCTTCATCTGTTGTGCGCTGAGACCAGCCAGCATGTCGTTGATGATGTCCTGAGGCTCCTCAAAACGGGGATTGTCACTGGTGATGATGACACGGTCGCTCTGCTTTGCTGCCTCCTGTGCCATCAGGGGACGCTTGCCCTTGTCCCTGTTGCCGCCTGCGCCACAGACAGTAATGACCTGTCCGCCTTTCCCGTCCAGTACCTCGTGGATGGCATTGAGCACATTCTCCAATGCGTCAGGGGTATGGGCATAGTCGACAATGGCAGTGACTCCTTCCTTAGAGCGGATGGGCTCCAGACGACCTGCCACACTCTTGAGGGTGCTTAATACCAGCAGGATGTCCTCGGGTTTCTTTCCTAACATGACAGCCGCGCCATAGACGGCGAGCAGGTTGCTGACATTGAACTTGCCAATAAACTGTACACCGACCTCTTTCCCGTCTATCTCCAGGTACATACCCTCAAAATGACACTCGATGATGCGGGCACGGAAATCTGCCATCGAACGGGTGGAGTAGGTCTTCACGTTCGCCTTGCAGTTCTGGACCATCACGCTGCCGTTCTTGTCGTCGGCATTGGTAATGGCAAAGGCATCCTTGGGAAGACTGTCGAAAAACGCTTTCTTGGCGTCACGATAGTTCTCAAAGGTCTTGTGGTAATCCAGATGGTCACGTGTCAGATTGGTGAAGAGTCCTCCCGTAAACTTCAGTCCTCCAATACGTTGCTGGGCAATGGCGTGACTGGAGCACTCCATGAAGGCATACTCACATCCTGCGTCAACCATTCTGCCTAACAGACGGTTCAGCTCGATAGGATCGGGTGTCGTATGGTCTGCGGGAATCGCCTCGTCCTCGATATAGTTGCAGACGGTGGAGAGCAGTCCGCATTTATGTCCGAATTTGCGGAACATATTATATAATAAGGTGGCTATCGTCGTCTTACCATTGGTGCCAGTGACACCGACCAGTCTCAGCTTCTGGGAGGGCTCGCCGAAGAAGACGGTGGCAACAGGTCCCACGGCACTCTCCGTAGAGGTGACCTGCACGTAGGTGACACCTTCTGCCTTCTCAGCGGGAAGGTCCTCGCATAATATTGCTGAGGCACCGAGCTCCAGGGCTTTGGGGATAAACTTATGACCGTCCGTCTGGGTGCCTTTCATCGCCACAAACAGATGTCCCTTCTCGATTTTGCGGGAATCAATATTGACACCGGTGATGTCTATTTGCTCATCACCGATGATACTGACCGGTTTGACGTATTTAAGCAGCTCACTTAATTTCATGATACCTTCCTTATTATTTATTATTCTAAGTTCAAAACACACTCACTGCCTGCTGTAATCTGTTTACCGGCACTGTAACTCTGGCTCCTGACCTTGCCCCTGCCATGCAGTTTCACTTTCAGACCCAGACTCTCCAAGAGGTAGACGGCGTCTCTCGCTCCCATACCGGTAACATCCGGAACCGTGTTCTTGTCGATCTGTACTTGTTGCAGGGCAATGAGGTCAGACTGCCGCTCTGCCTTTCCCCAGATGGGGTTGCCGTTAGCATAGGAGCCAGACCACGACTGATTGGTCTTGATATCCAGGTATCTCAGGACATAGTTGGCATCCAGGATATTACCACTCTTGACATCTGGAATTCCAACGGAGGAGCTGTCGTGGGCGTCTTTCACATCCAGTTTCAGGTTTCGTGCCATGACACCTTCTGAGATATGGTGGAACACAACACCGCTCATTCCACCGCCAGAGGCGGGAAGACCGGATTTCTTCAAACATACGATACAGGTATAGCGTGGGTTGTCAGCAGGGAAGTAACCGGCAAATGACAACCAGTATTTCACGATACCTGTCTTATAGCCGCCACCTTCCGCAATCTGTGCCGTACCTGTCTTTCCTGCCACCTTGAACATCCGTGAGCCGGCTTTCCTGCCAAGTCCCTGACTGACAACATGTTCCAGGATGGTCTGCATGGTCTTGATGGTCTGCGGCTTGGCAATTCTCCGTTCCATCACTTTCTCTGGCGGGAACTCGGCGATCACCTTTCCGTCTTTCATCACACTCTTGACGAAACGGGGTCTCATCATGATACCGTCATTGGCGATCGCGTTATAGAATGTTACCGTTGAAATCGGTGGAATCTGTGTCTCATAACCAATAGACATCCAAGGAAGAGCCGTCTTGCTCCAATTGGTCCAATGCCCGTATTTGTCCTTCTCTGGCATACGGATATGGGGACGTGCGTATCCCTTGATAGGGAGCTTGAGGTCTGCTGCCAGTCCTGTCCGGTAGATACCCTCGATGAACTTCTCGGGCTTACCTCCATATTTCTCGTCGATGATACGGCTGACACCAATGTTGGAACTGACTTCCAGGATTCGTGGCAGGGAGATGTTCCCATAACCCCCGCGACGCCAGTTGTGGTCTTTCATGTCACGACCGTGCATGTTCCAGATACCGCATCCTGTCTCCACACGATAGGTGGTGTCAACGACCCCGTCGTCAAGTGCTACGAGGATAGAGGCGGTCTTGAAGACGGAGCCTGGCTCGCGAAGGTCAGCGACAGCATTGTTCTTCACCTCACGATACTCACCGTCAGGACAGCGTGTCATGTTGACGATAGCCTTGATATCACCCGTCTCCACTTCCATGAGGATGGCAACGCCAAGGTCGCCACCGATGAGTTTCAGCTCCTCTATGACAGCACGTTCCGCAAGGTCTTGCATGTTGACATCTATGGTGGTCACGATGTCACAGCCGTCAACAGGCAGGGTGACAGGGATATTCATGTATTTATTCAGGATCTTACGACGGTTGGTCAGGCCTGGTGTACCACGCAGGGTGGAGTCGTAAGCGAGTTCCAGTCCTTGCTTGGCACTGTCCTTGGCACCAAACATAGACCCGATGGTACGCTCTCCCAAAGAACCGAAGGGCCGGCGTCGTGCGTTATATTCCTCCTCGTGGAAACCACTCTTATATTTAGGAAGGCGGAAAAGGGGTAACTGCTTCACCTCTGTGTAGGTGTTGTAGTCGATACGTCGTGGCCAGATAGGCCAGTGCTGTGACATCTTCTCATGTCCCTCCTCCAAGTGCTTCTTAAACTCCTCGGCACTCTTCTGTGGGAAGATCTCATGCAGTCCCATACAGATGGAGTCCACTTTCTCCTGCCAGATAGAGTCTTTCTCCTCTCCGCCGGCTTTGAAGTCCATATAGATCTTGTACTCTGGGATGGAGCTTGCCATCAACTGTCCGTCGCAACTAAGGATATTACCTCGTTTGGGTTTCACACTGACACTGTCACGCTTGAGGCGGTCAGCCACGTCCGTCCAGTATTGTTTCTTGGCCGTCATGATATAGAAGGCTTTGCCGATGACGGCAATACCAACAATTGTGAGCACTACTGCGATAAACATGTAGCGCGGCATTACTTTATCATTGTCGAATTTACTCATGACGGTTTTCTTATTCTGGTAGTTGTATGATATAAGGAGGCTGGTCGGCGATATGCAACAGCGAGTCCTTGTTTTGTTTCAGTATATCGAGCACATGACTCTCACGACATTTCTCCGTGAGGGTGCTGGAGGCGGCAAGTGCCTTGTTCTTGGCGTCTTTCAGCTGTGTCTCCAACTTGTCAATGGTCTGCATATCCTGCTGGCACTGATAGCGGAAAGCCACGTAGACGATGGTAAAGGCGACGATCAGGACGAACAGCCATATCTGCGAGCGAACCATCTCCGCAGTAAGGATGTCTCCACCAAGTATCGTGCGGAGATTGACTTGCTGGGAAGGTCTGGGGTCTTCCTCGCTGGCTGTCTCCTTGATTTTCTTGATGGTTTCCTGCAGCGCCTTCTTGTCGTCCTCCTCTTCTTGGAGAATGTCCTTGTCTATTTCGACAATATCTTCGACATTGTTGAGCTCTTGTTCTTCTTTTTTGTTCATGTGCCTGTTATATCTTTTCAGCGATACGGAGCTTAGCGCTCCTGCTTCGTGGGTTGTTCTGTAGTTCGCTTTCTATAGGGGTGATCACCTTGTTGTTGACGAGACGGAAAGGACTGTATATATGTCCGAAAAAGTCCTGTTCTATCTTCCCCTCCGCATTACCTGCCTTCATGACATTCTTCACGATACGGTCTTCCAGGGAGTGGTAGGTGATAACACTCAGCCGCCCTCCTTTTCTCAGGAGGAGACTTGCTGCGCTCAGCATGTCCCGTAGTGCGTCCATCTCATGGTTGACCTCTATGCGCAAAGCCTGAAACAGTCTGGCGAGGTCTTTCTTCTCTTTCTCTGTACGCATCAGTTTCTCTGTGGCTGCGATAAGGTCAGCGGTGGTCTCCATGCGCTTCTGCTGTCTGTATGTCGTGATGGCATTGGCTATGCGGCGTGAGTTCTTCATCTCTCCATAGAGGTAGAAGACGTCAGCCAGCTTTCCTTCATCGTACTCGTTGACGATATCCGCGGCGGTCTTGCCAGCCCGTTTGTTCATACGCATGTCGAGGGGGGCGTCGAACCGGAAGGAGAATCCCCTGGTCTCATCGTCGAAATGATGGGAGGACACCCCGAGGTCTGCCAGCAAACCGTCGATCTGCTCTACCTGATAATACCGCATCCAGTTGCGCAGGTATCTGAAATTACTGCGTACGAAGGTGAAACGGTTGTCGTTGATGATGTTCTTCTCCGCATCCGCATCTTGGTCGAAACTGTAGAGATGTCCTTTAGCACTAAGTCGCGAGAGGATCTCACGACTATGACCGCCACCTCCGAAAGTGACATCCACATAAATACCGCCGGACTTGATGTCAAGTCCGTCGATACTCTCCTGAAGGAGTACTGGTACGTGATATGTCTCTGCTGTTCTGACCATTCTCTTCTCGTTTCTTTCTCATTCGACAGCCATCAGCTCCTCCAAGGCGTTGCTGAAGTCGTCGGCAGACATCTGCTGCTCCTCTGCTTTCTTGAGACCCCATATCTCAATGGTGTCCCCCATGCCTACGAACTTGATGTCCTGCTCGATGGCGGCAAGACGCTGGTAACGCTTGGGTATCAGGAAACGACCGTTGCCGTCGAGGGTGATGAGCTCCACCTCACTGACGAACTGACGGAATACTTGCTGCTGCTGCTTGTTCCATCTGTTCAACCGCTGGCGCATGGCGTCCATCTGTTCGTTCCATACGGATTCGGGATAGAGCACCAGACACGATTGGAAGACATCTTTGCGAAGCACAAGTCCTTCTTCTCCACCAGCCTGCAGGATCTTACGGAAAGAGGCTGGTAGGAAGGCACGTCCCTTGGCGTCAATTTTGGCTTCAATATTACCTAAAAATCGCATGCGTACTTCTCTATTATTGATATATCGGTTGCAAAATTAATCATTTTCCTCCACAATCCTCCACAATTCCCCACATTATTTTAGTGAATAATTTTTAAAATTTAATTAAGAAATATTATCTAACTGATAATCAGTGATTTAGTAATTGCTATGCATGGTGGGGGATTTTTCTCAAGCCTCCCCCGTTTTTTCCCGATACCTGGAACGACTTTTCCCGATAGCCGGTATGAGTTGTCCCCATATCTGGTACAGGTGATTCCAGATACTGGAATACCCCCATGGGAGATATCGGAATGTGGGTATAGGAGTGCTTGGCATAAAATTCTGAGATTATTTGCACATTTTTTCTAAAAAGTGCATTTTTCTCAAACTAAATTGTTACTTTTGCAAACGGTTAGTAGACTTAGAGAGAAATGGAGCAGATCACAGAGAAGACAATCGATATTGATCAGATTCTCAAGAGTAAGATGGGGTCCAAGGCAAAATGGATTCCCGGTTTTCTCGTCTCTTGGCTTAAGCGTACGATCCACCAGGATGAGGTGAATGACTTCCTTTGGAGAAGTCGTGACAAAAAAGGAACGGAGTGGTTGGAGGCCTGCGTGGAATATCTTCAGATGACCCTCAAGATTGAGGGGAAGGAGAATCTTCCTGACAAGAACGACGGCAGGCACTACACTTTTGTCTCTAACCATCCGTTAGGAGGGGAGGACGGAGTCGCCTTAGGAGCTATTATCGGACGTCATTATGACAGTCGTTTCCGTTACCTCGTCAACGACTTGTTGATGAACCTACCGGGTCTTGCACCGTTATGTATTCCCATCAACAAGACGGGGCACCAGAGTCGTAACTTCCCAGCGATGGTGAAGGCTGGTTTCGAGAGCGACAACCATATGTTGATGTATCCTGCGGGAATCTGTTCCCGTAAGCAGTCTGACGGAACGATACGTGACATCCCCTGGTCAAAGACATTTATCGTTAAAAGCGTCGAATATCAGCGTGATATAGTGCCTATCCACTTTAGTGGTCAGAACTCCAACTTCTTCTATCGTCTTGCTCGTTTCTCTGACAGGTACCTGCCATTCAACCTGGCGATGCTTTATCTGGTCGACGAGATGTATAAGAATGTGGGAAAGACCTTTGAGGTGAAGATAGGAAAACCCATCCCCTGGCAGACTTTTGATAAAAGCAAGACTCCGTTGGAATGGGCGAAATATGTACAGGACAAAGTCTACGAACTATAAAACAACCAACAACAATGGAACAGGAAATCATCCAGCCGATCGACAAAGAGCTGCTTAAGAGTGAGTTGACACCAGACAAGCAGCTGCGTCTGACCAATAAGAGCAACAACCAGATTTATGTGGTTACAGCGCATAATGCCCCCAATGTCCTCAAGGAGATTGGGCGTCTTCGTGAGATCGTCTTCCGTGAGGCTGGGGGTGGTACTGGCAAGGATGTGGATCTCGATGAATTCGACCTTTGTGATAATTGCTACAAGCAATTGATCGTATGGAATCCGGAGGCTGAGGAGATTATCGGAGGCTATCGCTACCTGTTGGGAACAGACTGGGAATATGACGACAAAGGTCAGCCCATTCTCGCCACCAGTCATATGTTCCATTTCTCGGAGAAGTTCATCAAGGAATATGCTCCCTATACGGCAGAGCTGGGACGTTCCTTCGTGTCATTGCCCTATCAGTCATCCAGGATGGGTGCCAAGAGTCTGTTTGCCCTTGATAATTTATGGGACGGACTGGGTGCCATCACGGTCATTCGTCCTAATGTACGCTACTACTTTGGTAAGATGACGATGTACCCTTCCTATATCCGTAAGGGTCGTGATATGATTCTCTATTTCCTCAAGAAATATTTTGACGACAAGGAAAAGTTGATTATCCCGATGAAACCGTTGAAAATAGAGACTGATGAAGCGGTTTTGGAACAACTTTTCTGTATGAATTCTTTCAAGGAGGACTATCGTATCCTGAATCGTGAGATCCGAAAGCTAGGTTATAATATCCCCCCGTTGGTGAACGCCTATATGGGTCTCTCTCCTACCATGAAACTCTTCGGGACAGCGATCAATTATGGTTTCGGCGACGTCGAGGAGACGGGTATCCTGATTGCTATCGATGAGATCTTCGAGGAGAAGCGCAAACGTCATATTGACTCCTATATCCACGAGCATCGTGATGAGTTGGAGATCACTTCGGGAGCCAATAAGGTGATCTATAAGGAGAAAGACTGATCTTTATACGATAGGCAGCGAGATACCATTCATCTTTTGGTAAACATCCAGCGCATAGACATCTGTCATACCTGCGATATAGTCTATCACAGCCATGATACGTGTCTCCAGGTCCTTGGCATGGATGTCATACTGACCAGAGACTCGTCCGATCAGTTGCTGGGAGTAAAAACGTCCGGGATGGGTCACCGCTTCTATCATCTGCTCCAGCAGGGTGTCCATAATTTTATAACCAGACAATTCCACGTCTAACACAGGACGACTGCGATAGATGCGCTCTAGGGAGACCTCCGCACAATGTTGATAGGCACGGGCCTGGGTGTCGCTGACATGCTCGATAAGACTACCTTCGAAAGTACCTGCCAAGATGTCCTCCTCATGTTCTATAAAGGCGTTAACACACTCGTTTTCTAGTTTTCCGATGACACATGCTCGCATATAGACCACCATTTCGTTGGGGTCAAGGACACCCTCCTCTTGGATACGTCCTTTGATGCTGGCTTTTTCCTCATCATTGAAAAAGCTGAGTAACAGTCTTTCCGTCTCCTCATAAGTCAGGATCTTCAGCTTATGAGCATCCTCAATGTCCATGATCTCATAACAGATATCATCCGCTGCCTCTACCAGATAGACTAATGGATGGCGCACATAACGTAGGGGCTCTCCTTCTTTGGAAATGCGAATAATCCCCATTTCATCGGCAATTCTCTGATAGTATTCCTGTTCGGAGCAGAAGAACCCGAACTTTCCCTTCTTACTGGGGGCAGATGATGCGAAAGGATATTTTACGATGCTTGCCAGGGTGCTGTAGGTCATCACAAAACCACCAGGCCGCCTGCCCTTGAACTGATGGGTGAGCAAGCGGAAGGCATTGGCGTTGCCCTCAAAATGAGTGATGTCGTCCCAGAAGGCAGGACTGACCTCCTCTTTCAAGAAACTGCCAGGTCCTTCTGTGAAGAAAGTCTGTATGGCTTTCTCACCACTGTGTCCGAAAGGAGGATTCCCTAAGTCATGGGCAAGACAAGCCGTACTCACGATCTGTCCGATCTGCTCAAACATCGTGTCCTTCAATGCCGGACGTCTCTCCTTGATGATACGTTGCATCACGTCATTACCCAACGACATACCCACACTGGCAACCTCCAGGGAGTGCGTCAGTCTGTTGTGTACAAAGATACTGCCGGGCAAGGGGAACACCTGTGTCTTATTTTGCAGCCGGCGAAAGGGAGCCGAGAAAATCAACCGGTCATAGTCACGCTTGAACTCCGTACGGTCGTCATGTGGCTTCGAGTGCCGGAATTCTTGTCCTAGTCGTTTGTTTGATATGAGTTTATTCCAATCCATCATCGTGCAAAAGTAGTGTTTTTTTATTAAAAACCGATATTTTTTATATAAAAATATGGCTATTTGGAGAGAAATGACTAATTTTGCACCTTATAATAAGTAACATTTTGAAATGATTCAAGTAAAAGTTGTCAATAAAGGGCACCAGCAATTGCCCGCTTATGCCACTCCACAGAGTGCTGGCATGGACCTCCGTGCGAATATTGAGGCTCCCATAACCCTCCGTCCCATGGAGCGTCGTCTGATACCAACAGGTTTGCATATCGCTCTGCCAGAGGGGTATGAGGCACAGGTCCGCCCTCGTAGCGGTCTCGCCTTGAAGCATGGTCTGACGGTATTGAATTCTCCTGGAACGATTGATGCGGATTATCGTGGTGAGGTGGGGGTGTTGCTGATCAACCTCTCGCAAGAGGACTTTGTCATCAACGATGGCGAGAGAATCGCACAAATGGTGATAGCCCGTCATGAGCAAGCTGATTTTGTCGTGGTCGAGGAACTGGACCAAACAGAGCGTGGTGAGGGTGGTTATGGACATACTGGTGTTAAATAAATACAGCATTTGAAGTGAAAAGAGCAGGTGTCATATTCCTCTTGGTATTGACGACAGGTCTGTCTGTGGTCGCACAGACCGTCAGTCAGAGCCGTCGCTATGACGCATTCTTCCTGGAGGCGATCTGTGAGCGTGCCAAGGGAAATAATGATGCTGCCTTTGACTTGCTGCGCCGATGTGTGGAGATTGACTCCATGAAATCGGAAGCCTACTATTATTTAAGCCAGTACTATGGCGCCTTGAAACAGAAAGAGCGTGCCATGGCATGTATTGAGAAAGCTGCCGCTTTGGAGCCGATGAACTCCACTTATCAGGAGACGCTGGCGAACGCTTATATCAACCTTCGTCAATATGACCAGGCGGTACTGGTATTGGAACGTCTCTATGACCAGCATCGTGACAGGGATGACGTGTTGGGCATTCTCGTCCAGCTTTATGAGGAGCAGCATGATTATGAGGCTGCCATCAAGACCCTTGCTAAATTAGAGACGATAGAAGGTAAGAGTGAGCGGCTCTCTTATGCGAAAAGTAATTTCTATACTCAACTCGGCAACAAGAAAGCCGCCATCGCGGAAATGAAAAATCTTGCCGACCAGTATCCTAACGACCAGAACTATCGCGGACTATATGCCAACACACTGTTCGTCAACGGTCAGAAGAAGAAAGCGCTGGAGATTTATGACGACATCCTTAGGATAGAACCGGAGAACCGTAATGCACTCATGGCATTACTTGCCTATGAGAAAGACGAGGGTGATCCCGACAAGGCTGATGCCTTGACCGAGAAGGTGCTGCTGAGTAAGAACATCACCTCGCAAGACAGGATCCTGCTCATGCGTCAGGAAATCGGACAGAGCGAGCAGGAGGGTGGTGACTCTACCAGAGTCCTCTATCTCTTCCGCAGGATGTTGGAACAGCCGCAGATGGACGCGGATGTCGCTATCCTCTGTGCGACCTATATGAACCTCAAGAAGATGCCTAACGATTCTATCAGCAGGGTCTTGGAACAGGTGTTGCAAGTGGCTCCTGATAATGCCGCAGCCCGTCTGCAACTAGTCAGCTACGCTTGGCAGGCAGAGAATATGGATCGTATCATCTCCCTTTGTAAAGATGCCCGCCAGTATAATCCTGATGAAATGGCGTTTTATTACTATCAAGGTATCGCATATTACAAGCAGGAGCAGTTGGATGATGCGCTGGACGCCTTCCAAAATGGTATCAGCGTCATCAACCAGCAGAGTGATACGGAGATTGTCAGCGATTTCTATGCGGTGATGGGTGATATCCTCCACCAGAAAGGACTTGACAAGGAGGCTTTCGCTGCCTATGACTCTTGTCTGACATGGAAAGACGACAATTATGGTTGTCTGAACAATTATGCGTATTACCTTAGTGAGAAAGAGCTTCATCTGGATAAAGCCGAGCAGATGTCATACCGTGCCATCAAGGCAGAACCGAAAAATGCCACCTATCTCGACACCTATGCCTGGATACTCTTCAAGGAAGGACGTTATGCGGAGGCGAAGATCTATATCGACCAGACCCTGCAGTGTGACTCTGACTCGTCAGCGGTCTTGCTGGAGCATGCGGGAGATATTTACTACCATACTGGTGACCATGAGCGGGCACTCGCCTATTGGCAGCAGGCACTTGCCAAAGCTTCACCTAAACCGGAGCCGGGTAGTGAGGACAGACGACAGATATTAACACGAAAGATAAAACTCAAAAAATACTTAAAAGAATGAAACCATCTCGTATTTTGAAAATTGCCGCCTTGGCACTTCCACTGATGCTGGTAGCTTGCGGCACACAGAAAAAAGCTGTGAAAGAGACTAAGACTACGACGCCTACGACCATGAAGGCTCAGCAGTTCTTGCAGAAAGTTAATGACAATGCTCAGTATGCTAAATTCATCACTTCTAAGGTGAAGTTCTCCGTAGAGGTGGGTAATCAGCAGTTGACACTGACAGGTAACCTGAAGATGAAGCGTGATGACGTGATCCGTCTACAGCTGATGGCTTTCGGCTTCGTAGAGGCTGGACGCCTGGAGTTCACAAAGGATTACGTCCTGATCATGGACCGTATCAACAAACAGTTCATCAAGGCAAACTATAACCAGCTGGACTTCATGCGTAACAGCGGCTTGAATTTCTATTCCCTCCAATCCTTGTTCTGGAACGAGCTCTTCCAGCCAGGAAAATCGAAGGTGACAGATGAGTTGCTGAATAACTATGAGACAGACCTCGTCGGTGAGGACGCTATCATCTCCATGGAGAACGGTAAACTCTCCTATCGTTGGCTGGCTGACAAAGACGGTGCGCTTATCAAGATGGCGAACATCATGTATGAGGATAAGATCCGTGGTGACTATCAGTTGAACTGGGACTATGAGGACTTCCGTGCCAATGGTAAAAAGCAGTTCCCCTTCACCCATAACATCCTGTTCAATACTCCAGGAAAGGCTGTCAAGATGGGTATGACCCTCAACTATCTGGGTAATGATGAGGAATGGGAGACCCGTACAGAGATTTCTGGCAAATATCGTGAAGTATCTGTAGACGAGATTCTTCGTCGCTTTATGGCGCTGTAAATATAGATGAGGCGAATAGGTATCATTTTGCTGCTTTTAGGCTTTGCCTTGAGTCCGTATGCCCAGCAGAAGCGTACGACGGCAAAGAGTAAGGGCAAGACGACTGTTGTCAAGAAGACGACAAAGAAGATTACTACGAAAAAGACGACTGGGAAGAAGACGACAAAGAAATCGTCTTCCCAGCCTGTCTCCGTACAGAGTCTTCAGGACCAGCGGCAGAAGCTACAGCAGCAGATCAAGGAGCAGGAGCAGAAGTTACGTTCCAATGAGCGTGACGTCAAGAAGCGTCTGGAGAACTTGCTGATGCTCAATACGGAGATCGCCAACAAGCGCCGCACGATAGATACCATTCGTAAAGACCTCTCTTCGTTAGATGTTGAGATAGAACTGCTCAATACTGAGCTGGATGTCCTGAGGAAAGAACTGGAGGACTGTAAGCAGAGATATGTCAAGTCGATGCGTTATATGCATCGTAACCAGTCGCTACAGAATAAACTGATGTTTGTCTTCAGTGCCAGCAGTTTCACCCAGATGTTCCGCCGTATACGCTTTATGAGAGAGTATGCCTCCTATCAGCGTTCCCAGGGTGAGGATGTGAAGGTGAAACAGGCTGAGGTCAATGCCAAGCAGGTGGAGCTTCTCGCCGCCCGTGATAACAAGAACCAACTCTTGAGACGTGGTGAGAGTGAGCGTCGTTCGCTGGAAGGTAAGCAGACAGAGCAGAAGAATGTGGTGTCCGGCTTACAGAAACAACAGAAAGAGATTCAGAATGTCATCGCCCAGCAGAAGAAGAAAGATGCCGCTTTGAATGCACAGATCGACCGTTTGATCGCTGAGGAGGTGGCACGCCAGAAAGCCCGTGCTGCTGCAGAGGCGAAGAGGAAAGCGGAGGCAGAGGCTGCTAAGAAGCGTGCTGCTGAGCTTGCCCGTAAGAAAGCAGCGGCAGAAGCAGCGGCAAGGGAGAATGCCCGTCGTATCGCGGAAGCCAAGGCTCGTGAGGAAAAGGCGAAGGCTGAGGCACGTGCCGCCCGTAATAAGAAAGCCCGTGAGGAGGCTGAGCGTCAGGCGAAGGAGGCTGAGGCTGCCCGTCTTGCCGCAGAGCGTCGTGCGGAGACAGAGGCTCGTGAGCATGCCAAGGAGGTTGCTGAGGCTAAGAAGAACACGGAGACACTTGATTATTCGATGAGTTCGGAGGATCGTCGTCTCAGTGGTAATTTTGAGAGCAACCGCGGTCGTTTGCCGATGCCGATAACTGGTCCCTATCGTATCGTCAGTCATTTCGGACAGTATAACGTGGAGGGATTGCATAATGTCACTCTTGATAATAAGGGTATTAACATCAAGGGACAGGCAGGTGCACAGGCTCGTTCCATCTTCGATGGTGAGGTAAGTGCGGTATTCAGTTTCGGAGGTACCATGGTGGTGATGGTTCGCCATGGCAGTTATATCTCCGTCTATTGTAACCTTGCCTCTGTCAATGTACATCGTGGACAGAAAGTCAGTACCCGTCAGGCATTAGGACGGGTAGGACAGGATGACATCCTCCAGTTCCAGTTACGCAGGGAGACGGCAAAACTCAATCCAGAGTCCTGGTTGGGGAGGTGATGCAAAGCATCCCGGCATTTCGGAATCCCGGAATCTCGTTATCCCGAAATCAACTTCACATAACAATTGATTGCCTGATGAATCTCGTCAATACAGATGAATTCATCGGCAGAGTGACTGCGACTAGACTCCCCTGGTCCCAATTTGAAAGAGGGGAAAGGCATCAGAGCCTGGTCTGACAAAGTGGGTGAGCCGAACGGTTTCATCCTCATCCGTTTGCATTTCCTGATTAGAGGATGGTCCTCTGGAATGGATGATGAATGCAGTCGGAAAGAGCGTGCCTTCAACTCACTCTTCATGTGTTTCTGCAGGAAAGCAAACAGGTACTCGTTCTGATAATACTCATTGGTGCGAACATCAATGACAAACTCCACCTTGTCGGGGACGACATTATGTTGGGTACCGGCATGTATCACAGTGACGGTAGCCTTCGTCTCTCCCAACAGCGGACTGATCTTACGGAACTTGTAGTCACGTAGCCATTGCAGGTCGTCCAATACCTCATTGATGGCATTGACGCCCTCGTTACGGGCTGCATGTCCGCTTATCCCGTGCGCTGTGCCGTCAATCACCATCAGTCCTTTCTCGGCAATGGCAGGCTGCATACCAGTGGGTTCTCCCACAATGGCGACATCGATCGCCGGCAGGTGGGGTAGTACGGCGGAGAATCCATCCTGTCCACTGACCTCCTCCTCACAGGACGCCACATATATTATATTATAAGGTAGGTTGTCTTTGTTCATGAGGATGCGATAAGCCATCAGCAGACTGACGAGTCCACCCCCGCAGTCGTTGGCACCTAGTCCATACAACTTGCCGTCCTCTAAGACAGGCTGGAAGGGATCACGCGTCCATGTAGCCACGGGCTTCACGGTGTCGATATGGGCGTTCAGCAGTAAGGTGGGTTTCTTCTTACTGATTCGCCGGGCGACGATTAAGTTGTTGCCGATACGCTTGCAGGGGAGCCCCCATGCTTTGATACGCTTTTGTAACAGGTCGGCTGCCGCCTTCTCATCTCTACTGATGGACGGTGTGCTGATCAGTTCACTCAACAGTGCTGTTGCCTCGTTTGTATATTTCTTGTATGCCATTTCGTATGCAAAGATACAGAAAAAACTTCATCCTTCACCTTTTTTGATAAAAATATTGTATCTTTGCACCTAATTAATAATATATTGCTTATGCAGATAAACAGTCACATGTCGGTATTGATACACGACTTAGCCAAAAAGTATGGTGACCGTGAGATGCTGATTTATCAGGATTTCGGTGGTAAGGAGTGGAAGTCATTATCTTGGAATCAGGTGTCACAGACCGTTAAGCAGGTCAGCAACGCATTGTTGAACCTCGGTGTGAGGGTACAGGAGAATATTGGTGTCTTCTCCCAGAACTCTGTGCAGTATCTGGAGTGTGACTTTGGCGCATGGGGTGTCCGTGCCGTCACGATACCATTCTATGCCACCAGTTCCGAGCAGCAGATCCAGTTCATGATCAACGATGCGAAGATCCGTTATCTGTTCGTGGGAGAACAGGAGCAGTACGACCGTGCCCGCAGGGTGGTGTCGCTCTGTCCTACGCTGGAGCGTATCATCGTCTTCGACCCGTTGGTGCATATCTCCTCGCACGATCCCAATGCACTTTATTTCAGTGATTTCCTGAAATTAGGTGAGAACCTGCCCCGTCAGACGGAGGTGGAGGCACGTCAGCAGGAGGCTTCCTTCGATGATATCGCCAATATCCTTTATACCAGTGGTACTACCGGTGATTCCAAGGGTGTCATCCTGCCACACTCACAGTTCCATGCCGCCTTTGAAGCGAATAACAAGTGTGTGCCGGTGGACGAGAACGACCGTGTGATGAACTTCCTGCCCTTTACGCATATCTTTGAGAGAGGATGGACGATCCTCGCCTTGACGAAAGGTGCGACACTGATCGTGAACACCCATCCGCAGGAGGTGCAGCAGTCGATGCGTGAGACACACCCCACCTGTATGTCCAGTGTCCCCCGTTTCTGGGAGAAGGTGTACATGGGGGTGATGGACAAGATAGACCATGCCAGCACCATGCAGCGTAAACTCTTCAAGCATGCCCTTGCCGTTGGACGCAAGCATAACATCGAATATCTGAGCCTCGGTAAGAAACCGCCGATGGCACTCCATCTGGAGTATGAGTTGCTGAACCGTACCGTTTTCTCCCTCGTTCGTAAGGAACTGGGTCTGGAGAATGCGCATTTCTTCCCCACGGCAGGTGCCGCGGTCAGTGCCCATGTGGAAGAATTCGTCCATTCCATCGGCATCAACATGATTGTGGGCTATGGTTTGACGGAGTCACTTGCCACCGTCTCCTGCGACCATTTAGGGGCTCCCTATACCGTAGGGTCCGTTGGTCAGCCGATAGAGGGAATAGGCATCAAAGTCAGTGAGGAGGGAGAGATTCTCCTGAAGGGTCCGACGATCACCCCGGGGTATTATAACCGTGAGGACTTGACGAAGGCTGCCTTTACAGAGGATGGTTATTTCAAGACAGGTGATGCTGGTTACCTGAAAGATGGTGAGTTGTTCTTGACGGAGCGTATCAAGGATCTCTTCAAGACCAGCAACGGCAAGTATATCGCACCGCAGATGATCGAGTCGAAACTGTTGGTTGACAAGTATATCGACCAGATCTGTATCGTCGCTGACCAGCGTAAGTTTGTCTCCGCACTCATCGTCCCTGTCTATACGCTTTTGGAGGAATATGCCCGCGAGCACAATATCTCGTTTGAGGACCGTGAGCAGCTTTGTGGCAATCCACAGATCATCGAGATGATGAAGGAGCGTATCGACACGCTCCAGCAGCAACTTGCCCATTATGAGCAGGTGAAGCGTTTCGTCTTGTTGCCCCACCACCTCTCGATGGAGAAGGGTGAGTTGACCAACACCCTGAAGATCCGCCGTCGTGTGCTCTATGAGAACTATAAGGAACAAATCGACATGATGTACGAAGAATAATGAGTATTTCTCATTACTAATTGAAAGAGATGATTACAGCAGACCAACTGAAGGATGTCTTGGATAGGACGGAGAAACTGTACCGCTATCTGAAGATTGACGAGAAGAAGATAGAGTTCGAGGAGGAAGAGCTTCGCACGCAGGCTCCTGACTTCTGGGAAGACCAGAAACGTGCCGAGGAGCAGATGAAGAAGGTGAAATCCATCAAAAAATGGATTGACGGTTATAACGAGGTGCGTAATGCCGCTGACGAGCTCCAGCTCGCCTTCGACTTCTACAAGGAGGAGATGGTGACGGAGGAGGAGGTCGACCATGATTATCAGGTGGCTATCGAACGTCTGGAAAACCTGGAACTCAAGAACATGCTGCGTCAGAAGGAGGACCCGATGGAGTGTGTCCTTAAGATCAACTCTGGTGCGGGTGGCACTGAGAGTCAGGACTGGGCGTCCATGCTCATGCGTATGTATCAACGATGGGCAGAGGCTCATGGCTATAAGGTCAGCATCTCTAACTTACAGGATGGTGATGAGGCTGGTATCAAGAGTGTCACGATGCAGATAGAGGGTGGAGAGTTCGCCTATGGCTACCTGAAGAGTGAGAACGGTGTGCACCGTCTGGTGCGTGTCTCTCCTTTCAATGCACAGGGCAAGCGTATGACGTCCTTCGCCTCCGTCTTCGTCACCCCGTTGGTGGATGATACCATCGAGGTGTATGTCGACCCTGCCAAGCTCTCCTGGGACACGTTCCGCTCCAGTGGCGCTGGTGGTCAGAATGTCAATAAGGTGGAGTCGGGTGTCCGCCTGCGTTATTGGTACACAGACCCTGACACGGGGGAGGAAGAGGAAATCCTCATCGAGAATACGGAGACGCGTGACCAGCCGAAGAACAAGGAACGTGCCATGGCACTGCTCCGCTCTCAGCTCTACGACCGTGCCATGAAGAAACGGTTGGAGGCTCAGGCGAAGATAGAGGCTGGCAAGAAGAAGATAGAATGGGGCTCCCAGATCCGCTCGTACGTCTTCGATGACCGTCGGGTGAAAGACCATCGTACCAACTACCAGACTTCCGATGTCGACGGGGTGATGGATGGGAAAATCGACGATTTCATCAAGGCTTACCTGATGGAGTTCCCTACAACGGATGAAGAGTAACTTTAAAACTTAAGATATTATGAGCAAGAAAAATCAGTCAAAACGTGAGGCTTACGCCAAAAAACAGGAAGAGAAGGGTAAGAAAGTTGTAGGATGGATTTTCGGTGGACTCATCATCCTCGCCGTCATCTATCTGATCTGGACTTTCTCCATGATGGCGTAATGGCACTGGAGATAGAACGGAAATTCCTGGTACTGAACGATTCCTACAAACAGGAGTCGTTCAGTCATAGCCATATCCAACAGGGCTATATCTGTAGTGAACGAGGACGGACTGTTCGAGTGCGTATCCGTGATGACCGTGCTTTCCTCACCATCAAGGGTCCCAGCACTGATAATGGGCTCTCTCGTGATGAATTTGAGTATGAGATTCCCTTGGAAGATGGTAAAAAACTCCTGCTTTTGTGTGAACCTGGTATCATCGACAAGACTAGATGGCTTGTGAAAAGTGGGGAACACACCTTTGAAATTGATGAGTTTTTTGGTGAAAATGAGGGTCTTGTCATGGCTGAAGTAGAGCTCTCATCGGTTGATGAAAGTCCAAAAATGCCCGATTTCATCGGGAAAGAGGTGACAGGTGACCGTCGTTTTTACAACAGTCAGTTACGTCGCCATCCTTATAGAGAATGGATGGCTGAGAAATGAGACAATGTCTTTACAAAGGATGAAAGATGTATTTATTTATTCTACAATGCATCCTAAAACCGTCAAGAAAATTTGCTTCTATCTCACTGATTATGAACAACTTACTATCCTTCTCCAATTCCAAAAGTGATTTAAGTGATTGTATTTTCTGTAAATCTATATATTACTAAATTAATTATCCCCATAATTATTTTTGCTATATATATAATTCGTGTATTATAGAATCACTTAAATCACCTGATGTGGCTGAAACGTCGATAAATAAAGGCTTTAAGCGAGGTGATTAAAGCCTCCAAACGAATTAATTAAAGGCTTTAAATGAATGAAATAAAGCCTTCAAACAAATTTTTTCAGGGAGAAATTTGGTGATGGGGAAAATATTTTATATTTTTGCATGGCTAAATGAAAAACTGAATACCATGCGAATCAGCAAACTCATATTATGTACCATCTTTTTTCTGACGACCGTTCCAGGAAGGACAGCACCAACAGATAATGCCGCTATCCTGTTGATGGAGAAAGGTGACTCGTGTCGCGACCAACACTTATATAACAAAGCACTTGCATACTACCTGCAGGCACAAAAGGAGCCCTCCTTGGAAAACAATACTGAAACGCATTTACAAGTGTTGGAGCGTATCATGTGTACCTATGACGTGCTCTATCAGTGGAAAGAGCTGTCAGAAACCTCCTACCAGTTGTATATGCTGGCAAAGAAGAATAACGCTAAGGCATATCAGGCGCTGGCATTCTTTATGAGGGGCAAGCGTCTGTGCCTGGAAGGACATCTGGAGGAAGGCTACCGCACCTGTTTCGAAGCTGTCGAGCTGTTGAAGGACACTGACTATCCGCAGAGGGATCACAAGTTGGGTATCTTTTATGCCTTCCTAACCAAACAGTACGGAAAAAACGGAAACTATAAGGAAGCCTTGCGCATGTCGAAGGAACAGGAGCGATATCATCTTCTGGCTTCACAGTCTGACACCATTTATGCCCAGATGAATAAACAACGGTTGTATACCATCCGTGCCTGGCTGCTTGCTAAGATGGGACGGCTGGCGGAAGCCGACAAGCTCTACAAGCGCCATCATATCGTCCCCCATCTCGACCCTATAAGCGGGGATGCCCTCCCGGAATATTATCAAATCCAAGGGATGGACGAGGAAGCGTTGCGTTTTCTCCAGTTGGTTAAAGATCATATGCGGAAAGATGAGGATACACTAAGTCGTAACATGCAGCGGGTATTGGGAGACGAGGGGGATGTCTATTACAGGATGGGTGATTACCAGAAGGCGGCAGAGTGCTACCGGGGTGTCGCCGTGCAAGCAGACACCCTTGGTGTGCGGACGCTCCGTACCATCTCCAGTGGTGTGCAGCAGGTGATAGACAGCGAGCGTGCCATGTCTCGTCATAACCTGATCCTCTCCATCGTCATCGTAGGTAGTCTGATGTTGCTCGTCGTCTTTTTCCTGTTGTTGCGTCACAACCGTGTCATCAACCGTAAAAACCGGGCCATGACCCAGATGATTCGTGAGCTGATGCATTATCGTGATATCGTTGTCGCCAATGGAGATCCTGTTGAAATCGCCGAAAAAAGCGAAGAGGAAAAAGCTCTCGATGAGGAGGAGAAACGTTTCAAACAGATGGATAAACGTGTCATGAAGGAAGAACTGTTCCGTGCTCCCGACTTCGGACGTGACGAGCTGATGCGTCTGATGGGTGTCGATAAAAACGCCATTTCCGTCATTATCTCCCGTTATACCGACATGAATGTGACAGGTTATGTCAATACGAAACGCATGGAGTATGCGGTCATTTTGATGAGACAACACCCTGAGTACACGATGGGTGCCATCGCGGAGGCTTGCGGTATTAAGAGCCCGGCGACATTCATCCGTAACTTCCGGAATGTCTATGGGATGACTCCCTCTGAATTCCGCCAGAATATAGACGAATAACCCCATAACGGACAATTTGAAAACTGTTTTTGACATTTTGAAATTAATTTTTTCATTATAAATTAGGTGTATGTCGCAAATTCTTGTTAAATTTGCGGCATGAAACTAAATTATAACGATAAAAAATCCCGTGTTGCAGCAAAAATTGCGATTTTGGCAATGCTGTTCTGTGGGATGTCTAGTGAAGTCTCTGCACAGCAAGTAACCATCAGTAACAACCTGTTGTACGATGCCTGGCTGACCCCTAACCTCCGGGTGGGTGTCCGTCTGGCTCCCCATTGGTCAGCTGGACTGACGGCAGGCTATAACCCTTGGCCCTCCGACGAAAACAAGTCGAGGAAATGGAAGCACCTGCTGGTGTCTCCCTCTGTGCGTTATTGGACAGACTCCGTGAATGTGCGTCATTTCTTCGGAGTGAATCTCATCTACAGTCATTATAACGTCGCTGACGTGAAATTCCCGTTCGGACTCTACAAGAGTGTCCGTGACGAGCGTCGTCAGGGTGACCTCGGTGCCCTGGGTGTCTTCTATGGTTACTCATGGCCCATCGCCCGCCATTGGAACATTGAGGCGCTGATAGGCGCTGCTGTCGGCATTACCAAGTACGACCGGTATGAGTGCGGACACTGTGGTACGAAGATCGGTGACGGCAACAAATGGTTTGTGATGCCGCAGGCAGCCATCAATATCGTGTTCAACCTCCCGGGTCGTCCGAAGAAGGTCGTGGAGCCCGTGCAACCCATAGAACCCGTCCAGCCTGTCGTCGAGACACAGCCTGTCGTTCCCGAGCCCCCTGTCGTGAAGGAGCCAGAGCCTGTCAAGGAACGTGCCATCGATGTCCTGGTACGCACAGAGCCGGTACTCGCCCATATCTCCGAGTACAAACCCTACGACCGCAGTCAGGTGTTGCGTCGTGACCAGCGTGCCCTCTTCGTCTACTTCCCCGTGGCGAAGAGTGATATCCAGACGGAGTTCCGTGATAACCAGCAGACCCTCAATCATATCATTGACGTGACCCAGAAAATGCTTGCTGACAAGGATAGTGAGATTCGTAAGATCCAGATTGTAGGACTTGCCTCCTTCGATGGTAAGAATGAGGCGAATGAGCGTCTTGCCAGCAACCGAGCCTATGCACTGAAGAAATATATCCAAGACCGTCTCGCCGTCAGTGACGACCAGTTTGATGTCGCCTGTGGTGGAGAGGACTGGGCAGACTTCCGTGACCAGGTGGCAGAGGCGATTGCCAACGGCTCTGACCATGCCGCAGCATTACAGAAGGTGATTGACATCATCGACCGTGAGCAGGACCTCACCCGTCGTGAGCAACAAATCCGCAAACTCAATGGCGGTCGCACCTTCCAGTATATCAAGGAGCAGCTGCTTGCCGACCAGCGTAACTCCGGATACCTGAGAATCTATTTTGATTACAAATAAATATAAATTAATAACAAAAGACTCGATTATGAGAAAATTAATGAATTTTGCTTATGTAGGTGCGATAGCACTGTTAAGCGCAGGTTTTTTTGTCGCCTGCTCGTCCAGTGACGAGACCGTTCAGGAGCCCAGTCCTAACTACAATCCTGAAAACAATGAGGTATACACTCAGTTTGTTTTTAATGTAGCAAGTGGAAGCCAGTCAAGTATGCGTCAGACTTCAGCTGCCACTCAGGCATCCTCCTCTTTAAGTGCCAACGATTTTCGTGGAATAGACAATTCTCACATCATGTGTTTCAAGCAGGCGGCAGATGGTAATCCTCTATCTGCAGCGGCTACAGCAGAGAAATCCTTTGATATGTCGCGCATAGTGGCAGCTGGAACACTGGATAATAATAATTCACGTCGTGTCTTGGAGATGTCATTGCCTTTGAACACAAATACCATGCTGTTCTATGGTAAGGCAATTAACGAGGGAAACACCTCAACGGATTATAATACTTATGGTCATCTGGATGACTTCACTGTTACTGACAATCTGGCTAACGTCAACTTCCAATTAGGTCGTCGCTTGACAGCAGCTTCAAAAACGCAGTTCAAGGAGGTGCAGAAACTGTTAGCTGCTGCCCTGACCTGTATTATTAGCACCAATCGCGGTGAACTTGCTGTTGCTGCTACTGATGCCCCTGCAGAGGGTATTCCTCCCTATGGCTTTGATATTGCTGCTACGGATGTGGCCAATATGAAATGGTCTGCATATGTTAGTACAACAAGCCCCGTTACTCCGAGCAAGGATATCACTCCGTTGGAACAGAAGTTAGGTAACGCCTATAAGGAAATGACAACTATTCAAACAGCTGAGTTGCGTAATGCCTCTGGACCTGCTTTGAAAGCGACTATTCAGAGCCTTTGGAGTATTGTCAATGGAGTACGTTGTGCTACCCCGACCAACAAGGAGGAAGCGATTGCCAAATACATGGCTCATTTAATCAGTCAACACCTCGGCCATTATTTTATCTATCAAACACTTCCTATAAATGGAGCCTCAGTAGCTGGTGTGGCTTTCAAAGATGCAGCTGATATCATAACTGCCGTAGTCAGTGATAGTTACTGGCCTACATCAGCAGGAACCCAACCAGTGGCTACCGACTTTAGTAATATCAACGCTATGAGTGCTACTGAATTGGGGACTTATCCAGCGCAGTTTAATTTACCACAGGGTTCAACTCACGTTAATTTTGATGATACGAAAAAGGCATTCTATTATATAGAAAACTACAACACCAATGCTGTTGGTGGTACAACCTTTACAGTTGATGACTATTACTTTCCTGCTGAACTTTGCTATTTTGGCAACAGCCCGCTTCGTGTATCTGGTACAGAGCATGTCGTAGGTGACTACCCAGCATCTGTTTCTTTGTGGAATACTGAGGAAACAACAAGTTGGTCTGCAGACTGGTCGGTGAGTCACGTGCAATCTTCTACCCGTAGCGTAGCTATGAAGAACGACATCAACTACGGTACTTCACTGCTCTGCGCTACCGTTGGTTACAATACTTTGACATTAAAGGATAATAACAAGGCTATTCAGCAGAGAGATTATGGTGTTGTTGAGGATGACAAGACAATCACTGTAACTGGAACCTCATTCAAACTGGTGGGTGTCATTGTTGGTGACCAGTGGCCTAAGGTAGGTTGGAATTTCCTGCCTAAGACAACGGATACTGATCCAAACTACAGGAAGGGTTATGTCTACGACAATCAGATTACCGGTAATGGTGCCATACCTGCTTCCACAACGACTACTTCTGAACCCAACTATACCCTGGTATTTGACAATTATCAGGATATGACAGTTGCAACTCCTGCGGTTCCTGCGAACACACAGCCTAAGGTCTATGTGGCTCTGGAATTCCAGAACAATACAGGTGTGGACTTCTTCGGTAAGGACAACCTGATTGCCAATGGTAGTAATTTCTACCTCATTGGTGAGCTTGATCCTTCTTCTAAGACAGGTCCTGATCTTCCCACCTACCATGCTCTGCCTCCTTATGATGCAGGATGCACCACAGAAACCATTCCTCGTGTGTTCATTCAGGACCACATGACAACGGCTAACTTCAAGATTGGCGAAAACTCGCTGAAGTATGCTTATCTAACAGTGCCTGACCTGCGCAGTAGTTCTGTAACATTAGGTCTGTCTGTTGACTTAAAGTGGGAGACAGGTCTGGTATTCAATGGTATTGTCGTTGGTGGAAACTAATCATTAATTATAAATGGTGAAGGCAAGAAGAAATACTTTCATGATGTGGCTCCTGCTGTCAGTCTTATGGCTGACGGCAGGATGCTGCTCGTACATTGACGATGACCTGAGCGACTGTCCTCCTGAGGGACAGGAGTATGAATTGACTTATGAGCTGCGGCTGGTGACGAATATCACCACCGAGCTCTCAACTCAGCTCAGTACCGCGACGGATGTCAATGTCGCTAACGCCCTGCGTGACCATCTGAAAAACATCTTCACCGACTTTGCCCATGACGTGGACCTCTCGTTCTACGATACGGAGAACGCACAAGAACGGCTGAGCCACGACCAGCATGAGATGAACGCCAGCGAGCAGAGCTACACGCTCTACCTGCCGATGCGGGAGTACATGCACCTTGCTGCTGCCAATATCAAGAACAATGAGGTGGTGGAACTGTCAGGCGACGACAAATGTCCGACGGCACAGCTTGCCACCATCCCGGAGGGGGAGGAGACCATCGACTCCCATACCACGGGTCTCTTCACAGCAAGATATCCGTTGAAGGTCCTGGAGGGTGTCAGCCAGACATTCCACGTACGACTCTATATGGCGAACTGTGCGGAGGCTCTGGTGGTAGACCCTCGTGGACACTCCTACAGGGATATGAAGGTCTTTGCCACCGGTTTTGCCTCGAAGTTCCATATCAATGACAGTACCTATACCTTCCCCGAGAAATATCCCTATGTCCGTGCGACGAAAGTCAATACGGGAGAGGATGAGAAACTGTGCTTCTGCGCAGTGAACTTCCCCACCACGGATGAGGAGGGAATGCGTACCGTCGTTGAGGTACCTTTCGACGAGAATGAGTCTGAGACGGTCTTCTGGCAGTTCTATGTCTATGTCACCAATGACGACGGCTCTGTCACGGAGTCTGTCCTGAGTGTCAGGTCTCCCAACAAAGCTGGTCAGCTGAGGATCATCGGAGGCTATATGGGTGATGACGGTGCGATCCATCCCAAGGATCAGACGGTAGGTGTCAGTGTCACGCTGAACTGGAATGAAGGTGGACATCATGATATAGACTTATAAATGAGGATGAAGATCTTTCGTTACACATTATTTATAATAATGCTGCTGGGCATGATCATGGTATCGTGCTCAGACAGCAGTGATGTGGCGGAAGATACATTATCACCTGCCTTGGAGTGTAAGATTCTCTTCAACGTGGAGAAACCTGCCG